>Ga0315915_1003043_pt1 | contig 21340 bp, 8 predicted proteins | sample MpolbnodulesMG_FD_207738 | JGI IMG/M metagenome (GOLD analysis project Ga0315915, IMG submission 207738) | Medicago polymorpha root nodule microbial communities from Los Angeles, California, United States - branched nodules | ecosystem: Host-associated > Plants > Roots > Nodule | place: USA... | reverse complement strand
GTTTATAAAATGATTTTGTCTATTGGTTTATAAAGGTTTTGAGTGGCGCTTTTTCATTCTTAACCTATAGCAACGGGGTATTGGAACATCAGTTGCTAAATTTTATCTATAGCAACTTTTTTTTTTCTGCAGTTGCTAAAAGTGACCGTTGCTATATGGCAATTTTCTTGTAGTGCACATAGCAAACATCACTAACCGTACTTTAGAAGTGTTTGGTTGCTTTGGGGTAACCCTCCCGCCGAACGTGAATACTTGTGTATAAAATGAACCTGTGAAAATATTGGTCTAAGATAGACCAATTTTTTGTACCGTGGATCATATGAACCCACCAATCCTCTCCATTTGGTATAATAAATGGAGGATGTAATTTGGAAAGAGGTAGACACATAAAATAGATAATAAGTTCTTCTATTAAGTGGGTCCCACCATCATTAATTACTTTTTAGTTTTTTGAAATTTTTTGTGTCTATATATCTCCAAATCGATGAAATGGAGAGAATAATAAATGAAGATGATCTTAACTCCCAAACCTTATGATGGTCATTAAACACTAAATTTAACACATAGCCTAGCACTCTCATTTACGGCTTGTTTGGAACAAGAGAAGAAGGTGAAAGAGAGATATGGATGAGAGAAGTTGCAGAGAAATGCTTTCTTTCTTCAATTTGGAGCATGAGAGAAATTGAGACGACAGATTAAAATGGGCTGGGACCCACACCTTTTTGCATCTCCACAAACTAGCGAGGAAACACGAGAGAGAAGAAAAATATCACTGTTTTTTCATTTTTATCCTTTTGTTTTCAATTTATGCGGTGCCTGAATCAATTGCCTAATACATGGATGTTTTTCTTTTTTGTTGGTCAAGTGCAAGTGCAAGTTTTGTTTTAATTGTTGACCAAAACGAATCAATGCTTATATAAACACTAGTTATTATCATTTCAAATAGTAAAGTTGAATTAAAACAAAAATCGAACATTTACTTACAGAAAATAAAAGTCAAATTGAATATGTATGAGAATATGAAATAATAATAACAAAAACTACTATATGAATTATTTTGCACAAAAATGTACTTTAAATGGTATGTATTAATTATTTTCTAAAGTAATAATTAAATGAATTATGTAAATTATAACTAAAGTAAAAACTAAGTTATGTTAAAATAAAAAATCAATCAATTTTAAATGTAAGAATACTTTTGTCTTTTTAAAATCTAAACACACTTCTTTCTCTTTTATTTCTCTTATTTTTCTCTTATTCAAACAACTCATCAATACTCTATTTCTCATCTATTTCTCTCTTTTCACACTCTCTTACCTATTTCTCTCTTCTCACTTTCTTCTCACAACCAAACACACTCTTACTCTCTCTATTCCTTATCTTCCAGATTTTCAGAGAGGCAGCAGTAAAGCCTCGTGAGTTTATTATTTTAATTATTTTATCACGATTATAGTAAACAAGATTTTAAAAGTCTAACGTTAATAAATCAAATAATAAACAAGATTAGATAAATTAATTAAAAAAAACTCATAGACCGTGAAATTTTAACTACCCTCTCAATACTCACAACACAAGTGACAAACTCAAGGTTGTGCTACCATAGAGGGTTATATCTTTGTTTTCTATGGCTTTTTGTTATCATTTTGGCACATGCTTGGTAATATGGTAAGCTTTTTTTGAGTTTTGAATTTTCTCACTCTAAAAGAAACGATGAAACTTGCTTTAGCCTTACAAATGGTGTTTAGAAGTAGTGGCAGGGATTGGGAGCTTGGGTCAGCCATCTGCACAGTAGAAAATTAGAATATGATATGATTTTGTTTTGGGTTTTTTTGGGAGTTGAGATTGTGAATGGAGCTCTTTATAGTTCTTACAATTTGATGATTAGTATTAAGCTTTGAAACACTTTGAAAGAGAAAGAGAAAGAGAAAGCTTGCAATGATAGAGAGATAAAGCTGATGGGTTGTATTTGATGCAGATGGACTATGATAAGAATTGGTTGCTGATTTATTGGTCCATCTTGGACCAAAACTGCAAAGGTCGAAGCTAAATGGCACCCAAAAACAAAAAATGTGGTTTCCTTGTGTGATTCTACACATCACTCCAGTGGTTGAGTTGAGTTAGGCTGAGTTGTGGGGACCCGTAAATATTTGAGAAAACAAAACCCTTGTGCACATTCAATTCTCTTGTTCACGCAACAAATAACTAAACATTAAATATTTTTCCATATTCACTCAAAATGACCCTCTTTTTTAATGAATTTTGTACTCTTTTCATTGCATGGGTAGATCTTGTCGTTATTAGCTTTGTAAGGATTAACCTAAGAACCTGAACCCTCCTCTCTCAAGACTCTCTGCTGGTCCACACCACTCAATAGTAGTTAGGCTATTGTCTATTCCTAACCTAACTAACATTTTATATGTACTTCACCCATCTTTGAAAAATGAAAATGACATCTCCGTTTGCCATCTGTGTTCTTCCTGCCATACCTGCAGCTTCCCCCATGTCCCTTTGAGATTCGACTACACCTTTTTCTCCCACTTTGAGATTCCAAAATTTTTATACACCTTTTGGATTGAGGAAAGAGTTTTAGCACTTTTATTTATCATAATAAAATCGTTTCCTTATTCTCACTTTAAATTTAGTTATATAAGAAAAAACAAAAATAACTTTAAACAAAAGTTTTTTCTTTTGTAATTATTAAAGGGTTAATTAAGTAATGGTCATTATAAATATTTGAAATTTCAATTTTAATCTCTACTTGAAAAATTATACTTTTTTAGTCTATGTACAATTTTCTATTTGCATTTTTAATCCTTTAAAAATTTTCATCAACATTTTTAATCATTACAAAAAAAATTATTCGCATTTTTTATCCATAAAAATATTAAAGGAGAATGCCGAAAGGACTAAAAAATGTGAATTGTAGAGATTAAAAACGAAATTTTAAATTTCTATATGTACAATTTACTTAATTAACACATCATTAAATAAATAGTATTTATAAAACTAAACGAAAGTAATGTCAAATTAAGTAACAGCTATCCAATATCGTTTATATGAGATGACAAGAGTTTATTCTAGATTAACCAAGATGTTTGGTTCAAATTCGACATTGAACATGCAACAATGTAAACTCTTAAGGAGATTTTGCCGCCCAATTGAGTCCCATAAGACTCGAGAAATTAGTCTCGACAGTTGCGCGTGAATGATATCTGATTTACGTCAAAAACAAATTAAGTAGTAACTCTATTATTATTATTTTTATAAAAGAGAGTCAAAACCCTAACCCATGTACACCTAAAAGAGTGACGAAAATAATGTCAAACTAAACAAAAATCTTAAACATGTAAGCTCCAAAGTTATCGTCAAAAAGCAATCTATGAATCTTACTAAAAAAAGTCACTAAAATTGTACAAGCTAGCAAGTTTATAGAGAGACTAAAATTAACTAGACAATCAAGAATCCCTCTCTTTATGTATAATGAAATCTTTGGTTCTTTTTTTTCTCCACGTCATTGTGATCTTTTTAATCCACTTACATATCAAATTTTAAGTTTCAAATCTATATTATTTCACTTTGAACTCTCGATCTATAAATCTATGATCTCTTACTTGTGTTTACAAACTTTACATATAAGTTTTGTATTTGAAAAAGTATATACAAACTGATTAAAAGAATCAAAATAACGTGTGAAAAAATAGTGTAATAGTTATTTGAAATTAAATTAAATATCATGTGTGTTATATGATGGGGTTGGAGATTGTGAATCCAACGAGTAAATATTAATCTAATAAAAAAGCTATTAATATTTTGCCATTAAAAAATCAAAAGACTATGTATAAAATTTTGCCTTTTAAATTTAAAAAAGACTAGAATTCTATTTTGAAGCACTAAAAAAATAACACTTTTTATTTTATTTATGTAACATTTTCCGTTAACATTTTTATAGACAAAAAACGTTGATGGAAATTTTTCCAAAATAAAAAAAAATATTGACTAAAAAATTTACTAAAAAAAAACTATTTCTTTTATAGAGATTGAAAAATATAGATATTTATAGACAACATTTACTTATATTTTTTGGGTTTGTCTAACATGTGCAATATTGCACATGCTAAAGTAACTAAAAGTAGTATATTTTCATTGAAAACCAACAATTATTGATTAAAAGTTATATATTTAATATAAAAAACACAAGTTTCAAGTCAAAGTTACAACTTTAAATTTCTTAACATGTGCAAATTTGCACATGATAGAAAAACCCAATTTATAATACTTTTAACTTTCGTAACTAGTGCATGAAACACTGGTTAACATGACTCATTAAGTAAATGTTGTCTTCCTTTAAAAAAAAAAAAAAGAGTTTTTCTATCATGTACAAATTTATACAACTTTTTAACTTTTATAAAATAAAATATTTTACTTTTTATCATTTTCCAATACAAAATTTATACATTAATCGGTGTTGCAAAGACACTAATTATCATTTCCCATACTTAAAATGTAAATCAAATTCCAAACACAACCTTACATTGAAACGATTGATGTGAAAAGTAAGGAATACAGAAAAACAGAGCCATTCCTTACAACACAACAATGGCGTCTCTAACCCCTGGCGTCCTCTCAAAACTTCTCCAAAACTCCACATCAACAAACTCCCATCGTCAACCACTCCTTCAAGTTACCGAAATCATCCCTCGTCTCTCAGAAGATACATTTCAACCCGCCACCGGCTACTTTCTCAAACTCTCCGACTCTCTTCATTCCGCTTACGTCTCCGTCTCCGACTCCGATGCCGAGTTAATCCGTTCCGATAAACTCCAGCTCGGTCAGTTTGTTTACGTCACTCGCTTTGATAACGACGCTTCCTCTTCCGTTCCATGTGTTTCTGGTTTGAAAACTATTTCTAAGAGAAGAGCTTGTGTTGGTAATCCTGTTGATTTGGTTTCTACTGATTCTTTGAAACTGAACAGTAATGTTAAGAAGAAGAAGAAAATTAATGGGTCAAACTCTAATGGGAATAAGGATAACAATGTGGCTGTTAATGTTGGAATGAGGAGGTTGAGTTTGGATTCTTCAACAAGAAGGGTTTGGGATCATGCTTCTCTTCTTTCTAAAGCTAAACCTTCTTCACCAACTTCAACTTCCAGATTCAGCTTCAATAAATCTACCTCTACTTCACCTAATGTATTTTTCCTTCTCCTTTTTTTTTTTGTTGAGGGAAGAGGGTTTACCTTCTTTTTTTCATTTGGGTTGTGTTTTTTGTAGTGTAAAAATGTAAGATTTTTTATTTTTTATTTATAAAATAAAAATGAAAGTTTTAATTTGTTTTGGATAATGTATAGGTTATGCCAATGATGTTGAATGAGGGCCCTATCACTTTTTAAAATGCTTTTATTCTGTTCAATTTGACCCATCCACCTGTGCTTTTATTTTCTTTCAAGCTTATAAAACCCTTTCAAATGGTGTAAATTTCTTGGTATAGAAAAAAAAATAAAATCCAGACTTATGATATTTTTGCCAGTAAAAATGTTAACTTTATGAGATTTCTTTAAAATTGTTTTTTTTTTTTTATTTTTAAAATTCTTTAATGTGGTTCATTGATGATGAAGTTTATATGTGTAGGTGCTAGGTAAGAAGGTTTCTCTGAAAACTGATTCACATTCTCCATTGAAGTCTGCAACATCAATTGTGTCACCATTGAAGAACAAGAATGAGAACTTGAGTCCCAAAACAACAGTCACACCTCCTAGGAAAAGTGCTACTACTATTTCTATTCCTATTCCTAAGTCACCGTGTGCTAGCAATGGTTCTGTTCCAAGCAAACTTGTTAAGGTGCCCTTGAAATTCAAAACTTGGTATGACAAGTCTGGATCTTGGGATAACCTTCCACCACCTATTTGTAATCTTGGAAAGGTGTGTATGTATGTTGCTAATACATCTTTTTCATGTTAGTTTTGGAAATTTGATTCATTCATCTTATTCTAAATTTTTGAAACCCTTTTTCTTCAGCAAGTTGTGACTCATAGGAATGTTGCTTTTTTGGCTGCTGTGAGATCTCTTGAAGAAGCATCTGCTGCAGATACTGTGCTTCAATGCATGTGGTACTTATTTAAGTCATTTTGCTTCAATTTTTTTTCTTTCTTTTGTCCTTCCTTTCTTATATGAGCAATGATATTTGAACATCCAAATTTTGACAACTTATGTGACAACCTATAAAATCAAATGTTAATTTGGTTAATAGAGAGAAAGAAAAAATTATTATAAAACTCATGAGTTGTTTTTAGTGTGATTTTATAAGTTGTCATATAAATTGTCAAAATTTTGATGTTCAAGTATCATTGCTCTTCTTATATAGACCGATACTGTATTATAAGGATTCCGTATGAAGTACTTCCATGTCATTAAAAAACACATGCTTTTTGCTTCAAAAGAATATCTTATACTTAGCTTAGCTTCTCAATCGTGGAACCAATAGATAATCTTGGTTGTAATCTTGTTGATCAATGTTGCCAAATCACGGCTATATGGTAGCAAAATTTGAATAAAGTGCTGTCAAAAAGAAGCTGTATCAGCACGCTATAGCACTGTAGCTAATAGCCGAGGCAAAGTTACAACATTGGGTGAACATGCTAAGCCAAAGACATTATATAATTAAATTATTTTCGTAAACTACAACTTTAATTGGAGCTAGAGTTTGCCTTATATTGCATACTACCTTAAATAAAACATAAAATTTTAGGGGGACCATGGCACCCAAGTGTCCTCCTTTGGCTCCGCCCATGTAGCATAACATAATTTGAACAAAGTGTCATTTTCCGTGATTTGCGATTGACAACGCCATTGTGCTTTATCTTCTTATTTCTATTCTCCTAAAGGACCACATGTTTTCCAGTGATAGCTGAGATGCATGGATATAATATTTTTGGAATGTTGTTGCACAAATACTTTGTGCTATTTATCTAATTTCTGGCTTTAATTCCTATTTTGGAGTACTTAAATTTGTTGCTTTTTTTATTTAATGTGTGCTTGGTTAGATTATAGCATATTTCTCCTTAAACAATGATGCAATTATCTTTTGCTAGTTGGCTCTTTGTGATTCAATCGTTATCTTGCGGTCTCTTACTCTCATTCACTGCTTTTGAAAAATATTTTGTTTGTTTGTTAGTGTGCTTTAAGTAACTACAAAGTGTGCTATAAGTAACTAGAAAGTTGCATCTATGGAGATGAACCTAGGTAACCTCTTTGTGATACAGTGCTGTTCAATTGTGTTGCATACTTGACCTGTTCATCTGGTAACCCATTCCCTCTCTTAGAGGGGTGGATATTTGCATTGTGGATTATATGTTTTTACATCTGTTGCCCCTTATGAGTGTTATTTCATCCAGTGTTGTCAAAGAGCAGATATAGTGGCGCTATTTCATAATGGAATTTTAACAAACAGCGGCAATAGCCTTGTAGCATAGCAGAATTTGAACAAACCACTATTTTCCACGATTGAAAACTTTGATTTTAACCTTGAATTTTCTGTCGAGCTAGTCAAAGTCACCAATCTTATTCTCATGATGAAATATAATAAATGTAGTGGATCTCAAGTCAAGAGGAAACCTCAGGACTATATTCAGTCACATCACACCTTTGTCACTTGTAGATATTGGAACTAGAATTTGAAGGAAAATTCTCTGTTTGCTACTAATGTTGTCATTTATTTTCTTGCATGCCAATGTGAAGTTGTTTCTGTGGCTCATAATTGCATCGACCAAGATAACTTACACATATCCTCCTTTCCTTTCAGCGTGTTTGCTGAACTTTGCGAGTCCCGTCAGACACTTTCTGCTGGATTGCTTGTGAAGCAGTTTCTGGAGCTTCATCTGAGCCTGCAGAGAGTAACAGTGGTATTTGATTCCTTACTTTCCACACCTCCTGAAACAAAACCAACTGGCCACACTACCGTACAGTCTCTTGTGGAAGATGCATGTAAAGTTCCGACTTGCAAGAATGCTTCATTTTGGGTACAAGCTGCCTTAGATACCAATCTTTCTAAATTAAACCTATACAAAACACAAGAAAAAAGCAAGGTTTTGAATGGTGACAGAAGTCATTATGTTGTCATTGAGAACGAGAATTCTCGTGAGGAAAGGAATGCCGAGGAATCCACGCTTCAAAACAAGCAAAGTCGTGTGGCTCAAGCAAATCCCTTACAAAACTCAACTGGTAAAAGAATTTCCTCTTCAAAGCGGAATCTCTTGGTGGCCAAGAATAAGGATACAGAGAAGCGTGATCAATCAAAAGAGAGTGAACTTAAAGTGGCAGTGAGTTTGGCTGAAAAACTGCTAGCGGCTTCTCGTGAGTGGTTCTTGAAGTACTTGGAGGAATCTATAAGTAATGAATTTGGGTTGAAAAATGAAGGGAGCAGTGAAGCTGCATGCCTTCTTGGACAGCTAAGAGAGGTGAATCATTGGTTAGATAATTTGGTTGATGGAGGTAAAGTTGATGATAGGGTAGAGAAGTTGAGGAAAAGCTTATACCGGTTTCTACTTGAGCATGTTAATTCTGCAGTTGCTTCTAGTTAGTGGCATTTGCTTCAGGTTAGTAAATACATAGTACTACAAGAACTAACAGAATTGACAAAATGGAGCACACTATTTTGAACCGACTCTGCCTTGGATAGCTAACATTGGTAGAATAAGACTATTAGTATTACAGTCAATATTTAGACTGTATTCCAGACTTTTCAACATTGACACACACTGTGCATGAACCACAAGCGCTAGACCGCAATGGTTTTTGGTAGAACCACTTATGAGTAATGATCTCTACTTTTGTTTACTCTAATCTAATTCTGTTGATGAAAGAATTTCTGACCAGATCATGCAATTTTAAGCTGTATTCTGTCAACTCGTATATGTTGTTATTTACTCTAACTTTTGATCATCTGCTTGTAAACAATATCTGGCATCCATTAGAGCAAATTCCCTTTCTTTGCATTCACTGGCTGTAAAAATGTTGGTGACCCTTAGCAGGTCTTCTCAATGTTGAATAGTATGTTAACTACCAAATCAGTTCTCAATTAGAGGCCTGATCTATATTTTTGTGGAAATTTAATACATTTACCCTTAGCTATTGGGTACTAAGAAGTTGTATTCGTTACTACTTGCTGCACTTCAATTAATTATAAAGATTTATTAGATCAAAAGCCATAGTAACTATATTTTGTAAACGTTTATTTAATTATTCATACACATTACAAAAAAATATATTTAACTAAATTTAAATAGACTTTTCAAAAAAATAAAAAACTTAATTTAAATACAATATGACAAGGCTAACAAATTTGATGCCAACAAATTCACTATTTTTTATGATTAATGTTACATTAGGGGTCCGTTAAAAAAAATTACAATTGGATTAATTTTTTATTAATATTATAATTACAATTTTATTTATACAAAGAGTAAAAACTTGTTTTAGTATACAAGAAAAATGCAGAATCCAATTAAGCCCCTAAGAAATAAAAAGTTCACTAATAGTACTTCAAATTTATTCAATTTGAAACATATTAGTCCCTAGTGATATTCTACACGTCCCAAATAGTCCTTCACACAAGGCAGTTCCATGTTTTAGAGTAAAAAGCGACTTTAGAGATATGATACAATTTTGAGGCGAAAAATGAATAAGTTGTTTAAAAAATGACATGTCATTGTTGATGCGACTTAAGCCGCTCATGATAGGTTGCATCATTGGAGATACTCTAAATTTTGCATTTCTTTTGTGTAGGATTAAAATAGATCTTTAGTCTATTATATTAGCGTGACTATGAGGTGGGTTGAGCATTAAGTTACTTATCCCCATCAACACCCATAAAATTTTGTGAATAATTAGTTATTCATATATATTAAGTGGATAATGGATCCTAGTCAGTGAATGATTTTCGTAGTACCCATCTAAGCTCCCAAAGTTCATGGCTTAGTAACAAAGAATGAGGAATCATGCCAAAAGCTATGATAGAGTAAAGAAAGCAAAAAAGTGTGATAAAGTGACTGTATTTATAAAGGTCAGGAAACAAAGTGAGAAGCTACATCAAAAGTTAAAAACCATATGTTTTTCTTCTGGAGTCAAGTCAAAGGACTGATCCACATTTAATTTTGCAAAAGGTAATCTTTAGATGATGAAGTTGATCTATGAAGCTGTGTTTCCTCAGCAATGGTTGTAGCTGAAGTTCCCATGCCTTTCATTCCTTTACAAGATTTCATGTGTTTGTGCATTTTCTCAGGCTTGAATGACTTCCCACATTGCCTGCATCATCAACTACTATTTATGGTCTCATCTTTCATAATCAAAATTAAATACACAAAATTGAATGTGTCTTTACAAATATGGGCATATAAAGTATGTAGCTCATACTATTCTAACTTTGATGCATTAAATTAAGATGCAAGAAATTCAGATATTAAGTATAACTAGCCCATGCAGCCAAGAGTTGGTAAACATCATAATCTAGCAATCAATGTCAACTTATATTTTTTATTTCTTTTACAAGAAAAAACATTATTTTGATTTTTGACAATATAATAATTACACCAGCAGAATCTTGACCTTATTGGCTTTTCTGTTGGAAACTTTTACTAATCGTAGTTTCAGTATATTTTTGTTTTTTATTGCCCGACTTACACACTAGTCAACACCCAAGGAGCTTCGACACTTTAGATTAAAAGAGTGGTGGTGTAAGTGTTTGATATGTACCAATGTCTGATATTGGCAATATAGACACATGTGTTTACATTCGACCACTTCCATTTTTTCAAATTAATAATGGTGCCTACATGTAAGTATCGGTGTCGTGTCTATCATTGTTTGGTAGGTTCACCTATAAGACCAAAAAATTTCATGCACAGTTTGTCCTAACATTTCATAGTTGAAATCCAAACAATTGAAGTTTACTCAAGTGACATATTCAGTTACTTACGAGCAAATTGGTCCACCAAATGGTTTATAAGAAGTTTGACTCATTAACTCACTTAGCTTTTTCCTGCTCTTGATTATTTCATCTCCATCACAGCTTTTTCTGTAAAAAGAAACATGAAATTAAAAATTAATAATTTAAAGCGCCAACCAAATAATGTTTTAATTAAATTGGTCACGTGTCATGACATTAAATTTTGCAAATAATCATAGTGACGTATGGCTAATGTAAATGTAACCCAATCATAGTAGCTTTGGATTCACAAACACCCTTTTAAGAATGGTTTTTAACAGGATTCAAAACCATGTTTAAAAGGGTCATGATTATAACTATTCTAAGCATGGTTTTAGATTGCACAACCGCAATTGCGGCCACGATACAAACCATTTCGAGGCCTCTGCAACAGAATACAATTGCAATTTCGACTGCATCAGCCACATTTTGGTTTGCAGTGTAACCAAAACTGCATACACAATTTAAAGGCATGATTCTGAGCTCAATTTATGATACAATTTCTCACCTGGCTCCATTATGTTCATTTTGATCATGATAATTCCAAGGAGTCCCAAAACACCTAGCTGATCCTCCTAGTTTGTCTCCTTTACAAATCTCAGCCCCTTTTTCTGGCATATTAGTAGGCTCCTTAGGGGCAATTTTCTGAGCATGGTTCATAGAGACAAAAGCAGCATCATTTGTCGCCACAGTTCCACAACCAATCCAATTTTTGAACACACTAGTCACTCTAATAGAATTGCTTCTAATCTTGGTGAATGAGGATTGAGATTGAGACGATGTTGATGATGTTGGAGTAGAAAAAGTTGAATCAGGAGGTGTAGTAGCATCAGTTTTGTTATTTTGACCATCTTTTTTACCCTTCTTACTCATCAAATTATGATACAAAGAAGGAAATGAGAAACTATCAAGCTTCTCATGATTCTTCTCATTCAAGCAACCTTCTTTTCCATTCCCTAAAAGCTTCTCTTCTTCAACTTTAAAAGAAGAATCATCGTCAGTCACCGATGACCTGTCCGAGCTGAAAACCAATGAATCCTGACTTATTTCTGATGAAACATGATTTAGATCATTCTTTTTTGAATCAGTTTCTTTCTGAATTTCAGATTCTTCTTTTGATAAAGATGGTTTCTTTTGCTGCTTTTGTTTGTCCTCTTCAACTTGTACAGCTTCATCAGTATCAGTTTTCTTTTCATTGATTGTTGAATTAACTGAGTTAGTTTCTGCATTAGTACAAAGGAAAAAAAATGTACAACTTAATTATTCTTGTTTAACATTCTTAGCAAAAATTACATAATAAGGTGATAGTGTAGATAGATAGAAATTAGTGATGGCCATACTCAAAAAATTAATGTGAATAAATAAAAATGGGATAGTAGTGATTATGATAAAGTACATACCAAAAGGGGTAGTGTGGATTTGTGATCCTTTCAAGACGTATTCATTATCAGAAATGGGGGTTATGAGGTCGTCATCCATTAAATCCTGCCACACATATCCACTCTTGTACCTCCTATAGTTCAATAATTGTAAGTTGCAAAGATTAATTATGGAGATACATATATAGTTAAAGGTTAAAAAAACGAGGTTGAGAAAATGGACTAAAGCAAGGAAATAAAGATTAATAAGGTATGATTCAACAACCTCTTGTAGGACCAAGCAAAGGATTCAGGTAGGTCTCTTCCTCTCACTTCACCAAGCCATCTCTTAATATCTTTTCAAGAAATAAAAATTAATAATTAATAATCATGAAACATTTATGAATGTTGTCAATTGCAGATCATAGACAATAGGAGTTTGTTCAACTTCTGCTAATAGACAGCTATTTGACAACACTGTACTAAATTGTGCATCACCGAACGATAACAATTTGTTAAAATTCTACTACACACTATATCTGCTATTTGACAACATTGTGAGTGACATTATGAGCAGCAGAAAAAACAAGATGTACTAATGTCAGAGCCAGAGAACAGACAAAACAAGCAATTGTGATAGCATAGTTCTAAAATGCTGACAAATGCAGCTACAACTATGATTGTGAACCTCTAAAACCTTTATATTGCGGTTGTGTACCACAATTTTGAACTATGTGTGACAGAATACACATTTAAGAATAAACATTATGATCAGCAGGAAAAAAAAAAAAACCAGATGTACTAAGATCAGAGCCAGTACAGAACAAATTGAATGAAAATATGGAACATAAACGAGTTTTACCTCTAAGATAAACACCGTTTCGAGCAAGATGAAGAACGCGAATGAGATGAGGATGTTCTGCATGACCACCCATGTGACTAAGGAAGTAAATTATGTGAAGCCTTCTAACCTCTCCACCTTGTGTTTCCATGCTTGATTTTGATGATCTTGTTTTGTTGTTGTCTTTGCTGCAATAAACACCAACATAAACTCAACAATGACACCAAAACCAAACAATGACACTTCTTTTGAAACACAAGAATAAAATTTAAACAAGCCCTTTTGTTAATCATATATATTCTATCTACTATGATTCAAATTATTATATAATAATACTAAGAAAAACAACTAACATGGAAAAACCCAAAAGAGATCTTTGTCTCTCTGCCGGCATGCTGCTAAAAGAACTGTTACCAAAACATATCAACCCATAATGTCATATAATACTCATATCTTTATCATATAGTATTATAATATAAGGTAAATATAATGCAGGCCTAATGCTACATAACAAGAACTTTACATAGATAAAACTAAAGAGTGAGAATCATCGAGACAAGAGAAATGTAAGAAAGTGATTGGTTTGTGTAGTAATAGAATACAGTTACCTTTTTTCTAGCAAAGAATGCAGAGAGAGAGAAAGAAAAATGTGATTGATGAAAAATTGACCTGGTTTGCAGCTATATATATAAAAGACTTGGTTAAGGAGTAGAACAAATTATCTGATTTCTCGCGATTTAACAAATGTATAATTAAATGTGTAATGGTCAGCTTTTGACTCAACATTATTATTCCCAAAAAGTTCATTTATGTTTTCTTCTTTTTGTGTTTTTTCTTTTAGAAGATTCCTTGCGTTATTTTTTAACTATTTTTTTTTAAATATACGTTATAATGATAATAGTCACACATGTTCAGTAGTAGTGTTTTCATATTTTTCTTCAAATTATTATTTTTTCATTTTATTTATTTTGACCTTCAGAAATAATATTGTATATTGAGTCAAAGTAACAAATAATATTGTATATTGAGTCAAAGTAATAATACTAATACTAATAATAATATAATTCTTTTTAGGGGAAACTAATATAATATGTATATTGTTTTTCTCTTTCCCAAATATATATACGATTTCTTAAAATCTTAAAATACTAAGAAGTAATATCATTGCCCATCACAAAAAAAAAGTTATATCACTTATAAAAAAAAGTAAGGTCGCATATATAAATATTATCGAAAAAAAGTCACACAAAATATTACAAAAATGTCAATTAATGCATAAAAAGGAGGACTATCTTAAAATATATGTTTTTTAATTTATTTTAAACTAGGTATCTTTTGCAACTGCAAAGACACCCTCACATTTCACAAGGCTGAATTTCAACTGAGGTTAAGAGGGAGAAGATATCATTGAGCATCTCATTCAAATGATCTTGAGTAATCTTAAAATTCCCTTTTTTTGGTTCATAGATTTTTTTTACTATTACGCTCCTTGTAAAAAGTGAAGTACATGCAACGAGTACTTACCGGTATCGAGTACACGTACGCTACTTGTGTTAATTCAATTTTGCTCATTATTCTACTGTGGTGTGGTGAAAATTGTGGTTTTCTTTTATATACTAGTATTATATTTATATACAAATATTTTTGTTGTTGTAACCAACTTTAATTTTCAACTTTTTAAACTTAAAGTGATGTTTTTGATGTAAATTGAAGAATATAGATCTCTCATGTTATGTTATACATATATATACAAAAACTCATGATTTTATTAATGTATCATACCTAATTTTTTTTCAAAAATTTGCGTACTTTCGTACTGGTACGCGTATCGTATCCGGTATCGTACTCGTGCCTATGCGACATAACTATTACATATCCAGTAAATAAAACCTCATCAATTGTAATAATCAAACATCAAACTTAAATATCGTTACTAACCATTAAGAGTGGAAATAAGTTAGGTCGAACTATGCATTAACAAAACTAAGTTTGGTCTGTCAAAGAAATTAAGGCGTAAGTCTGACATGTAGCTTGTCATAGACTTATTATATAGATTTGAATACGGCCTTTCAAAAACCTAATATGAAATATTAGTATGTTTAGAAGCATGTTTAACTGAATAATTTGATTTATATTTAAATAGATTGACGAACTAATAGATTAATGAGATTAAACTCTATTTTAATATTCAACACGACACTTTAAAGAATCTTATTGTAAAGGTTAAATATGCGAAAAATTGATGTGGAAGACTAATAATAAGGTTAAATTAAAAAGGTTAACAGATTTATAATATAACTTAGTACATATTTCAATATTATAATAACATAAATACAATTTTGTATTCATATTTACTTAAATATATCAGATTGGTAGACTTAAAAGGTTTTTTAATAAACAACGTTTTATATTAAAAAAAAAAGAAGTTTGAGGAGGTCGGGATAACCTATTTCCATCTTATAAACCATTTGCGTTCAACTACATGATTTAATCAGCCAGCTCTTTCTTCTCTCATCAGAGATGCAATCAGAGCAATTTTTTCCTTCATTCATTTTGCATTTCCAAATCCGGGTATATCAATATTAATTTTCTCACTTAAATGTCTTAATCATTTATAATTAATGATTAAAATACTTAAATGCTTGCCGGATTTTCCAGCAATCATACCATTTTTTACTCGATTATGATCTTACATACTACTAGTATTTTTTTTTTCTTGTCCCTCTTGATAATAAAAAAGCATATATTCTTCCTCGGTCAAATAATTAAATAATATGTAATTGAAAAGTGTAAGCAAAAGTGTTGAAGGAAATGGATGAATAATGTTTCAAATTATAGATGATTAATTAGTAATAACTATTTTGTTCTCTTGGCACTTACATATAATTTATTTGAGAATGCATAATGATCAAAAAACACCACCTTTAGATCTAAAAAATGAAAATCAAGATACATAATGTCCAAGTTATAGGTGAAACTATTATTTAGAGATATCAAACGAAAAGAAATAGATATTAAACCCACATATTGCTTATATTCTGCTAACACAAAGATCCACCAAACATGCAAACCAAAGAAAAAGAAAACTATTGAGTAAAAACAAATTTGACTTTATTTTTTTTACTTAAAAAATGATGAAGATAAATAGATGACAAGAAATATACTATAAGTAGGTAGCAAACTTATTTTAAATTTTCAAATTGCCTCATCTTGGCCAGCACGTACATATTTCAGAATAATCATGCAAACCGATGGAAAATAATAATAATTCTTGAAAGAAAAATTGCAAACATAATGGTCCAAAAAAGAAAAACATAGGGTTGATAAATTGACCTGTTCATGATGTCGAGATCCTCCTTTGTAACGTGTGGATGGCTTTGAGGTAATTCTATTGCAATTGGATCTCTAACAAACAAGTTTTGTCTTATGCCTTTTGTCCTTCTCACCCAACATCATAGTGCAATTTTCATCAGAAAAAGAGGGGACTTATAACCTAGTAGTTGAAGTACACACAAGGAAGGTAATAATTCTCCAAAAACAAATCAATTTGAGATTGATTGATACCATCAATAAAAAAGAACGATTTTACTATATGATCAACATATATAGTAACATTTTACTGTATCAGCGTATAACTCCATGATTACGTTTTAAATGGCTGATACTTTCTTAATTGCTAATGGAATCATGGAACATTATTTACTTACTTGACTCAATTATATAAATTTGTATATGTCTTGTACAACTCGTTGATAGCTGCAATGACATTAATATGTAAGAGTCTTATTTGCCGTTTTGAAAAAATATTAAAAAAAAGCAAGGCGTCTTCGTTTGAACCTTGAATAAACTCAATTTCTCCACATTTAAGGTCGTAAGTCTAGCTACTAAGCATTTTTTTTAATTGAAAAGGGAAAAACATTAATATGTAAGCGTTCTATCGAACCTGTGGGATAAATTTATTTCTCCACACTTAACGTTGCATAAGTCTAGCTACTTGGCATTCTTTTTCTGTAAGGTTGAAAAAAGAAAGTAATTTAATTTAATCAATTTTGTTTCAAGATTTAAGCATTATGTTTCTAATAGTTTGTAAATTGGTGAACTCATTAACTTGAGTTGGAATCTTGATCACGACGTTCCGTGTAACAATTTTGATATTTTTATTAGTTGAGCTGAGATTTGTGAACGTTGTTATATTCTTCTTTTATTCTATATTTTTAGAGAATGAATCAAAATTATTTGAATGACAATTTTCATTTTTTTTAGGGAAGTTACACATATTTGATTTCTTTGAATTATCTTTATTTTATTTCTTTTTACATTCTTTTGCATTGGTTAACATAAGCAAAGCTTGGAAACAACATAATCAAATAAGTTTCCCCCATGTCACTAATTAGAGGGAGGATAAACATATCTCAATGGAAAATAAGTACTTGGCACTAGGTCAATCAAATAATCGTATGGTAAAGAAATCATCAAAACATCAAACGAGCATGCATCCTCCAATCTTCACATGTTTTGTGCAGTGGCATCTGCGCCGTTGCAACTGCACAAACACACATAATTGAAAGAGGTGAGTAATCGAGTTTCGTAATTACAACAAATAGAACAAATTTGAAAAAGTAATGACATAGGTTTAAGGTTTTTTCATGTAAATATGAGACATATGCAGGTCCGGTCCAACACATATTGAGGTTCAATGCGAAATCAAAAATGAGGTCTTTGAAGTTATTATTAGTTCGTGCAAAAAAAAAAGTTATTAATCGTATTTGTTTTACGAAAGTAATATATTAATTCAAAATTTCACTTTTCTAACCTTATTTTTTAATGCAAAATCATTCATTAAATTATTGTAATTGATTTTGTTTAACAACTCTTTTTCAATCGACAACAAAACAAATCCATTTAATCTTTGTGGACACACTGTTGATCTTAAATAAGATATTATTAAGTTTAATTTTGAATTTTATTTTCGAAAGATGCAACAATTATATGAATTGTTGGCATTATTCTATAAGCAATATACGCATTTGAAAATGAATTAAGTTTTTTAATATAATTAAGTGTTAAGTATATCAATTGATGTATCATTTTCCACTTGTATTATTTCTCTTAAAATTTATAGCCTCATAAATAAATATGAGGTATTTGATATAATAGGTAAAAAAAAATAAAAATTGAGGCCTTAGGTGAAGGCCTAGTTAGCCTATAGCTTAGGCTGGCCCTGGACATATGATGGGTAGGTGGTTGTAGGTGGCGACGAAGCTAACAATAAATTCACGCGACAACAAAATATTAAGATTTAAAAAAAAGTTTAATATGTTAAATTAACTTTGAAGAAAAATAACACAATAATTTACTTATATAAATGTAAATTATTCAGTTCCTTTGGATGCAGTCTTGGATAATGTTTGGCATAAACATGTTTCTTTAAAGGTGTCTATTTGTGTTTGACGTCTTTTGCGTAATAGGTTACCGAAAAAGGATAATTTAGTCAGATGAGACATTATTTCTCAAGAAGCTCATTATTGTTTGAGTGGGTGCGACAAAGTTGAATCAGCTCAGCACCTGCTCTTTCACTATGAATTATTCAGTTCTCTTTGACAGCTAGTGCGGTCTTGGATTGGTATTTATTCGGTCGAACCTTTGAATATTATAGATCATTTTATTCAACTTTCTCACTCCACAGGAAGACATCGTGCTCGTCGTAATTTCTTACAGTTAACTTGGCTGGCGGTGGTGTGGGTTTTATGGACATAATGTAATAACATGATATTTAAACTCAAAGAAAAGTCCATCATGTGGCTGTTAGATAAAGTAAAAGTGCTATCTTTTTGGCAGCTAAAGGCCAAGTAAGATACCTTTTCTTTTGGCTATCATATATGGTGGTAAAGCCCTTTTGCTTGTTTGTTTGAGCATGCGTTGATTTGCCTTTAGTTATTGCCTGTAATGTTGTAAACTTCTAGTGGTCTCACTGGTACACGTTACAAATTCGAACACATTACACTATTACATTTCAGATTTTTAAATTGTTTTTTATTTTTAAATTAATATAAATGAAAAACAAAATTAATTTATATAGTCAGCACGTCACGTCATCAAAAAATGCTAACTCAACATGCCACGTTAGCTTAATTGCACAAACAGATGGATCATGCTCTTTTTCTGAAGAATCTTGATTTTACAAGAACGGAATCAAAAAAATAAAATTTTACAGGGGAAAAATCAAAAGTGACATATATTATAAGGGGTAAAACAATATTAACCCGGTATTAAATTATGTACATGTTTTATATTGACGATTGACAACGTAACGATGTTGGGTTGTTTAAGAGGAATTGAGAGTACAATGTACGATTCCAAACAAAACAGGAAGAAAATGAGTATAGTGGGGTTAATATAAAAGAAATTCTTGCATAGAATTGTACATAACACGTCCTCCTTTATTATTTATTTTTTAACGTTTAAACTATAATTGGATTCGAGTTTGAGTTTTGGATGAAACAATTTTTGGTTAAACTATACTTACATTACGGTCGCACTCTGGATTACCAAAGTTTCTTTCCTTGAGAGCCAGGGGTTAACATAAAACAAATGATTTTCTAAAAATTGTTTTCTTCTTTCTTAAGCCATGAGTATGCACACGGTAACAAAGAGAAATTTTCTACTTATCGGTCCTAAAAATCGTTCATATATTAATGCAAATTATTTTAAAGTTGAAATTAATATCCATATTTATATTAACAATATTTTTTTGTTTGTAATTTGAATATAAATTTGAAATTATTGGATTTTAATTTGAAATTGACAAACAAACATTTAAAATTAGACTAAAGTTTCCGAGCAGCCCATAATATTTTTTTCTTTTCATTATAACATCTTTTGGAACAAAGCATTGCCTCATGGTGTCACTTTTTGCATGGAGAGTTCTTAACAAAATGATTCCTACAAAAGATAATTTATTTCGGCGGTGGGTGGCGCTACAAGGGACATCAATTTGTGTTGGAGGATGCAGTAAGGAAGAATCAATCAATCATTTGTTTTTAAGATGTAATTTTTTGGTAGTATTTGACATTTCATTCATCGGTGATTGCATATTTCAACGGTTAACCTGACAGATGTTTTGGAGCATACACAAAAACTTGGGTCCTTATGCTTTTAGGAAAGAAATTCAGTTTGATCTTCAAGTTATTTGATTGGCTTCTATTTAGGTGGTGCAGAAGGAACATAATACAAGGAGTCAAGGATATTTCGTAATACAAAGTTTCCGCTATACCAATTGCTTGAGCGTATTCAAAATGTATGTTACTTAAATAATGGCTTTAATTCCCCTAGTTGTTAGTCCAAGAATCAAAATTCTATGCTAAACTTCAACTCTAATACTAATCAAGGCTCTACCCACTGTACTTACTGATATTTGTAAACAATTTTCTTACATCAAAATGTCAAATTAAAAAAAATTTGTCATTCATACTACTTTAATAAAAGCAATCTTCCATTGCCTCACAAGTCACAACACACGTATATAAATGAATCAATTAATCTCCAGAACTTTGAGAGCAACTAAAATTTGTATTTAAATGTAAAGTAAAATTTGTCTCAGACCAATTCCAAATTATAGGAAAGAAAAAATAAATAAATAAATAATTTGAGGTATTTATAAATGTGTGAAGCTAGCTTATAATTTAATTATAACAAGAGTATGCATGTTGAATTCAGTTGAAATGAATTGAGCACTTTCTTCCATTGAAATTTTGTTGATTAATTGATGCAAAACCCTTTCTTGCTCTTCCCCATCACTCCATTCATAAATTTTAGCTTTAACAAGTGAAGGATCTTTGCATATCAAGTCCCATATAGGGAAGTTCTTCCTTGGCATCACAAACTCTTTTTCTCTAAGGCTTTGTTTGGGAGTTTGAAGGGGAAGGAAAGGAAAGGTTTTGACAGGTGCAAAATATGTGGAGAAATAGAGAAATCTTTCAAAAAAATTTAAAAGAGTAGTTTTTTAGAGAATGATAAATTAATGCATATGATTACTTTATTTTTAATTTTAAGAATATTATAACAACATAGATTAAATTTGAATAATTCTAATTAACTCTCCAAAACCCTCCCCCAATACAATTTTTTAGTTCCTCCAAATGAAGAGGGTTTTGTATTATGAAGAAA
>Ga0315915_1003042_pt1 | contig 21351 bp, 12 predicted proteins | sample MpolbnodulesMG_FD_207738 | JGI IMG/M metagenome (GOLD analysis project Ga0315915, IMG submission 207738) | Medicago polymorpha root nodule microbial communities from Los Angeles, California, United States - branched nodules | ecosystem: Host-associated > Plants > Roots > Nodule | place: USA... | reverse complement strand
AAGGTTTCGTCAGATCACTTGACATTCTTGTCACTTGGGTAGCAATGATGTGTTCCTAGATACCGCTCATTGTTTATAGTATTAAATAATAGATTTAATATTATTGCCAACGTGACTAGAACCTATAGGGTCACACACAAAGAACGGTCAAAAGAGAAATCTATAAGTATGACTTATACAAGGGGTGCGTTTAGTAAATAACGCTAATTAGTTAGCAAAATTACTAAACTCGTTATTGGGCTTACTGAAGCCCAATAGTGACTTCTGACTTGCAGAGCACACTAGGAGTTCTATAAATAGAACCCTAGTGCTGAAGTTTTTGGTTACACGTCTTGAAGAAACCCTAACTCTCTGAAACTTCTGATTCCTTGGCTAGCACCGAGTTCTGGAGGAACACCGTTCGTGTGGACTTGCTAGAGGCCTTTCTGCTTGCTGCTTGCTTTGCTGTGATTGAGATTCCAGTTTCTAGTTTCCAGCTTTCAGATTCCACACTTCGAGGTAACAATCGAATCACTGGTTCATGTGTAAATTCGTAATGATCCAAGGAAAGAAAATCGAAAATTTTATCCGCTGCTTTATTCTGTAAACATTCGATTTTCCTTCAAAATATTCTTAATAACCAAAGCTTCCTCAGGTCTGGCCTTACAAAACAAAAGGTTGTCATCTGCATATAGATGGTGAGTAATACAAGAAGTATTAGTGGCTATAGAGACCCCATGCAAATTTCCCAAGACCCTTTGCTCATTGATCAACCTAGAAAGAACTTCTACACTAAGAATAAAAATATAGGGAGATAAAGGAACCCCTTGCCTTATTCCCCTTTGGGGATAGAAAACATTAGAAGGCTGACCATTAAGCATTATAGAGAAAGTAACAGATCTGATGCATCTCATGATGAGGGACACAATTTTGGTAGGGAATCCCATTATAGTAAGAGTTTGTTCAATAAAAACCCACTCCAAGCTATCATAGGCCTTTGCAATATCCAATTTAATCCCCACATAACCATTCCTTCCTAATCTTGGCTTCTTTAAGTAATGAATAGCTTCAAAGGCAATTAAGGAGTTGTCTGTAATCAATCTACCAGGGAGAAAGGCACTATGTGCTTCATTAATAATTTTAGGAAGAATGGGTTTAATCCTATTGGCTACAGCTTTTGTAATGATTTTCCTAATGACATTACAAAGGCTAATAGGTCTGAATTCAGCAGGAACAGAGGGTTTAGAAATTTTTGGTATAAGGCTAATAAAAGTGTGATTTATAAGGTCAGGAGTGCACCCTTTATTGAGAATGTGAAGGGTATAGTTAATAACATATGGGCCAATTATATCCTAGTATTTATAATAAAACATAGCAGTTAAACCGTCTGGACCTGGGGCAGAGTTACCCTTCAGCTGCATAATAGCTTCTAGAACCTCAGTACTTGTATAATCTTCCTCTAGGTAGTTGTGCATGTTAGGGGTGATACGGTTACCAACAACATGGAGAGTAGCAGGGTTAATATTAGGGTAGGTGGTGGTAAAAATGTTCTAAAAATATTCTAGAAAAATGGCCTCAATATGATTCATGTCTCTCCAATTTGAACCTTGGGGGTAAGATATTTGGTGGATGGCATTCTTTCTTTTTCTCTGACTGACCTTGTAGTGGAAGAACTTGGTATTACGGTCACCAAACTTGAGCCAATGTACTTTAGCTCTTTGCAACCACCAAATCTCTTCCTTTGCTAAGAGGTCATATGAAGATTCCTCAATATCTTTAATCTGGGCAATACAATCAGCATCTAGAACTCGAGATTTAAGATGATTAAGAGAAACCTGGGCCTCTTTGATCTTGTTAGTAAAATCCCCAAACTTAAGTCTTCCCCACTTGTCAAGTTTTCCTAAGGCTGCTTTGAGTTTCATAGGGCCATCTCCAGAGGTTTGCCCCCAACTTTCCTTAATGATTTGTTGGCACTCTTTATCTTCAGCCCATATATGTTCAAATCTAACAAGTCTTTGATTGTGGTAAGTGGGTCTACTCTCTTCTGCATAAAAAAACTTAAGGAGGAGGGGGCATGATCTGAGGTGTACCTGAGAAGATGTTTGTTAGAGTATCTAGGAAACTGATTAGTCCAATGAATATTAGCACAAAATCTATCCAAACGCTCTTGGATGTGATGGTTATCAATCTGATTGTTGGCCCAAGTATACTTGTAGACAGAATAACCCAAATCATTGAGATTACAATGGTTAAGAGTCTCATTAAAAAGGCTGGTTATGTAATAATCTACCCCATTACCACCCAATTTTTCAGAGCCATTTAAAATCATATTAAAATCCCCAAAAACAATCCAGCTATCATTTTGTCTATTTAAGTGCAGGTTATTTATGGTTTCACAAGTTAAATGCTTATGATTAGCATAGGGTGAGCCATATATACAAGTAGCATACCATTGAATATTAGTATTACAGGAAGTAATATAGGCGTCAATACTCATTTTATTAAAACTCAAAATGTTGATGTTTACAGATTGATTCCAAATAAGGGCTAGCCCCCCAGATCTATTTTTAGCACTAAGATCACAATTAACCATAAAGAGATTAGAGAGAGGGTCACAAAAAAGGTTAGCCTTAGCTTTGGTGTCAGTATCTGCCAGTTTAGTCTCCATTAAAAACATCACATCAGGACAATTGGATTGTAGGAGCTTTTTAAGGGCTCTTACTGCAGCAGGGTTGCCCAACCCTCTGCAATTCCAAGATAATATCTTCATGCTGACCAGCTGGCCTTATTTCCAAGGCATGCCATCTCAATATCCATACTGGTTTGGGATTACTTAAGGTTTTTGTCTGCTAGACCAGTAATCAGCTTCCTTTTGTTGGTTTTCTGCTCCTCACCAAATTGAATATTGTGGCTTCCTGTTGTGTGAGTAGCCAAAATAGAAGTAGATGGTGTACACTGAAAAGCTTGTTGGTTTGTCTGGCTGTGATTACTGAACTGATTTTTTGATGTAGGAGCATCCTTTTGAGGCTGATTAACACTCAATTTAGCCATTTTGTTCATGAGGCTCTTAGGTATGGGGCTGAATTGGCCACCACTTAAAAATTTCAGAGGGTTACTACTGAAATTCTTCTCCTTCTTTTCCAGAATCCTGCGTCCATATACTCTTGATCTAAGCCAGGCGCCTATAGGGTTCGTGTAATCTTCAAATTTAGAGTGGTTTGGTGTAGGTGGGTGACTGCAGTTATCTTCATTAAGACCAATCAAACCACACTGAAAACAAAACATATGGAGATTTTCGTATCTAAAATCAACCCAATTGATGCAATCCACATAATTACCTATGTATAATCCTGGCCTAATATGGGAGGAAATATCAAAGAGGAGCTTCACCTTAACAATCCTGGCATTCTCTGGGAAATCATAAATCCTAACATCAAGAACCTGACCAATTTGTGACCCACTTTCTTTCCCCATGATCATAGATTTGCAGTGGAGTGGAAGTCCCCATAGCTGCACCCAGAGAGGAACCTTAGAGAATTCTAGAGAGAGAGGGCTAATTTTCCTATCCCAGACATAAATTAGCAGCCAACAGTTTCTGATTACCCAGGGGTTGACTTTGAGAATTCTTGTTATGTCTTCTTCTTTTTCCATAGAAATCTGATATAATTTGCCTTCAATTTCTGTAATCTTGAAACCTTGAGGATTACACCAGATTCCAGCCAAGGAGATGTGCAGAGATTGGATAGGGATGGGTTTTTCTGGCAGAATCTTACCAATCAGACTGTTTTTGCAGGTGTTGACACTGTCTTGGACATGGGATTCTTGATAGTAACAGAAGGGTTCAGAATCTTCAGAGTTGGTGTTGGGGGAACCTTGTTGATCTGTTTCTTGATAATTCTGATTGTAATCTTGTTGACCAGTAGTGCCACTTGTGGAGCCAAATTCTGTATCCGTGTCTGACTGCCATTGATGAAGAGAGGAGGGAGATCCAGTCTGGTGGTTGAAGTTTGCTATGAGGGGGTGATGATAGAAATTTTTGCAGGTCGTTGCAATATTGGACTGGTTATTGAGGGTTGTGGGGGATTAGATGGGTCTGAGAGGACTCCATTGTTGTTTTGGCTTGACATGGTGTAAGGAGGGGATAAGAGGAAAGAAGACCACATAAAGATAGGATCAAAGAAAAGGAGAGAGATCAAGAGGATAAGGGAAAAAGGAAATGATTGATGGAAAAAAGGAAGAGGTGAAGATGGAGAAAAGGAGACAGAAGAGGATAAAACCAAATAACCACGCAAAGGGTAAACAACCAAAAAACTGGGAAACGACACCACAAAAGGGGAAGTTATGATTCAACTATCATCAACAAGCATCGTAGATGAAGGAAAACAAGGAGAAACTAGATTCAAAGGGAGAGATATGAGGAGCAAGAGTTAGAATCTTGGAACCCTAATCGTAACCATCTAACGATTCTTTGTTATTATTGCATAGAAACCGAGGATAGTGTTTGCTTTTGTCATTATAGATTTGAGAAATATTTGTTCATTCTAATTTCTAGCCTTAGTTTTGTCAATTTTTTTAAAATCTAATATGGCTTTCCAACTCAGCATTTTTTTACTAAAAACGAAAAAAAGATTTATTTGTTCATGCTTAAAAAGATAAAAGGACTTAATTGAGAAAGAAAAAAATAGATTTAAGTGTTACAAATAAATAAAATAAAAAATATTTGAATTATTTTTGCATATAAATAACTGACAAATTATCTTTCATTTATGATGGAAGATAAATAAAAAGAATGAAAAGAAGAGTGGGTATTAGACCATCTACAATGGGGAGTCCTTCCCCTATTTAGCACCAAGCTAAATAGGCACCCCATTGTGACACCAATTAATATGGTGCTTATAAAGATGTGTGTTTTTATAGGCATCCTCTCTCTCCCCTATTACTCATGGGTCCCACATGAACATTAATTCTATTTTTTTTCTCTATTCAATTGTTGTATTATTTTAATATTAAAAATTAAATTATATATTAGATGCAAGAGCAATATTTAATCGATCAACATTAAATTTTCAACAAAAACTTTTTTTAAAACAACAAATAATTTATCCATCTGAATGGGAAAAAAACAAAACGAACATACACTGATTGAATTTAAACAAAACAACAAATAATTTACCATCATTTATTTTATATTTTTTTTTCAAGTTTTAACTGCTTTTATAATTTATAAATAAATTACTTCAATATTTTAAAATTATATAATTATGAATAAATATATAAATTATTGTTAAAATTTAATGATATAGAGTTATTGCAGGTACCCAATTAATAATTATTTTGAGGTGCTGGGTTGGAGAGTTTGGGTACTTATTAAGTATTAATTATAAAATGAATGACGTGTACAATTAGGATCCGTTTAAACACCCAAATGAAGTACTACATTGTGGATGGTCTTAAATATTAAGGGTGTTGTAGAAAACAAATCATTAATTATTCATTGATATCATAAATCAACTTATAAACTAAGACAAATTTTTTCTTTTCAAAGCAATTTATAATTTAGATAGAGGGAGTAGTATAAATATAATAAGGTCATCCCAACTTGTGTTTTAGGATTCTTAAAAAAAAAATGCGCTTTAAGAGTACATAATAAGGTTTACATACAAAAAAAAAAGTGCTTTAAGAGCACATGTCGTTTACATAAATAGTAAATATTTATTGACAAATTAATTATGAGAAGTTTGAGAAATAAATTGATACAATTTCCTATATATAATTTCCATATCTAATACCTTAACATGTGCCCTTAATAACACATGTTAGCTTTTCTCACATAAGAAACTTAATAACCACCATTATTTCATAATTAGGTAAGGGTCATAAATTCTCAATAACACCATTTATCTACCAAATCTAAATGAGTCATGCTAACATGTATTCTGATGACATGATACCATAGTATTTTCCAATATATGAATTTGTGTTTAGTGTATTATCATAAGAGGCATCGGCTCGCACAAACATGATCATCAAAAAGTACTACTCCTTTCGGTTCTATTTATAAGAGAAATTTAGGTCAATAAAAGTTAATGAATGTATCTAGTTAAAAAAATTGGATTAGATACATCAAATTTTGTTGATTCAAATATCTCTTACAAATAGGATCGGATGAAGTAATATAGAATGTTTGCTTTTGTCCTTATAAGATTCGAGAAATGTTTGATCATTCTAATTTCTAGCCTTAGTTTTTACAAATTTTTTAAAATAAAAGACATACGCAAAAGTCCACAATGTTTAATTTTTCAATTACCGGTGACCCACAATCCTCGTTTATTGTTTTTATTATACTCCATCTGGTATTCCGGTTTTATTTACAAGTAACAATTGACATTTTAGATGCATTGAATATTTAATGTATTTGGTTTTGATTCTAGACCTACATATATAAATTATTTAATGTACTTAAGTCAATTGTTTATTGTAAATAAGACCGGGAGAAATATTACTTATTGATTCCTTATTTATTTGTTTACCTCGGTTAAATGTGGCATGCGAGGAAAAAAAATTATATATGAAACAATGCAACTAGCATAAATTTTTATAATGCAATAATGATTTTTTTTCTTTCCTATTAATATTAAACTAAGTTTAATTTATTTATAATGCCTTTTTTTCGAACAATGTGCACGAATAAAATTTATCCCCGAGTTTAGACATGGCAACAAAACCCGTCCCTGTCCAGACCCGGCCGCCCCCTGTCCTGAATTTAACGGAGAAAAGCCGATTTAATTGAGTCTTAGGTGCTACGACTAATGATCACCTCCGAAGTCAATGGCACAAAGATGTATCCTAAAGCAACCTTTAGCTACTCTTTGATCACCTTTCTTCCACCCTTCGGTTCCTTCCTGATCAAGCAAAAGAAAAATAATGTCATCTATAGGAACTAAGGAAGACTAAAGAAGACATCCACCACCAAAAAAAAAAGAAGACTAAAGAAGACATCAGGATGAAAATTTAGACGAGAGATTTACCATGATTCTTCTTTCGCCGGATAGTGATAGGTTGAACGGTCCTTTTTTAGAATAAAAACATTGGATCATTTGATGAGTATCCCCGGGAGAACAAGAATGAACACTAATTTAAAAAATTAAATAAAAATCTAGAGGGACGTAAGTGACCAAAGAAATTTTTAATTTGCTGTACGAAAATCTAGAGGGACGTAAGCAAATAATTTTTAATTTTCCTAGAATTAGAAATGATGTACGAAAATCATTTCTCTTTTATAAACTTCCCAACATCTTTTTTTCTTCTTTCTTCTCATTTGTTAATTTGCTGCTGCAATGGCCCAATTTCTGAGACCTATGCACCCAACTTTTATTTGTGCATTTAAAATTTAAATAGACTAGTGCATATATCATACTCTCTCAGTCTTATTTTAAATAACAATGTTGACTCTGTCGCGTATACCAATACACAATTTTGAAATTAAATATCTGCAATAATCTATTAGAAAAAATATGAAAATTTGATACAACATCTTATATGTTATATTTTGTCTTTATATATTAATAAAAAAAATAGGATCAAAACATATTATATGAACACTACACATTTTTAAATTAGGTCATTTAATCTATAAAACGGAGGGAGTAATAATTAGGTGTCAAATAAATATATTGTGGAAGATTCATAAAACACCAATTCCAGATTAGAATGACTCACCTTTATTAGACATTTCTTATCTCCCCGTGAGTATAATAAGAGAATAATAAAATTAATTGAAAATAATATGTTGTGGTCCATAATCAAAACACTATGTAATGATGCAACACAGCAGCTACTATACTATATGGTCCAACTGATCACTAGTCAATAATCAATATTGATTCATGCTCTAAAATGGACCACAAATTCACCAATACATTGAAGGATTTGTGCGTCACTTTAACTGTTTTTAGAGGGTCACTTTAACTGTTGAACATCAAAGAAAGAAGATTATACAGATATACAAAATAACATGGTTTAAATATTTTTAGTTCCAATTAGACTAAACAACCAAAATAGTTCATAGGTCAATTTCAGCACTATGGACAAAAGCATTTCAAAGGCTTAAATTAAACAGTACCTTTAATAGGTTAAAGTTTAACTTCTGTCTACTACATGGCCTACGTACTTGTTGCCACTATGGTATATATATGAATATGATATGATGTCGATAGGTACGTACGTACGTACTTCATAGAATTCCCACGCGATTTTAATTTGTAACCTTTTTTTTTATTTTTAATATTGATTCTAAAAGCTTTCTTTAATTTGGATTAATTTTTCAAACTTCCTTTCATAGAAGAAAAGATGAAAAGTGGGGTCTTGTAGGACTTTAGGAAGGTTGTTTTCTTGGATATCCCTTTTTCGTAGGCCAGTTGTTGTTTTGTTTCATTGCCTTCTAAAGAATATTAATGAAAATAACTTATATTTTCAATTTTTTTTATAATAAATGATTGTTTTAACTTGTTAAAAAAGAAGGTGTGCGAGACTCGTGAACTGAATAATTGTGAGAGAAGATTTTTTTTTGAAGGAATTGCGAGAGAAGATGAAATGCTAGCTAAATATGGTGTATTACTTGAAATAATGAAAACAATTTAAAATTACTCTCTCCGTCCGAAATTATATGTCGCCTTAAGAAAAAGATTGTATATGCGAGTTACAAGGCTGGACAGTACAATGCACTTATCCGAAATTATATTAGTTGAAGGTATGACACACCATTCTTATAGAAGACAACGACCCTTACCCTTATTGAGAAACCATTACCAAAACTTTAACTTGATTAATTTGCTCTATAATACTAAGAGCATCCGGGGTTTAATTTGAGAAAATGCATCAGTTCCTATGATCCTAAATCGACCAAATAACTTACCAACAAATTAAAGATAACCATTTCATCCCCTTTTATACCCTTTTCCTAGTATGTGAAGCTATGGACTAAAATAAATAAGTCATCCGGCATTGAAAACACTACATCCAAACCATGTCCGATAGCAAAAAATCACAAGTTGCAAATAGATGTTTTTTAGTCATAAATATTATTTTTTGTCAAATAGTCTCGTGGTTAGAATGCATATTTTAGATGAATAAGTGGGATGTTCGAGGTTTGAATCTCAACTCCTACGTATAACAATGCATTATCTCTGTCAATTGAGTTATATTCACGATAACTTTTATTCATAAAGATTGACAAGTAGACGAGAACAAACATAGAACATAGTATTTAAATACGAGATGTACCACTGTAAACTATAATCATTTCACCAAAAGATAAAACTACAACTGCTTTATGGTCGAAATTTAGACATAATTGGCCGAACTTCGTTATTAAACTTTGTTGTTTATTGTTTGCAATTGTCGTTTATTTACTGTTTTGAAACGGGTTGTTTTTCTAACACCTTGGAAGGACCAAACTAGTTTATCTCTATCATAGCTCATGGACTAATGCAATTAAATATTGAAAATACAGTTCTATTTATCACAATTATAATTATACCATTTAAAACATTATAATCCATTTCCACTGGTTATTGTTTACTAGGAATTGTCATAAGTGACTTAAAGATAAGTTTCGGTGGGCTTGAAGCTACCTTACTCTCTTGTTTTTGTTGTATCGCAAATTCGCAATGGACAAAGCATCTACATGATTATATTAGAAAAAATTCCAAACATATTAAGAGAGCAATAAAGAGAAGAAAAATGAGGTAGAGAGAAGTAAGTCTTTGACTGAAAATGACCTATACCAAAACCAATACGGAAGCACGGCACGTCAAAGAATTGCATAGCAGCATTCTTGCATGTACATGATTATGATTTCTCAATATACCTTTGATTGGTTAACCAAATAAAGAATCGAGGTTGGTAAATGGGCTGGTCCAACCCAACCTACCTTAATCTCATGGGTTAGCATATATAAATAGGTTAAAGAGTGTCGGCTTACTTTATTCATGGACTGTCAAAATTGAAACCAGTTTAATTAGTAGTAGACTATACAGTTCGATGGATCGGCCCGTCCCTTATTTCAAAATATATTATTTCATTTTTTTTAAAAGTGATGCCAAGAACTATAAAGCTACATATCACATTATTTATTTTAGAAACGTCACATATTATTATTTATAAAATAAATCACATGTCTTTATAAACTTATTTAAGGGGCATATAAAACATCTATTAAATCAATATATCCATAATAGATAAATACCACAAAAACATCCATGCAAAAGTATAAATACCATAAAAACATCTATTAAATCAATATTAAAAAAAGGCAAATACCACAAAAAACTATCCATGGAAAAGAAGATAGTATTTAACATAACTCAAAAAATTGAACGTTGGAATTGGAAACAACAAATTATGTCTTACATAACAAAATAATTACTAATCCAACAACTCAAAATAGAAGACAAAATAAATTATAAAATTGATTTTTTTTCGAGCTAAGTCTCTTGAACATTTGGTACTACAGACAATAGTATCTCTTCTACTTCTGGTTTATCTCTTACCAAAATTATTTTATAAATATTTTTAGTATTTTTAATGGGCCTACCCGCAAGCCCGACCTAGCCCTTGAAAAATAGAATTCTGCTCTTCCCCCTGCACTTTTCGCTCCCACTTAGCCAAACTGACCAAAATACCTTTGTGTTAATTAACTAACGCAAGTGTAAAAAAAAAAAACGTGACTTAGTTTTTACACATGCGTGACTTAAATCACGCTGCGTGAGTTAACGAGTTAACTCACGCTAGAATTAACACTTGCGTGAGTTAACTCACGCATGCATTGTTTTTGCATATTCACAATGTTTTTGCAAGTAAATGTTAAGCTGACAGAACATTAAATGTTAAGCTGACAGAACCACCAATGCAAATAGCAAGTAAGAGAGCATTAAAGAAGATAGACATTTGTCTTGTTTCTTTGGGATCTTTTTCATCAAACTGGTCAGCACCATGTGCTGGCAGAGAAGCTTTCAAGCCTGCACTACCAAAGGCCAACAAGTATAGACTAATGAAGAGAAAAGCTTCATGGTTGCCACTAATTTTTTCGCACACTGCATTTTTGCAAAAACAATGTGAATATGCAAAAACAATACCTGCGTGAGTTAACTCACGCAGGTGTTAATTCCAGCGTGATTTAAGTCACACATGTGTAAAAACTAAGTCACGTTTTTTTTTTTACACTTACGTCAGTTAACTAAAGCATAGGTATTTTGGTCAGTTTGGTTGGTTGGGAGCGAAAAGTGCAGGGGGAAGAGCAGAATTCTGAAAAATATGGGCCAAGTGGGTTAGCCCAAAAAGAAAGGGTTGTTTTTTTCATACTATTTTTATGGCCTGACCCGTATTAAAATGCCCAGTGGACCTAACCTATTTTCACAGTTCTATTACTTTACTTGCAGAAGCAAACAACATATTACACGAACTCGTAGATGCTGGAAATTTTACCCTGTACCCATACATTTATACCTCCACCCCTACATTTTACACAAACTTCCTATTATACCCTCCAATATAAACATAACAGCAAGCAAATTAATCATTTTTCTCTTGAAGCTTTTTCAAGCTTTCCCTTCTTCCTCTCAACTTTTAAGTATTTCGGTGTGTCTTCTGTTGCCGGAAAAAGCAAATAATCGTTATCTGTTAAGTTTTGTGTTCGGAAATGCTCAAGCATGGTTTCCGATTCACCTTTTCGTTCGGATAATTCATATTCTTCGTTCCGGTTAATTCTGTTTGCTCGAAAACTCATACTAGCTTTTCGTTTTTGATTTGTTGCTTAAAAATTTCAGATTGGTGGGTTCAGAGATCTATATTTGGATCCGATACATAGAAATCTCTGACTGGATTGTTTGGTCTTAATATGTTGTTCGCATCTTAGACAGTGTTTCGATACATTTTCCGGGTTTGAGTTTCACAAACGTCGTAATCGGAAAACTATAATTCATAGGATTTGGTTTTTTTTATAGATTTTTTCTAGTTTCATTTTGTTTTTTTTAATGAGACTCTCATCTCATCTAATTGAATGGATCCACAAATTCAAAAGAACCCAAACAAGTACCAACATACACGGATGCCATTTTAAACTCACCTTACGTTTCATAACTTTTTATGTGTTGCAATTCCAGAAATGTGCTCTTGGAGCTTTCAATACGTAGATGTTCATACACCGAAACAATATCAAGAGTTTTCCGGTTTTATTTTACGCAGCAATAAACATTAGTTTTGTGAAAAATTAATGCCAAAAGGGACTGTTTTTTTGGAGTATTTCGAAGAAAAAAAATGTGATGTAGGATGAACTTTGAAACTTACAAAAGATGAAAGTGAGGGTGAAAATTAAGGTTTAAAAAATTAAATGATAAAAGGGTAAAACTGGAATTTTTGGAAATTTGTAGGGGTGAAGGTTGATATGTAAGGGTATAGGGTAAAATTTCCGTAGATGCTTGGTGAGGACTGAGCATCATATGACATTTTGGCTATGTTTTTAGTACTTTTTCTTTGCATCAGAGTTAGAAGAGTTGTCAATGGTTTGAGGAACATATTATTGTTTTCACTTGAGTCGTTGCAATTATGTTTTATCCTAGATCATGCAACTTCATAGGTGTTTTGAATGTTTTGTAGTGAGGAATCATGTAAATCATCAAATCAAGACATGATGTGAAGGATCAAGGATGAAGAATTATTGATCAAGGGTTCTTAGAAGGTTGTTAAAGAAAATACAAAGTGAAGAAAATTCATTTCAAGTTTCTAGGAGTTTCCAGACGAAAGAACGATCGAAAATGACACGAAAACGCAAGAAATTGCACTTGAGGGGCTGCCTTAGGCGCCCCTACGCCTGCACCATGTGCCCCTGCGCCTGGAAGCGGGTAAAAACTGCTTTTTGCTTGTTTTCCAAGCTAGATCGGCGGATAAATCCCATATTTCTTCTTTTAATCCCTAAGTAACTTAATGCTATAAATAGAGACCCTTGCAAGGGTCAAGCATCAGAGATTCAAGGCGAAATTTATCCTCCTTTTATTCTTTCTAGGGTATATTTTTTCTATTGTTTTGTTATGATGTTTGTTGCCATGAGCAACTAAACCTCTTGATTAGGGTTCCACGATGAACCCCGTCTTATTTGATGGAATTTATTAATAAAGTTTACATTCAGTTTATTCTTTTTACAGTGTTGAGATTTAAATTAGATTACACCCGTTCATAATGCTTCGATATTTGGTTAACTACGAGTGTAAACTTATAGATTGATCTGTAGGATTAAAGTAGGCACTAACAACCCCAAAATTTTATCAATTCATTGCCTTTTCTAATTACTACTTCTTGTAGAGGTTAGGAGGTTAAGGTTTAAGTCGTCTTTGTCTCTACTTTTCCTCTAATAACATAGTACACTACTTCGGTGGGTCCTGCAAAAGTTACCTAGAGGAACTTAGAACGAGTAGCACCGTCGTGACACATTAAATCAATGATCAACAAAAGATGTTGTTTTATTTCTTAAAAGATAAATTCCAATCAAAGTTGAAGTGGAGATTCAAGGAAACCCTAATTGCCATTAATCATTTGAATCACAAAAATATAATGTTGCATTGGGTAGGGCAATTCAACCCTGCAATTCTACTCATCTTTTACTAGTTTTCACTTTTAAAATAAGTTTTGCTAATTATTAAGTTGAATGACAATCTTTGTGGAGAATGGTACAACTTACTACTTTACTACTTGTTGTGATTTGGTAGACTTGCTAATTTCGTCCATCACATGGCATCCTTCTTTTTTACTCTAAAGAATATGCATTATTCCTTATATTTATTTTATAGTTTACATAATTTTCCGGTGAGGCGGCCAACCCAACATGTATGTTCTAAGTAATTCTTTGTGCAAGTCCCTTAAAGATCATGGTATAGACTGCATGCATGATCGCATGAGAATAATGGCCTTGGAAGATATCTGGACCCTTCAATTCGGATCTGATGCGATATACTCCCTTAATCTGCTCACATATGCCCCTCAAAGGATAGTTTCTCAGATAAAGGTTCAAGGGACAAAGCTCTAAACCTACATTATAAATACTAACTCATAGACACTAGGTCAGGTATCCTCACTTTTACCCCTAAAACGCTTACTGACGTAACAATCGGAGTGTGTGCAGGTACACCACCTCATTCGCCCAGAGAAAAAGGGTGTTGTTGAAGGAAGTACCCTAATCAAATGTTATTCAATGTCATTACCTAATGATCTTAGGTCAGACAAGTTCAGTGGTGACTTCACCAGGGAACTAACCTCGGAACAAACATTTTAATTCCTTTTTCAAAGACAGGTCCCATTGTTAATACTTGTTTCCATCAAGCAACAACCATTGGTACCCTTCACCACAAAACAAACCAAAAATCAAAACACTTATTTATGCACAAAATACCCCCTCTGTGATGAACCCGTTCAACATGTGTGTCGTATATAGGAGGGCATCTATCTCCAACCTCTTAGGAGTATAAGAACCTACATAAATTTCCACCTTCAATCGGGTGGAAGCCCCAATTTCCCTTTCTATCACTGACGGGTACGAAAGACCTAAGGGGCTTTCAATGAACTGCATCAATAGAAAACAGAAAGAGTTGTTGTCTTAACCGAATAACGCCACCACGCTTCCAAGAATAAAAGGAAACAACCACCTTTAACCTTCAGCGATGCATATCTAGTCAATGAGAAACTATCATGAATGGCATGTCCATAAACTTTCCACTTCCCATGCTAGCTGAAACATGGAAAAAACTTTTAATTTCCTCTTTGTCCACCTCTGATGTGTTTTTGTTGAATAAAATTTTGATTTTTGAAAATTGATGGCTTCTCGAAATAATTTTTCATAAACTTGTAATATCTCCTTAATTTGATTACTCTCTCTAGTATTAGCCCTGATAAATAAGAAACAATCGTTAACAAATAATAAACGTGTGAGAAGTGGATCTCCTCCACACACCCTAATACCATGAATATCTCCTCGCGCTTACGCTTTTATGAATAAAGTAGATAAACCCTCCACACACATTATGAAAAGGTAAGGTGACAATGGGTCACCATATCCGAGACTTCTTTTAGAGGAATTGGTTCCAGTCTTTCTCCATTTAAGCACTTGCCAATTCACACTCACCATGCACATAGTTACCTAGTTTACCCATCTATCATGGCACCCCATTCTTCGCATAAATTTCTTCAAATATCCTCATTCAAATCTATCATAAGTCTTGCTTATATCAACTTTCAATGTAACCTCCCCCCACCTTTTCTTTCCTTTTACACTTCATATCGCGAATAATCTCACGGGCGTCGATTACATTATCTATAATGGAGCGATTTTCTACAAATGTCAATTTCTCTTAAGAAATACACTATGAAATTAGAGGTTTGCGTCTGTTCGCAAGAACCTTGGATATGATTTTGTACATAACATTGCTTCGTGAAATGGACATTAGATCTCGCATAGTCTATGCATTACCTTTTTTTAATAAGAACAATGTTAGTATCCACCATTTGTGGTTGGAACATACCACTATTCAGCAAACGATTCCCGCATGATATATTTTCAATCCACACAGATGGCAAAATCTTTTATAAAACGCTGAATTCAAACCATATGATCTTGGAGCTTTGTCTGAATGCATAATAAATAAAGCCTTCTTGAATTCAACAATATTAAAGTGGGCTAAGGGCTTACCATTATCTTCGTTTAAAACATTGTGACTAATGAACTCCAATGTGGAATTTCGTCATTCTTGATTCATTGGTGAACTACTACGTGAAATAGTTGTTTTCCACTTCATATATATTTTGCTATGTCGTGACCAACACACTGTCTTGCCTCGTCAAAGCCATAATATTGTTGCGTCTAGGGATGAACAAAGTTCGGTTTAGACCCAAAATTGTGATCGAACCGAACCACAGTGGAACAATTCAAACCAAATTGAACTGATTCTTCAAATTGGTTAACAATTTTGTTAAAAAAAATCAATAGGATTTTCATACTTCCTCTGTCAGATGCATCACCCATCAATATGTTTTGCTTTAATTTGGGACGCGACAATAATGGTGAAAATCAATAATGGTGAGGAAAAAAAAACCAGGATTTTCACACTTCAAAATGGTGAAATCAAAATGGAACGCGACACTCTCACTTTCGTCTGTCTCATCCTCACAATCGTCGTCCTCTGTGGCACAATCGGCGCTGACAAATTGGGAACTCCCGAACAAGACCTCAACGAGATTCGTCAACAACTCTACTCTCGTGGCCAACGCGTCAAGCCTCACAGTGTTCTCGAAGAAGTTCAATCCATTGAAAACAACAACGATAACAACAACTACGCCCCTTTCGATATCTCGAAAATACTCAAAGACAAAGAAATTGGTGATGATGAAAAACACAATCCAAACACGCCTTATACACTTGGTCTCGAAATCTCTGATTGGGATGAACAATGTTCGTCGTGGATGAATATCATGTTGGTTCTAATCCTAATTTTATTGATCCTAATAAGCAACATGTTCTTTTAGTTAATAGTTCTTCACCTAAACCGTGTGAAAATCATGTTGGTTCAATTTGGGTTCAATCACCGTTTTTTGTTCAATTTGTGTTCAAGTTCAGTTTTGGTTTTTTCAAAAAGGTTTGGTTCAAAGGCAGTTTAGTTCATAACTTTTACATAACAGTTCAATTCATAACTTTCACATAACGATTCAGTTCAATAGCAGTTTTGTTCAGTTCGGTTCAGTTTTTGGTTTTTTTGCCAACCCTTAAGTGCGCTTTTCTTGCGCTTGCCATGGCGTGGAAATAACATGAATTAGTATATCATCTATGAGCCAATAAACTTTCGACCTTTGCTTCTAAAAAGCCCCTTCTTGCGCCAATAAGCTTTCCATTTTGTTTTGTACTTCTTCATATTGTGCAATCAAAGAGACAGTTGATCACTACCCCTAACTCTTTTAATCTCTTCCTGTAACACTCATCAACTTTATACTTATTTCACAATTTGCACCCCCAATAATTAACATCCTCTGTGCAGCTTTTCAACTGAGGCAACACTTCAACATTTGGATTTCTCTCCTGCCCACCAACAACTATGTTCTCTAGTTCATCTTCTATTACCCATCCATTTTTTTAATTTTTTTTTTTTTTAACTCCTTAGTTCCCCTTTCTCTTTGTTCCTCATGAAGTTTAAGTAAAATTGGATTATAATAAGATCGATGTGATATGACATTATGCAATTGACTTTAAGAAAATATATCAATCAAATCTACCTTGGCCTTCTCTGCCTTTCACCCATGTAAACGGATAACCAGTTCATTCAAGATCAATCAAATCTATAGTAGATAGGTTGTTAATATTTATGATACAAGTATAGTTTTTTATTAAATTCAAATTTCAAAGATGGTGGGTGAGCTTGAACGAACACTACTAGAAAAAGCAAAATTAGTGACGGAAAAAATGAAATTCCTCACAAATTCCTTGGTCGCAAAATTTAGTGAGGAAATTAGAGAGGGATTTCACATTTTCCCTCACTAAATATCCCTCACTAATTTTTGTTTTTTTAGTAGTGGAAGGTGTACTGTACACTCTGAAGTCTTTGACAACCAGTAGGAAATCAACCATACAAAATATGAAATTTAATTTGTTCAAATTTTAACAATTTCAATTTTGGAGTAAGAGTAAATTCACATAGTTGTCACACAAAGTCCATTTCATATATATTTTTTTGGTCAAGCATTTCATGAATATTTATTAATTAGATATGCAAGGATAACTTGTTTGTATTATTTTTTTTCCTAATAATTTTATATGACTATCATGTGTTATATTTATATTCCTTAATAAATGTGTTATATTTATATTTCCTACATGAAACTTTGTTGCCTTTCATGATAATTTTTTTTTACATTTCATAACTCATTTTATGATTAGCATATTTATGGATTAACATTGCCTTCGTTTTTTTTGCCGAGATAACCATATTGTAGGTTATTAGTAGTTAGTTGTTAAATTAATATTTACCTATTCGTCTAAATTTGAACTAAAGACTTCCAACTCATTTAACTCTTTAGTTCAAACCAGTTGCAATACTTAATAACACCCAAAAATATATCGGGGACACAACGAATTATCTCCAATCTCAATCAATTTTTCTCTACACATGAGCCATGGATCAAATCTATAACCATTTGTTTAGGGTATATGAATTCCTTGCCACTCGGATAAACCACATGCATCGACATCGCCTTCATAAGCATTATTAATTTTTTTTTTAGGGAAAACATTATTAATTATTAATATGTTTAGATTTATAATAAGAAGGTGTAACCAAAAAAAAAGATTTATTAATACGTCAAATGTGATATTGTTAACTGAACACAAATAAATTGTAAAATGTAACTAATGTTTATGTGAGATTAAGATGAGTAAACCATTGTTATTAGATCAAAGTGAATATTAAAGATTGAAGCATAAAGTTATAGGACTTTTTCAAAGTGATCATTGGATCATAACTTTCAATTTATAAAAGTGAGAGGAGTAAACTTTTGCTTTTCTACCGACCAAAAATAAAAGTTCTAATGAAAAATAGGGAAAATGTTCTTCATATAATTACTATGGTACATAATATTGTGGAAAAGCAGAAAGACTTTTGCAGTAGCTAATCTTGTCTAAGTGTAGGACCAGCCTCTCTTCACCCACTTAACTCCACTTTTAGTTAGCAAGAATGCTTTTCAGTACACGAGGTCTTTTATAATTTATAGCTTCCATGACGTCTACATTGCCGGGTAAAGATCCCCTCTATTTGACAAAATAAATGAAGTATGTAATTTAAAGACAGATAGACACATAAAATAGATAGTTGGTCCTACTATTAAATAGGTCCCGCTATCATTTTCTGCTTTTCTTTTTATTATTTTTAATTGTATATTTATTTCATTGCATATGTTTATAATTTAATTTTGGCAAATAAGGTTAAACTTTATATGTAATATTTGTTTATATTGCAGTGAAATTGCTGCTATTTTAATAGGAATAAACTAATTTTTTTAATTAAATATTTAATCACAGTTTAAAAAAATAAAATTATAAATACAATAATTTAAATGAAAGATATATTTAGAAAAATGAAAAATTTAGATCAAACTCATATATCCCCTTTATATATTGTTATAAATAAAAATACAAGATTTTTTGAGAAAAGACGTTATTTTATAGTATGCGGCAATTCCACGATTGAATGTCTTACGACTCGGTTTATTATGTTTTAAGTTAATTTTCAAATTTTTCCTTTTCAACTTGTTTATTTAAATAATATTATAAAAACATTATAAATAATATTATTTAAGATATTAATAATTTTTTATTATTAATAATTTTACATAATTTTTAAATATTATGTTGACAAACATCAGAATTATTTATTCAAAAACAAAAAACTTTTGGAATTAAAATAATTTTGTAGTATTGAATTGGCTTAATTGCAGTTTTGGTCCCTTTATTTTCATCATTTTGCAAAATTGGTCCCCCTATTTAAAATTCAACAATTTCGGTCCCTCTATCAAATATTATGTCTAAATTAAAATATTGTGATATGATATGTTTTAAATGAAGTTTTCAAGGAAATTTTATTACAATTTCATCGATGTTAATCTTTTTCCATCTTCAAATCATATTCCACGACATTTAAAATTTATCACATCACATTTTTATAGTTTAAAAATATGATGGAGCGACCAAAACTGTCGAATTTTAAAATTCAGGGACTAATTCTGCAAAATGATGAAAATAGGGGGAACAAAACTGCAATTAAACCTATTATATTTGTTAATAATTTATTAAGCAATTGAACTCTGGTCATTAATGAGCTCCACCAATTTAGGATGAATTCTCCAAAAGGACCTGGATTCGATTATCGAATAGAACAATTTTTAGTCAGACTTTATTTATCTTTCGATTGCACTTCAGATTATTAAGGTCCTTTCAACTAAAAGTCGAATGGTTAACCCAGTTTTGTTTTTATGTTTATCAAATCAAATTTGATCTAAGGGAGTTAGTTTATACTTCAATTATAATATATTTTTTGTCAAATAGTCTAGTGGTTAGAACTCACCATTTTCAAGGAGAATAAGTAGGGAGTCCGAGGGTCGAACTCCTGCCTCTGCATATAATAATGCACGTCCATGATAATATTTATTAATGATAGTAACAGTATATAAAATAAACAAGATATATTGACGGATAAATAATTAATATAATTAAATAAATTCATTTGCAAATAAAAAGATAGTTAAAAAAAATTGAAAGAAAAAGGATACTTATAATTTTAAACACAATCTTCCTCTCAAAGTTTTTTTTTTTTAACAATGTTAACCAGTGTCTCAAGGGCATTGACTAAACATCCAAAATAAGTAAGTTTTTATGTAAAATTTGTGTAATCATTGAATAGTCAAAAGAAAGATCTTATATTTTTAAGACAATTTTTATTGGCTAAATTGCATTTTTGGTCCTTTAACTATTTAGGTAGTATCGCTTTGGTTCCTTAATTAAACATTGATTTATTTTGGTCTCTTAACTTCTCTCTATTACACATTTTGGTCCTTTCCGTTTGTTTTAATTCAAAAACGTTAGGTTTTCTTCATTTTCTTCTGGAACTTTTCTAGGATTCTTGTTGTTGAAGGTTGATGGAGATGATATGAAGATGAAAAAGAGGAGAAGAAGATGAAGAAAACCTAATGTTTTTGAATTAATACTAACGGAAAAGACCAAAATGTGTAACAGGGAGAAGTTAAGGGACCATAATAAATCGAATTTTAATTAAGGGACAAAAGCGATACTACCTAAATAGTTAAGGGACCAAAAATGCAATTTAGCCATTTTTAATTGTAAAATTCTTAACCAATGTTTTGAGGGCACTGGTTAGCGAGACTTTTTTATATATATAAATAGAGCGGGAAAGTTCTCAAGAATATATAATCAACGGCAGAACTTTTTTTTTGTTTTGTTAAATGACTATACAAATATGTCCTCGTATGCCCATTTGATAAGGTTTTTGAATTATATATGCAGGTATCGGCACGTTTAAATCTTTAACATCCAACTGCAACTTGTTCGTTCTAAGAGGTAAATTTATATCGTTATAATAATTGATAAAAAAACAGGGTTAAATATATTTTTGGTCCCTGAAAAAATACCAACTTTTCGTTTTAGTCCCTCTAAATTTTTCCTTCAACTTTTAGTTCCTAAAAAATTTTCCATCTTCACTTTTGGTCCCTCCTTTAAAGTAAACTCATATGTAGAATTCATATTTTTGAATAAAATTTTGCAGAAAAATTCAT
>Ga0315915_1003041_pt1 | contig 21355 bp, 9 predicted proteins | sample MpolbnodulesMG_FD_207738 | JGI IMG/M metagenome (GOLD analysis project Ga0315915, IMG submission 207738) | Medicago polymorpha root nodule microbial communities from Los Angeles, California, United States - branched nodules | ecosystem: Host-associated > Plants > Roots > Nodule | place: USA... | reverse complement strand
TCGTCATCATTATGTGCAATTTATACATATGGCTGGTTTGCCTAGATTCTCTCATCTTTACCTGCGAATAATTTGGTTTGCATCTGTTTGGGTGATTTGGAAGGAAAGGAACAACCGTATCTTCAACGAGTTGACGACCGGTCCAATTTTTAAAACTATAGTACCTACTTCAAGAGAATTTTTCGTATCTCCTACCTTTTACTCATCTAGAAATTCCATAACCTCTTATTCTTATTTATTTATAGGGAACATTTAGGTTATACAAATAAAAAAAATATCAAATCAATTTACAAGATATTGAAAATATTTAAACATGCAGATTTATAAAAAAAAAAAAAAAAAAAACATCCTTGTGTAAAAAACGTAAATGAATATTACATTTTGATTTTCTAATTTTTTTTTATTTTCCCTTTTTACTATATTATTATTGTTGTTGTTGTCGTCGTTTATTAATAATATTATTGCTTGTTTTTTTGACAGAAATAATATTATTGCTTGTTAATGAGCTTCCAAAGGAGATCTAGACTTCAATTTTTGGTTAAAATAATTCTTGGCTAAACATTACTTCCGTTAAATGCAGGAGGATTAACACGAAAAATTAGACAAAGCAACCAAAAACAAAAATAATAGACAATATTGGATACTTTTATCAATTTAAACATTAGGTAAAACCTATAAAAACATAAACAATCCATAATAATAGGAGGAACCACCCACAAAAATAGGAACAATATTGAATACTATTAAAAAATATTTTTATTTTAACCTTGTATAAAAAAATATCAAATCAGTTTACTAGATATCAAAAATATTTAAACATGCACATTTTTAAAAAAAACAAATATCCTTGTGTAAAAAATATGAATGAACAATCCATTTTGATTTTCTATTTTTTATTTTCCTTTCTATACACTTCTCTTTCCTCATGTTATTTTTTTTATTTTTTGAACAAATCAAAATGAGATTAACATTAATAACGGTGAATCCCCCCACACAAGACGTGAAAGAGAAGAAACACCAACCAATATTTACAATGTCAGGATGTTACCGCAATGGCACCCAAATACAGAAAACAGCCGAACTAAATTACATAAACAAGCCCATACACGGAAGCGGGTGTTTCCACCAATCATGTAAACTGTAACCGAAGGAAACTTGCTTGGATTTTAACCATAAAAACGAATATAGCTTAACCTTTTCAATAAGCGAATAAGGAGTAGCAACCGTATTTTGGAAGACGCAATTGTTCCTCTCTTTCCAGATAACCCAGACGGCAGCACACCAAATGGTTTTTAGATATAAGTAAGAGGTCCTCGGCATGCCTGCCATTTTTGTAAATTGTTGAAAGTGATTTCGAGGGTTACCTGGAGAAACATCATAAATACCAAGCCACACCCGCGTATCCGTCCACAATCTACTGGAAAAAGCACAATTGAAGAATAGATGCTCAGCTGTTTCAGACACGTCACACCCTGTTGCACAATTCGCTGCATTAGCCTGAATAACACCGCGTCGTAACAGATTATCTCTAGTTGGTAGTCTATTGTGAAGGAGTCTCCACACCATCAAAAAAACTTTTGTAGGAATATGCTTAAGCCACACATCGTCCACACGATCCCTGTCCAGAGTGATGCCGGAAAGAGTTAAGTACCGGTAAGATTCCCGCACTGAATAGCCCCGTGATGGATCTAGTAACCACTTCCAAGCATCATGAATATTAACCTGCAAAACAGTGTTGTTTACCAAAGCAGAACACTCCCTCAAACTCTCCTCCTCCGAAGCTAACAAACGGCGTCTCCACACACACGCCAAACCCTCCTCCTCCTAACCTAACCTCGACATCTCCTCCACCGTCCTCTCCTTGCTCTCCGCTAAATCAAACAATCGTGGGAATTTAAATCTTAGAGGAACATCCCCAATCCAATTGTCATACCAAAACAGAGTATCCCGCCCATCTCCAACTACCCTACGAACATTATCATCAAACCAGTGTCCAACCCCCTCACCAGTCCCCTCTCACACCCTGCTAAACAGGTTATTTATTCTTACCCTTCTCTCATAAGAACTATATTGGTTTTTTCTTATATTCACTGCTTTTTTTGGTTCCACGGTAGTAACTACTCAACTCAGAGTTTGAAATGGTTCAACATGGTTTGACCTATTATTTTAAATTTGGTTTTTATATATAGAGTGAATTCTAAGTTGGAGCAACTACTTTTAGCTTTTACGTTGAAGTTGAATCAATTCTAACCGTTTGCAATTTTTATATATATATGTTAAAACTATTTTTGATAATTACACACTCTAAAGCAATTTTGATCTAAAATATGCAAACAACATGATTTCATTAAAATCAATTTTACGTGAATGCATCCCAACACAAACCACTTTACAAACAACTTAAATATAACCGAAATTAATTTTAACTTATGAGTTTGATTGATGACAATTTCTCTTCACGTGTTGAAGAAGTATGAAACCTCCCAACAACAAATGGTTTATCTACCATATTGTGCTAACAATTTTGCACAATTGGAGTTGAGCCGTACAGTTAAAAGAAAGTTGTAGTTGGCATGAAAAGATTAAAAAAAACCATCACAACATGGAAAATGATATTAATCCATTGAGAACTTACTTAGAATCAAATTATCATAAAGAGACGACAAATCATGCAAATATGATATTGCTTAGAACTTATTTAAATTCAAATTATCTTAAACGAATGTTCGTTGAGGGTAGTAAATGAAATGAAATGTAATATTCGATGATTTGAGTGATAGATCTTGTAGTTGTGTGAGGGAATATTATATTTTCTTTTATTATAATAGATTTTTTTACCCAAGATAATTTTATTTAACAAACTATGATTTGGAGCTTTTTCAATGGAAACTCAATCAAGATGTCACAAGTTTTAAATGGGTTTAAAAAATATCAACGACAGTTTCAAGTTAAATTTGTTCATCTCACGCAACTATAGTTTGTTTGGAATGTCCATGGTGTTTGTCTATTTGAATACCAACGTATTTTTATGTGTCTCCTACCTATTACTCCTCGTACCAATTCCTTAAACTCTTACTTTTATCTTTAATAGTAAAAGTTTAGGTTATAATAATAAAAATAGATCAAATCACCCCTAAAAAAATAGATCAAATAAATTTACCAAATATTGAAAAGATTATTTTTAAAATGAAATATTAAAAAGATTTAAATAAGCACATTGAAATAAACAAATATGTGTCTTTTGTTAACCCTTCGATTCTCAGGAGAAAAGAGGTCTTGTTAAGCCTCCCTTCTCACATTACGATACAGAAAAAGATGCTCGTGATCTTTTCTACTGGGATACTTGATGAAAACATCAAGATCGATACCACGTTTGTCTATCTCATTGTGTCTACGGGTCTGACTCTTGCCACTACTACAAACTGTTGCAATTGACACATTTTCATTTATAAAATGGACATTATTTGTCACCTATGATGTCATTGTAATTATAATAGTTGAACCAGAATGTTATGACATAAATCAGTGAAATCAGATAGGCCAAGAGTAAAACATGTTTGCCATACAATACAACAGAAATCATGAATAAGCATAATCTGGTAGGACTGGTAATTAGGTCAAAGGGAGGGAAGTGAGTCAAATACCTTAGACGTGTACGTTCAGTTCCATTCTTGAAGGAGTCAAAATTAATTATTGAATTGTATAATTGAATTTTGACATGTTTGGTTGTTTGTGGATAAAATATATGAAGTATTCACCTTGAGTTTAAAAATCTGAATTCAATTCCATTCAAACCAAATTATGTTTGTGCTAAAACATTTCTTATACAAGTTTTTTGAAAGCTATTTTATTATTCCTTCCATTCATCGTGGGTTTGCATTTAGAACAAAAATCGAATTAAAAAAACAGAAACAAAATATGTAGTACATTAAGCCTAAGAATAAAATAAGAAGTAACTAGCATGTAATCAAATGGAATACTATGAGATAATGGTTGCCAAAATAAGTAATTCATGATTTCAAAATCATTATTACATAATTATAGGCCTAAAAGCCAGAAGCAAGTCACAAGACATAAGTGCTTGAATATTTTACAGATCTCAAGCTACAAGATAAAAGAGCTTGAGGTCCAAAAACCACTTACAAAAATCCCATATTCGCACCTTTTTTTTTCAGTTACTAGACATCATTGCTTTAAATGCCCTTATGAAATGTGTTAGCATGAAACAACTGATATCCAGTTGCAAACAACCAAAAAGGTTCCATCAATACTAGTTTATGACCAACAAGGGTCAGGTTACTTGTTAATTAATATTTCCATACATAGCCAACAAATTTTAGCGACAGAAACTCCGATCATGGGCAGCATGCTCCTTATGGTCCATTCCACCCAATCACGGCAGGCATGCTCGTTATGTTCCACCCATTTTTATCGCATCCGCTGGTGACTTCAGCAGCTTCTTTATGGTCTCAACTATGCTGGCAAAAGATGGCCGATCAGCAGGGTTACTGCAAAAAAATTAACAAGCATCAGATATGAATCTATGCTACAAAATGTATAGGGAAAGAATGAAGTTTACTAGACAAAATAGAAACATAAAGTATTCAACCATGATAATTTTTCCTAAAGCAAAAAAGGTCCTCCTTATAGAATCTGAAGTTGGTAAGATCCAAAAGTAACAACTAAAATCCATGATTTATCAGTCACATCAAATTCTGTTTCTGGTTTTATTATTGCGAATTCAATATTCAGTAATCCCAAAATGGAATCCATCTGATTAACCTACTAATAGCAATACAAAGAAGTGCAAAACCAAACTTAAGCCCAACCAAACATTACATTTATCTAAACTACGCAAAGCTTCATCCAGAATTCGTAATTCATTATAAAGGCTATCCTACATTAGAATATATATACACTTCGCAAGGATTAAAAAAGGCTTTCCATAAAAATTTGGACAAATTGATGATGTGTGAGCATATTGAAAACTGCCTGAAAATAAAGCAAGTAAACACTTACTCAGCCCAACAGGATTCCATGAGGGAGGCCAATACTGGGGAGACGTTTGGAGGGATAGAAGGTCTCCTGTTCTGAAATGCGACGGCTCCAACCACCTGAGCATACACATGAAGATTATTTTATGAAATTCACTTGTAACATTGCAAAATTCATTTTGTCATGCACTGTTTGGAACATGCAAGGTCAAACTCAAATAATAACTAAACAAATTTACCTGGGCATGGCTAAGTCCATTCCATGGTTGTTGTAAGGTCACTAGTTCCCACAGGATGACACCAAAACTGTAAACATCAGACTTCTCGTTTGTAGGTTCTCCACGAAGAAACTCTGGAGCCATCCACTCAGGCTGAAAATAAAATTAAGAGAGTTACACACTTATTGAAGGTGAGTAGCCGTGAAGTGAAAGTTGAACCTGCAAAATATTAATAGAATGGCGACTTTTACTAAAAAGAATTTTCCTATATATATATTACATCATAGAGAACCTCTCAAGTCGGATATTATAAAACCCTTTGTTCCATTTAGTTGTCGTTATTTAGATTCTCTCTTTTACCTGTAATTTCGTTAGTTTAAGATTTTACTTTGTCTACTCTTCCCTTATCCCTCATTAATCATCTTGCACATTTTCTATGTAGTGGTGATCAATAAATAATCGAAAATATTGGAGATGAATTTATTATGCTACGTCTACTCTCCAAAAGATGATCTTCACATTTTTCAATTCAAGTTAGTATTTCCATGTTTTTTAAAACATGATCTCCAAATTGTAAGTATCGAAGAGCTTATATGGGAAATAGAGGGTGAAAAACGTTGTGTTTTTCAAAAGAGAAAAAATTGAGTAGAATAATGTTTTGATGACTTCACTAAGGAGAGAGATTAAAATGTTAGAAGTTGAGTAAGATGAGCACATAATAGAATGTTTTTATCAAACAAGCTCTTTCTTGGTAATTGGAAAATATCCAAAAAGACAAGCATTAAGGATAAGAGGGAGTATACAAACTGGCTTCCATGAAGCACACCAGAAAGAGTACATGCTTACCACCCAAGGCAGCATCAAATAATTGACTGTCAAAAACCGAATCTCTATGGTAATAAAACAACTTCAGAAATCAGGATTATATCATTTTATTTTAAGAACAACTTCAAAGGACATGGTTAAAGAGAATTAACAGCTATTTTGTCTACTTTACAGTGGTTTTCTAATGTATGGTAACTCTACAAGTAAAATTCTCTTCAAAATTCAAACTTGAAATTGCTACCTGAATTATTTTATTCGGAAGCAGTGGATCATCACTTGCGACTTAATTAAAAGAAAACTTCAACACTAGTGTATATTGTCGATTATGCACATGCTAGAATTCAAGAGACTTACCGTTCCAGCAACAGATTTTGATGACAAGAAAGTATTTGCCTTAAATCTGGACAACCCAAAATCACACACCTGAGCATGAATTTGAAAAAAATAATCACCTCCTTTCTCAAATATTTTAAAAAAATTAAGGAGAAACTGAGTCTCTCGATCAGATTCAATATACCTTTACATTCCAATTTTTGTCTACCAACAGGTTTGGAGATTTGAGATCCCAGTGCACGATTGGAGGCTTCAGACAGTGAAGATAATTGATCCCTTTAGCCTACAATGAGAAAAAAAACCATATATCATCTACAATTTAATTTATTCATGTAACAAAAGAAGAAGAATGTTATGTACAAACCACGTCTAGAGCCATTCGTAATCTTCTCCTTGGATCGTGCATTTCACTGGATGCTGGCCTGTGAATCAGGCGGAATAAACTGCCTCTGCGATAGACACACCAAGAAACAACAGTAAGACATTCAGAAATCTTGGTGTAATATTCCTAAAACACATTTAGTTAACTACCAAAGAAGGTTGATTACCTGGGCAAATATTCAGTAACTATAGATAGATGAGGACGTTTTGTAACCGCACCCATGAAGAGCACCACATTTGGATGGCGGACACGTTTCATTATTGCAACCTGAAGCAATGAATAATATCATCAATTGTAACTTCCGCATAGAAGTCAAAATACTGAACAAAAAGAAAAAGTACGTAGTAAATAAAAGACATACACTATCTTAAACAAAAGAAATTCATTGTATTTAGAAAAGGATCAAGTACACAACACTATACCAAAGCAACTCATCACCCTAATGAGTCAATTAATACTTGCATTCAATGGCATGCCAGAAAAACACCCCTTAATTGAAGCATAACTTAGATCCTATGCAATAAATAGATAGACCTTGCGTAACATTCGTTTAATCAAATATTAGGAAAACAAACCTCTCGTAAAAACTCTTTCAACTGATCGTCATGGAAATTCTGAACTGATAAAACTTTGACAGCAACATCCTGCAATTTTAAAACATTGGATAAATACACCAAGATGATAAAAACAAAGGGAAGAGTAATAAAATATCAAATCATCATGGCAGCTAAACCTTATTCATGTAATTAACTACAAGTCTACAATCAAACAGATTTAAGTAACTAGAGACTGTGACGCCATTACAAAGCATTATTAACTCATGAACTTATATATGCAAAAAAACAGTAAATTTCAGTATGAAGAAAAAAAGTGCTTAATATAACTCTTACTGATCCATGCCATTCAGCACGGTACACTGTCCCAAATGATCCTGCATAAATGAAAGAGCAGTAACATTTAGAGCCATCACGTCATTTATGCTCCTTCAAAACTGCAAAGCATGAGAAACAGAAAGTTTACCAGCACCAATGCGTTCTTTGATCCGCAGCTCATCCCATGATATCTCAAGCCAGTCCATCGCTAGTGATGGTTCAAGATTCACATATTTTGGAATATCCCCAGCACCCTGGTTATAAAGTCGATTTTCTACTTGTTCCTGCTTTGACTGGATACCAGTTACCACTGAACTTCCCTTTGCAATGATCTCATTGTAAGAAATTTCTTGGACTACAACTGAATCTTTACCAACAAATGGAATGTCATGTAATAATGCTTCAGAGGCTGGGCGAAGAGCTTCAGAAACACCTTCACAAGTGGAAGGAAAAATTAGTAAGCGTAAATTTTGCACATTGATGTTGCTGCCTTTCAAGCCAAAAGGAATTACAGGTGGTTCTGTACCTCCAGGAGTTTTATCAACTGAAGCATAAATCAAGTCATTGTTATTTTTGAGCAAATCAGTTTCTTTATTTGGTTGATCTATCTGTACGCAACCTGTAAAAGATTGAGTAGCAACTAAGACCAACTTCAAAATCTGATTGGTCTCTAAATTCAAATTTATTAAGACAGAACTGTATGATCCAAGGATAGGTATCATTCTTAAACTTCCTAACCAGCCATACTCCATATGAAACTTTTGGGGCAATGGAAAATGAAACATGAGGCTAAAACTTGATTGATGATATAAATAGATAAATTTACACATGCACATAACATGATGTCTGTATGAATCTGCATAATTTGCAATGAAGTACAATTCATACTGAAGAAACCACTTGGTAAAACTATTTATATATACCCTACTATAAATAGGGTTCAAATAATATATGCACCTAAATGAACAAAAATGCATCAATGCAACATATATGCTAAACTTGAAATAATAGTAGTTCTAAACAGTTGGAAGTTAAATGGCCAGGTATATGCCCAACATACCTGAATACAATTGATTGTTGGAAGAACTCTGGTTAAAACTTATAACTTGAGGAGATGCTGCATCATCCACGTAGGGCGATTGAGATTTTCTCAAATGAGAAATTTGAAATGGAGAAGGTGTTGAAGACACATATGCTCCATTAATCGAGGAATCTGGCCCGGTAATATTTCCTGGTTCCCCAACAAGGTCAACAACATACTCCCTGACAAAGGAATCAAACAAATTTGAGTTCTTGACAATCATGAGTGAACTTAAAAAACCTTCAACTAAGACAGTAAGTTATTAATTGCAAAACCAAAATCCTAATATATATGAGCAATCTAAACAGAGATGTAATGATGATTCATATAAATTATCAATCTAAAACCGGTTGAAGACTATTGAAGCCAGGAAAACATAAAATTAACAAATAAATTTGATGGAATCCAAGAAAGAAGCCACAGTAGCCATTGCACTAACCTTGACAGTTGCCTGTCATCTTTGATCTTCACAAGAATAGAGGATTGATGATCTGAAGCACAGTACCTGCAACCTCGAGCAATGCGGCATGGCAAACCTATATAATCCGCCAATCTCTGCATCAACAAAACAAAACCAACAGTGAATAACAATCAATATCTCAAGGCCTTATGTTAATCCACACCCTCCTCTTAGGGGGGGCTATTTGGATTGACTTGTTTGATTTTATCTACTCGCATAGCACGTGCAAGACTGTTTGAAAAGGTTATGGTATCAGCTAACCACATGTCTGTAAACAGTTTATGGCTTATTTGCATTAGCTCTCACTAATAGTTTTATGTAAACGGTTAATAACTTGTCAACTTACTTTATTTTATCTCGTTATAGAAATAATTTATACATAAATGACTTATATGATAGGTATTTATGCTATAAGCAATCAATTAAACTGTTTATAATAGACATAAATAAACCATCCAAACAATCACCAAGTAACAAAATGATTTACCTTGAAGAGAATTGCACGATGCCTACAGAGTCCCGTAGACAAACTACCAACTGGAAGCACAACACACTGATGAAAATTCCTCAACCGCTTACTAACCATCTTCCACCTTTTTTGCAGATCCCCTTGCTCCACAGGGAAGGAACCCCTTTTCATACATCCAGCACCAAACACATAAATAAATCGACAAACAAATAAATACTAATACTAATTTTTCATTATTATCGGCTGCATCATGATTATAAAAAATTGTTATGTCCCCCGATCTAGATCAAAATTGTCTAGATCACGGTTGTAGACATTTATTTAAAACCATGATCGTTATTCTTATGATGATCTCATGCATTCTGATCTTATTCTTACCCCATAAAGATAGCAACAAGTTTTCCAAGCTTTTCAACGAGCACCAAGGCATTCTCAGAAGCAGAATACAACTCTTGAGCTTTATCTTGGAGTACTTGTAGACGAGAATCCTCGCGTCTATCAATAAGAATCACTTCCAAAGAACTCTCATTGGGTTCAACCGCTTTAAGCGCCATCAATGTAGGAAGGAAATTCCCTTCTTCCTCCATGTCATTGCACATTACCCACAAGTACGGATTCATTCCCAATATGTTATAAAATCCATCCGCAATCTTGTCAGTGTAGGACAAACACCCTGTCACCTGAGACAAAAAAATCACAACCAAAACCATCATTATTGATCTCAATCTCATACTAAACTAAATGCATCAGTGATCTTGACAAAATCATATCATAATAATTTTTAAAGACCTACAAAATGTACATAATACTATCAAATTCACATCTTGCATGTATGATATCATTGTGGGATTGCCAGAATCATACTGCGCTAATGGAATTTACTGAAAGTTAGAAAAACCTACAATCAATAAGGTGATCCACCTTAATTCTAACAAATCCATTGTGATACCACTAAACAAAACACTGAGTTTGATTAAATCATATTTATATCATAATTTTATCGAAGAGTTAGAAAATGCACGTGATTCGATCAAAAACTCACATTCGATCTAAGTGCATGTTTGGTAGCTCAGCGTGTTTGACAAAATCACATGATTTTACAAAATCTACATTGTACACCTTGATATCAAACATGCACTAAAGATACACAAACATCATTTAGATATCGTACCCATAAACGACGAGAAACTGATTCCACGTCCCAGGTTTCTAATCCAGTATCAAAAGTGAGAACCGGTTCCGAACCAAGGGTTGATAAGAAAGAAAGCCTCTTTGCCAAGGCTTTTTGTAGTTCATAGCCTTCTTTACACTCCTTAGCATAGTTCTTCTCATCGTTGCATTTTTCTTCTTCATGATGTTCCTCTTCTTCTTCTTCTTGTTCATTCCTTCTTGTAACTTCATTTGTAGAAACTCGAAACGACGACGTATCTTCTTTCGTAATATCATCACTTGAGAATGTAGCAGTAACGGTAACATCCGAAGCAAACAAACTCGTGGCGTAACTGCTTCCACTCGACAATCTCGATAACGAAACTTCCCTGTCAAACCTTCTATCAACATCAACAGCATCCTTTTCCGGCGAAGACGCCTTCGCCGAATCCGGAAGCAGAAGCTCACGATCCTCCTCGTCCTCTTCATGTAGAATATGATCTGATCGGTGACGGTGATGATGATGATGACGGCGGCGATGGTGGTGGCTGTGTCTTTTATCAACCAACCAATCACAAAACGCTGCAATTTGCTTCTGCTCGTTTCGGAACTTTTTACCGAGTTCCGAGACAGCAGAGTTTTTTGCGAGATTGTCTTTGGTAGGAGTGTTTGAGCTTTTCGGCACGTCGTTTTCATTGCAAAAAGTCGTATCGGTTGATTTGACTGCAGATTTTTTCTTCTCGTGATCTAATGTACTACTCTTTGAAGATTCATCGAACCTTTTCTCTGGAAATTGCCTAGGAAAAAAGTAAGTTGCTCTGTGAGGCATTCCTTTTCTTGTTGAGAGTTTCACAAAATAACCGTGATGATCTCTAACTGTTTTTTTTTATTTTTAACCACCAACCCAAACGAACCTGCACTTGCTTGTTATTTTGCACGTACACACGTGCGAATCACTTTTCTCCGTCTTCGCCGTCTCCGTCGTCGGTACTCAGCTTAATCCAAAATAACAATCACCGCCGTGAATGAGTTTCTGTTTGATGAAACAGAAATTGCATGCACCAAGCTAGCGTGAGAAGGTGGCAGTTGCAAATTTGCAAAACTCTATATGAAAAAGATAAACAAAACGAAAACCCACCGAGTTGGGAAATCTGCTTCTGAGGCGGTGGAAAATGAGAAGTAAGAGAGAGAAAAACAAGAGTGTGTGTGAGAGAGACTGAGTCTTGTGTCTAAAAACTGGTGCAAGCTAAGGTGGTATATGGTTGGTTAAGTAAATGTAAAATGTGAGTATGTTAGTAATATTTTATGGAGAAGGAAAGCAATGCAATTTGCTAGTTGAGAGGATCATGGAATGGAATATTGAAGTGGGTGGGAAATCGTTGATAAAATATGAATTAAATTTTGGTTTGTTAATGTATGCATGTGGTATAGTGTGCACCCATTGTTATAATAGGACACGTCAAATTGTTAGCCAATGGGTACGTGACGCGTATGTAAGAAGAGAACAGCAGTCAGCAGGAGAGGAGATGCGGTATACTTGAGTTTAGACACAATGTTGCCTTACTTACTTTCAAAGTAATTATTCTTACATAAAAAATTACTAATTTTGTTAAGAAGTGAGTCCGATATGCCGAAACTGACACCGAAGATAAAAATCATTTGAAAAATTGAGAAGAGCAAACTCTTTAATAAAGATCATTATGTGAATATAAGTGGATTAAAAATTACTAAAGTTTTTTTTATTAATTTAATAAAAATTATATTTAATCATTGACTCAATTGTAATATTGGTCTCATTATTTTACTATTTTACAGATTTGGTTATCGTCTTTTAAAATGTGATAGTTTTGATCTCTATCATATTTTAAATTAAAAAATGTGAGATGCAGTATATTTTAAATGACGTGGTATATAATCTAACGATGAAATCGTAAGAATTTTTTAATTATTTTATTTAAAATTTATTATATCGTCATATTTTAGATCAAATATTTGATAAGAGATAAAAACGGCTAAATTTTTAAAAAAGAAATCAATATTATAAAATGATAAAGTTTTAAATTCTAAATTTTGTACATTGAATTGAAAACATTGCTTGTACAAAAGAAAATCAAAACATTTAATAAAGTTATAAATTTTTAAACAATAATTAACTATTCAAATTATAAATATCTCTCATGCACTCATCTATTATGAGATGTTTTGTTAGCAATTTTTGTATTTACAAACATTTTCACTTGTGATGTCCACTTTAAGGTTAATTGGTCGTCTCATGGTGAACCTAATCCTCTAAGCACTAGAGTTGAGCTCAAATAGGAGGGACTCACTAGAGTTGTATTTGGCTAAAAATGGTCTAGTAAAGGAAAGATTTAGTATGATGTTAGACCAACCTAATGAAATGCGAACCCGTTTCTTTATGACCCCAAGACATAAGGCATGTGAAAAACCCCTCTTACTTTCTATGTATTTTTTATATGGACAAAACTTATGTATAATTTTTTTTAGGTGTTTTTCACATGGTTCTTAACTAAAAGAACATTTTTTTTATATAACAAACTTTGAGAAAATCATGGTGAATATAATCAAGAACCATACAAAAAGTATCGAAGGAATCGTACCTAAGTTTTTTCCTTCTTATTTTCCATACTATTCGCTGTATTATTTTTTAGTACTGATATTTTGTAACAATTATCTCATTTTCTCTTTTTTTATTGATAAAAAACAATAGAGATAGAGAAATAGAGAGAGATAAGAACATCATGTGATTATGAGACAAAGATATTCAAAAATTATCACAAAATAGTTATACAAATGTTATTTCCTGTTATTTTTAAGCTGATTTTGGTATTAGAGAATCTTTAGCATGTACTTTTCCCCTCCGACAACCTCTGACACAAGAGACATCAACCACCATCAACCTCTCCAATGATTGATGTGTTTTTTAACAAGAACAAATATCAAGTTTACCAAAACTACGATTAAGTCAAATAAATAACCTCAAAAGAAAAGCTCTTAGATCATCGTAGAAGTTTGGATTATCACAATATTGGCCTTTAAGCAACCACGCATGTAAAATTAGACACAACATTTTCATTTAGAGCTTTTGAATCTACACAATGTAGGAGTTTATAAAATCACAGTGATTCAATGCACAAATCTACAACAATATCAAACATGAATTTATATGTTTTCACATACCATTTTTATCCAATACAGAACTACCCCTATTTGACATTCTAGCACTAATTAAAATTGGGTAGTGTTAACTTATGCTCTAAGGGTACAAGTTAAGAATCTAAAAATAGAATTAAATCATAAATTTTGTCTAAAAAAATAAGATTTTAAATTTCTAGAATATTAAATGCACAATTCTCAACAAAATATTTCTATCTTTGGTTTCTTAACTTGTGCCTTGAGTGCAGGGCACAAGTTGATATTTCCCATTAAAATATGACAATTGCTAACTTGTACCCACAAGAGCACATGTTAATAAACTTATTATAGAAATGTACGTGTCAAAAGTCATGCATTTAACTTCTCAAAAGTTAAAATATTATATTTTTTAATACAAAGTTACTCTTTTTAAGTTCCTTAATATATGCATTTAAGACACAAGTTAGCCTAATCTTAAAATATTTCTACTCCAATCAAAACAAAATTAATATTTACTCTCTTGTAAAAAACTGAATCACGCAGCTCTAGGCAATGGAAATATTATCCACATATGCTACAATGACGGAGTTGGACCATTCTTTTTTTCTACTGTTACTTTATTGGTACACATGAATTTTATCTTTTATAATAAGGGCATGTGACGACTCTCATATGACTTTTGGGGAGCTCTCTATGAACCTACGAATGTGATATTGATAGTTTGATCAATCAATTATCGTGTGTATATGTGCTAGCTGTAAAGGCCAGTTTATTAGTACTATTTTTGACTCGAATCATCTATTGGTTTTTTTGCTTTCTGGTGCTTCATCCCCTTGGTCTGCGTGAACTTTGTCTATTTCTTATTCTAATCCATACTTTTATACTTTTTTAGGTTAAACAATGTGATGCTTAGATTTTCTCTTTCCCGTTTTGTATAATTTGCATTATTGCCGTATCTTGGTGTTGAGTTTTGTTAATATTAAAATGACAAAAACCTATCCGAATTCCATTATTTTTGTAGGGCTTAGAATTTAAAAATGTTCATTGCTATTGGTGTATATTTATAAGCGAGACAACTTTGTCTAAAATAAAATAATGGAGAAATGATATTTGTACAACCATTTTGTGACAACTTTTTAACAATTTTCTCTCTCATACTCACATTATTTTCTTATTTTATCTATTCATTTTTCTCTCTTTATTGTTTTTGACCAATGAAAAAAGAGAAAAAAGAAGTTGTCACAAAAATTGTATCAAATGGTTGTTCAAATATCACTACTCAAAATAATGTATAGTACACACAAACAACACAACTAAAAGTTGTTAGACTATCGTAAGACTAGTTTGATTAATCGCGGAATGGATCCTAACTTTTTTAATTAAAGTAATGGTCTTTTATTTTAAAAGTTGTTCAAAAATGAATATATATCTATCATTTTTACATTTTATGAGATCCATTTAAGCAAAAAAAAAATTGACTCTCTATTATAGTAGATGCTCTAAGATGATAATTTCTCTCTCGTTGGAAGTAGTATTAGTCCTAATCTGTGATAGGCCTATGCCCATTGGAACTGGGTTTGAAAATGATTTTTTACCCAAAAATGGTGAAAATCAATAGCATGCAACTGAATATATATACAATATCTTTTTATTTATCTTTTAAAAAAATAACTACAATAAAATTATATTAACCAATCAGCTTTACTTTCCAAGTACAAGAAGTGTTAGAGAGAAGTAAAGAAGAAGAACAAATACATCAAACCGTCAAGATCTACCTCAAAAAAGGTGAACAAAAGATACAAAATAACTAAAAAACAAGAGGATTCATCCATCATATGTGGTAGTTAAATGCAAGATTGACGTGTTTTACCTTTATCCATCAAAAAGTTTAAATCTTAATATTGTCAATAAGGTGATGAATTGAATACTATCTTACTCTTGTCGATAAAATTGAATATATAATTTTAATAAGGTTATTGAAATATTCTACAACTATACCTCACATTTTGTCTGATAATTTTTTCCTCGCTTTTTTCCATGTTAAATTTTAGTCGTCACCACTTTTCTTCTTTTAGATATATAGAAGACGAGTGATTTATTGTCTATTTTAGTCCGTCCTTACTTATAAGACAATTCAAAAAAACATTGTTTTTAAATATAAGATTATATATGCAAATTTAAATATAAGATTATATATGCAAATTTTTAGATTTTCCTTTAAAAAAAATACAAATTTTTAGATTTATTACTCTTTATCCTAATATACTCTTTATTAATACCATTAATTTGTTCTAACATATGTAAAGTTAAAATTAAATGTACTTTTAATAAAGAGTTGTTTAATAATAGTCACACACATTCGAGACAATTTATTACTCCAACAACTATTTTTTATCACCAACAATTTTTGTAAAATACACTCCTTTAAGAAGGGACGGAGAGTACATAATATATGAGTAAAACACCACTTATCATAAAACCAATGCTTAACAGCTTAATAATTCAATTAATTAATTGATTACCATGACACTAAGCTTGATTCGTCAACAATCTATTTCATATGCAGCGATTACTTTATTGGCAACGGGACGTACTACAATTCTAGCATGTTCTTACTTCCAACGATTATTTCTCAAAAGAAAATTAAACTCCCAACCAACCATTATGCTAAACTACTATAATATTGCCCTGTATACTTCTGTTTGCCTATATATATATTCTAAACTGACCACTGTGGAGAGTTTCTAAGTTCATATATTAAAAAAGTAAAATCAAATCCCATGCTATCACATGATGGGCGGCACTCATATGGTTTAGCGGTCCACGGATAAATAATTAGTAAAAACTAATTTATTATTATTTGTCTTTTGGTGCAAAGTAAGAACTATATCATATATTAGTAATATTTTAAGCAATGATTACTATGATGAATAACCTACTAGTATTCAATAAGTTAAAAATAAAATTATAATATTTTTGTATTAACAAAAAAAGTTAAAATTATATGTATACATACTCAACCAACGTAGGTTAGTCTAGTCGATATCAATAGGTTTGGGTACAAAATCACATGAGAGATTATTAGTTAAATAATCCCTCGCAAAAATGTTCGTCGTAAATGTTTTGCGAGGGGTTTAGTCCCTGTCAAATCTACGAGGGGCTTACCCTTGACAAATCACCGTCAAAAAGCGTGGAGTAATCCTATGATGACTCCTAACAAAATCCTTCATTCAGTTGTCAACCTTTTTACTGATTAGATAGCACGTTAGTTTGATGGACAATTTTTTTGTGATAAACTATGTGAAGGGCATTCCCCTCTCAGATGTCTTTTTTTTATTATTATTTTGTATTTGGGAAGTTTAATTTATTTAAAATTCAATTAATTTTTTTAATTAGATATAAAAGTTGTCATTAAATAGTTTTATTAAAATGTTCGAATAAAAAAAATATTATTCATTATATTTTTTTAACAAAAAGAAATACACATCAAAGGGATATGAACAAAGGTCTAAGTTCATTAATAGAGTTTTAGGCAAACATTTCCGGTATGGGCATCAAAGGCAACAAGTGTGTGAAGTAGCAACATATGGTAAACGTTTCAAGTCTAGGCATCAGAACTAGTACAACGCAAAACAATAACAACAATGAGACCAAATGGAGAAAACCACCTTATCGGTGAGGTTAATTGAAACGTGGATGCATCAATTTTCAAGGACAAAGGTGTTACAGAATGTGCCTGAGGCATGTTAATGGTGAGTATATAGCAACAAAGACAGTTTGGTTTCAAGACATTCCTTAACCATTCGAAGCGCAAAAGCATTTGATCTAAAAGAGGTGATAATTTGGCTTGTCAACAAAGACAATTATTAATAACATCTCCAATAAAACTGATACCAATTTCAAATTCGGAGCTATTTTAAATTATTGTAAAGTTTCACTCTCTAGTTTACCAAATTTTAAGATAAGTTTCATCAGACGACAAACAAACAATGTCGCCCATTTGATAGAAAGAGTGTCACTATGATCTTATGCTAGTTCCATTGTCATGATCATATGCCAACTTGCATTGAGTACGATATTAGGAATGAAAAGAGTTAATTTGGTTCATGTAGAAAACAAACATAGTCAACGTATACTAAATGTCCAAAAAATAAACTCAACTTCTTGCCTTATATCCCTTAAGCATGTTTGCGGGTGAAAATACAACTTGCACATCACATGAAGGATATAAAAAAAAAAAAGCTTTAAGACCAATGCTCATGGTAAAGAACCACAATAGGGGAGATTTTGAGTCCAGGGGCACTATCGACGTAAAATTGAACCATAGTTCCAGCAACTCCTTCGGTGGTTCCATCACTTGTTGTTTTCATTCTCCTAATGCTTGCAGTAGCCGTTGTGCTTCCTCTTTGGGAAAGCTCCTCCACCTAAAAAATAGGAATGATGAAGGAACAGAGAAAATATATGAATTTTGGGTAGCAGAAAGTATATGAACGAGGAAAGAAAATAGTAAAATAATTTCAGTGTCTAGTGAATGATATCAAGAAGGGATCCAGTGGTATTTGTACTAGAATGACACTAAGGGTTTTTCGAGGGGCAACCCCTGACAAACACCAAGTTAGAAAACGAGTGAGAATGGTCGATTTTGCAGAAAAGTGGTCAAAATTTGTGAGAGGTTATGACCTTCAGAAAACACCTTTTCAAAATAAGTTTATAAAATGGTCATTTTCGAGGGATTGTATTTGGCAGCTTTACAAATTTAAATATGTGTGTGTTTTCCGTCTAAACATTTGTGAGGTTTTTTTTTTTTTTTTTTGCAAGGGTTAAACCCCTATCAAAAACCATATTCTTGAAACGAACTTTTCCAAGGGTATGTGAGAACTTTGCCCTCGTAAATGCATGATATTTTCCAAGGGTTCATGCCTCCGACAAATATCAGTTTTCGGCTTTTCATTTGAAGTTGTTCTATGTTTTTTTTTGTATTATAATTTTTTTTTAAAAAGTTGTAACAAACGGATATAACACTTAAATGTATTTTTTTTTTTTATAAGAAAAGTTATTTTTTCCTTAAAAAGCTATTACAAATAGCCTCTAAACTGATTTCGAAAGTATTCCATAATTGGAAAACATGAAAAACCTTAGGAAATAATCGTGATGTATATGCAATTCTTCATCACTGTAAAATAAATGATTTTGGTCTATATTATCTATATTTTATCTTCTCTTATATATATAAAGGTTATATTGAAGTTCTTTTCTTTATCTTGATTATCAATACTACTCACAAAAGTAGAGTACTATATGCAAGCCTTTTCCCTTACCAATTTTTAAAGAGAAAAATTAATTTGTATTTTTAATAATAAATAAAAATTCAAGGAGTAATGAAATGTACAAATGGTGCACGAGAGGACTTGTAAGAAAAAAAGAAAACAAGTCTTGTTCAACTTCACTACAAAAACACAGAAAAATTGATCATATCGACACACAAGATACCCATAAACAAATCACACGTCAAAGATTAGAATTAGGCCTAGAATACGTGCCGCACATGAATGCCACTTGTCGTTATGACTTTTGTCTTTAAAGAACGTCGATGGCATTGGATTAAAGTCTGCTTAGTACATGTCAGAAATCACATCTAACTCAAACAATTGTCCATTTTTTCACTTTGATTCAGCATGTAGTTACTTTTTTTGTGTCAATTTGACTATTGTTTTAAGATGAAAATTGTGTGAATAGAGCGGATAGATGATAGGAAAGTGTATTAAAACATATAGTTTGTAAAAACAGAGTCTGGTTCAGAGTACTTTTGAATAGGAAAGTTGAAGAAAATGACAAGTTTCAAAATACATGTTCATGCATATATATTCTATGCATCTTAATTATACAATCTGAACAAATTCCACCTACATTATAGCATGTGAAAAGGATAAATTTTGTAAATTTGGTGTTAATAATTTGAGGGCTTTAAGAATATAGGGGAGTAGAAATTTTGGTAATCTAAAGAAACTGCTCTTTAAGCTTCTGAAATCACTAAATTACGTCCAAAACTAACTTCAATATCCCAACGATAGTTAACTCTTTGCTCTTTAACATTTAGCTTAGGAGCAAACATAAAAGGAGGAATGCTAATTGCAATCGCTCCCTTAGTTGCTTTTGGACACTTTCTTCATGATTGGTCCACGTCACTCCTCAAAATAAACTTTGCAACTGGTAACTGGCTTCATAGATATAATTTATTTTAAAATAAAAAATAATGATAATTGATAAATATTGACTTCATCTCCCCTAAACAACAATTTATTCGGTTTCTTCTGCAATTTTGTCATGAAGCCCCCATAACTAATTTTCTTCAAGACCTCAAAACTATGTTCTTTTTCACATTCTGCAAAATCATCGGAAGCAAAGAAGAGGTTGTCAAATTCTTTGCGAAGAGGTGATGATAGCACGTGAATCGTCCAAAAATTGTTATGTCATTGATTTAGAAGGACACATGGGTTGAAAAGAAAAAGAAAGATTTGAGCCTATTTTATCTGGTTGAGTATGTGTTGCTGCAGAAGAGAATGACGAGGAAAGTCACAGAACAATAAAACCCACTTTTTAATAGAGAAATTTTAAAATGTAAAAAAAGTGTTTGGGTATGGTACTTGTGTTTGAGCAGAATTTTTCTGGTGATTATTAGAAGTGGATTCATGATTCAGATTCAATAGTTTCAAGGAAGAAGATAAGTGACTTTTTCGATTTTAGAATTGGAGAATATGGGATCTGAATCGATGAACAATAGTTTGGTTAATTGAGGATGAGGTTGTTGCAAAAGAGATGAATATAAAGAGAAACACTGAGTTAAAATCCAATTATTGGGAAAATTCAAAGAATCTAGTTTTTATTTTTTTTACTTTTTCAAAGTGCAAAGAATCAATTTGTAGCAGCTCCAAAAAAAAAGTTGTAAAGAATTATTTGAATTGTTGAGGTGTGGCTGCTGATTTGAATAGGAGAATGATTTGGTCATTATATATAGTTGGGGACGAAGAACATTCTTTTTTTTCCAATCTTGAATAAAAAAAATTAATGGCTTGCCTTTGAACTTGTGTAGCTGGTAAGCAGGTAAAATATTTTTTATAAATGATGTGGACCAATAGTTAAGAGAGTGTTTGGGAGAGAGTGTAAGAGAAGTTGTCCTTAGCATTCCTCAACATAAAAGATAGTAAGGTAATTTTCAGATGCATGAGAGTAATTTTAGAAGTTAAAGAGCAATTTTCATAATCTAATAATAGTAAGACACAATCCATATTCCATAGGCCCATTGGGCTTTAACTTGGCAAGCCTTGTAAATATCACCATTACTAGGGTCAATTTTAGTCACTTTTATTTTTAATTATGATTTATGACCTTGTTCGTTGTATTGTCTTTCTCTTGAACTTG
>Ga0315915_1003040_pt1 | contig 21355 bp, 8 predicted proteins | sample MpolbnodulesMG_FD_207738 | JGI IMG/M metagenome (GOLD analysis project Ga0315915, IMG submission 207738) | Medicago polymorpha root nodule microbial communities from Los Angeles, California, United States - branched nodules | ecosystem: Host-associated > Plants > Roots > Nodule | place: USA... | reverse complement strand
TAAATCCATTGAAATCCTTAATAGTCTTTTAAAATCTTCAAAGTCATCAAAATCCTGCAAAGTCTTTTAAAATCCTCAAGACTTTTTCAAACAAAAATTGTCCTTTAAAATCCTAATCCAATACACCCTCCTAACTTTATTTTATCTTTTGCTATAGAAATAGGTTATACATAAGCGCGTATCATGATAACATCTTGTGCTATAAGCTGTTTATCCCAAAAGGGCCTAGTTTGTACGGTAGGTTGTTGTGATTGCTTATACAGTGCTTTCACGTGTATATGTGTGTGTGATTTCTAATTATTTGTTTATTATTTTAAAAGAAATGTTTGATCGGTTAAATAATTCACGAAGTTTTCACATCCAAGAGTTGTATCTCTATCTTATTTTTATTTTGTTAGGATAGTAATTTCCTAGTTGATGAGTGGAGTGAAGTAGTGAATTTATTATGAACTTGATTTTTGGACAGAAAGTTTGCGATTAAATGGTTTGGTGGTAAGATGGGCGGAGTAGATGAAATGTGATGCGAGTTTAGTAGCATTTGAGTCGGCAATATTTTAGAGGTTATGTGAGGTTTGCTTTGGGTAATTGTGTTGGTGTTCCCACAAGTTGGAGATTTACGTATGATGGATTTAAGTTCCAAAATGATGGGGGTGATTAAAGGGGTGTTATTATGCTTACAAATTATGATTCAATTTGGGTGATTGAACTAGAAATATGCTTTAGGTGTAATTTGTGATAATGGGTTGATTATCAATAGAAAGGAAATTATACTTGACAGGATGTATGTTTGGTGATGCTCTATGGTGGGAGTGAAGTGAACTGTTTGTCAGTTGATTAGTGACAACTGACAAGAGCAAAATACAAGTATCACTGTTATGACAATGAGGTGGATATTGTAGGGAAAGATAACATAAGGAACGGACGGGTATTAGGGAAAAAATCGGAGTAGCACATGCCAAGAAAAAATAGTATTAACAATGCCTTAGATGGTTTAGTCATGAGAAGATGACCAGGAAAACATAGGCAAGATTAATGACAGGATATTTTAATCAATCGGCTAAAATTTGATTAACACATCTCTCTCATCCAAATCCCCCCAATATTGGAGGGGACCGGAAATTGAACAAGGAGTGATTTAGCTCCCTCCTTTCCAGAAGAATTAACCAACCAATAAAATAAACCCAACCAAACACCACCTTTATAATACTTAAGTCAATCGCTTGCAATCACTTAGAGGTTTTAACATTTAAAGCTCATTGGGATCTGCTGAACATGCAGTTTGTTGAATGTTTGCCATAATTTAGTGTACGTGTTTTGGTATGAGTCAATGCTTTGCAACCTTATTTTCTTTGGATGAAATAGTAATATGTTTTTGTATAACCCTTTGCATACATACGGTTATGAGGATTTTTTCCGTAGGCATTGAGTTGACATGACAGGCTAATTTGTTGAACTTTTGCTTTTGAAACATAGTTGTTTCCGCTCTTTGGGACGATAATCCATAATTTGATTTTGCTACTCTTTCCCCTTCAACAGTTATGATTTTATTTATTCAGAACGAAATTATCTTCTACCGCATATATGAGATAGATCTTGATATGTTAGAAAAATGTCTATGCCCTCACATGTAGTTCAAGGCATTAATATTTATATATCTTCTCCATTGTCTATAAGCTTAGCTAAATTTGTTGAACTTTTATGATTTGGGATATTTTGACTATTGTAATTAAATAGTGATCAGTTTTACTTACAGTTCATAATGATAGCCATGGAGCAAAAAGAATGAGAAAGCTCACTCAAAGGAAGGCAGTTGATTATACGAGCACAGTTGTGCGATATATGCAGGTAATGATTGCTGCTTTAATAATAGAATCACAGTTAAGTTGGAAATCTGTTTGGTTTGTTCATCTCTATCTGTCTGTAATCCACCTTGGAAATTCATGGGTAATTTGAAATCTTCCTTCAGATTCGTATGTCACAGCGTGATTCCAGAGATAGGACAGTACTTCAACCTACGCCGGCAGCAGCAATTGATGTGAGCTAGCTTCTCTTTTATGTTTTGCTTTCTATTTAATAAGTGTCACGAAACAACTATCAAAAACCTTAAATTTCAATTGAGTTCACATGAATGATCTTTATATTATATATCTTTCTTAAGCCCTCTCATGCAAATTGGGCTTGAGGGGTGGATAAAGCAATGACCCACCACCAACCTTTCACTGAAATTTAACTTTTTAAAAGAATGGGTGTGGCAATGGTTGAACAGCAGACAGTTAGTCAATGAGCCTCATGTTAAGAACTAACTGTCCCAAGCGTTCATGCATTTAGATAACTGACACATGAATGAATTTATATTGTATCTTTAAAATTAAATTTGAAAATGCTATTCACCTTAATTCCAGAAATGCAACTTGGTAATTTTTTTGATAAACTATTGTTATAATAATGAACCTATTTCTTTATACTTTAACCTTATGCTATTTTTCATGCAGATGTTGCCAGCAGCTGGCTATTCAGACAATCCATCCACAAGCTTTGCTGCTAAATTTGTTCATACATCTCTAAATAAAAATCGTTGTGCTATTAATTGTGTTCTTGTAAGTTATATAATTCAAATATTGTGAACATGTGGTTGACATATGTTTTGCTGATAATTTGTTAACAGTCTTACAGATATACCAGTTGTATTTTTTGTTCTTGATTTAATCAAACACTTCTAAACAGATACTGTTCTACATTTGATTTGATCTCATTATGCTAGGGAAATAAATTTTTGTAGTATGTGCATTATTTTAGCTGTAATTTAGCATGTATAAAAAAATAGATATCCAGTTAACATGTTTCCCAACTTAGATTTATTTGAAACAACATGCACTCCATAAATGCATTTGTTATGGAAATTTTCATGAAAACCAAATGTACTAGTTGTAATTCCATGCTGCAAAGAATTGGTGTGCATGCAAGTTTTTGGTGCCAAATGTATGCCTTTGTACATCACTATAAATAACTTGTCTTTGGAGATTTGTTCACGTGGATGTTCCTCAGAAATTTGCTGAGGCAAACCGAGAGCACAATTACTTCCGTGTTCATGATTCTAGGATTGAATAACATAGAGTTTATCTTTGATTAATGTCTCTTAGTTAGTAAAACGTCAATTATGTGGTAAATGTGGGTCCTGTTCTATTCAAATAGTTAGCACCAACATTTTGTCTTTCAGTTCAGTTCTTGGACTGTCTTGTACTCTTGTTGTATAAAAATCATTTACCTATAATTGGATGGTTTGGGGCTTTAGGCTATTATTACAAGTTGCAATGACAGAAACAACTCCTATCTAACAAGGGGAGCCTTTCTTATTGATAAGAAGTTAAGAGGAAATACCGAAATTAAGAGCAAATGCTACCAGCAAAGGTAATATCTTTGGCACAAGGCCAAAGCTATAAGCCAAAACTTAAATTGCAACACACATAACCTGTATAACAGATTTGTTCTCAGTCTTCTCTCTAACCAACCTTCCCAACCATTTTTCTGTTTAAAAGTTAATCTCCCCTTATATTTAGGAATCCGTGATCATTAGGGCCTTTTTGGGCACCTTCTTATATCTAACCTGATCCAATAACCTATCATGCAACCTACCTGCTTTGTTTATCAAATTATTTGACATCTTTTTAAAGTATATTCTCAAACATATGGTTGTGTTGTTTTATTGGATCTTGTTATTTGAAGATCTTTATACAAAATCCTATATGCTGTATTATATTGAGTTGCAGAACCATGTGTTTCTATAATGTCTTCAAATTAGTTTTAGGAAGATTGTAGTTATTTATTGTTAATTTATTCAATGTGCCACTGAATTGCATTTGACTGACTTTGCAATGCTATCCCACTTTATATTTCAAAAAAGTGGACTCCTACAGGCCGGCGTCTTATTACTGGCTCACAGACCGGGGAATTTACTCTTTGGAATGGACAGTCTTTTAATTTCGAAATGATACTTCAGGTACATAACTTTAATATATTATTATTGTCTCAATTTTACGACTGTAGTCATCAGTAGCTTAAGAATATAAGAGGTCAACGTTGGAATTCGAAACATGTGCAGGCTCATGATTCAGCAATCAGATCCATGATCTGGAGTCACAATGACAACTGGATGGTCTCTGGTGATGATGGGGGTGCAATAAAGTAAATATTTAATTTAATATGATGTGTGGTTTCTTAAAGGCGTCATATTGGATATTTAAGTAGATTTTATGTTTGAAGGCACATATCTAATTAGAAGCACTTTTAATTGCGGGTCAATTTTCTAGGTATTGGCAGAACAACATGAACAATGTTAAAGCCAATAAATCTGCTCATAAAGAATCAGTCCGTGACTTAAGGTAGATTTTTTCTTTTAAAATAAATTTTATTGCTTCATGTGGAGGAAAGGTGCTGTAACTCTTTCATAAACAGTTTTTGTAGGACAGATTTGAAGTTCTGTTCATGTTCTGATGATACCACAGTTAAAGTTTGGGATTTCGCACGCTGTCAAGAAGAGTGTTCATTAACCGGTAATGTGCTTTGAATGGACCAGATATGAGAATGGGTTTTCTGTCTCTAATCTGGACATACCAGATGGGAGGATGGATTTCCTGTTTCTTATCTGTTCAGCTTATTATTGTTACTTGTCTCTTGTAAATAGTTAGATTTTTGTGCAAAAGTTTTACTGCTTTCTATTTTCCATGATTATTCCTCTTGAATTTCATACTTTTACTTTTATTTTAAAGCCAATCAATTTGATATGACTATGCAAATTTCTTGTAAAATTAGTTCATAAATTTACTTTTTTGAATTACTTAAATCTATATTCGGTATACTGTGTTTATATTTTATTTTTCCCATTTTTTTGTATGAACTAACCTAGAGTTATTGTTGTGGCATTTGAACTCAGCCAGGCCACGGTTGGGATGTGAAGAGTGTTGACTGGCATCCAACAAAATCTCTATTAGTATCAGGTGTTTTAAATATTTGTTTTGTGAAATTTCTTGTGGTTGTGAGATTCAATAACATGAAATAATACCCAATGAGATTTTCGTGATACAGGTGGGAAAGACAATCTTGTGAAACTTTGGGATGCTAAAAGCGGGAAAGAGCTCTCCTCCTTGTGAGTCTTAACTTAAGCGCTGATGTCTACTGTAGAGTTTGTCTGTGTTTATATATTCATATGCATATTCATATTTGTACCATGCAGTCATGGCCACAAAAACACCGTGCTTTGTGTGAAATGGAATCAAAATGGAAACTGGGTGTTAACGGCTTCTAAAGATCAAATAATAAAGGTTGGTAACTATCTCATCATGGTACTAATTGATGGATCCTCAGTAGGCATTTACATCTGTCTTTTATATTTTGGATGGTTATCTAGCCTTTTTGGGATTTTTGTTGTGTTTTTTTTTTTTTTTTTTTTGGAATGATTATCTGATTTTGTAGAGATTTGAGGTTGGATTTTACGACCAATTAATCTCTGTCGTTTTTTTTTGTAGTTGTACTACTGTCTTTTGATTTTATTACTGCCTGTTTATTTCAGTTTTTTTTGCCGATACCTCCTTCTCCCCCTTTGTTCTTTGACTTAATCCTGTTTGTTACTTTCATTGGGATTTATTAAGCATTTTTCTCTCGCCCAGAGTTACTAATTGTCATATGTGCTATGGATTTGCAGCTGTATGACATAAGGGCAATGAAGGAGCTTGAATCATTCCGTGGACACCGGAAGGATGTTACTAGTAAGTGACAATGTTTTTCCTTTGAATAGGAATAGGACAGTTCCTTTTTTTTTTTTAAACTTGGTATGCGGTCCAAGAACCGACTAATCCGAGGGGTCCAATCCCACCGTCCACTTGTGGGGGCCCCATTGAAAGCCAGAGCAAAGCTCTATATGCAACACTTACAATTTGGAATTTCAGTTCTATGTTTTTAACACCTATTAATTATACTACAATAAACTTCTCTTGTTCTCTTAACTTTTAATGTATTGGTTGCTCGGCAGAGTGATGTGTATTGGCCATACCATTTCTAAGTAGGCAAATGGTGAAGTTTGTTATGGCAGTTCATGTGATATTCTCCGTGTCACTAGAACAAGGCCATATTCTTCATGCATGCAAAAAAACTCTGAACGTAGATTATGATTGTATCACTAATTTAGCCTAAAAAAATGTAGGGTGCTGTCAACTTAGTCCTTGAAATTAACAAAATTTTAAAACGATCCCCGAATTTGGAAATTCTCAATCATATTGAAGTTTCATTAATTTCAAATTGACCGATCCAATGGGACTAATATGGTTGAAGAATGAAGATTTTTAGATTCATTGATCATTTTGAGGTTTCATTAATTTCAAATTCATTAATTTCCAATATGTTTTGTTGGGCTATTGGTTAGTAACATGCTAGTATTGTAGGACAAATTGCCATTTTCTCTAATCATTTTGCAAGTTTGAGTGGAATATGGATTTTATGACTAACTTCTTGACTCTGTTGTTAGCTTTGGCTTGGCATCCGTTCCATGAAGAGTACTTTGTCAGTGGGAGTTATGATGGTTCCATCTTCCATTGGCTTGTTGGGTAAATTCTTTTCCTCACTTGCATTGCAGTCTTCCTTTTTCTCTTCGTAGTTCTTATTCTTACATTATGTTATGGAATGTTCTTCTCTTGTCATGCTTGTGTTTTATTTGGAGCTGTTTCGTTTGAAAAAAAACTTGTTTTTTCTTCTTTTTCGTTTCTGTCAATAATCATAAAATTGCCACCTTTTTTTAACTTTTTTCTGCTTTCGAAGAATTATATAAGAAATGATGAAAACAAATAAAAATGCTTTCTTCTTCTTTCTATTTAGGGTTTTTTAATCCTATTTGAAAACAAGATTAAAATAAAGGTGATGTTTTTTATTATTTCCTATTGAATACGAAACAAAAACAGATAATATTTTCTCAAACCAAAGAAACCCTTCGGGAAAACAAGAAACACAATGAAAACGAAGTCACATTTTTGTAATTAAAACTAAAATCACAAAAATACAGCTCATCCCCTTTTCAGTCTACAGTATCGCTGAGATATTAAAATAAACAGATATTAGTTTTCTCATTGGGATTTGTTTCAGCTGTATTTATAATTTTGATTACTTGTATTTATATTTTGTAGGTACTTAAATGATTTTTCCTCACATTTATTTTTCTTATTTGGTATCTGTTGCTTTTTGTGATGATTACATTTTCATGTATTTTGCAGGCAAGATACTCCACAAATTGAAATTTCCAACGCTCATGATAATAATGTGTGGGATCTTGCATGGCATCCTATTGGATATCTTCTGTGCAGGTGAACAAAACTTTGCTGCTCAGTGCACAGTTCTATGATTGCTTGTTTTCTCTCTCCGTCTCTTCTTAGTTTTGCTTGGTCAAGGGTTTTAGGTTACTGTTTCACATATATGCCTCTCTGTTAATTGTATATTGTGTAGTTTATCTATCTTCATTTTTACTAATTGTTATCAAAGAAATTGACAGTGAAATAAACTTAAATGAAAAGAAATGGAAGGAATGCTACTAAATCATTCTATTCAATTAGCTCATTCATTTGTTTTCAAAATTCTGAGATTTCATACAAATAAAAAACTGACAATCCACGATTATTTGAAATTTGATATACAATATTGTGAACATAATACCACATAATTCAACAGCGGGAATGATAAATTTCATTTCATACATGAAGTTATTTAGTGGCGTAAGTCTCCAAGTTTGATACTGGTAGCGTAGCTATATGAACACATTTATAAAAGATAAAAGAGGACAAATTTGATGGCTCACATAATGAAAGTTAGAAGTAAAACCCAACCTATTAAAAACACATACGTAGGCCGAAAAATTATAAATATCTAGAACTAGTTGCAAACCATTGCATAAAAACTATAAAATTTGAACACAATATATCATTTTATAATTTACAAGGCGTCGCTTCCCACACTAGAATGGTGAACCACTTGTGTCGGTGCATTATTTTTATTTTTTTTAATTTGACACCCAAATTCGGTGTCCGACACTTCAGCGTCGATACAGGGACACACCAAAAACCAGCTATGTTCATGCTTCACACGAAATTGTTCTCAGTTATGAAATGATGTGAGTTGTGATTTTGTTTTTTTGAGCCGTGTGTTTAAGTTGTCAATTCCTAGTTCAAAATTATTACATCAGGTGCTAACATATTTCGTATGGCACATTTCAATCTAATTTTCATTGTGTCTTTGAATCTTCCAATTTGATGATTTGCAATTGAAACTTAGCTTGGAAATTCATGATTTGAGAACCCTGGTAGTCTGTAGCTATATGAAGAAAGTGATAACCAACTTCAAGTTATATGTCGTGACATTAATATTTTCTCGTGCAGTGGTAGCAGTGATCATACAACAAAGTTTTGGTCTAGAAACAGGCCAGGAGACAGTGCCCGTGATAGTAGATACAACAATGGCATTCAAGGTATGCTTTATTCCAATCATGGAAAATGATGCAGTATGCTCCCTCCTGTCTTCAGTTTAAAATCAAAATCTTCTGCTGTCAATTGTTGTCATCTAATTACTGAATTTCATAGTTAGTAGGCTCAGGTTGCTTTCCTTGTTCTACATTTCTGGATTAGTAGTCTTATATGGTAGAGAGAGAACGAGAGATAGATAGATAGATAGAGATTGAACTGAATCTTAAGTTATTTTATCTAAATCTGAGAAGAATACAACACATATTATATATAGGTAAATCCTGGGTCAACAGAACCTATAGATCTGATACATTTAGTTACAATTTCATAAAGGTTAAGGGTGCGTTTGATTTGCTAAAAAATGAAGGACAGGACAGAACAACTTCAGTTGTCCAGTGTTTGATTTATAAAACTGTTTCAGGTACAGGATAAACTCGAGGCAAGGGACAGGACAAAAACTGATATTTTTGTCCCTCACCAAACCACAGCACAACTTTTTGTCCCACGTACAAGTTGTCTAAAATACCAAAATAGCATTTCGTCCCCCAAAAATCATATAAAACAAAAAAAATTATCCAATGCTATTAAAATTTGTCATGTACTGTTCTGCCTTGTGTTGTGCTGTTCTGTCTTGTACTGTTCTGTCCAGTACTTTGCAAACCAAACACACCCTAAGATAACTACCAGCTGTACATTCACCTTACATTAGTAGCAGTTAAGCTAACTCCCAACCGTTCATTCTGTTTACAGAAGGATGTAATATTACTCGAATGTATCTATGCTAATCGATAATATACTCCAATATGGATAAGTGCACTCTTTCAGTATTAAACTATTATTGTAGGCTTGGATGGTTGTTCTTTAATTAGAAAAATTGCCTATAACAAAAGCAATTAATAAATTATTTGACATTAGTTTGAATATGTTCATCTGTCAGGATATGCCGAGCAAAATCCTGTTGCTGGTCGTGTACCGGGCCATTTTGTAATGCCTGAAGGCCCAACAACTCCAGGACCATTTCCCCCTGGGTTGATGACTCGAAATGAGGGTACCATTCCAGGTGTTGGAGTTGCAATGCCCTTATCTATTCCTTCTTTTGATGGGTCTCAAGGGGAGCAGAAGCAGCCCCATCCTGGTTCAATAGGTGCTCCTCCTCTTCCCCCAGGTCCACATCCCTCTCTTCTTAACCCCAACCAACAACAACCATTCCAACAGAATCCACAGCAGATTCCACAACATCAGCAACAGCTACAACAACATATGGGCCCTTTGCCTATGCCTCCAAATATGCCACAGATACAACACTCTTCCCATTCCCCTATGGTCCCTCACCAACATTTGCCCCGCCCTCCCCCCCAAATGCCACATGGAATGCCAGGATCTTTACCAGTGCCTACATCTCATTCAATGCCAATTCCAGGACCCATGGTATGTGTTCAAAGATCTTTTTTATTCTGATTTTTATATTTATTAACATAGTAAAATTATCTGGAGGCAGTTCCTACCTCAAGCGTTAGATTGTTTGAGTTGTGTATACGGGGGCTGCTGGGGTCTAGATGTTGGGTGTTTTGGTTGATATATTCTTGCAGGATTAGCATGATATAATGCCTATTTCGACAGTATCTGATAGGTGTAACTTGAAATCTTTTGGAAGGAAGTTGTAGAATATCCACGTGCTTGGCCACTGTTAAAAAAAAAGATGCTTTACTTTCTCCTTATTTTAGCATCTCTTTATGTTTTCCGGCCTCTCTTGGGCTCTTAGCCAGCTAAGTTTAGCTATTTATTTTACTGTGGTTTTCTTTATAATATAAGTGGAATGGTATTGGCTGCCTTGCATATTGAACAGATGCATGCTCTTTAAACAATTGCAAAATGTCAGCCATCTCTTTCTGTAACTGCTGTCTCATGTTTTATATATGTGCTGCAAGCAATTCACACCATCATTAAGAGGGTCTCTGTACAATGCATTCTAATCAAATAATTATATGATCTAAGAATAATTCTCCTTTTTGGTAGCCCAATACACATAGACAATCTACACATGTGTTACATTGTTTATCAATTTTCATGAGGACATTTTTGTGTGTGCATTGCATATTTATATAATTTAGTCAAGAGATAGGTTCTTGATGCACACTCGGATTTCTTTTCTGCTTTTGCAGGAATTGTAGTTGCAGTTGATGTACTGACAATTATATTTTTTTTTTTGTATAAACCAAATCATAGCAGATATATAGATTTCAACAAATTTGAACCTCTTATTTAAAAAAAAACAGATTTGAACCTCTTGCTGTGGCACTTTAACTTCAATTTTCTAGTTGGTGTCGTGCACGGCTAGTGAAATAATTAATTTTACAAACAATTGCGATGTAGGTTTTTAGTAATGAAAGAGTAGGCCATGTATTGCAGGTTTTCTTTCCTTTTTTTCTCTCTCCCTAATATGCATAGTTTCTTTTAAATTCACTATAATTTTTCACTATATATAAATTATAATCAGGTGAAACAAAATCTGATCTCATTTTTAAAATTGAAGTTAAGAATGTCAAATTGAAGTCAAGAATGACATGTATATCATTCTTGACTTAAATAGATAAAACCCGACATCGGGGACACATGTCTATAGGGAGAGTACAATAAGAAAGCAAACCACTAAAGTAAATGTGCTCTAACTTAACAGATAGTGGTTGATAGGGTATCTCTAATGTTGAAATGCACATTTAACAGAACCAATCAATTTTTTGTCCTTCAGGGGATGCAAGGTACAATGAATCAGATGGGCCCTCCAATGCCACAAGGTCATTATGGGGGCATGAATCAAATGCATTCAGGATCCTTGTCTTCAAGTGGAGGACCGCCTATGGGAGGTTTCCCAAACAATATGCAAGGGCCACCAAATAACAATTATCCTCAAGGTGCTCCATTTAACAGACCACAAGGCGGACAAATGCCCATGATGCAAGGGTATAATCCTTACCAGGTAAGATAATATGTTGCTTCATAAACTGCATATTTTCACATCATGCTTGTAAGTTCAGTTGTTTGTAAGTTAAAACATATTTTGGTTTTGATCCTTTTCTTTTATCATAAATTATACTTCTCCTTAAACTGTGTTATGGTATCAGAGTAGAAATATGATCTGCCTGTATTTAAACATCAGCTTTTCCCATCTCTACATCCACCCCCTTCCTATTTCCACTCTCTCTTTATATTTCACAAGAGATGTAGCTTGGCACAGCTGAGAAAAAGGCACAGGAGTATGCATTTATTTTTGGTTCCGCTTTTCATACAGCTCATTCATGACTTGTAAATAATGAAAAAAGTTCCTTTCATTTCGTTTCTGTTGTCTCTAGAATAAATATTTGTATGTAAGAGACTAATCAAAAAGTGTCAAGAAATGGCTGTTAGACTTGATGATCTTAAGCAACATTTTATTGCCTATAGAATCGCTGAAACTGGCGCTCAAGGTCTTCAAGCTCCAAAGAATAGTTTTGATATTGGGCGAAAACTTAGGGTGAACATGTCTGAAATACATTTTTGTAATCCGGACATGTTTTATCATTTGTCTCAATTTCTTACTGTTGACCGATTGCGAGGTCTATGTTATTTCCATTTAGTTTCCTAAGCGTGTGTTTGATTTGCTAAAAAATAGGGAACTGGACTGAACAATTTTTTGTACTCTTATTTGATTTATAAATAGAAACTGATCATGAGACTGAACAAAATAGATAGCAAGGGACTGAACACAAATATGAATCCTTGTCCATCACTAACCCATGAGACAGCTTCTGTGCAGAGTACAGACCATTAACAGTACCAAAATACCATTTTTAATTTCCAACATAAAAAATATTACCTCTATTTCTCTCCTGTATAGTTATATTTTGTACCACTGTTTTGCAAATCAAACGCGCCGTATGTGTTATTGCATGATATAGAATAGGTCTATCTTATCTTACCATGCAATCCTAATTGGTAATGTGCTGCTGATTAAATGCATTGATAGATTGCTTTCTGAGATATGTTATCAACTCTATTACATGATCATATTTCTAGTTTCATGATTAATCGATTTGTTCTTGGAAGTTTAAGGTCCAATTTCAAAGGGAACTAATTCTTAATTTTACTAATTCTGCAGTCCGGAAATCAACCTGGGATGCCTCCAAACTCACAACAAGGCGGACCACACTCTCAAATGCCTCAGTGAATTGAAGAGATTGCTTTCTTTGTTTGTAGTTGCTATTTAAGCTCGTGTAGTTTCTGTCCCTATTTATACCTTTTTGAAGTTTTTAATCTGCTGCAGAAATTTGTTATGGGAAATTCTCTTGTGATTTTATTCCTTTGCCTTTAAGTGGTTTCATACTTTAGTTCTAGTTCAGGTTCATAGCGATTATGACATACTTCCATTGCTTAAGCATAAGTTTAGTTGTTTGATTCTGTGTCTGCTTTTGTAAAAAAACATAGGCAAAATTGCTTCACAGGTCCTTTAACATTCTTTACACATTCAGATTCAACCGTCATGTTTTATTTTATTTATTTTTATTTTTTTAATTGGTTCTTTAAGTCTTAAAAATTTGACAGGCACATGAGAAATGATTAAAAAGTCAGCTGTGTTCATATTTTAATTCATACACGATAAAATTAGAAAAATAATGACAATCGGTCACCATTCAATTTCACAATTTGGAATTTTCTTCCTCCGAGCACTGGAATATTTTCTTCAATCCTCTACCAACCACGTTTTCCTTTTCTTGAATATGTAGTTTTTGCCACTTTTCCAAACTTTTAGCAAACAGAACAAGCAACAAGCGATGGTGTGGTTTTAAAATCATCACTAAAAATTGGTTGACTTGTTAACCATCCACTGTTTTTTTTTGTCAAGTAGTCTAGTGACTAGACTTACACATTATGAGCATGGAGAAATGAGTACTAGACTTACACATTATGAGCATGGAGAAATGAGTAATCTAGGATTTGAACTTAGTTTTCATCAAATCAATGTCCATTTAACTACCAACCGAGCTATAATTATAAGACTATCTACTATGTTTCAAGAATCATAATTTTGAAAGTGATTAACTAAAACTTGAAGGACCCTCGGCACAAAAGATGGAAAGATAAGGGGACAACGAGTCTCCTTGTCGTAAACCACGCCCCGGAATAATAGGTCCCACCGTTTCATTGTTGACAATTACCAAATAGTAAGTTGTTTCCACATACATAGTCATTCAATCAATGCGATCATACGCCTTACTGATGTCCAGCTTAAGCGTAACACAACCATCATTATTCTTCATCTAAGTCTTCATATAGTGGATAACCTCGATAGCCACCATGACATTATCAAGAATTGATCGACTCTGAACAAAAACAGATTGAGTATCAAAAATACTTTTGGGAGGAAAACTTTCAATTTGTTTGCAAGCACTTTCGAGATTATTTTATACAAGACGTTACACGGGGCAATAGGCAATCAACATTTCATAGTAGTTTGGGAATTACCTTTAAGAATGAGGCAATATTGGATGTATTCAGAGATGCTGGGAACTGACTAGTATCAAGCAACACACATCAATCCTTAAAAATGTCTTTACTACAAGAACTCGTAAGTGTTAACGAAATCGCGGGTTATAGCCATCCAGACCTGAGCATTTGTCGCATCGTAAAAATAGCTTCCTTAAACTCTTCCTTTTAAAAAGGTACCGTAAGCGTAACATTGTCATCATAAGTAATGGAATGCCGAATTGCCTCCACCACAAGTGTCATGTTACTAATCTTTCTTTGAAACAATTCTAGAAAATATTTCTTTGCTATATAGTACTCAAACCTGGGTTGTCCGTAACTTTGACACCTTGGTCGTCTCCCAAAGCTAAAATATGGTTTACCTTTTTCCTTGCGGTAGCAGAAGCTTGAATTTTTTTGGAACCACTCCCTACTTGATACGAGAGTTTTGATGTTCAAAAAAGATTTCTCATTTATCTCTTGTTTGGCAAGAAGAGAAATTGAGAAGAGAGAAGAATAAATGTTGGGCCCCATACCTTTTTTGTTTCTCTTCAAAAGTGAGAAGAAAGAGGGAAGAAGACAAGAAAGTCTAATATGCCATTGATTTTTTAATTAATCACAAATTATAATGTTGTCTTATCGAGGATATTTTTGTCTTTTTAAAAATAATAACATTTCTTTCTCATCTATTTCTCTCTTCTTTCTCTTATACCAAACAATACATCAAATCTTCTCTATTTCTCATCCCTTTCTCTCTTCTCAAACCCTCTCTTACATATTTCTCTCTTCCCAACTTCTCTTCCGAACCAAACACACCCTCAAAGCGCTGTTATTGAGTGTCGCTAGACTTGCATTCTTAACTTGGCCCACAAAAAACCGTACCTTTTATGAATCAGGGGCATAAATAGGAATATATGAATTTAAGAAATTTTAACAAATTTACTTTCTAAAATTATAAAATTGCAATTTTTTACGATAAACAAAAGAATTGGTGCCATGTGGTAGAAGAGTCAATGGGTTCTTCAAAAGCCTCGTATCATATGTAATGACTATTCAATTGTTTGGTTTGTCATTCTATGTGCATATCATTGGTAATTTTAGCACGTCATCTGAAAGCTGATGATTAGAACAAATAATTCTTTGGTTTGTCATTCTACGTGGATATCTAGGGGTGTAAGTGGTTTGGACAAAATCGATGAAACCGAAAATACAAACCGAACCAAACTGAAAAATATCCAACCTTGTTTGGTTCCGTTCAAAATCGAACCGAACCAACCAAAATCGATATAGTTTGGTTTGCTTCCACACACGCACGCACGCGCGCGCACACACATATACACACGTGCGCGCCTACACATACACACTTGTGATTAAGCTCAAAATTAAGTTCAACATAAAATACTCCTTAATTTATTCACTTTCTCCTATCAGCATCTCATCTCATCTCATCCCTCACACTCTATTTCGTTTCTACTAAAAAGAAACACTAAACGTAAGTCTCACTTAATATATTGTTCCTCACCATCGATGTGATCGTTCATCTCATGTTAGTTTCTTATGTTAATTATACAAAGTAGTTTGAAAAAGAGAGAACATGGAAAACAAAGTTCTATGAAATATTTGAGTAGTTTTTTCATTTGTCTTTCCTTAACAGTCAAGTTCTTTATAATTTTAAAATTTGTTGTTTTAGGGTAATTGGACATTTAATTGGGTTTTGCAAATTTGTTCATTTTTTAGTGTTTGGTGATGAGTAGCTTTCGAGGAAGAACATTGATTTGGGAGAGTATAGAAATTGTTGATTCATTGCTTTTTGTATTGGAATTGTTTGTTTTGGTAAATTGGCATTTGATTTGAATTTGTAATTGTTTGTACTTGTTTTAGTTTGAGCTTCTTTTGATTGCGTCATTTGTTAGAATTACCAAAAATTGTGACTTTCGTGGAGAATTTTGTGGTTATAATAGCACATGTGATTAATTGGGAGTTTCAAGCATTTAATGCTGGAGAAAATTGGAGTAGTTTTACTTTTGTGGCTATACCAACAGAGTTAATTCTTCTTTATGAAGTAAGCTATAATTAGGCAAAACAACAAGGATTTGAATCACATAATAGCCACATCAAGGTACGGGTAAAAAAGGAAGAAACAATGTTGGCCTTCCCTTTCAAGAATCAAATCAAATTTGATGCCACATTCAAATGTATCAATTAGCAATAATACAGAAAGATATACATTTGGGATTTGATTTTCAAACAATCAAATGATTTTAACACCATATAATATTAATTCATTATTTATAACACGAATGATTATACAATTAACCACCAACAATCAAAATCTATAGAAATTGATTATCATCTGCTATAAAATAACTACTCCTATGATTTTATTCACTGATGTGGACTCAACTATTAGCGAAATCTTTGCAGATAATTAGGCTTGCAAGAAAACTGTTGATCCGTACAAAAGAGAAAGATCAACAACACAGAAAGTAATGCAAAGGATCCGTACAGATGAGGCAACCCCAACAATGGTGTGAGCTTCTCCATTTGCTTGTCGTCTGTTAAACTCAATCCGAGAGTTTGTGAAATAAGTAGTAGTAGTGTGGTTCTTGCACGCTGAGATCATTTGACCAAATTCCATGATATCAACATGGTTAGCATGGAAAACATTTGTAACAATCTTTGAATCTAAAACGAAGTCAACATTATCAAATTGCATGTCACTTAGCCATTGCAAAGCATGGAACAAACTCAACGCTAACATCACTCCCCATTTTAGTAATATTATCCTTCCACACACACACACGCGCGCACACACATATACACACGCGCACACGCGTGCACACACACTTGTGATTAAGCTCAAAATTAAGTTCAACATAAAATACTCCTTAATTTATTCACTTTCTCCTATCATCATCTCATCTCATCCCTCACACTCTATTTCGTTTCTACTAAAAAGAAACACTAAACGTAAGTCTCACCTAATCTATTGTTCCTCACCGTCGATGTGATCGTTCATCTCATGTTAGTTTTTTCATGTTAATTATACAAAGTAGTTTGAAAAAGAGAGAACATGGAAAACAAAGTTCTATGAAATATTTGAGTATGTTGTAGACATGAAATACAAATTTGTGAAAATATGAATTTTTTTAATCGTATTTTCAAGCAAACCGATCAACCAAACCAATGCAAACCGAACCAAACCAACTAGTTTGGTTCGGTTTATTTTTTGAAAAATAGTAAAAACCAAACCAAACCGGTGAAGATTTCATTGGTTTGAACTTTTTTTGACCAAAAACCGATCCAAACCAAACCGTTACACTTATCAATGGAAAAGAAATATGCAGAATTCTAGGAACAAATAATAAAAAGATAGCAATACAAAAATATGGAATAGATAGAAATGGAGGGGGATGACACCACACTCAAATTTTTATAAAGAAGATGAATGATAAGCCTTGGGGAATGATCACTACAGGAAAACTTGGTTACTTAATAAGATCAAAGGGAATGGTCCAATCCAAAACCGAAAGAGACACATAATCTCGTAAATACGTAAAGTGTAATTTTCTATCAAAATTCATTGATGTTCATTGCTCTAGGCATTGCCTATATATAAGAAAAGAATCAGCCTTGCTGACTTACAAGAGAAGAAAAGATAATACAATTAATAAGGAATTTTCCTTTTTTTTGCATAAGAAGAATTCTTGCTCATCAAGTTTTCTTCCTTTCTCTTCAAGACTTTGTCTTCCTTGCTTATCAAGCTTCCTTGAACACCATCCTTAGTTCATCATTGCGTGGAAGGTAATAAAGCCATCATTTTTTTTAAGCAGTAAATATACCATCATGTTAGTTTGGTAGTCTTACTTAATTTGAATTTACATGTTTTTGTCTCATTTTGAATATTATTAATATGAGATTATGATACCTTTTCCTTTATAATTGCGAGACATGTATTTTAATATTATGTTATTGTTTATAACTTCCATTCTATTATTTTTGGTTCAAATAGCTTCCATTCTATTGCCCGGTGATGTAAGATATGGTTAAATATTTCACAAAAAATATAGTTAACTATGTTCCTTTTTTTTTTTTTTTTACAAAAGTTAACCATGTTCTTAATCTCTCTATAAAATATTACTGTTTATTTTAGGGGTTGTATTGAATTGAGAATTCAAGGGATTTTAAAATATTTTTTTATAATAAAAAAGTCCAGTAGTATTCAATCAAGATTTTTATAAAATGTAAACAAATCTTGTGGTATTTAATTAAGACAATCATGACTTTTTTTTAAAGCAACGAAATCCGTTGGTATTCAATTGAGATTTTTCATGACTTACGAATTGTCTATTGGTATTTAAAAGTCTATAGATTTTAATAGATTCTTAAGAATTATACAATCCTTTCAATCTTAAAATCTCATATAATCCTTTGAAATCTTAAAAGTTTATGTTATAAATCCATTAAAATCCTGATTAAAAATCTTAGTTGTAAAAAGTCCTTTGAGTAAAGTCTTTTAAAATCCATCAAAATCAATACAATCACACAAAGTCTTTTAAAATCTTTAAGGTTTTTTTCTTCCAAAACAATCTTTTAAAATCTCAATCCAATACACCCCCAATCTCTAAAAACTATTGTTTGCAAACCATGTAAGAAAATGAGCGTACATTGATCACAAAAATGTTATTGTTAAACTTCAACGGTTGATATCTACGATTTTTCCTATGCCTACTTATCAAGATTTTTTTAATTTTTTTTTTTTTTATCTTAACTACAAACTTCATATTTGCTTTTTTATCAACTTTGTTTTGTTTATTCTGTATCAACTTTGTTTAGTTTATTTTTATTCTATTTTAAATTCACCTACTGATAAAAGATCAATACTTTCCCTATAAAAAATAGGGTTAAATATGTTTTTGCTCCCTATAAATATACCAACTTTTCCTTTTAGTTCCTCTAAAATTTTCCTTCAACTTTTAGTCCTTATAAAATTTTCAAACACTACTTTTGGTCCCTATTTTTAAGTTAAATTTTGTATTTTTTTAATGAAATTATTCAGAAATGTGTAGAATATTGTAAAAAAGTTTCCCAGAAAAAATTAGAATTTTTTAAGAAAACACAATTTAAATATGAAGTTTTAACCGTCAAACATATAAAAATTCATATTAAATTCATGTTTTGTTAAAAAATTCTAATTTTTTTGGGTGAAATTATTATAATATTATGAATTTTTCTGCAAAATTTTATTCAAAAATATGAATTCGACATGTGAGTTTACTTTAAAGGAGGGACCAAAAGTGAAGATGGAAAATTTTTTAGGGACTAAAAGTTGAATTTTTTTTTTAGAGGGACTAAAACGAAAAGTTGACATATTTATAGGGAGCAAAAACATATTTAACCCTAAAAAATAAAACACTACTTTACAAAATATATAATCCATTTCAATCTAGTTACATAACTACTGCAAACTTATTTGACGACTAAAAAACAGACGAGAATGAGAACAACCCTAGATCCAAATTAATCAAGAATTTTGAAATACAAGATGATGGAGCGAACTCAAGGAATCATGATCTTTACATAGCGTGAGAAGACTTGTCATCCCTCTAGCGCATTCTCTGAAGAAGATGAGACCACAAGATGATGGAGCAGGAGAAGGTGAAAATTGATCTAAACAATCTCATATCAAAACCGATATGAAATGTAAGTTGATGTAGGACAACCCACTTTGTTAATCCTACTTACCCCACAAACTGTTAGAAAGGTTTCTGTTGAATATCATACTATCCCCACAAATACTGCAAAATAGAGTTGGGGGATAATAAGATTGGTCAACAGTGAAACCATGACATCTTAACCCCTCCCTAAAAAATAATAAGAAACAAAACAGAAGAAGGAAAGAAGTGAGTTTGGCAATGAAAATGGAGAACGAAGCAAGCCTATTTATAGCCTAAGGATCACCTTGATTGTAACTCCAGCCAATAGAAACGTGTAAAACATATTCACTTGACCCAGAATTTGCAGACCATGCAAAAAATCGTACCAACCTTTTTGTTAATGCCCTGTCCATAATCTAGACAGTTTCAAATTATTTAATACCAAAACAATTTATGTTGGTTCAAATTATATAATATGAATCATGATCATATTGTGTAAAAACCTGTGAATTGGAAGGTTTGAAACGTTTCAGATTATGTAATCAAAACCAATAAAATACATGATTTTTCTATGATTCATATTGCCTCGACAATTTTTGTGGTCCAAAATGCACATAACCTTCTATAATTTGTGTGTATGGTTAATTTGAAACCACACCATAGAATAATAGAGATACAAAGATATAATCCTAATATGAATATAGAAACTAGCATGACAGAAAGCCACCCTAGAAAAACTATGAACGCCTTCGTTGGCTTGTCTCCGAATAAACCTAACATCAGAGGTTGCTAAATCAGAAGTTAACAAGCGTCTACAATCATTGATCATTGCACTATAATTAGAGACACCATTTTTATTACCATAAAGACTATATGCACCACAATTTTGGAATCAATCTCAAAATCCACAATACCTAACTGCAGATCACGCACCTAACACATTGTTGATAACAAACCTAAAGCCTCACCCACACTGGCGGACCTACATAAAGGTCAGGGGGTTCAAGTGAACCTCCTCAATTCTTAATTTTACATTCAATTTGTTGTGTTTATCTCACATTGAAACACCCCCCACACGCGCGTGCACACACTTGCTCGTGCTCTCACTTTTTTCCTAGCTATGTAGTTAAAGCATGCTGGGGTGAGACAAAGCTTATGACTGACAATTGCAGCAGCTCGTGCGACAACAAATATTATAATGTCTTGTAGCATATTATTAATTAATTAGTTTAGTGAATGGCTAGTATTGTAATATTAATTAGTCCAATGAAAGCTAGTATTATAATTATTAATTAATTAATTAATTAGTGTAGCATTTTCCTAATTCCTTATATTAATTAATTCCTCGGTTTTACAATTCAAAATCAAAACAGAGGATGAATGGATGAATCAATTATCTCATAAATGTCACAACTCTTTCTAATGATTGAAGATTGTGAAGACTAAATTGTGTAAGCAAATAGAGGATAAATGGATGAACTGATTCTCTCATGACTTATATTAAGAGAGATGTGTTCGGCAACATTGATAATTAATCGATTGTTCAACGATATCATACATAAAATCGTGTAGAGGATAATTATAAAGTACTCCCTCCGGTCTCAAATATAAAAAAAGATTCCTTTTTTAGGTTCATTGAGTAGTTAATGTATTTGGTCTACATTGTAAAGCAGATACATTAATTATTCAATGAACTTAAAAAAA
>Ga0315915_1003039_pt1 | contig 21357 bp, 17 predicted proteins | sample MpolbnodulesMG_FD_207738 | JGI IMG/M metagenome (GOLD analysis project Ga0315915, IMG submission 207738) | Medicago polymorpha root nodule microbial communities from Los Angeles, California, United States - branched nodules | ecosystem: Host-associated > Plants > Roots > Nodule | place: USA... | reverse complement strand
CACGGCCACCCCTGGCCCCCATGGTCCCTCCACCACTGCGGTATTGTAAATGGAAAATTATGTAAACATCATGCACTTTTTTTTTTTGTGGTGGCCAGGGTTTGAACCCTGGACCTTGCCTATTTTATGCATTGTCCATACCAACTGAACTAAACTCACGAGGACAAAAACATCATACACTTGTTAAAGCTAAAGAAGTTCACAATTGCAAATGCTTTATTTAAATCTATTTCGTAAAAAGTTCTTACCAAAGCTCTTCGAGTGGATTAGAGCATAATTGATTATCTTCAAAGCAGTCTTGGTATGACAATAACTATCTTGAAAATATGATTCGTCATTTTGAAAGAACTTCAATATATGCTTAATCAATATTGAAATCCTATTCTCTGTTTAATCAATTAATGTTCTCAATTTACCTTTGAAGAGCTTCAGCCAAAGAGATATTGATTTGTATCTTCTTTTTGAAAACCGTAGTACTCTTGTTTTTTAATTCCTCTGGAAATTCATATTTTTCTTCCTCAACCTTGTTTTCCTTTTCAACTTCTTCATCACTGTTTGTGTGTCCAAAATCTTTTCTCTTTTATGGATCCTTCTTGAGTATAACAGAACATCATTTTTTATGAGCATCACAATATGATAGGTTTATCTTAGATAGAGCCCCGTTTATCTTATCAGGCTCTGATACTAACTGACGCGAAAGGGAAGCAAGGGTTAGCAAGCGCTAAACCTAAAAGAAAAACATGTTGCAAACGACAAACCTATCAGATAAGGGTTTCCGAAATCCACTAGAATTAAGAGAAAAGTCTCGAATATTTTTATTGAATGAAAAAGTGCCTCTTAGGCTGCATAAGTTTTATTTAAATACTAAAAGAAATGACAAACTTGTATGGGCCGAAAAATAACAAAACGAAATAAAATAGAAAGTTTTAGAAAATGTTGAAATATTAAAAGGCAGTTTCGGACCTTCAAACGACCTCGAATGAGATCCGGGGCTTTCCGAAAAGGTATAATTCGGGTCAATCAGACATCGGATGGAAAATCTGCACCATTCCGACTGAACCTTTCTTGCACGCTACTTCGTCTTCGATTCGCGCTGCTAGCTTGTCTACATCACATATCCATAAAAGGAAGGGTAATCTATATTTTTTTCATTAGTTACAAGAATTCTTCCATCGACAGTTCTTCTTTTTTCTTCATAACATCAGGAGGGTGTAGAGTTTTGGCATTGGGTGAAACAACATTAGGTTATTTTCCAATTCTTGACAATTTAAATTTTTATTTCCTCAATATGGATCCCTCCTCTATCAACTTCGCATTCTTTTCTCCTCCATTAGCACTCTCTACTCTATTCTCATTTTCTTTCCCTCAAACATTATCAAATGTAAATAAGGAAGTTTCACATAATATGGAAGTACTTGAGGTTTATCACTAGTAGAAGTTGATATTTGGTTTTCCTCAAAATGAAGTCGTTATCGGTAAGTTCCCATATTGTTTATGTTTTTTCCTCAAATTCACTATTATTTTCAATTTCTTCCTCGACTACTTCTATTTCCCTACTTCAAACACTTTCTTCTTTCTGCTCTTGAAACTCAATGGTGTGGGACTGTTCTAGTTTTCAACTCAATTGGGGTTTTGAGGGTATTTGTTTTTGTTTTCTTTTTAAATATGATAAAACTAAATCTTTTTGGGGTTTTGAGAACATTTGACCAAGAAATAAAAACAAAATAAAAATAAAACAATGTTTTGAAATTTTTTAGAATATTTGACTAAAAGAAACAACATAATATTTTTGGTATTTTAACTATATTTGACTTTAAAAAACCAATAAAAAAATTAGAGGAAGGACGGACACGTCAAAAAACCAACTATTCTCTTCTTTTTTTTTCCGACAAAACTATTCTCTTTATATATACAAACACATATACATATTATAAATATATTCTTTATATATACACGCAAAATAATTATACACATTATGCAAGACTAATAAAAAATTATACACAATAACGTAACAAAAAAACAGACAGACGAACATAAAGTATTACTCTAAGCACTAATGTGTGTGTGTATTTGCGAGGTTGAAGAAAGAAAATAAAAATATTTGGTGTCATTCATGACAATGTGAATAAAAATATGTGTGAGGTGGTGATAATTAAACGATATTGAAATTAAATATATAAGTGATAAAAAGATAATAAAATTCCTTCAAAAAATACATAATAAAATTAAATGAACCCTACTTCAAAAAAAATAAAATAAAATGGACCGGAAAATAAAATTAAATTAAATGGAAGAAAAAAACATATTGAAATATAATATTAAAAAATAAAAGAAAATGTTCCCAGCGTGAGTTGAAGAGAGGTGTTTGTGAAATAAATTACCGAGAAGTAGTTTTTTGAAGTAGCATTCAACAACTTTTGGTCAAAGCTAATTTCATTCAATTTTATGCATTCTAAAAAAAGTATTTTTTTAGTAAGTACTTAATTGATATTGTGTTTGTCCTAGTTTCTCCTTAAAAATGTAGAGAAGCTGAAAAGAAAAAAAAAACCGGACCAAACGGTACATATACACGGGATTAATATTTATTGCAACCATACAACTATTTTCAGAAAATTTCACATTTTTAAAATTGATTCTTTTGTAATAATAATTTATATTTGCTTTTTGTTTATCTTAATATCATACTATAAAATAATATTTTTCATTGTACCAAAAAAAATATTCATTGTTGAAGATTGTTGGTAATTATTATAGCCTTTAGAAGTATACCTATAAAAAATAATGGATAAATTATCTAAGAGTAGTTAAATAATATAGTTGTACAATTCATGTACGGGACTTGTAACAAGAATTTTATCTTCAACGAGATCTTTATTATTTATATTATTTTGACATATTTTTATTCTACCACTTTATAATATTTAATGACAATTATTTCAATGATTTTATTATCAGAAAATTACTCTTTTAAAAAAATCATGGAGAAATTACACTAACCTACCTTAAGGTCTTCTTAAATAACATAAGGACCCCCTCTATTTTACTAACTAAATATCAATCTCCCTTATTTAGGTATCAAAATGACAAACACTTCCCTTGTAATATAACACGGTTTAAGCATTGTTAATTCCATTTTTTAGCAATTAACTTCTTTATATGAACTCCCTTAATTTTCAACCATTTTTCTTCCCGTTTTTTCCCAAAAAGGATGAGTTGCAAAGAGTTACAACCTGAAAATGTCACCTAGATAAGAGAGAGAATAAAAACGCCTCTAATACAAACTTTACAACTAGGCAATCCTATAAGATTCCTATCAAAAGCCTCGCTAATAAAAGATGGCAAATCTTACCAAACTATATAAGAGTTTAAAGAGAGACCTTTATTAGCCATTCTGTCAGCACAATGGTTTCCATTCCTATAGATATGAGTGATCATTACGTTCATTTGTCTAATCAGAATGCTACAATTATCTTATCTATTCTTTAAGGATTAGCAAATCAAAGAAGATTTCTTAAAAGTCTGAACAACTAGAGATGAGTCGGTATGCAGCTAAACTTAATACATTGGTGATTTTTTCAAACTTAAGAGATCACTTATTGTTCCTCTGTAAATGTCGTGTTATTTTTAAACCCTAATGTAATAAAACAAATATATCGAATATTATTTCCTTTTCATTAGTCAACCACAATGTCCATCCTTCTCCATACTCTCTTTTAGCCTCTTATGTAATTGTCGATGTTTGATTCTATTTGTTGGTAAAAACAATCATTGTTGTTTCTCCATTGCGAGAAAAAAACCTCATTCAACTTATTGCCAAAAGAGAAAACAGATACAAGATATATCAAACTAATATGACTGAAATTTAATTGTGTATTTAGAAGGTTATTGAAATGAATTATAAGATAAAATTAGAGGGCATTCTTGTGTTGTTTAAGAAAACATTAAGAAAGATCAATGTAATTTACTCTTCTATCATTAACTCCAACTTCATCATTAATTTTTTCTCAATGCATATAATATTGCAATTCGCTTAGACGTGTGACCCCTGCTTCAACGTCAAGCCAGTGCGGAGGACGGGCCCATTTTTAGCACGAGTTTGTTGCTAATATTATATAATATATTAGAGGAAGGATCACATGTAAGGTGCCCTGCTCGCATGGAATATCTCATTCTGAGAGATAAGCTTGAAACTTAATTTTGTCTCTCCCTCTTTTTCCTTTTTCTTTTTGCCTCGTTGCTTTGTAACACTACAAAAAAAAGAGCAAGATATGCGGTTAAATAATGAACTAGGGTTCAAAGTTGCCGTCATTGCTCCTCATAGAACTTATGCTTTCATTCCCAAAGAATCAATGGAGTCGCACTTTCAAATTCAAACGTAGATGCCATGACTAAAGGTATGGTAATTCTTCAATCTGTTTCTCTTTTCATTCATGTGTTGCATCCATTCATTCATTTTAGTTGTCTATTTCTTTTAACCTCTACTAAATTTTGGTCTGCAATCTCCACCGAGTGTAATTTCCTTGATCATTTGATTTGTATATTGATAAGAAACAAACTCTTCATCACCTTTCTAATTTCTACGGCTGTACTGGTTCAACTTCTCATATGCTCATTTTTTTGTTAATATGAATTCTTTTTGTTCACGTGTTTGTAATTTATTGTTGGTTTTTGTTAATTAATAAATATTAGAATATGTCTATAATCATTGTTTGACTTGTAAATATTGATTAGCCATGAATCACAATTCATGAGAATTTATTTAATTTCCTAAATAAGTTTTGTAAACAATTGTATATATTTTCACAAACGATATCAATACAATCAGGGAATTATATTCTTATGTGGTATCAGCTTTCTTTTTGATCCAGTAACCCTAAAATCATCAAAACTTCCCCCCCTCTCCTCACTTCTACAATGGCTGAAATCATGTTGATGACACTTCATCAGCAACCAGCCAATCTACTCCGGCGGTGAAAACCACCATCCATTCCGCTTTCACCATTAACAATGTCAAAACCATCATTCCGGTGACATTGGACAATGATTCCAACCTTTATCTCTCTTGGTCTGCACTTTTTTTGGTGCAAGCATATGTCCACAACCTGCTTGATCATATCATCCCCCCATCTGATGAAAAAGCCATCCGTGCGGCAGCTGATCACAAAGCCAGCGATTCTGACCTTTGGAATCGTCTTGACGTTGTTGTGCTGCAATGGATGTATGCAACTGTCATACAGGACATCCTTAACTCTATACTTGTGATTAACGATACTGCCGAAGCATGTTGGAATCACATTGCTACCATGTTCAATGACAACAAACACTCAAGGGTTGTGCAACTTGAAAACCAGTTTAGCAAGACCAATCTTGAGGATTTTCCTTCCACGAAGGCTTACTGTAATCACCTCAAACATCTCTCTGATCAAATACCTGCTTGGTATTGAAAATGATTTCTGGACTCACCGACGCTTATGCCGGATTTGTCACCTACATCCAGCAACATGACCCTTTACCTACCTTTTGCTGCTGCCAAATACAAATTAGAGCTCAAAGAATCGACCATTCTTCAACGTGCTGCTCGTGATTCTTCCTCTTCAACATCAGCAGCACTTGTGGCTAACACCACCACACTACTGACCGATGTCTCTCCCCCGTCCTATTCCATGAGCAACGGGCAGAACCACAACAATTCTCGCGGCCGTTGAAAAACAATCGTAACAACAACGATGGCTGAAATAATGGAAGAGGTGGTCGTTCCGGTGGTTGCGGACAGCAAGCACCATGGAAACAACAATGGACACCATGGCAATAATGGGCAGCTCAATTGAACATGCCACCATCTCCTTACCCCACTTACAATTGGAACTGGTCTAACAATACTGTCCCACAAGGAGAAATTCTTGGGCCAAAACCACAAGCTTCCCTTAATGTGAATGCACCCACTCCAACTAATATTGAGAATGCTATTTGCACCCTTAGTCTTGCTCAGCCAGATCAGTGACGGTATATGGACACCGGTGCTACCTCTCACATGACATCCTCGCAAGGTAATCTCTCGTCTTATACTAAATTGAGCAAATCTAATAAAATCATCGTAGGATATGGTCATTCAGTTCCAATTTATGGTCTAGGTAGTTCATACATTCCCTCACTTCAGCCCCCCTCTTCTCCTAAAAAATGTACTACATGCCCCTAATATAATTAAAAATTTGGTTTCTGTTCATAAATTTACTACAGATAATAAAGTTTCAATTGAATTTGATCTGTTTGGTTTTTTTGTGAAGGACTTTCAGACGGGGATGGCTCTAATGAGTTTTGAGAGTCGTGGCGACCTATACCCTATCACTACCAGCACCATTTCCACAAATAAAGTCGAGCCTACATCATCATTTGCAACTCAGTCGTCGTCTCTTTGACATGATCGTTTAGGTCATCTAGGAAAACAAGTTTTAAATTCTCTTAGACAAAATAAATTGATTGAATGTAATGATTCTAGGAAAATACATTCTCCTTTTTTTCAATCTTGTCCTCATGGTAAACATGTTAAATTGCCATTTATGAATTATCATAATCATAGTTTGTTGCCTTTTGATATTTTACATAGCGATGTATGGACATCTCCGGTTTTAAGTTCGTTAGGTCACAAATATTATGTTCTGTTTTTGGATGATTACTCAAACTTTTTGTGGACATTTCCCATTTCACAAAAATCTCAAGTATACTCTTGCTTTCAAATACTTTATGCATACATAAACACACAATTTCAAAAGGAAATTAAAACCATTCAGTGTGGCAATGGTCGTGAGTATGTAAATAACAATTTTCAAAAAATATGTGAAACCAATGGAATTCATTTTCGTTTGTCTTGCCCATATACATCTTCTCAAAATAGTAAGTCTGAACGAAAATTACGTTCCATTAAACTTATTATTTGAACTTTGTTAATTCGTGCATCGTTACCCTGGCATCATGCTCTAGAAATGGCAACTTATCTTTTGAACATTTTACCTAGTAAAGCTATCAAATTTTGAGTCACCCCTTAAAATGTTGCATCAAAAAGACCCATCTTATTCTCACTTCCACTACAATACATAAACTACAACCTCGCTCTACACCATGTGTCTTTCTTGGGTACCCGTCAAATCATAGAGGTTACAAGTGTCTTGAGTTATCTTCAAACAAAATTATCATTTGTCGTCATGTCATATTTGACGAAACAAATTTTCCTTATGCAAAGATACACACTACTAAACCCGCAACATACACATTCCTAGATGATGATTTATCACCTTACATCATCAACCACCTCTTGACTCAAACTCAATCCGACCCAAATAAAAGCCCACAGGTTCATCAAATATACCAGCCTTCCTCACCAACTTTGAACCACTAAAAAACTCCACCTAATCTTAATTCTTCATATAATCAACTCACCTCCCCTTCTCCAACCACACGGCCTAGCCCTCAAAGTTGTACCACATTTATTTCCCACACCTCAGTTACACCATCACACTTTCAAATAACAAACCAACCATCACCTCCACCGATTTTCCAACCGATTTTACAAACAATGTGGAATTTTAAAATGGAATCCAGCTTGTGAGGAGGGGTCTGCGTTCCTAAATGGTAAACCCAGTGAAAATGTATAAGTTGAACAACCAAAGGTTTAACATAATTAGTGTTCCCTTTTACTTCTCAGTTTTGGGGGAATATGTTCATGTCTCGGTATTGGTTGGAGCAAAAGAAACTCCAAATTGTGTGGAAGTGGGTGATAGTTCAATTTGCTGTTAACGAGTGTTCTAAACCGATTTCGCTCTCCCCCTAACAAGTTAACCATGATCACGAGTGTTCAAATTTTGCTACTTATATGTTACATTATTTGTGCTGTTTTAAAGAGAGGAAAATTCTTCAACTCTAAAGCAATTTCAGTAATGACCTCTAAGCAAATTCTATTACAAAACACAAACATCAACAAAAACTAACAAGTCCAGTTTTTATGTTTCAAAATTAAGTATTAAATTTAAAAGCAAGTAACATGAACTGAAAGATAAAACGATCCAGACATATATATTACATTATTTGTGCAATTCTAAATCTAGATTGGTAGCAAACCATAGAAAACTATAAGAGTTATGTTGAAGCTTCTGTTGAAGCTTGTTAGATCTCAACATTATACAACAAACTGACACATAATCAATGAAAACAAAATACTAAATGCAAAAATAGGAATCATAAATTTCATATGCATCAATGAAAGAGCTACTCGTTGAGTAAACCTACAATGATGTAATAAAGTAACTAATAAAATTGCTTGGAAAAATTCTCGCTTTCAATGCAATAGAGCAAAATAAAATTAAAAGCATCCACAATGGTATAGTCCATCCTAGAATACATTGATGAAAGAGCTAATTTTACTAGGAAGAATAAATGATCTTCAAACTAAATGGTTGCATATCATAAGAATAGCCTCGCATACTTGTATTGAAATGAAAGTTTACATGCTGGAGAAATCCTTGGACAAGAGGACAATTCTTCTATAATTTGACTCCTTCCCAAAAGCATGTTAATTGAGGACCTAGTAGTAAAGTCGATTGTCATATCTTGTAAAAGCTTCGCATTCTGCAAAATATATGTTGCAAATCTAAGATTCCTTGGAAAGGCTTCAAAGTTTAAAATTGTACAGGATCTAAGGTGAGACGAAACACATTCAGGAACCGAATTTGGGTATTTCCATTCGTCGGAGAACCTGGAGCTCCTCTGTCAAAGAAGAAAAGAAACATTTATCAAAATATATGTAAAATAGAACAAATGATTAAACAAATATATTACTCAACAAACCTTGCTAATAAAAAGAATTTGAAGCTTGGGACAATGTTGGAGCAACTGTACTATGCCATCCCAGCCAGGAAAGAAGCAATCAAATTGTAGTGTAATGTCAATTAAGTTAGGAAACACTGGAAAGCTTTTAACAATAATCTCTTCCGCGTCGTATACGCATAGAAAATCAACATTATTAACTACATTATAAGGAACATCTATTGCACTGATTTCAGCTTTAACAAACCTAGCAAGGGACATGGAATTAAACCTTTCTAATGCACTGTTTTGGTAAAGTTTGTTATATAAAATACGATAAGTCCTCAAATATTCTAGGTTAGGAGAAGCATTAAGAAGTTGTTGGAGAACCTTCTGATGTTTAAAACGAACAAGTATTAAATGTAGGGTTTTGAGCGACGGAAGATCACCACACAAATTTTCAGCTTCAACTTGTAACCTCTCAAGTTTGAGAACAACTAGGGTTTGACTCGTGAAGATTGTGTCATTCATGATGTATTGGGTATCCATAGAGAGATGAAATTCCTCGATAAAACGTAGTTTAGCGGCTTCTACACATGCATCGAAGACGTGGCAACCATAATAGGTGTATATATAACCACACTTAAGGCTAAAAGTTTTGATGGATTGGTTTGAAAGACTAGGAGAGAACATGAGTGTATCTATAAAACCACAGAAACGATCGAAGGAGGCGTAGTCATGCACGGTTTCGGTGCTGAAGCTGAGAATGGTGAGTGAGTGGAAAAGTGGTGCCCACCGCTTCGAAAGAACGGTGGTAGTGAAAGCGATTTTGGTGGGAAGAAAAGAGAGTATTTGACATAATAATTCATCAGGTAAGTCACTGATTCTATCCATCTTCGTTGAGTCTTCCATCAATGAGAGAGAGAAGTGCTAAAGTAGGGTTTGCGAAGCGTTGTGCTAAACTTGAGAGTAACTTTTATTTTATTTTAACACAATGCCGCTAACAAATTTTGTTTTCAATTAACACCAAAAAAACTGTATTCCAGTAAAACTAGCAAGAGACTCATGTTAAACAAACGATGAGAAATAAAAAAAATACTAATGGTAAATATGAGGTTACTGAAAATAGATAGATATGTATATTTATACCATATATATACTATATATAAACAAAACTACCCCTTTCAGCAAACTTTTGGGTTGAACTTTTCTTTCCAAAAATACCCTTAATTTTTAATTTTAATTTTAAATACAAATAACACATGTAACAAATAGATAAAAATAAATTTTAATTTAAGAAGAAAACTTACACACAATTCCTTATGAACTGTTCTTACTGTTAGCCAATTATAAAATAACACGTGGATTACTAATCCATGTCACTAATCGTCCCCGTTAACCATCTTTTACCTCCGTTAACCATAAATCAAACTCACAAAAAACTAGCACAAAGCAAAAATTCATGTTACTTTTTTATCAGCCGATTTTATGTTGTACATTTGTGTTGTTCCCCTCAATACAACCGACAAAGATTGCCAAGTATTTTCATATCCCTTCCCCAAAAAAAGGTATTTTCATATTATTTTATTACTTCCACAAAAAACAGTATTTCCATATTATTTTATTATTTTATTAAGTTACTCTTCCTTAGCCTTTGATCAATTGTAACAAACATGAGCAAGAAATAATGGTAAAGATTGAAGTTTAAATCCTCTAAAAAAATTTAGTAACAAACGTGACCAAAAAATAATGTTAAAGATTGGACTTTAAATCCTCTAAAAAAATATTAGTAACAAACGTGACCAAAAAATTTGTTAAAAATTGGAATTTAAATCCTCTAAAAAAAAGATTAGTAACAAACGTGAGGAAAAAATCATGTTAAAGATTGGACTTTAAATCCTCTAAAAAGATTAGTCACAATCATGAGCAAAAAATAATAATGTTAAAAATTGGACTTTAAATACTCTAAAAAAAAATATTAGTAACAAACGTAAGCAAAAAATAATGTTAAATATTGGACTTTAAATCTTCTGAAAAAAAGATTAATAACAAATATGAGCAAAATATAATGTTAAAGATTGGACTTTAAATTCTCTAAAAAAATAAGAATAGTAACAAACGTGAGCAAAAAATAATATTAAAGATTGAACTTTATATCCTCTAAAAAAAGATTAGGACTCAAAATATTTTAGAAAAAGATTTGTTAGCACAATATTATATATTAATAAGTAGGGTTCTCACAGTTAATAGTTCGTTCCCGCATTTTTTAGTTTTTCTCAACCCCTCTCAGCCCTCTGCATCAGAATTCAAAATTAACCTGTAAGTTTTTTTCTTTTTCTTTCATGTTACAACTAATCAAGGTCGATTAATTTTATTGATTATATTTGACTTTGTTGGTTTAGAAGTGATTATGATTCAAATTGTTTACGATTAATTTTAAGGATTAATGACTTTGCTGGTTTATAATTGCTTATACAAACTATGATAGCGTGTCTTTTTTTTATATAAAGAGAACCATGTTATTTTTAATTATTATTAAATAAAGGGAAATTAAGCAATAACATCCCCTGTCGTTAAGCTCCTTCCATTGCCGTTTAAAGGAATAAAAGCATCTCTTTTTTCTTTATGATTCCAAACGTTCTACATGTATACAATTGATAAACTGCTCACATGGCCCCATCCAATATCCAACAAAATACAGTAAAATCAAAGTGTTAAAACCATTTAAACAATTCAAAATTGTTAAACCATAATCACACTCATGTTACCAACAACTAAAAACAGAAACACTAGAAAACTTCAAACCACCATCTTATGTTTTTGGTTACATTCAAACCACCATCTGAGAGGCCATTAAAAGAGATGACTGCTAAGAAGTATGGATACGAACACTGACACCAGATACAACACAGATACTGACACGTCAATAACGTTGATAGTTTGAGAAAATCACATAATTTAGGGTAATTATATTTGTGGATGCGGATGCAACACGTGTGCAGACACATCTAATATGAAGAGTGTATGTGATTCATAGGCGAGCAGTAATATCATAATTCATGATCACAATATAAAAGAAGAAATATAAAAAAGAAGTGGAAATAGAACTGGTGGATTAAAGATAGATAAACAGGGTAGAAAGAAACAAATGGCCACACTACCATATCAACAAGAATTCCTAAACTCAATTGCTCAAGGAAGTATCCGACAACATATTTTAAAGGTAAAAAAAGGTGCATTTTTTATGTTATTGTGAAACATAGACCCTAGATATGGCCTGTGTAAAGGGACACGATTGTTATGTCGTGGTTTATTTAAGAATATGTTGGATGTGGAAATCCTAACAGGAAGCAATGCTGAGAAAGGAGCATTCTTGCCCATAATTAAATTAAAAACAAATGCGAGTTCAGGACTTCCCTTTGTGCTTAGTAGAAAATAGTTTCCCGTTAGACTAAGTTTTGCTATTACCATAAATAAGTCACAAGGAAAGACCATTCCCAATGTCGGAATCTATCTTCCACAAGATGTTTTCAGCCATGGTCAATTATATATAGCTATCAAGAGGAGTTTCTCAAAATTCAATAAAAGTTCTCATTAAAGAAGGGAAAATAGAAGGAGAAGATGAAGACTTTAGGAAAAACGTAGAGACTTTCATAGGTTGATTGAGCATCAAAAATCACACTCCATGACATGTTGTCTTACTTTATTTTCAGTGTGTTTTTTTAGTCATTTTAATTGTGATTTAAGTCAATAAAGAGGGATTTTAGAGAAGTTTCTCATGATTTAAGGGGCATTTTGTATTATTTTCATATTGATTAATGTAATTATGTTTCTTCCCTAAACCGAGCAATTCATAGGTGTTTATGAAGTACTGTACTGAAAAATCATGTAATTATGGAAAGCAAGACACCTCATGAAGAAATGGAAGACATGGAATGAAGAAGATCCAAGAGGCCTCTGAAGACATCACATGTTGGAGGAATTTTGTCCAAGTTCCAAAACCAATTCAGAAGAAAAAGACGAAGAGAAAAGAAAAAACGGCACTAAGGGCTGAAGCCATGTGCAAGGCACATGCCCTAGGCGCGTGGATCAGAGAGCAAAAGCTCTCTATTTAGATGTCACGCGCGAATGGTACATTTCGGCCCAATAGCAGTAGTGTGGTGGCTAACTCGTTTCATCTAGTTGCATATCCAAATTTAGTATGTTTATCAGATGATGAGTTACTAAACAAACGGTTTTGCATGCATTTGTCCCAACACCTGACCATGATATAGCTTTGGTTAGTTTGGTGGGTTATATATTGGGACTGATGACAGATTCTAGAATTATATTTTTTGTTTACTGGGCTAACTGCTTGCTCTAATTATTGAACACTCCTGCAGTTTTATAACATTATATATTGACAGTAGCCGCAGTGATTTTACGAATAACACACATGTCGTTGTAGCTGCTCACAAATGGATTGATAGTATAATTGATAAAATATCACTGAATATTTTCTTGAAGCAAAACTCATCATTGTGATTTAACTTCTCAATGAAGATCATAAAATATAAAGCACTGCAATAGAGCAAATATGCAGAAAAATCATAAAATAGCTAGTACATAAAAGGGACGAGAAGAAACTGTACACTTAAGATTTACACGGTTTAGTCATTGTTACTGTCGTAAATGCTTGCTCGCTCAATCACAATACAGCCCTTGCTTCACATAAAAGACTGGAAGCTATACCAGCAAGATGGTACACCCAATGAAAATGTATATGTTGAACAACCAAAGGTGTATATAAAGTAACTAGTATCAAATTAGTGTGCCCTTTTACTTCGGAGTTTATTTACCTGTCCCGGTATTGCTTGGAAAAAATGAAACTCCAAATTGTGTCGAAGTGGGTGATAGTTCAATTTGTTGTTAACGAGTGTTTGAAACAGAATTGTGTGATCCTCTTAGCAATGGACAAGTCTCTGAAGGAATTATATGCAAGAGGTCTAGGGTCAAATTTCTGGCACTAACATTTCGCTCTCCCCTAACAAGTTAACTAATAATATTTGCCTATTAAAAACATCGACATAATGGATAGTGTCCTAGTATATAGTATATTAGCCAAACAAATTTGTGCCATTTGTTTGTTCTAGCATTCAGTCAAAAGTTTATGTCCTATCCATTGTTTATCAGCTACACATAGTATCATCAAAAGGGTGTGGTTATTTGGCTTCTGTTATTTCCTGAAGCTCAAGTAGTCTCAAATTGCGTAAAATCTGTTGTTTTATATTCTTAGCATCATCAAAACAAACTGAATAATTTGAATTAATGATTACTGCCTCACACAAATAAGCAATGAATGAATATTCACCTTTAGAGTTTTGGATCAGGAGCTTCGTACTTCATGAAGTTTAATTATCGTCCAATGTGCGCATGTTGAACATTTCTTTCGGCAACAATGCTCAAAATCATCTTCTGCTCAATTCAATTAATACAAAATACTTCATAACAAGCACACCAAATTTAAACCAAGTCAACCTACAATTGTGACATGAACTAATTCTGTTATAATGTTACATTTTTTGATACATTGATATACATTGTTATAATGTTATATATAATGTTAAACATTCTATATCCAGCTTTATTTAATAATATTTCATATACTGCAAAATCAGTTGATTCACACTCCAACATTAGCTAATCGAACTCCAAACACAAACTTAAGCTTTGATTTACTATGTTATATTTTGAGCTTAGCTACTCAAGCTATTACTGCTAAAACTCTAGACTTGCGATAGTGTGTGGATATATTATAATTTATTGTTGCCAAAACCATCACCTTACTAAAAAAAATTAAACCTATCATGGCATGTAAAATCTAACTTCCATTGACTTATTTGCTAAACAGATGTGGTACTAGAAATGGATCAGTCGGAGGTTATCCATCTGATTGTGTCTCCCGAAGAATATGAAGATAAAGGTGTTTGAGGCAATGCAAGTCCTCCGTGAAGCTTCTTCGGGTTCTGAAGTTGTTGATCAACTTGGATCATAATCATTGAATGAAAGAAATGATTTTATATGTACTTTATGATCATTTACCTTTCACTGTTTCTAGATCCTTATGCATCTTTGTCTTAGTTATCCGACACGTATCATACGGGTGTCATAGGAATGTCCAACACCGACGCATGTCAGACACCATGACACACATTGTCGTAGAGATGTCCATGCTTAATAGGTAAGTAGTGCTTGTTGGGACAATTGTGAGCCATAGAAAATAGATCTGGATAGGATGGTACTCAACAATTTATACCAGAGGAAGAAACATGTAGATACAACACTGGAATGTACATTGTAGGAACCTTTCTGCTCAATTAACTTCTGCCTAATCTTGATTCAGAATCTGTGAGGCAAATTCACCCATTGTTTATTGCTGGCTTTATGATTGATCAGCATTTATTCTAATCATATTTGGCTATGAGATTATCAATAGTATTGTATCAATAGTTTAGACACAACCGTCGATGTTGGCCAATGAGTATCTTGTGGTATGCATTTGATTGAATAGTGTATGCTTTATGATTATTGAATACTTGCAGCATATACCTTCGCAACATAGGGATGTATTGTATCAAAGAGTTATGCAGACCAGACGCCACATCATTTTTATATTTAGGTTTTTTTTAAATGTTTGATTCCACTTTTAGATGAGCCAAAATTGATTCAAGAGGCACATAATTGACTTTGATCTGTTTAATGCTCTTGAGTATGATTGTTTTTCCCTTTAGAATTGATTAGAAATTGTAGTTAGAATTTTGAGTTTTTGTCATTATTGATTGTAATCCTTGAGTGTATCCAACCATTTGAATATTTTGATCCTTCAATTTTCACCATTTTGCAGATTCGGTCCCCCTATTCGAAAATCTAAATCTGACAGTTGTTGCAAAAGACCAACCTGTTTTAGCCGAGAGTAAATCACCATACTCATCCCTCACACCCATACCAACCCCTATTTTAAACTCTTATCTACGGTGTGTGCAAGGAAGAGAGAAAAAAATTTATGTTTCAGATATTTGTCTCAGTTGTACGACACGATTTGTACGAATGTTATATAGGTGTCGGACACCGGTCCAAAGGGTGTCGAAGTAAAGTGAAAAACAATTTTATTTAGGACACTTGTCTGAGTTATCCGACACATTTTGTACGAGTGTCATAGGAGTGTCCGACACTGACGTGTGTCGGTGTCCAAGCTTCATATATGTAAGTAGTGCTTGTTGGGACACTTGGAGCCATAGAAATAGATCCGAATAGGATGGTACTGAGAATTAAGTACCTGAAGAAGTAAGTAGTGCATGTCTGTGACTCAACACTTCTGCCTAGTCTTGATTCAAAAGTTATGGTAAGCATTACAAAACATGTAAAATCAATATACTAAACAAGTTACATTTCTAGTAGCACATAACCATTTCTATTTCTACATTAATACATGGATGGTTTATATGATTAACACGAGAGTGCTTCATTCACCTAACAACAAATACGAAAAGGAGCATCATCTGGTAGAACATTGCCCAAACCAATCTGAAATTGTAAATGATGTAAACAAGTGTTTATAAGTGTGAGCAGTCCTTACCTCACAAGTTGGTTTTGTGGGGTTGTGTTAGACCCAACCGCAAATTCTAAGAAGCCAAATATGTAAATCATTGCTTATCTTAGATTTCATTTTGCAAAGTCATAAGGAACCATAGCCAATTAAATATGAAAAAACCAACCAATATAGGAAACACAATATTTGTGCAGTTTTGAAAATCAATCATTAAAACGATTCAGACATATAAGTTACATTATTATGTTTCAAAATCAATCATTAAAAGCAAGTTAACAGGAACTGAAAATAAAACGATTCAGACATATATGTTACATTATTTGTGCAGTCCAAAATCTAGATTGGCAGCATATACGTTGATATTATTTATTTTTGAAGAGGCATATAAGTTGATATTATATTGTGCAGTTCTAAAACATTATGTGTGCGGTTCCAAACCTTAGAGTTGAAGCTTCCTAGATCTCAATATTATACCACAAACTGACACATAATCATGAAAACAAATTACTAAATGTAAAAATAAGAATCATAAATTTCATATGCATCATTGAAAGACCTACTCGTTGAGTAAAGCTACACTGATGTAATGAAGTAACTAATAAAATTACTGTTATCGACCCAAAATGGTAGTCCATCCTAGAAAACATCAACACAAATGTTCTTCAAACTAAATGGTTGCATATCATAAGAATAGAAACAAATGAAAAACATTGAAACTTCTAGTAACTACTTTTACTTAAATGAAAGTTTACATGCAAGAGATATCCTTGGACAAGAGGACAATTCTTCTATAATTTGACTCCTTTCCAAAAGCATTTCATTTGAGGACCTAGTAGTAACGTCGATTGTCATATCTTGTAAAAGCATCGCATTCTGCAAAATATACTTTGCAAATCGAAGATTATTTGCCGATCCTTCCAAGTTTAAAATTGTACATGATCTGAGGTGAGACGAAACACATTCAAGAACCGAATTTGGCCATTTCCATTCCTTGGATGACCTGGACCACCACTGTCAAATGAATGAAAAGCAACATTTATCAAAATATATTTGAAACAGAACAAGCAAACAAATATATTACTCAACAAACCTTACTAATAAAAAGAATTTGAAGCTTGGGACAATGTTGGAGCAATTGTACTATGCCATCCCAGCCATGAAAGAAGCAATAATACTGTAGGTTAATGTGAATTAAGTTTGGAAACACTGGAAAGCTTTTAAAAATAATATTTCCTGCTAGGCATAGAAACTCGACATTATTAACTACATTATAAGGAACATCAATTGCACCGATTTCAGCTCTAACCAAGCTAGCCAGGGACAAGGAATTAACTATGCTTTCGTAACGTTTGATGTATAAAATACCATTAGTCCTCAAATCTTCTAGGTTAGGAGAAGCATTAAGAAGTTGTTGGAGAGCTTTCTGATTTTTAAAATAAACAAGTCTCAAACTTAGGATTTTGAGAGACGGAAGATCACCACGCAAATTTTCAGCTTCAACTCTTAACCTATCAAGTTTGAGAACAACCAGGGTTTGACTCGTGAAAATTCTGTCATTCCAGATGCTGGCAGCCATGGAGAGATGAAATTCCTCAATACACCGTCGTTTAGCAGCTTCTACCCATGAATCGAAGATGTGATCACTTAATACAAAACGACACTTGAGGCTAAAAGTTTTGATGGATTGGTCTGAGAGACGAGGAGAGTTCATGAGTGTATCTACAAAACCACAGAAACGATCGATGGCGGCGTAGTCATGCACGGTTTCATCGTCGAAGCGGAGGATGGTGAGTGAGTGGAAAAGTGGGGTCCACCGCTTGGAAAGAACTCTGGTGGTGAAAGCTATTTTTGTGGGAAGAAAAGAAAGTATGTGACATAATAATTCATCAGGTAAGTCACTGATCCTATCCATCTTCGTTGAGTCTTCCATCTGTATCTGTATCTATAACATGACAAAGCATATATGATGAGAGAGAGAGGAGTACCAAAGTAGGGTTTGCGAAGATATATGCCAAAACATATTTTTCTAAAATTTGGTAAATTGGATGGTTATAACCGACAAAGCCACTGGTTCATGTTTCTCTTTTTTTCTAGGGTGACTTAAGGTCAATTTTGATCTGAAATCATCTATCCATTTTGTTTTCTTTCTCTTTTAGTTAAAATTAAATAAGTGATTTTCACATATTTGTCAATTTTCTTTCGTTTGTTTTTGTGATTTCGTTGTGACAACTTTGTTTATTTTGAATTTTTGTTTTGCGGTGTTTTTTTTATGGAAAAAACTTGGGTACAATTCCTTAGGTGCTTTTCGTATGATTCTTAACTAAATTCACCATGATTTCCTTAAATCCATAATTCTCTCAAAGTTTATTATCTCCAAAAAAGTTGTATTTTTAGTTAAGAACCATACGAAAAGAACCTAAGGAATTGTATCTAAGTTTTGTCCTTTTTTTTATTTCTCATCTTAGAACGGTGCTTATTTGATTCAGGTTAAAATATTAGCTTTGATAAATTGCAAATTCAATCCATGATTTTTACATCGTCAACGTTACAGATGCAGAAACAAAAGTATTTTAACTATATTTTACTTGAAAAAAGAACTAACCAAAACCTCTTTAGAATTTTTTAGGATATAACCAAAACAAAAATATGATTGAGAAATAAAAACTAACTAAAATATCACGTAAAGATTTTTGATTTTTTTTTTTGTTTTTGTAAGTGAATCTTTTTAAAGTTTTTGAGTTTTTGTTATTAAAATAAAATAAAAACAAATCTTATTGATAATTATTTTTCTTCCAAATATTTATTTACAAATTGAATAGAACAATTTTTTTTAGAACCTTTATAATAAATAAAAACAAATAAAACAAGGAAAATGCTAATAAGTATCCCATTGGGGAGAAAAGTTATAAGTTATTGGAGTCTTATAAGACCCAAGGTCTCACTTAAGACCTCCAATTTTAAGTGGGATCTACACTTTTATAATATTCAAAAATTAAAATGTAATGATATAGAGTTATTGATAGTTGATTAGTAGGTCTCATTTAAAAAATTTGTGTTAAATACTAGGTTGAAGGGATTAAGTACTTATAAATCAGTATGTGTACACGTGGAACTCATTTAAGTTTTAAAAAATGAGTATCTCCATTGTGGATGCTCTGAAATGGGTGTCTCCATTTAGGCACTAGTTTAGAAGTTTATGATGAAAATTCTATATTGGAAATTATGCATTCAAGACATTTAAACAACAAAAAGTTATTTATACATAAAATTTATCAATTATTTTTAATTTTTGAATCCTTAACAAGTGTCTTTAAGATCGTTAGCATAACCCTTAAAACAAAGATATGAGTAAAAAAAACATTTTGTCTCATTATCAATTACTATAGTATTAGTTGTGACATTCACTCTTTGTCTCGAATGAACAAAAATATTTGTTAGCAATAGTCACACTTATTGTGGCTTCAGGAAGGTGATGCGAACTCAAAGTATTTTCGCTTTGTTTTGGCCGGTAGGCGTCGTGGTAATGCTATATCTTCGCTTCTGGTTGATGGATGTGGTGGAAGGGGTGCACTCGGTGAGGGCAGCAGTATTAGATCACTTTAAATCTCATTTTCTGTCAAGAGGGGCCGCACGGTGTTCTATTGATGATTTAGCTTTTCGTCATCTTGATTATGGCGACAGGGGTGGTCTTGTGGGCCCTTTTGGAGAGGGTGAGGTGAAAGCAGCGGTGTGGGATCGTGACAACTACAAGAGTCCCGGTTCGGATGGCATCAATTTTGGTTTCATAAAGGAGTTTTGGTCTGTGTTGAAGGAGGATATTATGCGATTTATGCAGGATTTTCATAGAAACGGAAAATTAACCAAAGGAATTAATAGTATTTTTATTGCTTTAATTCCTAAGGTTGATAGCCCGCAGAGACTACATGATTTTAGACCAATTTCTTTGGTTGGTTGTCTTTATAAAATAGTGGCAAAGGTGCTCGCAAACAGACTGCGGATGGTTGTTGATAAAGTGGTGTCAGAGACTCATACAACTTTTGTGAAAAATAGACAAATTTTAGATGGTTTATTAATTGCAAATGAGGCGGTGGATGAAGCGAAAAAATTGAATAAGAAATTGTTACTATTTAAAGTTGACTTTGAAAAAGCGTATGACTCTGTCGATTGAAAGTATTTAGATGTTGTAATGTCCCGAATGGAATTTCCTACTTTGTGGCGGAAGTGAATTAAGGAATGTGTTGGAACGACGTATTCCTCTGTTCTTGTTAATGGCAGCCCCACATTAGAGTTTAGTTTGAAGAGGGGGTTACGTCAAGGGGATCCCTTATCTCCTTTCCTGTTTCTTCTGGCGGCGGAAGGCCTTAATGTGATGATGCAGGCCTTATTTGATGTTAATTTATTCACTGCTTATAAAATTGGAGTGCATCAAAAGATGCAGATTTCTCATTTAAAGTTCGCTGATGATACTTTGTTATTGGGGAAGAAGAGTTGGGCAAACAATCGTGCCCTCTGGGCGGCGTTATTGCTTTTTGAAAATGCTTCAGGTCTTAAGGTGAATTTTCATAAAAGCATGTTGACGGGTGTTAATATAGGCGATTCTTGGTTGGCAAAGGCGGCATCTTCCTTGCATTGTAAAGTAGGAAGAGTCCCTTTTGTGTATTTGGGTTTGTCAGTTGGTGGCGATGCTAGGCGGTTGTGCTTTTGGGATCCCGTTGTGTATCGCATTGCATCTAGGCTGTCCGAGTGGAATAGTAGGTTCCTTTCCTTCGGTGGTCGTCCGATTCTCAAAAAGTTTGTCCTGTCTTCACTGCCTATATATGCTCTTTCCTTCTTCATAGCTCCCGCAGGTATAATCTCTTCTATTGAATCTTTATTTAATAATTTTTTTTTTAGGGGGGGGTGAGGACCATCGCAAAATATCATGGATAAATTGGAACTCTGTTTGTGCTCGTAGGGAGGATTGGGGGTGAGGA
>Ga0315915_1003038_pt1 | contig 21362 bp, 18 predicted proteins | sample MpolbnodulesMG_FD_207738 | JGI IMG/M metagenome (GOLD analysis project Ga0315915, IMG submission 207738) | Medicago polymorpha root nodule microbial communities from Los Angeles, California, United States - branched nodules | ecosystem: Host-associated > Plants > Roots > Nodule | place: USA... | reverse complement strand
TTGCAAGATCATGTTCATGACAGGTGGAAATGGCTTCTTGACCATATTGTTGGCTACTCTGTTAAAGGAACTTACCATTTCCTCACAACGGTAGAAAATCCTTCTGATTGAGGCCTGTCTAACGATATGTAGCATAGGCAAGTACCGCTTAAGGTCTCTATGTTTGCTTGGAGACTTCTTCGTGACCGACTTCCCACAAAAGATAATTTGGTGCTGCGACAAGTCCTTCAGCCTGTTGACAATGTTTGCGTAGGGGGTTGCGGGTCTCTAGAGACTGTAAATCACTTGTTTTTTGGCTGCGACACATTTAGCAGCGTCTGGTTTTTGGTTTTCCAGTGGCTCGGAATCTCTTTTGTCGCTCCACTTGAGGCTCAAAACCATTTTCTTCAATTTGGCCATCTTGCAGGGTTATCGCGTTCATATCATTCTTTCCTTAGCATAATTTAGCTAGCTTGTGTTTGGGTTATCTGGAAGGAGCGGAACAACAATGTTTTTAATCGCAAATTCTTGGATTCACAAAATATTGCAGACAAGGTCAATAAGCAATTTTACCTTTGGCTAAAATCTAAAATGCAATCTTTTGTTTTCAGCGTTCACGGATGATGGCGACATCCTTTACCATGTATAGGTGTTTTGTTGTAATGTCCTTATTATTACTCTTTTCTTCCTTGCAGTGTTCCATTTATTGACACTATTGACTTGACTTTGTAACTATTTTAGGTGTTTCTCTATGCACGCATTGTGCGAGATGAAATACCTTTGTTATTGTTTTACCTCATTTTGGCTTGTTAAAAGAAAAATCAAATAAAAAGTACGATGGAGATGAACCAAATTCGATATTGAAGGTATTCTTCCATGGTCACAAGACCAAATCAATAATGTTTGGACACATACATAAAAAAATTCTTCTCAGAATATTCAATCATCTTTTTTATCAATTTCCTCCTGTGTGATCAAACATTTTTTCTTTGGTCATGTGACCATCTTAGAATTTCATCTTAGAATTTCTTTCTTTTTGAAGTAGTGACTCACCCTAATCAAAAGTTCCCACCTATGAAGTAGTTAATAATTGGTTCCCACCTATTTCCACTACCTGCCATGCGTCCTTTGATTCTTCTCTCTCCCCCACGGCCCACACTCATAATTTTCTTCCAATCTTATCTCTCTTCTCAGCCTTATATTTTTGGCTGTAGAAGCAAACATATGATCAAGTCTTTGGTGCTTTTATTGCTGATGATGCTAAGAGAGCTTGCTTCTCTTTTCCATCTTGCTATAATGCAATTTCCATGTCATTTTTGTCCACTATATCCAAAAAAAAGTCCTTTTTGTCAATTATCCAAAAAAAGAAAGACTTGTACAAATTCCAATTCAAACAAGAAAAGAAAACGTGTGCTAAAAATAAGTGATGAAATATATTACCATCCTTTTTCTAAAAAACAAATTGGTTAGGTTGTTAAATAAAATTATATGACTTTTTCTCTCTTTAGAAATAATCGAATATTTTTACTCTTATGGGGGTATTATTATCCAACACACACTCTTTAATGAGTCATGACATTTACGGATACCGCTTAACATGAAGCAACCGCACGAATCATGTTCCAAAGTTGAAACGTGAAAGCGTAGTATGGTTACGTGTGGGGAATCCCATGTTGAACCAATCAAAAATTCAGAATAGTCTATTAACCATTTAATTTAATGCAATTTGTTGTAAATAAAACTCGTTAAATAATCTCTTTGTGAATACGTACCCTTTACCTCCATAAATAAATTTTTTGTTGTCTCCGTGAGCTTAGCTCAATTGCCAAAGACATTGCATATGCGGGAGCCGGGGTTCGAACCCCGGCACGTCACTTCTCTACGTTTAATTGTGTGAGCTCTAGCCGCTAGTATACTAGAAAAAAAAAGAAATTATTTGCTTATGGAAAAATAAATAAAACTGGTTAAATAACATTTTTTTTACTTTTACTCTATATTTTTAGTTTTAAATTGGTCTTGTAAATTTTTTTTTAATTTTCAAATTTATGCTATTTAAGTTTCAAATTGACCGAATTAAGAGGTTTAGAGCACAAACTCTCACTGCTAATACAACTTACTAACTTGTCATACAAAAGGTTTCAATTTTTTGTTTTAATTTTTTATTTTCTTCAAATGTAGTTGTTTGTGTTTAAATTGTGTTAGAAAAAAGATAAATTGGTACAACTTTTGGTAAAATATTAAAGGATCACATTGTAAAATACAAAGGACTATTTTGAAAAAAAAAATTAAGGAGTCAATTAAATTTTTTAAAAGTTAAGATATCAAATTCAAAAGATAAATAAAATAAATGATGTTTATTTAGTGGTTTCAATATGATATAGACCCATAAAATGAGAGGTCAATAAATAAGAAACTTTTGATTGAGCTTAATAGGTTAATGAGTTTTATTAAATGACGAATTGTTTAGAAGAACTCATAGATGTTAGATTTCTGTGTGAAACTCTTGGTTAGATGATATTTTCCTCTCGACCGAAGTTCGGGTTATCAGAACCCGTTTCCTAGAAACCGAAGGGTTAACACCAAAAAAAAAAAAAACTAGCTATAAAACATATATTTTTATATTGCTAGAGGGCGTTGGAGGAATGGAGAAGTTTATGATATAAGGTGTTAATGTGCTCGATATGGAGAAGAGGGGCGATTGAGACATTGGGAAGGACAAGTATTGGTGTGTTGAAATTTTTTGAATACATTGATCATTTATTAGTGAGATGTGGTGTCTATGGTAACCTTTGGCCTTTAATATCAAGTTGGTTAACCCATTTGGGGTTGGCCTAGTGGTTAGCTTGGGATCTTGGAGTGTGCTCATATCAAGGTTCCATGTTCAATTTCCTCTGGTGCCAATTTCGGTGGGCAAGTCCATATAGAGCTTTGCTCTGGCTTAGAACGGGCCACCCGCAAGTGGACAGTGAGATTGGTCCCCTCAGATTAGTCGGTCAATGGATCGGATACCGAGTTTTCAAAAAAAAAATCAAGCCGGTTAGGATTCTCATTGACATTTCATGGCACTTTATTGGATCATCTATCTCAATTTTACGGTTTAGGGGGTTTCTTCAAATACGTTAGATTGGTTTTTCATATTACTTGGCTATCAATTGTGTGAGTTATTTGGAAAGGGAGAAATAGATGCATTTTTCAGAACAAGGAGGACCACTTTCAATCTTTAAGTGAAAAAGTTAAGCTTCAATCTTTTCGGTGGTTGAAATGTTCGATTTTGACTACCATTATTGGAGGCTTAACCATATTCCTTGTCTGATACATGTAACTTAGCTAGTTTCTCTCTTTTTTTTCCAACTTTATTGTAAAATGTAATTGTGTGACTAACTTTAAGTCTATTCTTACACATCTTGTGTCGGAAGGACTTGTTTGGTTTGTTAATATATTTCAATTTGGCCATTTAAAAAGATAAAATCAAAGTGGTTACATCTAAAACCAATATCATCTGGGCAAACCCTGAGCTTAGGCTTAGGGCTGCATGCGCCTGCAGACTAGGTATATATGGGGCCAATATTTATTTGTACACATTTTGTTTTATAATAGTGTTATAACAAACAAATAAAAAACTCAACTCTTTCAATAACTAAAAACCAAAGCATGCTCGTTGTCTTCTCTTATCCAATTCGTAAGACTCTTCCTATAAAGGAACAATCCGTAAGACTCCCCTTATAGAGTAGCAACCCATAAGACTCCCCTATAAATCAATCTGTAAGACTCCCTTATAAAGGAACATACCCTAATACTCCCCCTATAAAGGAGAAATCTGAAAGACTTCTTCCCAAAAAAGAAGCCAATCAATAAAAACGTTGAAAAGTTATTATGGCTTCATAAACTCTTAGAAGAGATTCCTGAAAATTCCATCACACAAGGCGTCGCAACGAATATAAGTATTCAAATACTAAGCGAAAGAGGTATCGCCAAAATATCATGAAAAATGAATCCCTTCTAAGGGTCAGGAAGACATCACCTCGCCTAAAAGCAACAATAAAGGTAAAAACTCAAAAGAGACCAGATAATAAATGTCGCCAAGAGAAAAAACAACAACTATGAGACTGAGTTCCCAACATAACAAAAAACTACGAGACATCACCAAACGACGCAAAGCATACACATCAAGACATGGCCAGATAAAAGACAAAAAACAAATGAGACATCAATAAACATAAATAAAAACGTCATTGCGTTTACATAACCATTAATAAAAAAAGAGTAAAATTACAACACAACTTATCAAGTCTTATCAACTAGCTCACCATCCTACACAATATTGAATGATTCCAACCAGCTAAGATCAAGAGACGGATATAAAAGCTCAACTTGAGGCTTAGCCCTATCGAAACCTTTTTCAATGTTTTCAGCGGATTTTATCTTTGCCTCGTCCATGCTCGCTTGTAATCGTGCAATCCTCCGTGCGCTTTCCTTAACACCCTCCTTCAAGGCGTTATGCGTATTGGTAAGATCTAAAAGCTTAGACCCAACATCCCCGTTAGCATCCTCAACACCTATCTTTTCCTCCAAGGCAATCGTTAGTTGACCCTCCCTTTCAGCTCCTCACTCTCTTGCTTGAGCTGCTTGAGCTTTTCCTCTCTCAACACAACCGTTGGATAATTTTCTTCCATCACCTCCAGCAACACCGCCGAGTGAAGACAAGAGCGACTAACATCCTTAAATAACCCAAAATAGTCAACTTTCCTTGCATCTTCAAAATCTTCTGACAAGACAAAGTGTTCCTTGAAAAACGTAGCACGCTCAAAGTTTATGTCTCATAGAGACGCCTTTGTCTCAGGCTCCAAAAATATCCCCGCATTCTTCATGCAAGTCTCGCCCTTGTTGGCCTTTACTTTCTTATTCAAAAGTGACATCTCTTCTTAAGCAATCTTAGTATCTGCCTGCACTTTTGAAGTGCCTACATTCTTCATTTTCATTGTCTTGTGAATCACTCCCAAAGGATCACTCTGGACAAGATCATCTGCTTTCCCATCCTTTCTGTCACGAGACTTCTCCAAAAAATCTCCCCTTTCAACGGTCGACATAAGAGTCATAGACTCTGCAAAGAAATGAAGGAAATCAGTAAGCATAGAATTTAAGCAAGAAAAACAAAGGCATAAAGATAAATATTCACGAAAATAAGACTCAAGCTCTACTGTATCCCCCTTCCTTATTCAACAAATCTCAAATATTGAGAGGTAACATCCTCTTAAGAAAGATGACCACGTCATTCTCGTAATTCGCTGGCTTCTCAAAATCATATCCAATCACGAAAGCTAGGTTGCTTGTCCAACGCAAAGGAAACTTACGTTCAACATTGACAGTCACAGTAGCCTCTAGACAATCCTTAACTTCACAAACCCGAAAGTACTTCTCCTTCCCGTTTTTATAATGGGAGGTGTAGGTTGGGAACAAACTCCTATTGGGATTCACGCTAACAGATACCCAAGACCGTCGATCATCTCCTTTTGTCCCGTAAAAGAAGAATAACACGCCCATTGAAGTCTGGAACCTTAAACCTTCACATAGGATCTCAAATCCTCGCATGAACTCCCAATGGTTGGGCTGAAAGTTTTAAAGGAGCTACATTGAGCGCTTTCAACACGTCCACCTCGAAGTGGATAAAAGGAACCATTACCCCCAGGTCCTAAAAAATGGACGAATACATATGGAAGATATCATCCTTAACTCCCCGAGGGCGCTGTAAGTAAATCCTCTCACCTGGTATGCAAAGGTTCCAAGATGACATCCTCTTCCCCGCCGAGTAAATGAGATATCTATCTTACTCATAAATAAGGTGATATGTTTCACATCCGTGTAAAACGAATCCAAACGAACGACATCCTCCGCGGAAGTCTCCATGTCAGATTCATTGGAAGACATGGAATAACAGATTCCCCTCCAACACAAGCTTGGGGAACAATAAAGTACTATTAGAACCACTCGAATGCTATCAAAACCACTTGAAAGCTCGCCTAACAAAGAATGCACATAATACACTTGCTCAAACATAACCCAATCGATGGTTTCGTCAGGAGGTCTTGTGTTCTCTATATATGCATTCCACATTTTACATTTCTCTTCAAAGGAAATTGAACTAACTACCTTCCCTAATTCGTCACACTCCTAATCAAAACATTTTTACTGAAAATACAATAAAATAAACCAAAAGAAGGATAAAGGAAAAGAGGGATACCTGAAAGAAGAAAAAGAGAGCTTAAAGATGAGTAACGCATCGATAAGAAGAAATACGACTAAGATCTAAAGGAAGAAGAAAGACTGACATGAAGAAAAATATGTTTTAAAAAGGACAAACATCAAAAGGTGCCTTGGGAAACCATATGTTTATGTTTGTTGATTGAGACATGCGTCAAAAAGAGAAATTGGCCATAAAGGAAAATCAACACGACATCAACGAGCAGTCACCGATGGTGAGCCATCGAATAAAAACGTGTGATTCAGCGCCATCTCAATCAAACTCGCCCTACACCTTCGAAAAACCACTTCTCTCTTAACTAGGACTCGTGCTTGGGGGGCTGTGGACTGCCAATATCAATACAAATCACTTCGCCCTTAACTAGGACTCATGCTTGGGGACTGTGGACCCATATATTAATAAAAACCACTTCACCCTTAACCAGCATTAGTGCTTTGGGGGACATGGATCGCAAATATCAATACAAACTATCTCGCCTTTAACTAGGACTCGTGCTTGGGGTTCTGGACCTCCAATATTCAGATAAAGGTCTGCTAGCCCTTAGCAAGGGTGCCGCCTATGCCTGCATTAAGGTGCCCATCTTTCCCTATCCTCTGAAACCGCCAAATCCGAACCTTAAGGCTTAATATTCGGTCAGAATATTCAGGTATAATGATATACGCGTTTTCCCTATCTTAAGTGATCTATGGAGTAAGTCGCGGAATAAGAGGCCCCAAAAAGGCTATAAATGACACCCTTGAGATCATTCCAAGACATAGACTAATCAAATACTAAATCCTAGTTTCAATATTATACTCAGTGCAAGTACAATTCTCAATTCCTTTTCAATTCATTTGTATTTTGTTTTAATTTTTCCTAAATTATAAGTTTATGAGTGATTTCCTTCAAAAAAAAAAAAAGTTTATGAGTGATTGAATCTAATGACTTTCTAAGAAAGAAAATATAAGTTTAATTTTTTATATATTTTGTAAAACTAATATTATGTTAAATGATTTTTTGTTTTGTTTTTTATTGAAATATTTTCAAATTAGAAAATAGTTATGTAAGTTGGTCCTTTTTTTTTCTTCATGATTTCATTAAAAAAACTCATAAAATATCAAAAATGGGACCAACTATCATTTTGGTTTCAAACCTAACCCATCCCCAAGAATTTAATTAGACTTAAATTTTTTTTTTTTTTTTAAGAATAGACTTAAAAGTATTATAAAGTAACATAATTAACATTTGTTTTTGTTACAAGAGAGGGGATTGACATTTTTTTTACATGTAACTTATCATATCCTATTGTCTGTTCAAAAATCAAATATTAAACTGAAAGTCAAATCCTTTCCTAGGTCCTTTAAATTTCATGTTTGTTTCAGATAAATCCTTTAAGTTTCTAAGCTATCAGATAGGTCCTTTAAGTTTCGAGTTTGTTTCGGATAGGTCCTTTAAGTTTATAAGGTTTCAGATAGGTCCTTTAAGTTTAGAGTTTGTTTCAGATATGTCCTTTCTATCAACCTCTGTTAAGCCAAGTAAAACTTAAAAAACTCAGGGAGGTATTTGGCCTAAACCGAAAGAAAGAAGTTATATAACAACACCGATCAATCAAAGTAAAACTAAAAAACAAGATAAATGATCAAAAATCACATTTTTTTAGTCTTATATTTTTAATGCTGTCAACAAAAAAACTTTTTTTTGAGCAAGTAAAAAAAAAACTTATTTATAATTTTTTTTTTGAAAATAACATTATTATAATTTATATGGTAAATTATATATCCAGCCACAAAATGGCTTTTGAAGTGTATAAATAGCCCTTTAGTTCAAAGCAACAAAAAAAGCAGATACAAACAAAACAAAGGCTGCCTACAACAAAAGAAAGCAAAGAAAAGAGTTGGGTTGGGTTGTATTTGTTTTCTTCAACCATTTGATTCATTCCTATTCCTAATCCTATTAATAATCATTTTTTTTTTCTTTCTCAATTTAATATTTTCACCTGTTATTTTTATCCTTATTTATAGCCGATTCGTTTTCCATTACCATTTCCACCTGTTTCTTAGTTTCACAGTTGTTGTTACCCTCTTAACTCACAATTACTACACAATTAATGCAAATAAATTACCATAAATCAAGCATTGCATAGAAAAAAAACCCAGATGCCAGAAGAAATAAAATCACAAAAAGAATAGAATTTTGTGATTATTTTCATTGATTTTGTGTTATAGAGAAGAGGGTCGCTGGGAATGGTGATCATAAACCAAGCAAGAAGGATTGAAGGAAAAGTAGTGCAATTAGGGAAATACGAATTGGGAAAAACACTTGGTGAAGGAAATTTTGGAAAAGTGAAATTGGCTAGAGATACTGATTGTGGACAATTTTTTGCTGTTAAGATTCTTGAAAAGAATAAGATTGTTGATCTTAATAACACTGATCAGGTTTGTGTTTCATTCTTTAATCTCTTTATTCTTGAAAACAATTTTTTTTGCTGTGTTTGATTTGTGAAACTTTATGTTCTTGTATCTATTATGGCTTGTTAGAATTAAACGTGTTAATCTTAAATTATGTTTTATTTTATTTCATATAAAGATTGAAAAACTAGGTTTGTATTGATTTGTGATGGTTGAAAATTTCAGATAAAGAGGGAGATATCAACCTTGAAGCTTCTGAAACATCCTAATGTTGTTAGATTATACGAGGTAACATAACATCCTATGATTCATCTTACTATGTCCCTGCAATTATCTGGAATCAACAAGAAATCTGAAACAAACGAATGGTTGCTAATTTTACTTTGATTTTAGGTCGGATATCGAGTTTAAAAAAAAAAATTAATTCTCGTTTTATGAATGATGAACAGATTTCCAGTATAAAATAACAGGTGGCACGAAAAGACACTGTTTTGTGTTTCTCCCACGTTGTTTGTTTTCTTTTTCAATGACACTGTTTTGATACACAGGTGTATCCTAAATTATTGTATATTTTTATTTTAATTTTTTTTACCAAAATTTAAAAGTGTTTATATAGACATTAACTTTGTGTATAGATATAGATGTGTTGATTATTCATATTTTAATTTTTAAAACAAGTATGGGTAATGAAATATATGAATGTTTTTGTAAAAACTGTATTTATTTTAAGAATCCATCATCTATGAAGTATGGATATGGACACACAGACATTGGATACAACACTGATATTGATACGTCGACACCACTAATAATTTAAGAAAAATCACATAATTCAATATAATTTTATGCGTCGGTGTTTGTCAGTGTCGAACATGTATCTGACACCGAAACACGTCTTATCTGAACATCATAGTTCCTCCCTCTTAGAAATTGTAAAATATTATTTTTAGCAGTCTTCTACACTTTACAGGCTGGTGTATTTTATGTCTAATTTTCTTTTAAGAAGTACTTTATGTCGATTATTATGGCTGAAATTCGAAGATTTTAAGGATCAATGTAAAATTTATGTCTTATCAGGGATTATTGTCTCCCTTTAGGATTAATTTATTCTTTCTGCAAAAAAGTATTATTGTACTGGTTTTACTAAAATTGTTAAAATTTCAACCACAGAAGCAATTTATTTATATGTTGCTCTTTAAAAAACTATGCATACAAGTGCATGTGATTTTCAGATTCCAGAAATAGGAAAGGTGTGACAGAAGCATCTATATATGCCCTTCTTTGACAATGCCACACTCATTAATACAGGGATTTGCATTTAATGCAATTTACTCCTCCATAATTTTGGTGTCCGTTCGGTCAAGATCGGTCGTTCATGATCGTTCAAGATCAGACGGTCCAAATTTAGATTGATATATTTAATGCAATTACTTCTTCATAAATTTGGTGTTCGTTCGGTCAAGATCAGACGGTCCAAATATAGATCGATATTTCAATTTCTTTTAAAATCCAAATATTTATTAAAATACGAACTGTTCGATCTGATCCAACGACCACCAACGTAACCTAACCTACTTGAAAGTCCAACTCCCATTAATAGTGAACACTCCAAGCATCTAGGTCCACAGTTGAAACAATTATTGCTTCCCCTAATACATACACTCATCATGGATGCACGTTGTGTGTGACCCATTTGCCCCTAAGTTTATATCATGTGTTTTGTCTTTGTCTTCAACCGAATATGAAAATATGGATGAGATGTTACAACCAAGATAGTAACTTCTAACACCGCAATTAACTCATTCCTTGCATTTTGTTATAACCACAAAGACTTTTCTTTTTTAATTGATTGAGGTTACTTGTGGACCCATAATAATGTGCCGTTTTGAGATGGGATATGAATAATAAAAATTTTGTGGTGATGCTAAATTTTGGATCAAAGTTATCTACCAAAACACGTTAGGAATCCATAATTTTTGACCCTTCGAGTACACCTTTAGACTTTATGCTTATAGAGTTTTTAATTTTATTGGTTAGGTTCTATTCAAGTTAACATGAATAATTGAAAGAATAATTGAAAGCCTACACAGTTGGCACATCTAATCATACGTTTATAGACTAGTTGTGGATAATATATTTTTTCCTTGTGGAAAATTTGTTTTTACTTGTGGATAATATTTTTTACCAATATACCCTTTTCCTTGTGGATAAATTTTTACTAATAAATCTTTTTTTTTATATATATAAAATTAGACTTATAAATCACGTTTTCTTTTTTTTGAGGGAAGACTTATAAATCATGTTAGTTGATGATTGGATCTAACATTTTTTTTTTTGAAGGAAGGATCTAACATTATATATGGTGTGTCTTGTCCGATCTAAATGATTAAGCATGAAAATTTTAATAATTTAAATAGATATACGTATGTTTTCTTGTGTGAGATTGGCGTGAGATGTCATTTTCCTTTCAATTATAGTATATCATGGAAATCTAATAATTTATTCTGAAATTGAAAAAAAAAAATGTAGTCCCATTCAAAGCTTTCAATATTTATTTGTTTGGTCTGTGGTGTGGGCTCCACATACATATGGCATGTAGATTACTTTCTTTGATTTTCTTTTTTAAATGGTTCAAATACATTTAAGAAAAATTAATAGTTTATATTAAAATAGTTTTCATATTTGCCCACGTAATTGATGTTATTTGAATACCTTAAGATTAGTATTGGGTAAAGCGTGAAGGAACAAATTTCTGATATTATTGGTCTATGTTGGTGGAATTTATTTATTAGCTTAATCTCTTAAACTATAGTTTAGTTGTGATATAAAGTTTTCAGCTGTCAGCAAATCACAGCCATTCAAACGTGATATGATTTGAAAAGTAGTTATGATTAAAGTTAAACTTTTTAATGATTTAATAGTCATGATTGATTGACTGTGTAAAATAATTATGATATATTATTATGCACTATTTATATAAAAATGTTTTATACATATATCTAATCATATTTCACTGTATAAATAATTGCGATGATATTTACGATATGTATTAATTAAACTCTTACCTAATTCTTGTATATAAAAACAACAGTATATTTTAATCTTGTGCTAATCATGAAGTTTCCACCCATAATTTGTCAACATTAATAATTAATTATAAAAGATTTAGTGGTTCACCATCAACTATTGTATCACAAAGATACAATTTAAATTAATGAAGGCCCCAGTTTGTATCTGATATGTCACCACTCACAAATATTTATCTAATATATTTCCCTCAAAAAAAATTTGTTTTATCTAATACACAAATAAAATATCATTCTTCATATATATATAAGATGGTCCCATTATATACTCTAATATGCAAATGGCCACGTGTTACTCTTATCCTATGTATACGTGGCATATGTAGCTTAGGATAGAAATATCAAATATATACATAGCCCCCTTTGTAACATTTTTAAATGGTTAATGCAATAACGTAACCAATGCAACTGCAACTTGCCTTTGAAGCCTTTTGTGTTCTAATTATTATATTATTTATAATTATGATAATTATGCAGGTCTTGGCTAGCAAAACCAAAATTTATATGGTACTTGAGTACGTGAATGGAGGAGAGTTATTTGACAAAATTGTAAGCAAACTTTGCCATTTAATTTTTATTAGCAGAGTCAGATGGAAGCATGTATAATGTCTGTCACATGTATCAGTGTCAAATACGTCTAGCACCAACACTTCTGATCAAAGACATGTTTTGTGTTGGATATGAGTCTGTGTCCAATACCGACACATGTGATTACATTCAATTCTTTCATTTTCTCAAATTACTATCGTCGTCAGTGTCAATGACATGCCTTGGGTCTGTGTTGGTGCTTCATGACACCGACACATCTAGTTACATTCAATTATTCCATTTTTTAAGACTTGTCAGTGTTGTGTCCTTGTTTGTGTCAATCCTTCGTATGCATGATCTCATTGGATATGACTTGTCTTGACAGTCATCCAAAGGTAAACTTACCGAAGCTCATGGTAGGAAGATGTTCCAACAATTGATTGATGGTGTGAGTTACTGCCACAATAAGGGTGTCTTCCACAGGGATCTTAAGGTTCTTTCACAATCTTTTCAACAACTATTACAGCATTTGTGGTGCTTGAATTGAAACTGTATTTAGGGTTACAATGTTTGCAGTTTTATCACAAATATTGTGTTGTATCGCAGTTAGAGAATGTACTTGTGGATGCCAAAGGGAACATAAAGATAACTGATTTTAACCTCAGTGCTTTGCCTCAACATTGTAGGGTAAGAAAAAGATATTCTTAGAACCATAATGACTATTTGGATCGATTTATTTGAGTTTATCTACTGGCTTATGAAAACAGCTTATGACATGTTCTTAAGTTGTTTTTAGCTTATTTCCATAAGCTCTATAGTATGAAAACAACCTACAAACAACTGATTAACATGATTATCCATAGGACCGTAATGGCAAATTACATCATTTTGGTAACTGATAAAGTGTGTGAAAATTTCAGGCAGATGGGTTGCTACATACAACTTGTGGAAGTCCAAATTATGTTGCTCCTGAGATTCTTGCCAATAGAGGCTATGATGGCGCGAAATCGGATATTTGGTCATGCGGTGTTATCTTATATGTAATTCTAACAGGATACCTTCCTTTTGATGACAGAAATCTTGCAGTTCTCTATCAAAAGGTGAATATTCTGATGTTATTTCTTTGTTTTTTTCTTTCTATGTTGTGTAGTTTTGTTTACTAAATACCAATTGATGTGTTTTTCCCTCGAGGGATCGTAGATTTTCAAAGCAGATGTTCAGATACCAAGATGGCTGTCACCTGGTGCTCAAAACATTATAAAGAAAATTCTTGATCCCAATCCTAAAACCCGAGTAACGATGGATATGATCAAAGAAGATGAATGGTTTAAGGAGGGTTATAATCCTGCAAATCTAGAGGATGAGGAAGAGGAAGAGGATGTATACACTGACGATGATGCTTTTTCCATCCAAGAAGTGGTATACTTTTGAACTTTAAGTTAGTTGTCATTAGTGCTAATTTATTAATAAATGTTGTCAAATTCCGCTATATCACTGTTGCATAGTGGAATTTGAACAAACCGTTATTTGCTGTTGACAATTGCTGTCATCTATAATTTTGTCCCGGTTTTTATTTTTATTTACCTTTCTTTATATCTTTCTATTATTGTAACACAACATTTATATTCGTTACAGTCCCTTGAAGGAGACCAGAGTCCAAAATCACCAGCACTTATCAATGCATTTCAGTTGATAGGGATGTCTTCATGCTTAGACCTCTCTGGATTTTTTGAGCAAGAGGTGAGTATCAGAGTATGAAAGTTTATACTGTCGCTTGGCAAGACATGTTTTATTGTATTTTGAGCATAATCTTGTGTGTTAACTTCCAGAATTTCTTTACTACTTTTAGTGTAAAAATAAATTTAACAAACAATATACTTGAATTCTAGGATGTCTCGGAGAGGAAGATAAGATTTACGTCAAACCATTCACTAAAAGATTTGACTGAGAAGATTGAGGACATTGTAATAGAAATGGGATTTAGAGCTCAGAAGAAAAATGGAAAAGTAAGTGACCAAGTATTGTTGATTATATTTGTTAATCATAATTGAAAAGCTGGTTTTGCTAAACATTGCCACTACAACTTGAAATTTCAGTTGAAAGTGATACAAGAGGATAAAGCTCAAAAAAGTCTAGGAAGCCTCTCAGTGGCAGCAGAGGTAAATAAAAACTTGTCGAGAATGAGAGCTGAAATCTCAATATTTTCGACTTTCGTGTATAGATTATTGCTGACATTACAAAACTATTTTCAATTCAATTGTAACAGGTTTTTGAAGTTGGTCCATCTTTGTATGTTGTAGAACTAAGGAAGTCTTACGGAGATGCTTCTGTATATAGACAAGTATGTATATTACTGCTATCTCTTTCTATGCACTCTTTCTGAGAAAATCTGAGGCTAACATGTAGTTTTTTTTCTATGATATTTGATGTAGTTATGCAAAAGGTTATCGAACGACTTGGGTATAGCCGAGGCGGCAGAGCTAGTAAGCTCAGAAAGCCTAGACATATGAAGAAAATAAGTTAGAAGCCAGATAATGTAAATTTTCCCTTTTTGTTTTCTGGTGGGTCAGCTATATTAGACGTCCTGTTATGGTCCTACAGCTCTAGGAATTAGTCTTTAGTCTTTATAGTTATGCGCGAAGGATATCGGATTTACACCAAAAAGATGTGACTGATATCAATTGTATACATACCATTTGAAATTGAATTAGTGAATCCATGATATATGCATATATGATGAATTTCGTAATTATAAATACATTCTAAGTTTAGTATTTCATGCAAATAGTATACTTTGTAACAACTACTATAGTAACCAACAACTATTTCATGTAGGCTGAGAAATGGCTTCCATTAGACCGTGTATAAAACGGATACCAAAAGTATTTATAATACATGGTTATGACCATTGTGCAACATCAAGTCCCACCTGTTTTCGTGCTCACATAAATGGATGCACATGCGGTCAACACGAAAAGGGTGCGGTTTGCTGTTTGTACGATGGCCATAAGCCATGAACTTTTAAATATTTAGGTGTGTTCAAGGTCGACGGGGGCTTCCATCAGAAATAATGTTTGGTTAAAGAAAAATATAAAGGGAAAATTATAAAAGAAACCATGATCGGAGTATAAGTTCTCTATGGCTAGGTAAGGGGCAGATAATGCAGGAGGAAGAAGGGAGGGTTGAGAGATTTTATTGAAGCCATTGCCCTATAAGACATCTAAAACGAAAAGAGGTTTCATAAAATTAAGTTCCACAAAGAGATTTCAGTGTCCTTTCAAACCATCTCTAAATATATTACTTGATTTCTACCCTTTCTCCTAAATAAACTATAAATAAACAGACATAAATTATGTGTATGTTTGGTATTACAGTAGGTACGTCGAAATTGCGATGATTCACCGTGATTTTTCAAAAGCTACACCTTGTAGATTATGCAAAACCATAGTGGATCATCATGATTCTAGTATACACATTGTGATACCAAACATAGGCTTAAAAAATCCATGCCTAATTTCAAAAATCCAAACATAAGCTTAAATCCATAGCCTCTAGACGAATTTCAAACAACTTTGAAGACTACCCTTCTTCAAGATCTGTGTTACTATTCTCCGCAGCCGAAACCTCCATGGGTGCTTCTCGGTAGCTTGAGTTCTGCTTTATCTTTTGTGTGTCTGTTGTTGCTGTTTTTGTGTGTCATTTATGATGTACGGTGTTGCGTTTCGTGTACTGTGTTTTAGTTTAGTTGGATTTAAGCTTTTGCGTAAACGAAGCCTGGATTGTAGGTATCACACAAGGTTCGTTGGCCTTTATAAGGATGAATCCAGTTTCACTACCTTTGCCCTTTATCAACTTATTTGTGTCCAACGAGAAAAAGTGAAAAAATCTGAGACCATGTGTAGTCGAAATGTGCGTGATGAGGCAGAAGAAATGATCCGTAATTAGATAGGAAAAAAGACTCTGGATTCTCACATCTCCTTTGTCAGCATTAGAAGATGGAAGTTGTTGATGAATGAATTATTAGGTTATGGAATTTGGTTTAAGTTCTTATGTTTGTCTTCTAAGCTTTTGTCTGCAAATCCTGTTTTAATAGGTGTTTTCCATTGTATCAGCTCTTTAAATTTGTTGGGGAATACCCCTTCAATGCTAACACTAGCTCCTTGTAATTCTCTCTTGTTTATGAAATGTTAAAGCTATTGTTTACCGTCAAAAAAAAAAAACATCAAATATCATGATGAATAAGATTTGAGAGAAACTTATTATAAAAATTTGGAGGTTTAGGTGACCAAATCATGTGATCATTTTGATAAAAAAAAAAAAAAAAATAAGCAAATTTACCTCCCATACATAAATTAGATGACCATTCTTACACAAGCTTGCAAAATACTCTTACAAAGACTTCAATTCAACAAAACAAGTAAAAACACCATGAAAGTACTGTTAAAATTCAAGTTCTACACCCGATATGTTATGACTTTGGACATAGCAGACTTGATTATTTCAATTTCTTACGATCATTATAATTTCAGTGAAGTCCAAAATGTTTGTGTGCCAAATAATTTTACATAAGCACGTATGATTGAATTGCGTGTGTGATATATACAGAAAAAGAAAATGATAAATACACTGAATTCAAATCTATGATTCGAACTTCATTTTTAAAAAAAGAAAATGATAGGACCTTTTTATTATTTGACCCTCTATTGATTCTTAATTTCTTATTATGATTTAGATTATTTAGATTTCAAATTATCAGAAAGACATGCAATATGTAAATATGTACCAATGCATAAGGTTTTTTTTTTTGTCTTAATCTTTCAATATTAAAAAAAAAAAGGATTTGATGATACGCTTAAAAATAAATTAAACAAAGAAGCGGTAGAGAAATAAATAATTGAAATCGGACTGGGTGAGCGTTTTTTCCCCTCAAAAGTTAAGACCCCATGAGTCAACTCACCAACTTTGTATATTTTTTATTCATATTAGTTTAATAGTTCAACTCACCAAATTTCTCAACAGGGTAAAACTGTGTTTTGTCATTAGAGTGAGATTGACCCGTGTTTCATCGAGCCTAGTTTAGCTGATAGAGAAATATATAATATGAGAAATAATATTTGTACAATTTTTTTGATATTTCTCTCTATATTCATATCATATTCTTATTCTCTCTCTTCTTTTTTCTTTTTCTATTGTTTTGGACCAATGAAAAGAGAGAATGAAAGTTGTCATCAAAGTTGTCACAAATGGTTGTATATATATCACTACTCATATAATATATGCAAGATTTTGAGTTAAAACTCCGACCACCAAAAAAAATAAAATTGACCCTATTGTGACACAGGTGTTATTGTTAGATACTTCACCTCTTTAATCATTTGATTCCAAGTTTGATTTTTGATTGATGCGTATGAAGAAACATTTGTTGAAAGATATCGGTCTTTTAAATAGATTTCAATTCTCGAAAAGATTAATCTCACAGTTGCGTGCGCAATATACGTTTGGTTAACAAAAAAAGTCGGGTAAAATATAATAAAAAAATTATTTTATGGCACGTCATAAATAAATTTATATTAGTCAATACTATTTTTTTTATAAATCAAGTATTAAGTTTAAACTTCGACTAGAAACTAACCATGACGTGAATTCAATTCGATTTATGGATGAAGAAATTTTTATCCGACTTTAACATCTTTCAATCGAATTTTAGATTATTAAATCATTTTTATATCAAAATCAAAGGGTTAAATAATTATAACTACATTTTATTTATTTTTTTGAACAAATCAAAATGAGATATATATTACCGAATGTGTTTTTACTCACACAAGACGCGCAAATCAGTATGATCACACCCAGCTACACACGCCGCATCTGTTGGAAGAAGAATACCCAGATGCACCAGGTTGTCTTTAGTAGGAAACATATTACGTAGGAGGCGCCACTCCAACAGAGACATCTTTGAAGGGATATGCTTATGCTACACGTCATCAACCATAGTTATGTCTGAAGTTTCACTTGTGGTAGTAGTATAACGATAGGAGACTTTCACCGAATAACCATGAATTTCATATTATCCTGCAAAACAATGTTATGTAAAAGAACAAAACACTCCCTCACACTCTCCTCCTCCCATGCAAACAGACGACGTCTCCACACTTACGCCCTCACATTTTATTCATTTAATATTCGTTTGCTAATTTTATATATTTTGTCAATTTCAACTAAAATTATACATAAATGTAAGGATCTATTATCACATCAATGAATAATGTATGATAAATTGTGTTTTTAATTCTAAATAAAAAGACAATATATTATTGAATGTGTATTTAAAACATTTTTACAATGATCTTATGTATAAATTATATATTTTTTTAATTTCATTTGTAAACATAGACATTATAATTAAAATTTAATCCCTAACAAAAAATTAAAATTTAATGTTTATATACTTTATGTTATGTTTTGGGTAAAACGTTATTGATTGCATAAAAAATAATAATTTATTGATAAAGAAAATAAGAAAAGGAATTAACGCGCCGGGTCGAGTTAAGAAGGTCTCACCCAGTAATTCAACCCTAACTCACGATTCCTAACCGATTTTCGTCAACAACCGAACGATTCCGCCGCCGTCGATCTTCCACCGCCTGAAACTCTATCTCCGCCGCCGATTCCACTTCGATCCGGATCTTCTTCCGTACTTGAGGTTGTTTTCTCACTTTCTTTTATTTTTATGATCGACCTTCTTATTCTCGCAATTGGGAATAGTAGCCAAAGGAAATTTTCATTTTCTGGAAATTTAGGTATTTCTAGATGGAATTTTTGATCCAGTTAATTTTTCAGGTTATTTTTGATGAAATAAAGTAAAAGTAAAATTTTTATATGCTTATAATTTTTTTTTTACAGTTAGGGTTTGAAGTTTAGGGTAAGTGATTAGGATAAAACATTATTTAGAAAAAATTAAGTTCCGCAATTTAGTTTGTAAGACCTAGGTCAACTGACAATGTTGATATTGTTAGGCTCGACACCTTCATTCTGAATTACATGTTGCATTTTGGATATCAAAAAACTGATCCAAATCAAACCGCATAATATATTTGGATCCCATCGGATTTTTGTAGGATAGTTATCCAATTCAAACCGAATCGTGATTTTTATTTTGGATCGGATAACTTTTTGCTTCAAAACCGATCCGAACTGCACTGCGAACACCCCTATATCATTCAGGTTTGAACCTTGCCCTCGCAGTTGTGCGTGTGAGATTTGAACCTTGCCCTCACAGTTGTGCGTGTGAATTTCAAGTTGTGCTTACCACTTCATCTACAGACAGAAAAAATCCGCAATTTAATGATTTTGTAAATGAATAACTGATTATCATAAAATTTTCCTTTCCTTGCAAGATAGCATAGTAAGAGAAGTAGGGTGAGGAAAATTTTATAAATAAACTCACCCACACTCAAATATTAAGGGGAAGACGATATCGATGAGTGTTGATGAATTTGCCTTGACCTGTCTTTGAGGAAGTTGTGGTAAATAGTGATATGTTCTTTTATGCATCGTTGTTTCACGAAAAGTAAATAAGCAAACTTAATGTGGTATGTAAGCCATGAGGCTCTCCCACCTAATGGACTGGCCTTTTTGGTTGGGCGGGCTTAAGTCATAACATTGTTACTGTTAAAAACAAAGCTAGTAGAAATCTCAACATCTTTGTTGCTTACTAAGTAAATTAAAAGATTGGAATCGACATAGGTTATGAAGGAATGTAAATCTGAAGGTGAAGCAGATGCTGTGCTAATGGGTAATCAGTATTTAGTAATCATAATGAGTTGATTCTTTTGTTGGTTTAATAATCTATACATGTTTGAAATAAATTCTCCTTGTGATTTTGTTGAGGGATAGATAATTAGAGACATGAAAAGGAAATCAAGAATTTCTGCAAGTTGGGTTTCCTTGGCTGCCTTTTAAATTTATATGGGTGTTTTCTAAAGCTCACAGGTACAATACATGAGTTACTTTCGGATTGATGTATTGTGGAATTAAGGAAATATCTCTCGAGTCTCGATGCTAGTCCCAACTTGGCATCGATAGGACATTTCAAGCCAAAACTCTTGAAGATTATTGTGCAACTGTGTTTATGTAGGTTGCTGTTTCTTAATGCCCTTTTGAGTGTGGGACAATGTGTGTTTCTAAAATGTGGTTTGTGGTTATGTAGGCTTTACTGTAGAAGTTGATGGTGCTCTTTTTATACCATATTGGGCCCTTGATTTTTATCGGAAAACTGTCTTGAAATTTGTTACAAAGTATTTCATATTGTTGACCTTTTTAATGTCAACGAAGCAAAAGGTATTGATGTTTCTTTGGAGTCATCCTACTACTCACCTTAGCTATATGGGGTTTTCTTTCTCTTATGTACTTTTTCTCTCGGTGTTTTTGATGCCTATTGGCATGCTTCCTTTGCTTTAATTTTCACGCATCCTCTTTTACTTGACAACTAGAGATTTCAGAGTTTGATGTACTGGAACTGGGGAGGCTCTCGGATTACTTTATAATTTATATGCTATAGTAGTTAAATTTTTATGTGCCTTGTATTCATCCATCACTTATGCATATGCAGGTAGAATTGTGATAGCTCTTATTTGGATGTAATGGCTCCAATACGCTCCACGGGATATGTTGATCCTGGTTGGGATCATGGCATTGCTCAAGATGAGCGGAAAAAGAAGGTTAGATGCAATTACTGTGGGAAAATTGTTAGTGGTGGGATATACAGATTAAAGCAGCATTTAGCACGAGTTTCTGGTGAAGTAACATACTGTGAAAAGGCTCCAGAGGAAGTCTACCTAAAAATGAAGGAAAATTTGGAAGGGTGCCGTTCAAATAAGAAACAAAAGCAAGTTGATGCACAAGCATATATGAATTTTCAGTCTAATGATGATGAAGACGATGAAGAGCAAGTTGGGTGTAGAAGCAAAGGGAAGCAATTGATGGATGGCAGGAATGTATCTGTAAATTTAACTCCTCTGCGGTCCTTAGGATATGTTGACCCAGGGTGGGAACACGGTGTTGCTCAGGATGAGAGAAAGAAAAAAGTCAAATGCAGTTACTGTGAGAAAGTTGTTAGTG
>Ga0315915_1003037_pt1 | contig 21365 bp, 8 predicted proteins | sample MpolbnodulesMG_FD_207738 | JGI IMG/M metagenome (GOLD analysis project Ga0315915, IMG submission 207738) | Medicago polymorpha root nodule microbial communities from Los Angeles, California, United States - branched nodules | ecosystem: Host-associated > Plants > Roots > Nodule | place: USA... | reverse complement strand
AAAAAATCAAAATTAAACACTAAACCTAAAAAATTCTAGTTTAAGTGAAAAAATCTATCATACCAACATAATTTAAGTGAAAACTTACTTGTTCTTGTTGTTGGAGTGTTGTTTGATTTGAAGTTGAAGGAATTTCAGAGTTGGGTAATTTGAGAGAGATTTGGGAAAGATTTGAGATTGAAAATGAGAAAATGAGGAAAGGAGGTTCTGCCTAGGCTTATCACAGCACGCAGCGTGACTTAACTCACGCAGGGGCAATTTAAACAATTACTTTGAGAATGAACAGAACCGTTTGGGTAAAGAGCAGAATTCTCACTGGTCGGTTTGGGGGTTTGGACTTGAATCCAAACCGAATCGATACCCATCCCTAGTCCTTATAATAGTCCACAATTAGGAGTTAAAATCCCAAGAGGATCTAACTCCACTATTAATGAAAAGTTAAAAGTCATCCTTTTAACCTTTTAAATATTTTTTTCCCAAAAAACTCAATGTAAAAGTATGATACGACATGTTGATGATAAGTTTTTAACAAATTTTTATATCTTATCCTTGTTTTTTTTTTTGTTAACTCTTCGGTTTTTATGGAAAATGGATCCTGGTAATTCGAAGTTAGGAACATCGAACTTAGGCTCTTCTAGATAATTCATCTTTGATGAAGTTCATTAACCCTTTGAATACAATTGCTTGGTTATATATTATGCTTTCTTCACAAACCAAAAAATAAAAATTATATGTACATTGAATAAGAAGCTTGATGTTGTGTTTTCTTTTTAAAAAAGTTTAGGTGAGTTGAACTTCAAGTAATCATTAGGGTCAGGGTAGACCTCAATGTTCAATGAACGCTCACAAAAGCACTTACCGATCACACATCAAAGAAGTTCTCACTTCGGCGGCGGAAATTGAACCCATGTTTTTACGAGTGAGTTAACTCCTTAACAACTAAACCAAACTTTATTGGTAAGTAGTAGATAATGTGTTTTAAATGTACAAAACAATAATATAAAAAAATAAAATCAAATTTAAATGATGATATTGCACATGTGACATAATTTTATATGCTTAAAAAATGTTAACTTCAACTTTAAATAAATGCCTCAATTTGCAATGGATTATAATAAGATGCAAGTTTTTCTTATGCTGCACATCAAACTAGTTCTAAGCTTAATGAAATAGTCCTATTTATACAGATTCATTGCCAAATGAAATATATGCCTCAAGTTCTGAGCCAGACTCTCCCAAGGATACCTTAATACTTCATCATTTTTTGTCAGTGTTCCACACTATGTCCTGCAACCCTGATGAAAAGGTTTTGTAGAACTGCATATAAATCAATGAATAAGATGTTAAAAAATGTGGTAATCACTTGTTAACTAACCAAAATATTAACACTTGTTTAAGCAAAGAAAATAAGTAAAAAGAAAAAGATCACTTGCCAAACACATATAAAGAGCAATTTCAAATATAAATAGATTTGTTAATTTTTTTTGCCCAAAAACTAAATTGAGAATCCAAATAATGTTCACATGCCTTGTGAAACTCTAGTGTGTCGCCGCCTGTTTTTCGCAGCTCCACCATATGCAAGGAGGGAGCCACTTCGAAAACCTGTAACCATAAGCAAACAAAAGGAAGAAACCAATGAAAATGTATTTGATATAATGGTCACAATTTCAGACTATTTTATAAAACCTTTGGTAAAACATAGAGTATAGCGTGGCGAACCGAAATCCATGCCTCAAAAATCAAAACAAGTTCACAAGAATAAAGTCAAGCGATATGGACTCATTGCGGTTGGGATATCACCGCATTCACACAGACATTGCATTGCTGACACTTTGATTCAGATCAGACAATTAACAAAATATGCTGATTTGGATTATTATTTTTAAATCTAAAATATCAAACTTGAAAATGAGATCATCCGATTTGGATCCAACTGTCATCGATGTGCTGATTGTGTGAATTCATGGTATGCTGACAGTAGGTAATCTTGATTGATGACCAAAAATAGTGAATTAAGAATCTATGATATCAATTAGATGAAAGTGACAACATAAGAAAATTGGAATTACCATTCTTTGCCATAAACATTTAACAATATTTTGCCTAACTACACATACAGCAAATGCATACAATCATACAGGAATGCATCAGTACCTCAGTAGCCACTGAAAGGTGACCCTTCCTTCCACTTTTATCACCCTGCAGCTTCATCTGCATAATTAAAATGTAGATAAATCAAGTACTATATGTATAACATTAACAATTTAAAACTTCAATCCTTCGTTGCAGTGATTAATCACATGAATGAAACATCGTATAAAATACAGTAAGACCAGTGCTTGTATTTGTTAAGAAGAGATACATTATATTGTTAATCTGTTACCTTATAATTTCGCTTGTGAACATTAAATCCGAGAGGTTTGGCAGCCTCCTCAATCTTAGACATAATTTCATTTGCAGGACGCTGTGAAGCGAAATGTGTTTCGCGCTTTACAACCCCCTATGTTGTAAATAAGTACAAATAAAATGGAGAAAAAAGCATAATTAGCTAGAAAGAATAATCATAATCATTAATCATCAATATTTTGTTAGCTAATTACTTACTGCTACATTAAAATGTTGAATAGAACATACTAATTTTTTTCACACACCTTTTCCTTTTCAAATAAATTGTCGAGATTGAAGCTGTCCGATCTAGAAATAAGCTCAAAAGCATTCATTGACACCGGTTTCTCTTTGGTCTCGGTCACAAGGTTTTCCTACATGTCAAAGAAAAGTTATTTATTAGTTGTATTTTAGGTTTTAAATTGCTTCTGCAATCACATCGCGATACTTAATATTGGGAAATATTATGGTTAAAGACGGTTAATGAGGCCACATCGCGAATGCAATACAATCACGGAGACACCAAAAAGCCTTTGATGTATCTAAGTGCATTGTGTTCCTATAATTTATGCAAGATATTTAATAGACCTATTGGGAAAAAAAATGCATTAGACAGTACCTTGGAATCATTGAAAGCAGCAGCAACATCATCTACATTGACATCCTCTTCCTCGGTAAAACATGCCGGCTTGTATCCTTTTCTGAACCATTCATCTTCCAAGATTTCAGGAATCTTTATCCTCTACACAAAACAAACCAATACATAAGCACAAATATAACAATCGCTTATGCTATAAAAACTTCATTAAGCTGAACAATGCCAAGTAGGGAAAACTGCATTAAGCCTTCTATGCCAAGTAAGAAAGCTTTCGGTCAAAAACTCACCGTTAGAGGGTTCGGGTTAAGTATAGACTTGAGCAGTTTCTTTGCCCCGGGCGAAAACCAAGATGGAAATTTGAACTCAGCTCTACCAATCTGAAATATATGACATGATTTTCACCCCAAAAATCATGAGCAACTTCTGTTTCACTTTTTATTCTTTTGGATTACTATATATATTATGAAATCACTCACTCTTCTATACAGTGCACTTAGATTTGGCTCATCAAACGGCAAGTACCCGGCCATTAGTACAAAGAGAATGACTCCACATGACCAAATATCAGATGAAGAACCAACATAACCTCTATCATTAAGCACCTGATACAAAACGACACACCAAATAACATTTACTTTAGTTTGAGAAAACAAAATGAGTCTTTCATTTGATCCACTAAGAAATAGTACTACCTCAGGAGCAACGTAATTCGGTGTTCCGCATGCCGTGCGGAGAAGTTCATCCTCCTGTAATAAATATATATATGAATTTAACAAAAGTGAGTCCTCCTAAGGTTATGCAAATGTAACACTCATCTACTAGGTTAAAGTATAATCCAAAACCAAATTATTACCTGCTGTGAGTATGTACTTAATCCAAAATCTGAAACTTTAAGAACACCATTTGTGTCTAAAAGAAGATTCTCTGGCTGCAAAATAAAGGGAGCATTAGTCTTTTGATTAATTTAACTCAAGAAAGGGTAAAAATAGTTTATTCTTGTTCAAAACTAACAACTTATTAATTAAATTACAGAGGAAATAAGAGGATTAAGGAAGTTGTTAGACCTTCAAATCTCTGTGATACACTCCTCTACTATGGCAATAATCAACTGCATTGATTAGTTGTTGGAAATAACTTCTTGCTTCCTCCTCAAGTTTCCCATGTGTAGCCTATAAATTAATTTACCAATCAACCATAGAATTCTTGAGGTCTAATCAATTAGATGCATTTTCCAATAAATATTTCATGAATAATGAGCTATGGAATACAAGCACGTACAGAGGACACGACACTAACACATATAATAATTTTAAAACATGGAAGTGATTGAGTCTAACTACATTTGTCAGTATCATGCCGCTCTGCAAGACTGACGCATGTCTGATACTGAGCACAAATTTAGTCTGAAGCATGAGTGTTATATAGGTGTTAAAAAATCTTTATATGTAAACATCAATATACTTTGAGAAACACAACTTCACATATTCCAAAACAAGAAAAAAGGGAAAATGTGAAATAAAGGAAACAACTTACAATTTTGTCAAATAGTTCTCCTCCATTAACCAACTCTAAAACAATGTAAATCTTTGTTTTGCTTGCCATCACCTGTGTTTAAACAAAGAACAATTAATGTTATTTTTTCACAGTGCATCCACTTCCAATTGGTTTTCTTATACAGTAAAAAAAAAACCTACTGTTAATAAAAAAAATTACAGATGATAAAAAACAAACATTATATTTAGCTGTTCTTGAAATTTTAGAAGAGATGCTATTAGTCATAAAAAAAATTATTGCAAAGTTAGGGATTCAACTATTAAGCATATTGAAAACGTGAAATTAGATTATTTGAAAAAACAACTTAATAAAATATTGTTCAATAATCATTTATATATAAATCTGCATAAATTTAAAAATAATTTATGACAATAAACTATTAGATGAACATATATAAAAATAGGACACATTATAAACTATTTTAATTAGTTTTAATTTGACTGGATTTTTTTAAGGAATTTGACTGGATTTTGTTTTTCGTACAACTTTTGACTGGACTATAATCAATTTTAAAAAAACAGTAATAATATAACAAAAAAAATATTCTCTTACATTTTTTTTGACAAAAAAAAAACAAAAAACTAGATAACAACAAGGTACCTCAATTATTTTGATAACGTTTGGATGATTAATCATCTTCATAGCTGAAATTTCTCTCTTCAACTGCCAAATTCAAATTCATTACAAGAAAGAAAAAAAAAAATCAAAGATCAGTGTCGTAAAAAAAAATAGCGCATAATTGATGAATTCCATCACAATGAGTGAATTTGAATTTATAACTTATAACGAATAAGATTTCCTCAAAAAAAAAAAAACGATAACGAATAAGATAACCGATAACAGATAAAAGTGTACCTGATCCATCATCTTGTGTTTCAGTACATGATCACGATCAAGAATTTTGATGGCAACATAATCTCCATTTTGAACATTCTTAGCCAACTTCACCTTAGCAAAACTTCCTTCACCAATCGTTTTTCCCATCTCGTACTTCCCTACTCTAGTACGAGTTCTTGGTGGTACCTTATTACTCATCATGTACAAAATTTTGTACTTTCTTTTCTCTCTATGAATTCAACAAAATCAACGTTCAACACAAGCACCTTTATTTTCAGTTAAGTTTGGTTACTTAAACGTACTTGACACAAATTCAATGTTAGATACGCAAACTATTGGTATGTGTTCAAGATAGTGTTTTAAGGTAGTGACGAATGAGGATGGAGAAAGAGATATAGATGAAATAGTATATAGTATGATATATACAATGATTTAATACGTGTTTCAATCGTGTGGGGTCATGAGGAAGGTGTGGTCCCCACAAAAAATTGTGGTTTTTGGTAGAGAGGGACAAGACAAAAATATATACATGAATGCCAAACTAAAACATGTGTTCCCTAGGCCATGCATGCGTCTTCTTGATTGCTCTTGCTTACTTCACTGGTTTCCTGGAAACTTCCTATACTATTAATTTATCATTTTTTTTATATTTTTAAAAATTAATACCATAAATAGATGCATGCAAATGGTAAGAATGTTAAAATACCGTGTTTTATTTACTTTAAAAAATGATTATGCTTCATACCTAATATACTCCTTTAATGTTTGACTAGAATACATTTAATTTTTGTAAAACAATTTATCTTTACTAGACTTTCGACCCGTGCGCTCCACGAGTCCTATCGACTATAATAGAGTCAAATCATTAAATTGATTTAGTGAAGAATAAGTGATGAATTAGAGGTAATAGTTAGGAGAGAGGGGCAATCTTTCAAAGAGAATGAGAAATTGAAGTCCACTCATATGACTAACAATTTCCAATAATTAATTTCTCAGCTTGTTTCCATTGATCAATTACCTCCAACATAAATTTCCTCTCAATTCGTAATGAAACATTAAGGTCATGCATGTAATTTGAAATAAATAAGAGCAAATGTTGAATAAATAAATTTCATATAATTTAAATAAATTTAAAACCCAGAAACAACCAAATGAATCAAAAACTAAAAAAGGGCACTTGAGAAAACCATGAAAATATGAAGGAAAGATTTTAAAAAAATACATGTTGTGAACAAGATTAATAGAAGCTTTTAATACCTGTATGTATGATTCTGAAACTCAAAAGATGCAAGAGAAGTGAAATAGATGAGAGATCAATACAACACCATGAAAATAGAAGTGTTCATAAACAAATTGAATATTGTTTTTTAATAGAATGTTTTTCCCTTCTTACATGGATGTGTTTTTTCCCTCCAATGTATAAATATATTGGTTATTATGAGATATCTATTATAAGTTGGAATGAGAATAGGAGTAAGGTGGGTATTGTAAGGTGTGTAAGTTGGAATAAAAATAGTAATGTGTTTTTTTATTGGATTATTGTATACTTCTCTTAAACTTTTCATAAAAAGATATCGACTATTGGATTAGAGAAAGATGGATGCAATAAACTCTAACATATGCTATATTAAAGCATGATATAAAAGACTTGGCATTAAAGATATGATATTAAAGCCTAATTGTATCCTTGACAAAAAAAAAAGCCTAATTGTATCATATGCTAGATTATGATAAGAGAACAAAATTAGAATGACATGACAAAAATTGAGGGCAAAATAGTCATTTTAGTCAAGTAGGATTGAGAATAGGGTTTGCACACTATTCTCCATTTTATTATAACTAGACTGCCGACACGGGTCTTATGTGCTAATATATGTTACAATAAATAAATATTTCTTCGAAAACATATCAAGACTAAAAACAGTATATTAACAATTGAAAAAATATATATTATCTCCATTAGCCAAATTCAAAGAGACTTTTTAAGAAAATAGAATAGGTTTCAAACTCACATATCATAGACCAATGTCCACAGAAAGTTGAATGGAGAATGGTCATGTCACCCATTTTTTTTTTAGTTTATAGATATTGAAGAATATATAGGAAATACTGAAGATTAATACAATAACATCATTGTACATCGAAGGTATGGGCTCTGACATCACAATCTTTATTTTTCTAAGGAGGCATAACATCCCAGACTTTTATAGATATTTTTTCCTTGATTAATTCCACAGTAGTAGCCCACATAAAATCCACATTAAAAATGGTATACTCAAATATAAGTGTAACATTCCCTACTTGATTTGGAACTATCCAATTGAATTTGGGTTATTATATATAAGTAAAAACAATTAAAGTTGGGAGTGTATTGCCAACTGAAACTGCAAATTGAAGTAAAATGTTTTGTGTTTAATACTAATATTTCATTCTTAAGCAATTGAATATATCCAGTTAATCAATTCAATGTTATTATCTCTCCATTATTGAAATATTTTGCTTTCATTCTTTACCTTATGGACTTAATGAGCTCAATATGATTTTATTGTGAGTCAGAGAACAACATTGAAATTAGGTTGTAAAAATAAGGGTAAAATAGACAAATTAAGTATTAGGGTTAGAGAATAGGGTTTGGAGACTTAGTAGGAAAAGAAACTTATATGTGGTAATAAAAAAAAAATATTATAGTTCTCTATTAAATAAATGATGTATTTTTAACTAAATAAATATTTTTAGTTAATCAAAAAAAATTAGGGTAATAGAAACATATTTTTTTTAGTTAAAAAAAATAAATTTTAACTCTTCATATTTTAACTGAAAAAATGAAGAGTTAAAATATGTTTTTAGTCTCCGTAAAATCACAATTTTTTAAGCTTAATCCCTATAAATTTTTAATGGTAATTTCAGTTCTCCATAATATTGTAGTGTTTAAAAAATAACCCTTGTTTTGAAAATGTTATACAAAAAATGAATATTTTTTCTTTTATAAAATAGTCCCTATAAAATGCAAATAAAGACTAACATAACCTTCTTTATGTTGATGATGTTCGAACTTTCATGAGAATCGAGACTCTTCGACAATTCATCAGTGTTTAGTATCTTAGTGTTGCTCCTTTGTAAATTGATTGATCTGCTTTTACATTCTTCACATAGCCTTCTTCACCCCAAAAAAACTAATAGTTGATGGAATGTGGAGGGAATGACACCAACAAATGTACTCATAGAAGGGACCACGATATACATTGTTGGTCAGAATATAGACCCTACTCTCAGATTTACAGAAACAACACCACTAGATTTTGAAGTTTTGTCATTAAATCAGTAATAACCATCTCATGTGGCATCAGATCTTGATTTTAGTGATAAACATTTCATCGCAAATCATCAAAATAACCACTCATCTTAAAGCGGAGAAAGTATAATAATCTTTTTTTTAAGGACAAAATATAATAATCTTTTTGAGAGGTTGATTATTATTATAATCTTTTTGAATTAATTTTCGCAATCAATCAATATATTTATTTAGAAGGTTGATTGTAGAAGATGGAGATTTTTCAAAAATACCAACCTTGCCGTTCTCCGTCATGCATGTCCTCCTCATTAATTTAGCTAAAAAAAAATTCAATCAATACTTAAAAAACAAAGAAAAACTAATCTTCGTGAACCAACCACTAAAGCATGAAATATCAATATTATTAATAAGGCAAATTTTATGGTAGACCCGGTATATTTGAGTGTACCAGTACACTCATTCTTTAAATTAACAGCTGAATGAGTTGTTTTTTTGAAGAAAAACATTTTCTTTTATCATTTATAATTATAATAACTAAATCATATTCATCAAAAGTGTCAATGAAATAAAAATAATTTTTTTTTGAATTTTTATCACTCATAATTGAGAACATTTGATTATTTTTTACGATAATATTTAAACAAAATTACAATAACTTTTATAAACAATGAAATGATATTTTCTCTTATAAAATGATGTTCTATGAAATATAAATATTGAGAAATAACTATTTATTACATAAAGAATGATCGTTTATTTATAAAATTATGAAGGAAGAGTACCGGTGCAAAAGTGAGGGTAAAGTAGAAGGTCCCTGTTAATAATTGTCCTAAACCAGTATGGCAGTATCGTATGTACCATATCATGCCACGTGGATTTGACTTTATTTAATTAATTAATTTAAAACTTGAAATGTCTTTTAACCAACCAGCTCCTCCTTCCTTCCATTTGAGAAATCAGTGTCGCAGTCGCACCTCCTTCTCCTGAACCCAACTGTCGGTCATGCTGTCTGCCTCACTGCTTCAATCTGGTTTGTTTCATTATTATATATCTTTAAATTTTGTATTATTTTTCACTTTCTGGGATCATCAATGAAATTATTATTATGTTTTTCAGTGGGTGCTCTGCTAGTTCTTTCTTTGTGAAATATGCAGATTCATAATTCGCTTGTTCACACTGGTTTTACTGTGCCAAATATATTTCAGTAGTTAGTTACATTACACTGGTATACTCTGGTGTTGTATTGGATAAGTATCATGTCCCCGACACTCACACATATAATAACATTGAATTATGTCATTTTCTCAGATCATTATCGTGTTAATGTGTCTGTGTCCAGTGTTCGTGTGTGAGTACCTTTTTTTTATATTTTTTATTTAAGGATTGTGCTTCATAGTACCTGACTCACTTTAGGGAATGAATCAAAAACTCGCTTTGTAATTCATTGAATAACTTATATATGTGGTCTATATAATATTACATCAGTTATTCAATGAATCAGTCATTTTTTGCTTATAATAGTGGTTAACACATTTCAACGACCGGTTAATGGCTATGTCAATACTCAATATCTCATGAACCATCAACTAAAGGAATTTAAACATTATTAACTACGATTTCAATTCTTCTAATTACATGTAGATTTGAACACTTGAAAATCAAGGTTAATCACGTATAAATTTGTGGTTAATAAAGTTAAGTAGATTGCAAAAATTCATATATCTATTAACCAAATCTGAAACTTCATTAACCAATCTCGTTAAACTATTCAAATGACATTTCTAATTTTTATTGGCAAATGATAGTAAATTAGATATTATGTTAGGGTTTGAAACTTCTTCAACTCACCGACCGAGCTACCTGCTTCAGGTGTTTGCTAATTATTAGGAGGACATGAACATATGGCCTCAACTCTGCTTAATTCCCAACTCACCTCACAGTCGGAGCTATCCGATGCATACTCGTATATTCTTTATCCATATAGTTTTAGATCTTCATTTAGCTCATATTAGTACCTGATTTTATTTGACGATACCAGGAAATTGAGTAATGTATTATATTACAATATTTCACATAGTTGAATTGTTTTCTGGATCAACCAAGAGTTGGAAAATTAACCCCTTTGTTTGATATCTAGGCATATGAAACGGTATAGTGTTTTATCATTCTCACAGATTGAGCTGAGCTATGTTAAATGTACAAGGAACAAACCATTGTGTTTTTCTGAATCTTAAGTTATTCGACTATTTATTCCATTCCATGTATGTAGTTTCACTTCTGTTTCTAGATTTTCTTAAAAAGAGTTGCTTATTTTAATACCGAAAGAAAAGTTTATATCCACTTGATGTCATAAGAGTAATTAATCACTGAGTTCTAAATGATTATTATACTGTACTAGCAGAAAGTATGGAGGCGGCAAGTATGGACGCAGCAGAAGCACCAATTCCATCGGAGTCACTCATGGATCAGATTTCCAAATACAAAACCACGATGATTGCAGCATACAAAAGAAAGCCAATCCCTTATTGGATTCTTCTTGTTCTTGGAATCATTGCAATGGTGGTCGCATTTCCTGCTTCAAGCCTTCTATCCCGTGTTTATTACGCAAACGGTGGACAGAGCAAGTGGATCATATCTTGGGTTGCTGTTGCTGGGTGGCCTCTAATTGCATTGATACTGTTTCCTACATACTTCATTACTAAAACCTTTCCTACTCCTCTCAACTTAAGACTGTTTCTTTCTTACATTGTGCTGGGTTTCTTAAGCGCTGCTGATAATCTCATGTACGCTTATGCCTATGCTTACCTACCTGCCTCTACTGCTGCTCTTGTGGCGTCATCCTCCCTTGTGTTTTCAGCACTTTTTGGATACATTCTCGTAAACAACAGAATGAATGCTTCTATAATAAATGCACTTTTTGTCATAACTGCTGGATTGACTATCATTGCCTTGGATTCAAGTTCAGACCGATATGATAATGTCAGTAACAATGAATACATCATGGGATTGGTTTGGGATGTTTTGGCTTCTGCTCTTCATGGCCTGATTTTCGCCCTCTCCGAGCTGATTTTCGTGAAGCTACTGGGAAGACGATCCTTCGTCGTTGTTTTGGAGCAGCAAATCATGGTTTCATTATTTGCATTTCTGTTTACCACTGTAGGGACATTTGTAAGTGGTGATTTTCAAAGAATGACCACTGAGGCTACCAGTTTCAAAGGTGGTAAAAGTGCTTATTATCTTGTTCTCATTTGGAGTGTAGTAACTTTTCAGGTAGGGGTTTTAGGGGCAACTGCTGTAATTTTCTTGGCCTCAACTGTGCTAGCTGGTGTACTTAATGCAGTCAGAACACCAATAACAAGCATTGCGGCTGTTATACTGTTGCATGATCCAATGAGTGGTTTCAAGATCCTCTCCCTCGTGATTACATTTTGGGGATTTGGTTCGTATATTTATGGCAGTTCAATGGATGATAAACAATCATAAGAATCATAAGGTAATACTGTGCGACAACATTTGATTATAGCTCTTGTGCATACGATATGTGTATTTTATTTGAATTCTCATTCTCAAAATTGAGAACTTATCTTAATTTAGTTTCTTTTATGTGTATATTTAGTGGGATAAGGCTTGGTTGTTATTGTTGTTGTTGTTGTTGTTACAAATGAGTCATGTGGCTTCTCCTAGGCTATACCAAACATCAATATATGGTGTGAAAACATAGTTTCTTAGTTTTGTAAGGCCTCACTTTTTTCCACTGTTTAATTAGATTATGACAGTAATGAAAATTTAGAAAACATAAATTATACTTATTAATTATATTACAGTAAGGTTTAGTGTGTTAAGTTTAGAAGATTTTTTTTTAACATAATCTGAATTGTGTATTTAGCAAGTAGTGTAGATCGACCAAGTCAAATGTAATGGGTGGTCCCTTGCGAAACCACCAGACACACTGCCGCTCGCACTACCTGCGTCAGAGGTGTTCCCTTGGTATCCAATCTTAAAGCAAACAAAACCGGTAAATTATGTTTCGATTGATACCAGAAATGCCATTTTGTTAATTCATTGTACCAATTTTAGCAATGTCCCCATTAATTCCATTAGAATTGCTAACAAATGTCTCCAGAATCTAGAACTTACATGCATTTTTTGTGTAAGTTTTGAAGCTCACTTCCTTCCGTGATTGTGGGATCGATCCTAGTCTTATGTGAATGAAAATAGTGTATTCATTGATTGATAATGATTGTACAACCTCTATTTATATACAAATGAAGATTTACTGTAGCTTATTGTGCAAGCAATCACATAGGATCACGGAAATTAACTACTTTGCAAGGTAACTTGCTGTCTAAGCAATCTAGTTCTAACTAATCTTTCTACCATCATCTTCATGATGCAAACACACCAAACAGTTTGTTTCCTCATGAAATTGGAGGTTCATATTTTGTTTTTCCAAAAATACCTCTGACTTGATTGATAAGGCTGGATTTAAAAATGATTTTCAAGATGATCTTATTAGTTTTAGTGTTGAAGTTTTGAATCATGTGAGTAATTTCTGTGATCTACTGTTATGAAACATGGCATCCATGGATGAAGGAGAGAAAAGCTACAAAACTATTGTACTGATGGTAAAGATTGATATTACAAATGAGTGAATTATCCCACTAATGGGGTGGTTACAACTATATATACTACTATAGGATTAATACTACTTGTAAGTAAACTATATCTCTAATATCTATCTAGAGACCAAAGTGTCCATGAAGAGAATGGAGGGCCTAATACTACTATCCTTAAATGCAAGTATGGTTCCAATAGTTATGCGTCTCATATCTGGATGCTGCTATGTCAGTTTCTTATGTTAAGCTATGAAAATATTTTTCCTTGTCCTGGTGCTTATGAAATACTCTCATAGGAGTTTTCAGTGAAGAAATTCTATAAGAAACAATTGAATAGAGAAGTTAGCTTGGAAGAATATGAGGAACTAGAGATCAATATACATTGTAAATAAATTTAGTTAAATTTTCTTAATTTTGTAAATTGATCAAAATAACTTAGTAGTGTGAGTTTCACTATGTTAAACCAATAGACCTTGAAAAACTAAACAACCTGCTATTCTAATATTAATGACATGTGTAGCTTAGCAATACAGAGCAATACAGAACATGTTAATAAAAAATAGTAGTCATGACAATTGTTTTTACTGCAAATTTTCCTTCCTTCCTCAACTCTATCCATAATCGGAATCTTTCAAACGATATTGCCATGAGTTGGAGGGAAGGTATTCTTTAAACTTTAACTTTTTAGTTGCCTAGCTGCATGAAAAGCTCGTGATTGAAACTCAACAATAGCTCATTGTTCAACAAAGTCGACCCAACACATATTGAGGCTTAAAACAAATTTTAAGATGAGATCGTTTTGAAGCTCACAACAATATTTTAGTAAAATTAGTAGAATATGGGTTTTTTTTTTATCAAGTACAATTTAGCTAATATTTTATTAATTTAAGTGAAATACGAGACATTTTTATCAAGTAAATTTGTATCAATTGTAGAATACAAGGCATTTTAATCAAGTAAATTTGTATATTTTTTGAGGTCGAAGACGATTGTCTTAATGGTTTTAGCTTTCGACTAACCTTATCATCCAGCAAGTGTTTGACTAGCTAGGAAAACCCGCGAAATTGTCAAAGGTTTGGATTATGTGCTTGAATTCATGGTAGTATGATGCAAAATTCCAAGATATTTATATCTCTCGTTAATTTTCTCACCACATATTTTTCAAAACAAAAAATAACATCATTTTTCAGAATATATAGAAACGGGTAGGACTGGAATGATGTGGCAAAATCCTCCCTCAAAAGAGTCTATTTAGTCCTCAACATTATCAATATTTCAACATTATTTTTAGAATAGAAAAACGGTAATTATCTTCATTCTTTCACCTAAATCCATTATCAATTACATCTTTCACATTACTCATTTTAATTTCATATGCATTATTACCAATACCAACTTAATATCATTATAGTACCTTAGTTTCCAAAGAAGGGATACACTTTATTAACAGTTTGCAATTTCAATTAAAATGTTAAAATATTGATGATGTGGAGGACCAGCTTGATAAAATTCTACCACTTCAATAATTAAATAGGACATTTAGTCAAAGAAAGATGAGATTGGGGGGAGATATATTTCGAGAAAAACAAAGATATATTCTCTTAAATGAGTTTTTTCTTTTGGGGGGTCCAAATTGAAATGGTGAACTACCTTTGTCCAATGCAATATCCCAACAAACAAACTAGTTGTCCAAATGAAAAAACTATTCCCTTAACTAATAATAAACGTCAATTCCTTTCTACCCCAGTTAACTACACTTCATGAAATAATGCCAATAACGTATACAATTATGCCTAATTTTTATAGTCTTTTATTCAATAGTGACAACCTCAATTAAAAGTAAAATCTCCCCTGACCCAGATAAGTATTGCTCAATAAAAACAAATTTTATGTATATATTAACTTGTAGAAACAAAATCCCTTATCATGTGCTTCTTGCCCCCTTAGTACATATTTTTCTCTCTTCTCTAATATATATCATATTCACCAAAATTCCTTGACCATACACCACAATTCTTCTTCTTCTTCTTCTTCTTCTTCTTCAAGACCTCTTGCAAGCAAGTTTTTTGTGTCCTTTTTTCCATGTTTGTATTTTAAATTTTAATATGAGACTTTCTCTTGATATATACCTTTTTTTAAGCAAATGAGAAACTTGTTTTGTTTTATTTTCAATTTCAGGGAAACCCTTTTTTCTTTGTTGAGCTACAATTAGATGGAACAAACTAAAGAAGTGGAAAATGGAGACTACAATGAAAGCAAGAGGATAATAACAAAGCAATACATGATGATTTTGGTCTTATCTTTGTTGATAAGCATGCTTGGAGGATCTTTGCTTGTATGGTGGCATCACAAATATCATTCAACAAATAGGCAACTTTGGATGGTACCCTTTGGCCTCATTTTCTTTCTTACTCCACTCATTATTTGCTTCTCCCTTTTCATTTCTCACTTGTTTATTTCCAAGAGTGATGAAGAGTTAGAGGATGCTTCTAATATGAGTCAACTTATTCAAATTGATGAGTCAATTTGTCATCCAAAGAGATGATCTTTGGCCTAAAAGCTATTTTGTGCATGTTATTATGGAAATAGTTCAAACTATATAACTTGAAAGTAAGGTGTTATATATCATATATGAGATAAAAATTGTGTTATATATCAGATATATGTATATATTATCACCCCTGATAATTGCTTCTAGTATTTTTTTTTCTTGAAACAGTTCAAAATACTTCTTAGTGGATGCTGTATTTTTGGTAATTTAAGGTTCAAAATAATTCTTGTTCCCTTTGGCATTTCTAGTCTAGGAGTAGTTTCTATGGATCATCCACTTTTTTTCAAGGATATGTTTATTCACTATTTAATTATTTTGTGCTCAAGTAGTTATTCACTATTTATTTATTTTGTGGTCAAGTAGTTTATTGGTGAATAAGTGGGGAATTCGGCCTCAAATCCTGGTCTATGCATATTATATTGTCATATCACCACCAACTGAGTTATGTTTATGTTTATGTTTATTCACTTTATTCCTTTTCTTTGTTTTTTTTCTTAAACTAAAAAATTTATTCACAAAATTGCTATTTGTTAGCACAAGATATGCCAAATATTAGCCCAATGATATTTCTTTTCTTTGTCTCTTATTCAAAATATTATAATATCTGTTATAACATGACATAAAGAGTCGATATCTAGGGACCTTATTTTCCATTGTTAATGTAATATACTACGTAATTGAAAATATGGTAAGAAAAATATATAAGATTCTAGGTCATATGTGTGATGTGGAAGCACGAGAAAGAAATAAACGGTTATGCTAGCCAGAGATGTTGCCTTCCCTAAATCATATTTGAATATAGGTATATGTGTTAAGTCTATTTCCAATATAAACCGACAAAATGTAGGGTTGATTTTAATTTAAGAGGAGACAATTGATACAAAATGTCTACAATTGATTTAGATAGGTTTAGATTTTTTTAGTGGAATTATTACTACGATCAATAATGAATTGGTCCGCGAAAGAAATTTAGACTTTTTAGATAAGTGGTCAGAAGTTTGATCTCTAACGTTTATATAAAGAGAAAATTCAATTGAAAGAAGAAATTAGTCAACATTGAGAGGTTGGAAGTTTGATCTCTCACTTGAACTTGGGATCAGATTGGTTGTCATCGCAAGTTTGCAAAACAGGACGGTCAGCCCAAACATATGCATAGATTTTTGTTTTAGTTCACTTAGCCAAAATGTGGTCTCATAACCTCTATTTAACCCATGCTCAAACCTTGGACTCAACAAACACTTGATTTTTTTTTTTTATATGCATGGTGCATTTTTATTTAAAAAACCTTTTGTTTTAGATCTTTAAATATGTTGGACCGGCTCTACTAATTGACTAATGAGCTTCGATTGATAACATATAATTTAAGAGAATACAAATTTAAGTCCTAATTGGAGCAACAATTGACCAAACTTTATGTATTCTTGGCCGAACTTCAAATTATAAGGAGAAATTCTACCAAGAACATGAGGTTATGAAAAAAAAACTAAATTATTGGAAAATTTCACTTAATTATGTGAATTTCATTCTATTTAATGTTTTTTTAATAAGCTAAAATAGACACTATAAATAATCAAATCTGATGGGTTGAAGGTATTTCTCTTTTTTATAGAATCAGTGATGCTGTTGCTTTATAAAGTAAGTCATGATTGGCATAAACATGTTTCAAAGCCATTCTCATCAACATGATTCATCAAAGTTCAATAGGTAGTGGTCAATGGCATAACAACTTGGCTGTAGTTTAAGTAGGCGCCGCCATCAGGAAATTGGAAATTAAAGTAGCAGATCACTGCATCAACCTATGCAAAATTTGCACTCACATAACCAAAAGTTGTTTTCAAGCAGACAATGTGGACATTTGCAAGCTTGCATAAAGTCCTTAAACTCTTATAATACACCAACATCACTATATTGGCTTAGTGAAATTGGATTTTTAGTTTGAGTCTAATGAATGGTAAAAACATGATTGGAAAAGGAAACAACACAAATGGTGACAAAATTGTTATAGAGGTCAGAATTTAGTCATATATTGGAGAAGATTTGAAGGAAGAAAAAAAGCTTTTGAAGGTGATACTTCAAGTGATGTGGATGAAATAAAGTTGAAAACGTATCAAAGGAAGACTAATGATTACGAAAACTTATATTTAAAATACTTTTTTTTTACTAAACAATGATATTTTTAATAGTATTTTATGAGACAGACGGCAAATGATGGGAATTTCTTAGAGATGTCAACCTTATTGGGATGTCTAAGTTTTCTCTGATGCATGTACTCTTCTTGATCAGCTAAAAAAAATACATTTTTAAAATACGGTAATTGTACTTTTGGCATCACAGTTTATAAAAATCAACAATTTTTCTCCAAATTTTCAAAATATATAACACTTTGAACAACAAGTTTTGCTCTCACCCAACCAAAATACCTCTGCGTGAGTTAACTAACGCAAGTGTTAATCCTGCCTTAGTTAACTCACGCAGCAATTAGCACCTACGTGTGTTAAACTGATTTGATTAATACGCAACTTTATTCGAATTTATTTAATATGCAATTTTTATTCGAATTCATGTTGAGTTTGATTAGTCTTTATTCAAATTTATTTATTCAATACGCAATCGTAAAATAAATGTAAAAATTAACAAAAATAAAGGAACAAAAATAATAGATATAAAATCTCATTTTATTAATATAATTCTTATTACATTTACAATGGGGTAAAACTAAATCTGCGAAGAAATAAAAGCACAAGAAAACCTACCTTCATATGGTAAAACTAAAAGAAATTTACAAGAAAATCAGCCTTCATGTGGTAAAACAAAAAAAACCGCAAGAAAACAAACCTCCCTGGGTTAAACTAAATTTGCACATTTAGTTTTACCCTTGGAGTAAAACTAATTCTGCTTTGTTTTACCCTCAAGAAGGTTGTTCACCAATCATCTTTTTACCCCAAGATTGACCTCTTTTTACACCAAAATAAAGACTAAAAAAAGAAGGAAAATACACCAAAATAAAGACTAAAAAAAGAAGGAAAAGGAGGAGATTCATAGGGGGGATAATGAGGAGGAGGGTGAGAATGTGAGATGGTGTGAGGAAATGAGGAAGTCTGGAGGGATATTTATAGGTGGGAATGATAAAATAGGTTATAACTACAATAAATGTAGTAAAAAAACGTGTAAAACTTGTAAAAAAACATGTAGAATCAAGGTTGAAAACCTGACCACCGTCCAAAAAACGTGTGTTCTTGAGCTCAGACCACCGGCCAACCAGCGTGAGTTAACTCACGCACAGACCAGTGGTGCGTGACTTAAGTCACGCTGAGCTCTATCAGGTGCGTGAGTTAAGTCACGCAGCGTGACTTAACTCATGTAGGGGTATATTTGAAAAATCAGTTGGGCGCGAGTGTTTTGTGTTGGGTAAAGAGCATGATTCTAACACTTTTGGTTCCAAAACTTTAATCCATTTTACAAAAGTGAAGTCTTCTTGATTTTGACCAAGTCAACAGATACTTTTTTTTAAAAAAAAAAGGTCAATGGATACATAAATATTAAATTTAATGACTTAGATGTCATATGTATGTATAAAATACACATCGAAGTTTGTTTTCTATTTTAGGAGAGGAGAATGTAATCTTCTCTATTAAATTTGTACAAGAGAAGAAGATTGCATATTTCAATCGGAAACATTACTTTTTAGCTAGCTTTTGTGTATCCTAAAATTTTTTTAGCTCTTGTGCAGAGTGAGAATAATTGCAGATAAAAAATGGGTTATGCTAACTTGTGTTCTGATAACACATGTTAAGGATTCTATAAATAGTAAATATTTATTATAAAATATTAATTTTTATTCTCTAAAAGAATAAATACACACAATTTCTTAGACAAAATTTATACTTTAAGTTATTTAACATGTGTCTTAAAGATACAAGTTAGCATTTCCGATAAAAAATAAGATTCAAAACGCAGTTTGTCAAAATAAGAGAATGAATGTAAAATTTGTAAAAATAAATGGAACAAGGGTTTAGTTACGACTCTTAAATACCAAAAATAATTTTTACTCCTTACCCGACACTTTTACCTTCACCCTTTCCCTTTTTTTATTTAATTTTTTACATTATTTTTTCACTCACTTGTAACCTTTTCGGATCCGGCGTAAGTTCATCCGCACATGAGTTTTTCAGTATGTAAAAGTTGTCAGGTCATAAAACTTTTTCAGAAACCTTCACTTTAACCTTTCCGATTTGAATAAAAATTTCCAGACAGCTTATAATAAATTTTTCCGGTTTGAAAAAATAAAATCACTCTAAAGTCAATATAAAATAAAAGGAAAAAAAATCATAAAACATTATATCATTGTTCGGGGGGGAAATTATAAACTGGAAAACTTGATGTAAGTTTCGAAAAAAGCGGTTCACACGGAAAAGTTAAAATAAGTTTTTTTTTTTTAAATGGTTTTTGAGGAAAAAGTGGAAGAAAAAAAAAGTGAAGGGTTTTAGTTTAGGGATTTGTTAGAAGATACATTTTTTGAAAGTGTCTTTTAGCAAATTATCTATGAGCATTTGTCAAAAGACATCAACTAATTTTTATGAAGGTGTCTTTTAGCAAAGTTATAACTAAATAGTAGAAATAACATCTTGAAGTGTAGGTTGCTAAAAGTCATCTTCATAGATGGCTTCTATAGCAAAACCTTTTAGTTTATATATACGAGCAAATAGGCAGTTCACGCTAAATATAGAGGTTAATGTATAATTATTGGATTACATGACAAAAAATCTAAAAAGAAAATGATCCAATGGCCTAACACTTTTTTTTTTCTTGTAAGGCGTGTTATTGTGAGTGCACTTGGCTCCATAAACTTTGATTATCACCGTCTCTACGAAAAAAATAAAAATCATGTATATATATGCAATTAATTATTTACCTCTACGAAACCATAAAAAAAATCAAGTTTACTCTTTCTCCCATTTAACTTGGCTCCGAAAATACCCCAGCGTTAACTAACTAACACAAATGTTAAAATATATGCAACTTAATTAACTCTGCGTGAGTTAACTTACGCTGCGTGTTGTTCTAATTTATTTGTTTACTTTATTCTAATTTATTTTCTAATTTATTTGTTCACTTTATTCTAATTTGTTTACTTTATTCAAATTAATTTATTTACTTTATTCTAATTTATTTGTTCACTTTATTCTAATTTATTTACTTTATTCAAATTAATTTATTTATTTTATTCTAATTTATTTATTTACGTTATTCTAATTTATTTATTCACATAAAATAAATATTTATTTGATACATATAACATCTCATTTTATTAATAGAATTCATACAATAATTGATACATTTGATTCGAATCCACTAAATCTACTTATTTTCTTTTTACCCTCTTGGGGTAAAAAGTGATCAGCGTTGGGGTAAATAGTGACCAGCCTTCTTGGGGGAAAAGACATCACCAACTCTTGGGTTAAATCTGAATCTGGTTCTTTTTATACCCAAAGAAGATTCTTTTTACCCACGGTAAAAAGTTTTTGACGTAAA
>Ga0315915_1003036_pt1 | contig 21368 bp, 12 predicted proteins | sample MpolbnodulesMG_FD_207738 | JGI IMG/M metagenome (GOLD analysis project Ga0315915, IMG submission 207738) | Medicago polymorpha root nodule microbial communities from Los Angeles, California, United States - branched nodules | ecosystem: Host-associated > Plants > Roots > Nodule | place: USA... | reverse complement strand
TTTCCTAAATAAATGGAGATTGTCAATTACTATAGTTTTGAAGTAAATATATGATATAAATGCACATATTTCAAGAATTGAAAACATTAATGCCACATATTTACTTCAAAACTATAGTAACTGACAATCTCCATTTATTTAGGAAATTGAGAAGATCTTCACCCCATAATTCTTATGTCAATTTTGCACTAGTGCCACCTAAATTGACACTTGAGAGAATCGAATTTGAGATTTCGATGAGAAACACACTCTCGGATTCCAAATCAATACATCAGGGCAACTCAAGTGGGTTAAGTTTACGAAGATATTGAAGTTTATACGAAGATATTGAAGTCTATCCTCACATTTCAAATGTTCGTGTGGTAATCAAAAGTGAGGGCAAAGAAATATTATTAATAGGGTTAATTAAGTAAATGGTCCCTATAAATATTCAGAATTTTACTCTTAATCCCTACAAAATAAAATCACACTATTTATTTAGTCCTTATAAAATTTTCCATCAGCACTTTTAGTCCCTATAAAAAATTTCCATCAGCATTTTTAGTCCCTGTAAAAAATTTCCATCAACATTTTTGGTCCCTAAAATGTTTAAGGAAAATGTCACAGGGACTAAAAAGTGTGATTTTATTTTATAGGGACTAAAAACAAAACTGCGAATACTTATAGGGACTAAAAACTTAATTAACCCTTATTAATATCATGATTTATTTTTCTGAATATCACATATATTATTATGTTGCTAAACATAAGCCACAGTTGAATTCCCCTAAAGAAAAAGTAACGGGTGAAAAAAAAAATTGTTGATGTCATTGTTTAATTAAAATATTACTTAAAGAGTAATTTGAAATGTCTTATACACTAACTCTTTTATGACAAATTAACTAGTATTTTTTGTGGATCGAAAAAAAAACTAGTATTTTTTTTTGACAAATTAACTAGTTTTTTTTTACAAAAAATTAACTAGTTTTCTTAATACGTTTAAAATTGTAAATTAGTACTGTGTATCATATTGTACAGTATCTAAACAGTTAGTTTAAGGGACAAAATTAGTACTAATTAAAAACCATATTTCTATTCTTTTAATAATTTTGTATTGGTTTCATTATACAATTAAAATTACAATCTCCCATCCCTAATTTGTTGCAAAAAAAGAGTGAGTTGATGATGACCAAACAAACTGTTGGGACTCTGGCCTTAATTAAGAGTGGAAGTTTTACTAATGAACACGAAAGCTCAGAAAAAGATGGAGCATTGTCGTTGAGGGGAGAGTCATGTGAGTGAACCCCAGAAGACTGTATCTTAATTTGTCTAGAGCCATAAATTGGCTATGTTGAGACAAAAAATAAAAGAGAAAAAACAGTTAGGTGATGGGGGTGGTAGAGCCCCACAGACACGTGGATATTACGGTGGTCCATGCATGAAGGAATTTTGTAAGCATGGTTAAGGTCGACATCTTAATCATGGATCCATTATTTGGTTGGATAGGCTCACCACTCAAAATCATTTTCTACATTTCTATTTCTCATTTTGAAGATAAGAGATTAAGAATTGTACTCCATAACCAAATAAATGAATTACAACGGAAGAAAGGAAATCTGAAATAAACATTTTTTGTTTGAAGAAAGGGACTTTAAAGTTTAAAGTATATTTTTACTAGTAGTCTCTTTTTTATATAAAAAATATTAGCATAATTTTTTTTTTGACAAAAATATTAGCATAATATCACTCAAAATATAAGAGAACTGGCTAAACTTGTGGCCACCCCACCTATATATGAACTACACATTCCCTTGTCTCTCGCTATAAGTTGTTTAAGTGCAATATTGACATCGTAAAGACCGCTTATGAAGTCAATTTTAGATTCTTTATTTACTATCAATTGGAAATACAATGATCCGGTGATAAATAGAATTTTAGAGTCTTAAAAAAAAATAGAATTTTAGAGTTTGTTTGGAGACCATGATAAGATAGGACATGATAAGATAAGATAAGACAAGACAATACAAACTATCATATCTTATTTCAATTTAGTATTCGATAAACTATAATATATGATTATATCGTCTAATTTTATCTTATGCCTCTAGTTAAAATCTTGGAGTGAAGGGTGGATTATACACAATCAAGATAGGATAATAAACTAATTTTCTAATTACACTTATAAAATAAATTTTAAATATAAACACCAAAATTTATAAACACACTTGTTCATTAAAGTACATTTAAAACACAATATACCAATACTTCTATATATGTACAGAGAGGAATTGAGTGTGCTTAATATTTTTTTTTTCGTAAAGAAAAAAAAATCTCAAGGTATAAGACAAAATCTACTGAATAAGTCTAAAAATATAAAAATAATTTAGGAAATACATTTGACATTAATTCTGTTCATTTCAATTAGAATAGTTTTGAATTTTAGTTTTAAGAGCTATTTATATTTAATTTATTTATAATTTTTTTTTACTCGTGTTTATTTACTTTTTTGAGACAATATTGAAATCCCTTCGTCGGGGTTCGAACCCCGGCCACCACGAAAAAAAAAGCCCTTCATTTTCTTTTATTTAGACATACAAAGTTTTAAAGATTGTCTTGCAACTCAAGAGACTGTTCAAATTTCACTTGGAACGGTTATAAAATTGTTATTAATGTTATTACAACAAAGGCTCTCAGGAGCAACAACAAAGCTACCAGACCCAACCTTCATATGGCCAAAGGAATTATCAAAATCAGATGCTAAAAGAATAAACCATTCAAAAAGGTACACACAGCTATCCTACAGTATAATTGATCTATGAATGGAGTACTAATTAAACTCCCTATATCACATTACAATTGTGGAAGACCACTTTCATTAAAGGTCTATATAAATGTGATTCCAAATGACCCATATACAATGAACTGATCCCAGAAAAAGAAATATGTAAAAAAAAGAATGAATTAACTCCCACTTCCTGTTGTGAACTGCCACTTATAACTCAAACCTTTCACAAAACTTGGGTGGTTGCCATTATACTTCCATGTTAGAATTTTTCTAACAAACTGCTGTTGGTTTTCATTATGTATTTTCATGAGGCATTCCAAATTAGATCCATAAAGCCCCTGTGATGATAGAAGGGAGTCATTGTTGCTACGCTAGGAGGTTTGAACTTCCTGTCGAATGAACAATTTTGATCGCTCTCAAAATACAAATATACATGAGAGCTCATTCGTCACTTCCGCTGCTAAGTCTATCTGAAATGAAAAGACCAAGATAGTGGATTAGATTATGGACACATATTTCAAGGAAGATGGACAGAAAAAGAGGGGTCGTAAAAAAATACCTGATGATCTTTTCCCTTCCATGGCTTCTTTCTTCTCCTGGCAACTAAAGCAAAGGAAAGGTCCGTCCCAGGGGCGCACTTTTTGAGGATTTTCTGCACCCTCATGTACTGAAATACCCTCTCCGGGTTTTATTTCTACTTGACATACTGCACATATGAACAACTTGAACATGTTGCATAGTGGATATTTTGTTTCTAACCTGCATTTTAGACAAACATTCTATTGTCAAGAGAAAACTAGAGAGTAAGCTGCTAACTTTGACAGCAGATATTACAAAATTAAACCTCTCTGAAAGCATAGCAGAGCCTTCCTCGTACAGCTCCACTACCACATCTGGCTCCATGTATTCTTTGTCAGTAGATGATGATTCCGAAGACTTTTTACGAAACATGGCCTTGAGCATTCCTTTTACTGGCTTCTTTTGATGTGGTACAGGAGCAGGTGGCTTCTCCTGAGGTAATATATCGACAACAATACAGGTTGTATCATCTCTAAGTCCCTTTGCTTGTAAAGCTTCCTGAAGACATTAAGTGAAGTGAGAATAAAAGAAAGAAATGCGCAATTCATAGTTTCATACCACTATATGACAAAGTCATCAGGAGAAACTAATGCAAACAAGGTATATCTTATGATGTTGAAGTCAGAAATTACTATTATACCCAACATCAAAGCACCCCTACAAGAATTATAAAATGATTCAAAAGATTAACATTTATCTCACTTTTACAATCTGTGGTGCAGCAGACTCTGCTGACATGCCACGACAACAGTCAAGGGCCACTTCCGCAGGTAAGGCATCCCAAACACCATCACTGCAGATAACAAGCCGGCCTCCAGCGGTGGACAGCTGAATTGAAAGAAATAAATTAAATTCTTCATTCAAAAAAATGCACACACAAGGATTTCTAAGAAGCAGACAACAATTTCATAACCGCACAAAAGAATTCAATCATTTGATCCTCAAAGTTTCTGAAACAATGTGGTTAGCAGAAACACTTGCTAAGAAGAAACTATACACGCACATAAAAGACAAAACAGCGGTGAAAATATGTGTGGATTATTTTTTTGTATGCCTGTGTAGGATTAAACCAAAGAGAAAAGAAAAATACAGAAGAAATAACCTTGAGCGTAAACGGGGTGCAAATGGAAAGTAAAGTATCAACATAAGCCAAACAGTGTCCTATGTGTAAGATTGAGTTGACTAACCTTCACTTGTTTTACATATGGTACAGGGACAACAAATTCACCAATATCCATATCTCCAATAGACCGTGAAAGACACAAGCCACCGGGCCAACATCTCAAAGGACCAACCTACAAAAATCCTTAATCTAGTCAGCCAGCTATATTAGTAATATTAACCCAAATGCAAATTTCTTCTAAAGAGAATATTGGTAAAATACATAGGGAGATACCTATCATCTAAAGATTCTAAACAACTGTTTCCAAGAAAGGTTGTAAAATGTTTTAATGAGATGCAATGAGTGCTGTACTGTTAATTTTATATGGCCTTGTAATCAAAAAGTGTACACCCGCCTCTCAGTTTATCACAGTATGGTTCACATTACTCTTTATCTCTGATTATGTGGTTTAACAGGGCAGGCATTGTACCAAAAATTGAAGTATTACTGGATGCATAAGACATATGAACAAGCTGTCCTCCTCTCTTTCTTTTTGGAAGAGAGTGGGGTGTTTAAGCTCGTTATGGAACAAAAACATATGGGTTAAAAAGGATAAAACTAAAAGGGAATGTACCTCTGCACCTCCCCCAGTATTTAAACGACCAACCTCACCGCCGCTAGAAGTGATACGAACCCTCCTGATGAAAGTGAAAAGGAAGGGTGATGCTATTAATAACGAAACAATTCCAAACAGTCATTCAACAAAAAGAAAATGATCTACAACTTACTCTTCTTCATTTGTTTCTAGCCTATGATCTGCTGACAAGTAATAAATCCCTCCTTCAGAAGATTCTAGTACGCAGCGGGAATCGCCAACTGATGCAACTGTTACAACCCATCCTTCTATAATCACAAAGGTGACAGTTGTTCCCGATTTTTGTCCTGTAATGACAAAATATAAAATTAAAAAACATTAATTAAGTATAAAAACTATCAATCACAGCTTAGTCACACCATCTTAATAACCTCCATCACTAGTTAATGTAATAGATCTTAATAATTTGGCAGGTAGCTAGATATGGAATGGATATGAATACTGCAGAATATTATTGAATGCCTGCGTTTATAACTTCCAGCAGTGCAATTTTTCAAATGAAGCAGGTTGCAAACTGATAAAAACATAGTAACTATTACACGTACTCTAGGAATTAGAGAGCCTAGTCTCTCCCAATCAACGCCAAATGACAACCAGATGCCTTTACATGAGATATCCTTATTCTATTTAAAAACACAACACACTAACAAATGCATATGGAACAACTTATTTGGGCCTATGCCTGACATATTGTCTAATAGGCAGCCTACTAACATAATGTTCTTCATCAACCATATGGAACTCTGATCTTCATCAACCATATGGAACTCTGATATGTCAACTACTAGCACGTGATTTTAAAATGTGGTTGCAGTGGCCTTGTGGGTATACTTGTTTGATGCGGACTAATGTGGTTCTCATATCAAGTAAGATGCAACAGTGGCAGGTGCTTTATACGATAGGATGTAATCGCATTGCCTGATGTAGTCCACAACTTAAATCATGTGCTATCTACACGGTCCATACGAGTAAATAAATGTTAGTATTATGTTGGAGGTGGAGATCAAACCCTCTCTTCTAATCACTCCCCCCACCCCAACCACCAAGCAAACAGTATATCTCCTACGTGCCTACAAGCTTTAATCAAGGAAGTGTCAAACACTCAAACTACACAAACTGCTTGCAAACCTGACAGAGGAATTTTTAAGATTTAATTTAACTTACAGTTAAGAAAAATGGCTTTCTTGATAAATTTGTATAATCGAGCCAAAAGCAATGTCGCAATGTTAAAGCTAGTTAGAGCTGATGCCTTGACTGGCAAGACTCATGCCCAGAGTCTAAAATAGGCAAAGAAGCTCAGCTTAAGCTGTCAATTCCAGTACCCACTTGCAAAAATCCTAACAAATATGGTTATATAAAAAATGTCCTGCTTTGAAAAAATAAAAGATCTAGTGTGATAGCTTTGCAATATTGTGATAGCTTTGCAACCTAACCATAATCATTAAAAAAAAATAAAAAAAATAATAGCAAGAGCAATATCGTGATAGCTTTGCTCTCAAAAGGATCTAGTGTCAAATCTTCAGGGATTTTAGAAATACAAAAGATTATACCAAGGTTTCAAAATATACAGCACACGTATTTGCAAACCTTTTCTTCCCCTATTATTTAACATCTATATTACTCTGAGAAGCCCCAGTGATAGATCAAAATAAAAATATTCACAAATGTTTTGGGTAATATTACCATTAAGGATGCCATTGATGCAGATTAATTTGCTTCTTATACAAATAATTAACAGACAACGGAGCAAACACTAAAAGAAATAAATTATCCATACCTTTCTCTGCAAAATCTTTATCAGTTTTAACAAAGCCAGCAACCAAAGCTCTAGGCAACGCTGCTAACCACTCGTCTCTGTTAAGATCCGGAGGAATTGCACTAACAACATTATTTAGAAGATTCTCCTTGGAATAAATAGCAGCAGCAGATCCATTGTGTCCATCAAATAGCTGTAAGTAAAACTTCCACATGAGAAAATGAAACCGGGGAAAACACACAAATACTAGGAAAAATAACAGCAATTCATTCAGTGCATAAATGGCTAAAAACTTTCTTGTCATCCAGCTAAGATGAGTGCAAATAAACAAAACCATTACAATTGGGGAACTGTTCACACACTTCACATCAATAGAGCAATAAGAGTCATAAATTCAAGATCTCCGTGTATCGTCAAAAAATCTATCAAAAGTAACAACTCCACGAGATGAAATCAATAGCATTTTCCATCCTAGCAATAATACCTAATCTCGTTTTTTCTCTCATTCATCATGTCAAGCCATAAAATAGAATGGTAATAACCAGTTCAGATAAATTTTCCAAACAATAATCATGTAATTACTACAAGCATTTTAAACAGTAATTGCTTGTATAAATCGAATTTACTGAAAAGATTTAAACAAATCTAGAAATGTGCTAAACACATCAAATTGAAACCTGCAAAAACAAAATCAGTGATTGAATATGAAAAATCACCATACCCCATAAACGGAATAGGTATAGACCCCATCACCAACCATCCTCTGACAATCAGACTTTAACAACGCGAAATCCTCTCCTTTCTTACTTTGTCCAGCTTGACCATGAACAATATCAGGTTTCTCAATTTTCTCGCTCATCAACTCCCTCTTCAATAGAACCGAAAGAGGAACCGTTTGATGGTGTTCACTCCTTACAGACATTGTTCTTTCCCCTCCTAATATATCCTCAAATTCTCAAAACCAACGATTAGACTCAACTTTTATATCAAAACAACAACAATGCGCGCTTCTCGCTATAATTCTTCGTTATGTGCTATCAAAATCAAATCATGAATAACCTCGAGCGACAGAGTTCAAATCAATCCGTGCGATAGAGTTCAAATTCCACCTGAAGAGATAAAATGATCATTAGTGTCACAGTTATTAATAATGATGATAATCAAATCCTGATCAACGAAACAAAACAAACACACCTTAATTAATTATTATTTAATTAAGAAAAATTGAAATCTTAATCATGATATTATTTATTCATTTTTTCATGGAGAATCAATGTATCGACAATAAAGATCGTATATAGAGAAAACGATTGGAATGAATACAGTGATCGACGTTGATAGATTGAGAAAAACGGTAATGGTCGAAGGTGAAAGCGACGAAAAATAGTTGAAACTAAAAAAAAAGAGAGAGAGATTTGAAAATGGAGAATGGAGAAAGAGGTATTACGGGGAAGAAGAAGGAAACGGTGTCGTTTAGATGATCAGGCGCAAAAATGAAGAAGAAATGAGAAGATGATGAATTGGAATGTGTGTGATCCAAAAACGACGCGGATCCCAGCGTTTTGCAAATATTCTTCTTCCATTGTTATTGTTATTGTTGTTGAAGGAGAGAATGTGAAAATGAAAGTTAAATGAAAATGAAAATTATGAACACACAAAAACTATACTTATGTAATGACGTGGCTAAAACGATTCGTTTTCATTTAGTTTTTTTATTTTATTTTATCGGCTCGGCGCTGCTGCCAGCCATTTATGAGCCAAGCCTTATGCTTTGTTTAAATTAAAAGAGTAAGCCGAAGGAAGGAAGTAAGAGGAAAAAAAATGTTAAAAATGTTTGAGTTGAATATGCGGTTTCTTTGATACAATACAATTTTTTGTTTCTAACATTAAAATTGAGTTAAAAAGCTATAACACAACATATTTACAACAATGTTTCCGACAATATTTTAAATTTCATTCAATATTACAATTTTATTTTCACAAAACAATATGAACGAAATTAAAAACATGAACAAAAAGTAATTTTATTATGTAAGAAATGTAAAACGATAAGATTTTATCATTCTATAAACTTTCAAGTAGTACATAAATATATTTTTGAAATAAAAAACAAAGAAGAAACTTAACAAGAGAAAAAAAATATATCAATTTTTAAAAGTTTCTAAGAGTATTGGTTTATGTGACATGAGTTCAATTAGCATTTTTCTTATGTTGCAATTTAGTTTGGTTTGATTCGATTGGTAAAATAAAAACCGTAAACCGAACCATGCAGTTTAAGTAGAAAAAGTTATCTCAATACATTCAAACCAATGTAGTTTTTTGGGGTTTTGGTTTGTAGTTTTTTTATTGGATTAGTTCGGGTTTGAACACCCATTTGATTTGATTGAAAGTAGAAAAAAGTGAGGAGTGGGTAGGCTTTTTCCGTTCTAAAAGAGTCATTTCGACAAATTGAAGCGGGAAGAGACAAAATGAGCATCTTAAAAACTTAAAAGCACATTACATTCAACTAAAAAACAAAATGAATATGTACAAAATAATAATTTTATTGTTAATGCAAAGACAAAAGCATTGAAAAGATATAAATATGTTTTTAGTCCTTACATTTTTCACCACTTTGAAGAATAGTTTCTACATTTCATTAAATGTTTTTAAAATCCTCACATTTTATCTCCGTTATAAAAATTAGTCCCTGCTGTCAATTCTTTAACGGAATGCTAATGTGCAGTTAGTGAGTCCCAATTATTTTAGGATTAAATATGTTTTTTGTCCCTACGTTTTGCGTGACTTTGAATAATAGTCGTTACATTTTAATAAATGTTTTTAAAGTCACGCAAAATGTAAGGACTATTCTTCAAAGTCACGCAAAATGTAGGGACCAAAAACATATTTAACCCTAAAATAACTGGGACTCACTAACTGTCACATCAGCATCCCGTTAGAGAATTGACACGAGAGACTACTTTTGATAACGGAAATAAAATGTGAGAATTTTAAAAACATTTAATGAAATGTAAGGACTATTCTTCAAAATGGCGCAAAATGTAAGGACTAAAAACATATTTAACCCTATTATTATCTATAACAATGTATAAACAAATTTTTCTATAATAATGTTATATTGTTGATGTCATTGAAAATAATAAAATTTTATAGAGTTTAATGGTAGTGGGTCAACGATTCAAAACAACTTTGTATATACAACCAATCAAAATATTTCAAATTTTCACGTAAAGTAAAACAAGTAATTGATGTGATAATTCTAAATGTTTTGATTGGTTGTGTGTAAAGTTGTTTTGGACCGTCAACCCATCAATTTTATATTATATTTGTTATATTGTTGGTGTGAGTTAAAAAGATAAACATGATGTTACAATTTAAAATTACAAACGTCTATACATACACACACCGTTGATGCAACCTAATTTGGAAAATCATGAGTAGTGGTGGTCCTTAGCATTGTTGGGGGGACGAGTCCAGGACACTAACCTTTTTAGTAGGTAATACGTATATTGTGTATACATATTTGGAGGAGCACTGTTTTTAAACAGTATATGTAAATAGTTTTTTTTAGAAAGTATATGTAAATAGTCAAAGAGGTAACGAATTTTGTTTTAGTGCTAGCAAGATACCCAAGACAAAAGTTTACACAATTTTTATTTTTTTGGTCAAACACACAAATATCTTTTATTTTTACACATGTGTGCAAAAAAATTACAGAAAGAGAAATAGGAAAATATAAAATATAAAAACATAGATGAAGAGAAACAAGACATCAAAGAAATGTTCCTTCAAAATTTATGTGAATATACAATAAAAATTTCGGTTATTTGATATATAATAGATACGTAATTTATAAATGTAATGTGGGTTTGAATTTACAATCATTTTATATTTCTAACTAGCAAATATAATATTAATTATAACATGAGATGTATGACTTTAAAATTCATATTTAAAACATGAAGAATTAGGAAGAATGAATTCAAAATTCATGCATGTGGATGATTGGTGGTATTCGTGATTGATATGCATGAAGTTGTTTTTTTTTTTTGTTGAAGTTATCATGTTATCGATATGAAGTTTCCACATTCATTTAGAGTGACTAACCTCCGCCAGAAAACATATGAGACACATAAGGTGGATTCTCTCCTCCCAACCAGATTTTTTGCATATCCAAAAGTCAGGGATCAAACATTGACTACTTGCTTAAGAGGTCTAAGTCTCTTACCGCTTAGACCAATCTAGTATTCGTTTATGACTCGTATGCATGACTCTAAAAATAATATTTAATGTATAAGAACGAACAAAAATCAATTGTGTAAATATATCTGATATCCAAAATTATTCTTGGATAATTCAAAATATTATCCGGCTAGATTAAAGCAGTCAGTATGAGCAATATTGGTGCCAGAAACCTACTTTAGGAATTAGGATGTTCAAATTTTTGAATTCTTTGATCTTTTGGACAAGTGATGCAAAAACAAAATAGGGGTTCAAAAAAAAAAAAAATATATATATATATATATATAAATGTGTATTTACATTTTTTTATTTAAAAATAAAAAATAGGGAGTTTGGTTGAACGAGAAACTCTTCTATGAACACAACCACAAATGATAAATATTTGGGCACACTCACATCAAATGAAAAATTTAAAGCAAAAATAATTAAATCACATCAATCAACATCATTTAATTTTATCCTCTTTTAATTTTTGCATTTGATGTGAGTGTGTCTAAATATTTATAATTTGTGGTTGTGTCTATATAAGAGTTACTTCCTCCCCTAAATACAAGATGCATCGTTGAATTTCTAAATATTTTTACTATCTATTTGGTTGCATGTTTTCGGAGGGAAAAAGACATTTTTAATTTGATATGTTTGATTCAATTTTTATAGTCTGTTTGGTTCAATCTTTAGAAGAGAAAGGGGAAGGAAGCAAAACCCTTGTTAGACTCATTTATTTCTCCACAAATTAGATTATTTTTGGAAAGGGGAATGGGTGAAGAGCGAAGAGATGAGTTATTACAATTTTTTTTGGTAGATAGACGAGACGACAAAACCATCATAAACTCACACACATAAAGTGGAGGTACCGGAGTTCGAACCCTAGTCATGACGTCCGACCTAACAATTTCATTGACATATTTATCCTTTCATTTATTTTAAAATACCAAAATTATCCTCATTGAACATTTAAGGCTTTTGTGTGTTCATGTTTTAAACTTTTCGCATGCACTTTTTTAGTTCCAACTTGCATTTTTCTTCTTCTTTCTTTGTACGTGTTCTTTCTTTTTTCTTTTGTGTTTTAATTAATAGTTTTCAAATATATTGAATCATCATCGTTTTAATATTTGCAAATATATATTTTTTTACATGATTTGTAAAGATTTTTTTAACATAAATTACGACATTTGTTTTTTTTTTTTGGTTACGACATATATAAATGAAGAAATCAGATTAGATTCTTTTTTGTTTGAGGGAAAAACCTGATTAGACTCTGAGTTGTATCTGAGGCAGGGCGAAGAGTACGACCGTCTTAAACCCAAAAAATAAGTATAAAATTTAGGCCGCAAAATATAAAATTAAGGGTCCATTAAGTAAAATAAATAGGGTTAAATATGTTTTTAGTCCTTACATTTTGCACCTCTTTGAAGAATAACCCCTACATTTCATTAAATGTTTTTAAAATCCTCACATTTTATCTCCGTTATCAAAATTAGTCTTTGTTGTTAATTCTCTAACGGAATGCTGATGTGGCAATTAGCGAGTTTCAAAATGTAAGGACTATTTTTCAAAGTCATGCAAAAGGTAGGGACCAAAAAATATATTTAACACTAAAATAATTGGGACCCACCAACTCTACATCAGCATTCTGTTAGAGAATTAACAGCAGAGACTAATTTTGATAACAGAGATAAAATGTGAGGATTTTAAAAACATTTAATGAAATGTATGGACTATTCTTTAAATGAACGCAAAATGTAAGGACTAAAAACATATTTAACCCAAATAAATATTAGGAAACATTAAAACCATATACATTTTAATTGAAAAAGGGAAATATTAGAGAATTGAATATCACATTTCCTAACATCTTCATAAAAACTATCATTTTCAAGAAAATTATTTTCACACTTTAGAAAATTATCATATTAGGTTCACCCGTAGACCACCATAATTTCTGAAACGGCCTTGATTAGACTTTTAGCAAAATCTAATTAGACGTGTACACCTTTTTTATATCATTTGCATACGGATTAAATTAATAATACGTTTATTTTTAATATCTAAATAAACCTTATGCAAACTCTAATTTAACTTATTTCTTAATGTTTGAAGATTTATAAATAAAAATTTATATATTTATGCTCAAACAAAGTTGTTCATTTTAGCAAAATCATATTCAATATTTGTTATCGGCAAATCTTCAAATCGATGGTTGCCAATCCATATGAATTGAAACAATCAAATGAAGCGATTAGAATTTTTTTAATGAAAATGAAGTAAGAATTGTTTTTATTTTATTTTAAAAAAACGATATTTATTTATTTAAATCTATAAAGTACATCATTCGACGTCGCTAAAAAATAAATCTGCGGACAAACTCACAACATCTAAGTCAATAACATATAACGACATATTGTCTACAAAAATACATGATAAAATTAAAGTGACCGGATTCTGGATCTGCGCAATGTTAACGCCCAAATCTTTGATTGAATAATCGACCTTCCAATATGAATCAAATGAACACCACAACAAAACGGGAAATCAAACAACGCCGCATAAGACGACGAACAACACAACATCATACTCAGATGACAAAATCACGAAGAAAAACCCAAATCTTTATGAAAATCATTTATTTAGAATCAATAAGTCTTCATGTCGTTCAATAAAAACAGAAAACTCACCAATATTTTTGTTTAAAAATATTAAAGTTTAGCTGAATTAAACTCCGATTATATTCATCAAGGTTAATGCAGATTGTAAAGTTCAACGAACTCCAACATTCATACCAACATATCATCCATAGAAAATGTCCAGAAATTCAATCAATAGTTTGTAGATAATAGTTAAATAACTCACATTTTGACTTAATCAAATTTTGGGTAAAAAAAACTTAATCGAATAAATTCTTGTAAAAAACAACTTAATCAAATAAACAATTTGAAATATCAATAGTCTAGTCTTCACCCAAAAGTAGTGGAATGAGCTCAAAGGAGATGAGAATCGCTCTTTTTCGTCCAAAAAAAAAAACAAAAGTTTTTGTCAACGAAAAAAACCTAATCCTTTGAAATCAATTTAAAAGACCCGGAATTATCGCCTCCATTTACAAGTAATCAATGGAACCAATCAACCAAAGGAAGTGCCATTCTCACCCGTGCGCGTGATTATCACTACCCATGTGATTGATCAAATCAAAGGAAAAACAAAAATGAAATGAAGGTGGCCAATGCCTAAAACTTATAGATGCAAATGCAATGTTTCTTTTTCTCTTGTTTCATTATTTAATAAGTAAATCTAGATTTTTTTTCTTCTTGTTTCTCCGTTTGAGTGTAGCGTTGTGTTGTTCGTCGTCTTATACGGTGTTGTTTGATTAAAAAGTGTCTTTAAGGCATTGTTTAGTAACTTTAAATAGTAAGTTTTTGTCAAAGTTTATGAAATCAATGCATTGGAAATTGGAGATTTTGATTTTTTTAAAGAATAATTTCTTTATTAGGAATCCTTAAAGAGTGCCCTTAGGGAACTCGTTAACAAGACCCTTATTTTATTCATAATATCTTATTCAATCAATGATTTGAGAGTCAACATTGTATATACATAATACGATGCAAGAGTATTTCAGTTACATTTATTTTGTCATATTATTTATATGCATTTTAACTTGGATGTTATGAATTTATTCGCAGATTCATCATTTTTATTTTTAACGACGTTGAATAATGTATTACATCAATTTAAATGAATGAATATCCATATTCTTACATTCTTGTGTTCTTACATTCTTGCAAACAAAAATCATGTGATGTTTAACATGATTATGTCGTATGACCAAATCTTTGTATACAACTTTTTGAGCATCATCATAGTATATAGGACTAAGTTTGATTAATTCATCTATGAAAAATATGGATTGGATTCAATGGAGAGCAAAGTCATGATTGCATGCAGGCGCGTGAATGCTAAAAAAAATGAATCGGATTCATTGGAGCAAATCATGAAAACATGTTCTTAAAGAGTCAACTATGGATGCAAATAATCATTAATCAGTTATTATCAGGTAGTACAAGTTTACAACACTTATATTTATCTATACAAGTGTCATTTTCCACTTTTCCTTGATCAACCTAGAGAAAATTAACCTATCAAAAACCATGGCTAATTTTTCATGGCTCAAACTCAGTGGCTTTTCTTATCATGGCTTAAGCCTTACTTATATCATATGAAGAGTAGACCCCAATAATATGATATTATTCTTTGTATTATTAATATTAATTCTTTTAGGCGTATTAGATGCTCAACCAACTAGTCAAGCCAGACAACATAAAGTTTTCCATGTTTCTGCAAGCTGTAAACATTCATTCATTCTTATGATATGAAGTGAGTGTGGTCTTCAAATATTAATCTTTCAAATACGCGTATTCCAGTACAGCACAACTCACATCACCCCATTACTTGCGCTATATACTAAATATTATTCAAACTACAATCTAGTTTACTTATACTTGTATCCACGAAAAAACAATGTAGTGATTATGTTCCATTGAATATTATTGGTGTGACTTTGTCAAAAACAATTCTAAATTATTCATTAATGATGATACAACATACAGTCATACACCCATGTTATGTGATTTGGATTGAAAAACACATGGTTTCTATTCTCTGACATAATGGTCCATCTCATCAGGTTGAGAAGGGGACATGTCCCTTTTATTTCTTCTTAATTTCTCGTTAATATGTGAAATTTAATGCTCAACTATCATAGCAGAGAGTGTTATGCAATCTCATAGATTCAAGTCTTTTCATGATCAACTGAGGCTTTTGTCCACTTGTACAGTGTACATAGACATGGAAGCAATCTAAAAGATGTAGCACCTGATTCATTCACACTTTTAACAAAACAGAACTGGTCAATACATTTTCTCAGATCAAGAACAAAAACCAATCTAAATGACAATAATTTTCTTCATAAACAAGCATCGAACTACAAATATTTAGGCTCCCATCAGGAATGAGATAAGTGATTTGAATTCCATTCAATATACGATGCCTATCATACATTTTTGGAAACTGACTGTATAAACTAATTAGTTTGCCCCAGTACATTTTCATTGGAATCATAATTCATAATCCCCATTACTAACTGATCTCGAGTAGAACTTTTTGAAGTGCTTCCGTTGTCAGAGGGATGTGCAAGCAATCTTGACCATCGGAATGCCTCTTGGTTTTGACAAGCTCATGGTCTTTAAATTCCGTCAAATGAGAATTCAGAGTAACCTGGCTGCTAACAAGGAAACGTTCACGGCAGACTGAGTAGAGATCACTGATTGGCATTCCTGGAAGGGAAAAATACAGTTAGGACACCTATATATGAAAAGAACAGCATATGATATATCCAAGTAAAATGATAAAAACTTGCCTTCATCAGGATTAGAAATTTGATATTCAGCAAGAACTTTGAATACACTCTGGGCATTGGGTGTCAAACTTTGCAAAACTATTGCAGCTGTTTTGACACTTTGGCTGGCACTGCCGTGTGCAAGAATCAGAGGATAAAACATGCCTTCAATCTTATATGGGGCAAATGTAGGAACATGATGCCAGCACCAATTGAACTGTGTGTGAGCCATATTCTTGTCCCAAACTGCCAACAGAAGATGTAACTGTTAAGCAATTAGAAGAGGCAGCAGAAAATCCTTCATATAGTCGCATATACTTCATTTTTCTCCCTACTGCAACAAGAGTCATTTCTCTACTCCTACATAGATTAAATGATGCCATTATATTCTATCAACACTGAGTCTTGGACGGGAGCAACCATTTAGATCCTAGTCATTTTTAATAGTTTTGCTGTTTTTTTTAATCGTCATATACATCTGATTGTGCAGGTTATTTTTCATTTGATCAATTCTTATTTTTTGGTCTTTTACTCACTTGACCAAACTATCTTATAGATGTAACTCTACACCTTTTGCTCAATATGTGCCACTCCTAATTTATCTAATACGGTCAGTTTTAATCTTATTCATTTCTTTCCTACAAACAACTGTAAAGCAAAAGGGTAAATAAATAATAGTAGCGATTTTAAGTCTCAAGAACAAGAAAAGTTTTGGTTCTTCAAGTTTCTAAAAGGGTGATGCCAGTAAGTCCTATTCTCCGGTTAAGCAGATATAAAACATATGATAAGATCCTCAGCACATCCAATAATAAGCAGCACAAATCAAACAAAAATTTCAATAAAATGTTTCAAAAAGGCTTTATACTTTTTGATTGTGAGCTAACAATGAAGTAATTGACTTCATGCAAATTTAATTCTAAATTGCACTCTTGAAGCTCCTATTTACAATTCAATTTAAAACACCCAAAATAAATCTCCAACAGATGATAATAAAACAATTCCAACCTGAAAAAAAAATTCAAGCAAACATAACATGAAGTCATACCTAAAGATGAAATATGGCAAGACTGACTACACTAACAATTTACAAGGAATATATTCAGCACAAGATAATGTCACAGTACTAACTAAACTTACACAGGGGAGCATTAACATGATCAATAGAGGCAACAATGCGAATATGGGTACAAGAAGCCAGTCGAGCAAGATAGTGTTGGGTTTCAGAGTCCCTTAATCCTGGTCCATCAATATTGTGAATGACTACACAAACGAAAGAATCGCTGTCTTCTACTTCCACTTCATACAAAAATGTAAGAAGATCTTCCATAGATTGAGTACTGGATGGCTGCCGGCCGGAAACCTTGCGTTTAGCTTTCACTTGATCACATAGAAGTTCAACTAGAGCCATCAGAACCTAATATGTTAAAAAGAAAAAAAATAAAGTTTAGAGCATAGCACACTAGTGATCCTTCACCAAGACATTCATATGTCTCCATTTTTACCTTAACTTTTCACTACCAAAGAGCTATGGTTACATGTTTCTGTGGAATGCAATATGCTAGGGAGGAAAACAAACCTGTTTTAAGTTAATGGTCTGTAGATACCCATTAATGACAACTACAGAATATTCAGACAATGTCTTTGAAGCAAAGTCTTTAATCAAAGCCTTCTTAGACCCAAAGCCATACATTAGAAGAGCGAAGCCGCATCTGACCCATTCGAAAAAAGCGAAGATCACAATATTTCCAAGGTAGATAAACTTAAAAATGTACATCTTAAAGTCACTTTTTAAAAATAAAAATCTTATTCAACAAGCTATAAAACATTATACAACAATGGAAGAACATAGTAGCTTGTTTGAACTTATCTCATGATATAAATTGTGTAAGTTTTGGTAAGGACATACAAAAATAGTTTATGATATGTACATAAGTTGTTTCTAATTTATTACAATAAACGCTCAGATAGCTTATGAAAACCTCTTATGTAGAGCATACTTCATGCTTCAATTCAACCTTTGATTTCACTTTCCATCCATCTCAAATTCTATATTTATTGTGGACATAGTTAGAGAATAGCAAGTCCAGTTCAAAAGTAAGAAGATAAAGGCACAAGAACACAACAATTGATCACAAAGTTCAGCCAATTATGCATACGTCGCTGACAGCAGAGTGGCTATTGCACTTTTCTATTATGCAAAGAATTAGGGTTACAAAGTACAAAAACTTTTGGGTGTGTTTGTTACTTTGTTTTAGCTTTAAAAAAATAAATTGTGTTAGAAAAATCATGAGATTTTTCTGTGAGTGTTTGTTTACTGCCCAAAATATCACTTCTTTTAAAAAAAAAAAATTTTAACTAGTTCATGTGTTACCTCCTTATTTTTGAAAAAAAATAGATTTTGAGAAAAGTTGATCCTAATAGCTTAACATTTAGAGTCAAAATAGATTTTTAAGGAAAAATGATTTTTCCAAAAATCCTAAACAAACACTTAAAAATGACAAAAGTGATTTTTTTTAATAAAAAAATAGATTCTTTTTTCCAAAAAGGCCTGGCGACGCAGTTTTTTGTCTGTTTGCTCTCATGTGTAAGAAATCATTGATATATATTAGCATATAATGTGAAATCTCAAAAAAATAATAAAAAATATGCACTATAAAGAATTTACAATGAAGCTATAAAAATAGCTTATGTAAGATAAACACTTGAGTTATAAGCTGCAAATAAGTTGTTTATCCAAACAGGGTCATTTCTCACTCCAAACGCACTCTAGATAAATACAATAATAGTTGAATGATAAGAATGAAAAGAGAATCATACCTTAGGGAGAGAAGCCATTCAGGATACATAGCAGCATACGAATCAATTAAAACCGCAATTTCTTTTTCATGTTTCGGTTGAATATGCAATGAAGCTTCCCTAAGTTCCTAATCACATACAAAATCAAAAATTAAAGTATAAGCAGAAATTCAAGAGAAAATAAAGTTCATTTTCATTCATCAAATGATACCTACCTGTTCATCAACAACATCGATATCGGTAATCTTGTGTTTGGATTTCTTCACCGAAGATGTTAATTCCTTTGCTAGAAAATAATTTCTTGAGAATTCTAAATCCTCTTCTTCTTCTTCTTCTTCTTCTTCCCAATTCTCGCTGTCGTTCATCGTTCGAAAATTGAAAGAGCGGCGGTTAGGGTTATGAGGGTAGTGTTGTAAATTTTCGGCACTGACAACGATGCTCCGGCAAGGGTGCGGTTGCGGATTCAGAGAGGTGAGATTTCTGTGTGTGATTTTCCCGCCATTTTATCATCGGGTTGATTAAGGATAACCCACCTAATAAATCAACCGGGTCGGAGGGTATAGGTATGGCCCAATAATTCTAGTAGTGAGCTGAAGGAATTGCTCTTTAGTCACCTAGCAATTGCTCACAGACATTTAATTAATACCTCAAACCGTAATTAACTATCGATTTAAAAAGTTATGCGAATTGTAGTGAACTATTGATGACCATATTTTCAATAGCTTGAGGTACACGTGAATAATTTTTAGGTGCTTTAAGCAGTAAAGAGCATTATCCTCAAGTTGATTGTGGAAAATTTACCATAGACCCAACACTTATCTCATACCTCAAAACTATAAGAAATATCAATTTTCAACTTTCTTGGAGTTGAATATAGTTATGGTGAGTTTAAGACAAATTTACTAGAGCTAACTACCATACTAGTAAACTTGAGAAAAATTTATTTTGTCATGATTCATTTGGAACTAACCTATGAATTAAAGAGTGTAATGGTATATAGGTCTAAAAGGCTTTACCTAATTAATTAATGAATCCTTCAATAAACTCTAAAAAGAGCCAAAAGGTGTAATAACAAACTATGGCGGTAAGCCAACCCTAGGTGCTCACCTCTACACACAAAACATGGCGCGAAGCTATAACATTGCATGATTTTAGGAAATCATCAACATTGATGTGTTCCACTGCCTTTAACACCAACAAACTATTCAATGATTATTAAGTTATTCCTAATATCAGGGAGTTGCTCGAATCAAATAGGCGACAACACCTATCTCGATTTCAATTTCTCAAAACATTGAACACACAACCAAAATACGCTACTATAAATAAGAGGTCTTCTCTTTAGGTATAATCTCTCAAGACACAATCCCTATATTTCATTTTAAACATACAAAATTAATTTTTTTAATAAAATAATTTTTTTAAAAACTTAACAAAAACATAGTAACTAAAACATCAAAATACTTTTTAAAAACTAAATCAAATAATCCCTCAATCCAATGTAGGGTGTGTTTCTTTCAGGTTAAAAAAAAAAGATTTTATGTTAAAAGAATTTAGAGAATTTTTTTTAAGAGATTTTAAAAAAAAATTGAAGTTATTTTGTTTGCCAACTACCAATAAAAATCCATTTAAAAAAAAAAGAGTTTCAACATGTTCATGTGTGAATTTTTTTTTTCTTCTGACCCTATTGCCAAAAATATTTTCAAGTTTGACCCCCTTTGAAAAAAAAATTCCAAAATGACCCACTTTCATTTTTGGGGGGTTTTTTTTTTTGTCGTTTTCCCCATTCCCGCCGTTTCAAATGGCAGAAATGAGCCACCGCCTGACACGTGTCAGTCCGTCACAGGCTAACGTGATTGGACGTTTTTTTTTAAAAAAAAAATTTCGTTCCCGCCATTCCAATTGGCGGGACTGACTTTTTTAATTTTTTTTTTCGTTTTTTTTGGCAAGAACATATATATAATTAAAATAATAATAAATAAAAAACACAATAAATATTAATTTATTTGAACAAATAATACATAACGTTATTAACTATCGGTTATTTATACTTGGACAATTTCTCCTAATATGACCGGTATGCCGACA
>Ga0315915_1003034_pt1 | contig 21368 bp, 20 predicted proteins | sample MpolbnodulesMG_FD_207738 | JGI IMG/M metagenome (GOLD analysis project Ga0315915, IMG submission 207738) | Medicago polymorpha root nodule microbial communities from Los Angeles, California, United States - branched nodules | ecosystem: Host-associated > Plants > Roots > Nodule | place: USA... | reverse complement strand
AGGTTTTTAATAAGTTTTGGTGCATGTAAAACATTGTTTAAAGTTAGGGAATTAGGTAAAGATGCATGACCAGAACCTACAACAGGAATATGATGACCATTGCCAACAGTAATATTATTACTCATATTAAAATAAGAAGTGAGGTCATTATTTTAGAATAATAGGCCTTGCCTTTTCATTCCTTTAGGTTTGTATGTATACAATCAGAGTATTGATCCTATACATTCATGACTAATCAATGCTAATCAATTTACAATAATGATATTCTAAGACTTTTATATACCCCAACGAGTATACTATATATCCCATTGGGTATATAGACTAATATTTTTAAATCAAAGAAAAATGAACATTACTCGGTAAAAATTGTGTACAAGATTTATACATAATGACATCAAAATGAATAAGATCAAATGGTTCAACACTTTTACGAAGATTCAACGAAAAAAGTGGTATGTGTACGCTTATAAAATGGACATATATATCACATTTAAAAGATTAAATCGATTGCATTAAAAAACAAAGATGGAAACATACACTTCATTAGTTGAAAATCAAGATGACAAAGACGTTTATGCTGAAGCCAAATTTGAGAGGTAGAATAAGACTCTGACTAAGACTGAAGTGCAGAAGACAACACCTTCTTACCAATTCGTGCATCATACAAATAATATAGCCCTCCCTCCTTGTCCCTAAGCAAATCCAATCGTCTTTCCCGTTACAAGATCCTCAAAAGTACAATGAGAATCAAAAAATATTACTGCACAAATATCATCCTTTATAAGCTTACGAACATAGATAAGGTTATTCCAAAGACAAGGAACATGAAGCATACCTTTCAACTTAAAAGGTTCAAGGTTAATATCTCCACAACCATCTACACGAGTATGAGAACCATATGCAGCCGCAAAAAAAAAATGTCATATGAAGAAATTTACTTAAAAAAGGCCAAGAGTCAATGTCATATGATCAATAGCACTATAGTCAATAATATAATCAACATTTCAAGCAAAAACCACATAGAACTATTTTCAGTCATATTGGCTGATAACTACAAAAGAATCTCCTCAAAAGAACAAAACAAAGAGGGTTCAAATAACAACAAATAGGCAACAACGTAAAAACCGTAAGTCACAACAACGTAAAAAAACCAAATAATAGTCAAACTGAATCACAAAGGGTCCTCAAAGATGCTGCTAGTCACAAACAAGCACAAAACAACCGCTATCAATCAGTGAGTGTCAAGACTACCCACGTAAAATAGTATCTTGGTCTTGGATCAAGATTTTGACCGCTTAAACGAACCAATTTCTAGGAATAAATGGTGTCGAATGGTGGTTACAATAAAGCATAAAATTTACAAAAGTTAAAGTAAATATTATGCTTTATTGTAACCCTTGCTCTCAAAGTTTTGCTCCTAATATTGAAACCCGAAAGCCAAAGGTTGTTCTTCTTTCTCCTCCACGTTTCGAGATATTCTTGCTTGGGCACAAACCCAAATAAATGTATTTGGGTGCACACAAAACCATAAATAAAATAAAAAAGAATGAAATTAGATAATGTCAATTGATATAACTAAATACTTTTTTTAAAAAAAATTTCATTTTATGAGCGTGTGCCCAACAATATATATTTGTGATTGTGTTCATGAAAGATTTTCTCCTACATTTCTATATCCTCGTCACTATTAACAGCTCTCTGTATCCTAGCTCCATAGAAGAACACCACCAAGGTGAAATTGGGTGAAACGAGATTAATGTTTGAATTTGTTGTTTGGAGAGTAAAATTGGCATTCGATTAAGGAATTGAAGATGGATGCGACAACTTTAAATCGGAGCGTTGGACATTGGTGTTCAGAGGTTTTGCACCCGCTCTGCTCTCAATTTCTCAGGTTCTTCTTCAAAAAGTATTTGAGAACAAATTCTTTATAGCCCTTTCGTTTAAAAAATCTTACTAGTTTTACCTTATTAGTTGATGTATGATTCTTTAACTGTATTTACATTGGAAAAACAATTGGCAGTGGAAGTTTTTATTGATAAAACACATTACAGAATTAAAAACACACGTACATAATAACATAACATGACGATATACATAGGGGGTGAGGGAATTGGATTCCTCCTCATCTTTTATTAATAGCGACAACGCAACAACCACGACAATGTTTAGATGGAGACACTGTTAGGAATGCCTCTGCAAGTCAATCCTTCCTCACTAGAAGGATAAAGCAGAGTGTAAGGCATCTTCACTGGTCCGTTACGATTCCTCAGTGTCTCATCATTGTTCCTTTGAATGAGTTTTTGCTCAATTTCAGCCAGCTTCTTTCCAAACCTTTTAAAGGCCTCTTTTGGCTGTGAATCAGAAGTCCAGAGATCACCTTCAATTCTCTCTCCAAGGTATTGCTCATCAGAAGCATGCCTTGACAAGACCTCTATAATGGTCAAGTCGGTAAGTGTATCATTCTTGGGTGTTATTGTCCTCAAATAGGTCTTCTGGTAGTCCTTAGCAAGCTCATCATACTCAGGGGATCCCTGCTCAGGCATGAATCTTCTGCTTTTAGTTGGACGGTTAACAATATATCCTCCATACGGATATTGTCCAAAATTAACTGCTGCATGAAGTGCTGAAGCAATCCATATGAGGGTGGTGCAAGCTTCAATCAACTCATCACGAGTTTGCATCTTAAACCACCATGTAGCATTCTTCAAGTCACCATGACCCACCTCTACAAGTTCTTTCCAGAATGCTTGGAGTTCTGAATCTTGTGCAATAGATGCATCTGACTTGTAGTAGAAATTGACATATTCATCAACCCATGACTTAATAGCAGCCCATATTTCTAGTCCATCTGAGGCATAAGGGTAGTCCTCTATTAGAAGTCGAAGACCATATGCAGAAGTAGGATCCTCAACAGCCACTCCTCTAGAGAACAAGAAAAGGAAGATAACATTAACAGTTACCATTGAATTGATATCGCATGGTATTATATTTGAGATCAATATCTTTTTAAAAAATGGACTGACTCAAGATGTAATGTTTTGTAAGGTTACCTTTTGATTAGATCATTAGGTAGGCCTTGCTCAGTGAAAACCCAATCCTTGTAAACCACAGAAGACATTTCCAAAGCATACTTTCCCCACAAGAAAGTTGACTCAATAATACCCCCTGCATTGACCAACACATTTCGTGCTAGTGCATTTATGTTCATCGTGTCACGATAATGTGGAAGCAGAAGTTTATGAATAGGATGAACCACACTAAGATGCCTATTTGTTGCTATGACGAATGGCTCAACAACAGCGTGAGTGTTCAACCTATCACACATTGTAGATAAATATTCATGAAATTACTCATAGATATATAGAATTTATTTGATTGTTTAAATATCATCAACAAAATTCATACCAATGGCTAACAAGTTGGTGATAACATGAATCATTTACAATTACGTAAGCCTTGGCAAGGAGCCAAATAGAAGCTTCAACACCTTCACTTGCAGGCAAGTAAACATTACTAACAGGACCAAAACTATCACCTTGAGGGTGTGGCCTACTTAGTTCAATGGCCAATGGCTTCAAAGTTCCATTATCTTGCAAGAAAAGGATGGTTCTAGTAGCATAAGCCTTTGTCTCGGTTGCATTTATTTTCCTCAAATATGGAAAGAGTGGGTCGTGGTGATCAAGTATGTACAGTTTATTATTTTGGATTGCCTGTTCCACAAAAATTATGATTAATTTGAATTTAAATAGTAGTAATAATAATAATGATAATACAATTATTTGTTTCGAGTAAAGTTGTTGAATTGCGTAATTATTTACCTGTTCTACGGTGACCCCAAGCATGTTCGGCTGCAAGTGTTCTTTGGTTATGGTGCTGGTATTATTACCAAAGAGTTGGGTATCTAACTTGCTCTTTGGTGGAAACTCCTAAAAAAAATGTGTCAAGATGTGGTTAATTAAAAATTATAAACATGGCATGAAAAGTGGACAAAATAGCAGTTGTTAGTTTTTAATTACTCTCTTAACAATGTTAAACTATTAACTTTACCAAGAGCTTTTTAATGATGTGTGGATTCACACCAGCAATCATTTCCCTTGCAAATTCCTCATCAGTCATCCATGCAGAATGATCCACTGCTCATATATAGTAAGAAATTTACAAAAGATCCATGAGCTTTCTAGATATATTTTTGCATGAAATATTTTGCTAGAACGAGGTACTGTGACTAATATATACCTTGAATCACTTTTGGTGGTGGAAACCTAAGTGCCGCTTCACCATCAGTTCGGAAAAGTTCCTTGAACAATGGTATTGGGCTAAGATCGCTTAGTATATCAGTAGGAAGCTTGATTCCACCTTCATAGAGCGAGCGCACATCTTCAAAGGTGTTAAACTCAGGCTCATTGAATTGTAATGTAACTATAGATCTCAACCGTGGTATGACATTTTGAGATGCAGATTTGAGTATGTGAACAAGAAAGTCTGATGACTTTGTGTGCCCAAATGATTCATCTCTTGGAAGGTAAACAGTGTCACTTCGACTTTCACTTTTAGGTTCTGTTCACACATATAATAACAATATATGTTTTAGAATCACAAGCAGAGTAAACATTTGTATCAACAAAAAGACACAATTCAATAGTAAACATTTGTATCAACAAACATTTGTTCCAGAATATGTTGTCTTTTTAGCATATCCTTTAATTTTGTTTATGTCAATAGTAAAGTTTATAACCTTTACTAGCTGCTTTCCTGCCGGTTCTCCCCCTTCGAGGGTAAGGGAGGGTGCTAGATCCTCCAACAACAGGACGAGCCAAACTAGCGTTCTTGTCAACATCACCCAAATCATTGTAGACATCATAATCATATATTCTTTCCCATTCCTTGCGCTCTCCTTTTCCATCTCCTCTTAAAGTCTTCAATTCTTCTTGTCTGTAGTACACTAATGGAGCTGGTGTTTCACTTGGAAGGTATGCCTACAAAATTGTAGTCATTGATGGTATCAAGTTTTTGGAAAAAAAGAATTTATATTCTAAAATAATATTTTTCAAGTTATATACTTGTTGGATATAATTTATATATATTCTTACCTTGTTGGCAAAGAAAATGCGTTTAGTTTTGTAATTTTTAGCATTGTAAACCCATGAGTTGCAAACAAAGTTGATGGTTCCATGGTTTGGAACATCTTCAAGAGTCAAGCTGACAAGGAAGAATTCACCACCTTGCAAATAATTCTCGATATAAAAAGCTCCTGGAGTTCCCATGTCATTGTCCCATTCAAATTCAATACTGAAAGCATTTTGTTTATCTCCCAATGTTGGTAAGGAGGTAATAACAGATTTCAGAAATGTTTTCTCTCCCACTTTGCCTTTTCCGGTTCCTGTATAAAAATGTCAAAAATTGGACTCTCAATTTCATTGATATGATGATTTTAAATAGTAGTAACACGTTATATAATAAGATAAAGAAGTTGTTACCATCCGCAACAGTAGCACTAATCAGCCAGAGAGCCACAGAACGGCGGAACAGGGCAGTGGCGGTGTCAAGTACATTACCGGCAATATCACCAGCAATATCGAAGAAACCGTCAACTAGACCACCGGCACTTTGAGCTGCAGTGAGTTCGTTAATGTCCAACACATTCTTTTGCATCAACACCACAGTTCCCTTCACCTTTTGGTGCCTATCAAAGAGACCTTTCACCAATGAACTCATCTTTTATGCTTAAATGTATTACACTATCTTTGGTAAATGAAAGAAAAGCTTGCTTGTGTCTTGTTACCATGGGGATGCTTAGTATTTATAGTAGTTCAAAAGAAATCATTGTTTATTATTCACTATAGTTTTTTACATAATTAATTTACTAATTAACAACACGTTTAAATGAACCTGTTTGAAAAACAAAAACACGTTTAAATGAACGTGACTCATTATATTTATTAAGAACATAGCCGGCCTGAGGTTTTAGAGAAAAAACTCTATCTTCCCTCTAATTTCTTCACTTTTTCATCCAACGGAGAAGAGTGATTTTGAGTCATATTTTTTTCTCTCCCATAATCACCCATTTGTATCGATCTTTTTGTCTCATTCACATAAATAAGTGATATCCACATTGATCTCATGTTTCTTTCGTGATTTTGTGTTTGTGTCACTTGAGTGCGATAATTTTTGTTCGTCATCTTTATGCATTGTTGTTTAATTTTTTGTTTTGTTGCAATGTTAATTTAATTTATATTGACGAATCAACTTCAATCCATTATAGATTTAAAGGCATAAATATCAAGTTCAATTGATTACTGAATTCAGTCAATGGCTTGAGCTTTAACATTAAAATTTTAAAGGCATAAATATTGAGTTTACTTTGATTTTGTGACTTTTATAGACATTTCGTTACTTTGTTATCAATTTACTTCAATCCATTATAGATTTGAAGGCATAAATATCAAGTTCAATCGATTAATTCAGTCAATGGCTTGAGCTTTAACATTAAAATTTTAAAGGCATAAATATTGAGTTTACTTTGATTTTGTTACTTTTATAGACATTTCGTTACTTTGTTATCAATTTACATGTTGTGGTTTTAGTCTCATGTTTAACTTAAATCAATTGAGCTACTCAATTTCCTATGATATTTTTGATGTATTATATTTTATTTTATTTTATTTTGTCAAGTAGCTTAATTGCTAGAATTCATCATTTTTCAAAATGAATAAATGGGGTGTCCAGGGTTTGAACCCCAACCCCGACATATAACAATACATGTCCCTGCCAACTGAGTTATGCTCACGAGGATTTTGATGTATTATATTAATTTGAACTAATGAATGACTGTTTTGTTTAGTAATAAAAAACACGTTTAAATGCAATTGGGGCACAATCTTATGCTAATTTTTCGATGATTATCTTGTTGTATATAAAATAATAATATATTCCTACGTTTCATTATTATTTAGATTGTCATATGTATTGTTAATTAGGTACTGACGTGTGTATGCATTGGTAGTTTCGATCACGGTTGAAATTGATGGCCGTTTGGGACCCCATTTTAGGAGGGACACCAACTATTTTTATAATTAAAAAATTAAAACTATATGTACTTAAAAAACTATATACAAATTGCTAATGTTAACATGTGTTTTATGGACACTTGTTAAATAGGTTATTGGAAATTAGATCTCAAGTTCAAAAAGAACAAATTGCTAACTTCACCCCTTTAAATTGTCTAATGTTAACAAATTATCCCTTTAAATCATATGGTTTCCTTCACCCCTTTGGCAAAAATAATGTATTTTGCTTGAGTTCTAGTTAGTGCCACCATGAATTGTTAATTTGTCTTCCAACTAATACTCGAGCCATAAAGAGTAAACACAAAATCCGATAAAGATTTTCTTGTGTCCACATTTCTCGCATACTCGGGATCCACATACCCCTCCAAAGTGTCTTCCTCTTGAGATTCTCTTATGTACTTCAAACCTATTTTCATAGACACGTTCAAGTATCTCAACACCAATTTCAAAGTTTGCCAATGAACAAGAGCAGTATTTTCTATAAGTTGACTCACTACACTGACTCTATAACAATTTCTTCAAAAGACACACCTTAGACTTTTCCTTCAGAAAACCTTGTGGTTTCTCCATGTAGATAGACTTTTCAAGGTCTTCATGTAAGAATGTAGTCTTAACATCCATTTGTTCAAGCTAAAGTTTGTATTGATTCATGAAGGTCATAAGTATCCTTATGGGACAATGCTTCACCAAAGGTGAGAAGATTTCATTGTAGCCAATCCAATTAAATTGAGTGAAACCCTTTGCAACAAGTCTTACATCTTCTATGCGAGGAAACGGACTTCCACTTGAATCTAATGCTGGAGTTTGATCCTCCACATCTTCTTTATCTTCACCTCAACCTCAACCTAAGTATCATCTACCCTTGTTTCTGGTTTTGAAGTCTCTAGGTATTTTCACTTAATCCTTATGCGGGTCAAATCAAAAGTAACACCCCTGCTTTATAATGACTCTCGATCCTCCTCCATATTCCAACTTCCACTTCCAAATTTACCCTATGTTATTTATCTAGTATTCAATGTTCATAAAATTATAGTTTGTTCGATTTATCTTTTTCTAGCAAACCTTGTTTATCTAGTACTACTAAACCTCTTTCAGTGACATGATCTAACCTTAAATTTTGGCATAATACTTACTGATGTGCGAGCATAGGAAAAATCTTCTTTATCAAATGGCGTTGTTGCTGGGAAATGCATCAAATTAGTTTTATTTTGCTTGAGAACAATTTTTTCGAACCTGAAATATTTTGCTTAAAGCGCCCAGTGAACCATACATAACTTGTAAATATTTTGTTTTCTTTATTTTAGTTTTAATTGATGTTGTTTACAATCTTTATAACACACTTGACTATTAACTATTGGTATAGTTGTTTGATTGTTTTGTAAGCAAGGCAAAACTTCCAAAAATTAGCTGATATATGATCTCGAGATTGAAAGGAATCAAAGAAGAAACAAACGCCAAACAAACAAAAGAAGAAAATATCTTCCACAATCAACAACAAATATGGCCAACAACGAAGAAACACTGACACCATTGACGAACACTAATAGTCCAAGAAGGTGCCTGGAAACAACCAGAGACAGATCAACTCTTGCACTCAACTCCTCTCACCCAGAATGGACCTTGAAGATCCTATCAACCACTTGGCTGAAGTTCTTTAATTCCCTTACCCCGAGAGACTTTGGCAGAAGGACCAACAGGGGAATGATCACTAATGGATTCTAGAGAGCCCACCCATTGTCATTCGACATCAAAAATTTGGTGATGACTAGATTGAAGGACAATGTGTACGATGGAGGAGAGGTACAAGACCCTAACTAATTAATACCTCGGCAAGTTTTACAAGATATGCCAATATTGTTGTCCAAATGGTATCACAAAGGAACAGAAGAGGTTGTGACTTTTTCAAATGTCGCTCAATGGTAGGAACAAAGACTAGTTAACAACTTTATCAAGTGGATCCATTAAAAATTATGATGAGTACGAAGAAAAATTTATTGGACGGTTCTTTTCAGTCACGAAGTTCATGGCAAAGCAGGTTGAGATAACCCACTTCGAGAAGAAAGAGAATGAATCCATTTACGACACTTTGGAGTAAAGGAAGGAGTAATCAAAATCAAAGTAGTTTAAATCAACAAGAACAACAATAAACTGACCTAGAACTAAGTGTGAATCAATACGACAAACATAACCAAAGAAACCACGATAAGAAAGAAGAGAAAAAACAACACAACAATATTTGTTTACATAATTCATACAGGTTTATCCTAAATCTAGGGGGAGAAAAGCTCTCCAATTAACTAGGAAATGAGTGATACAAAGAGAAAATTTGTTGTTCACATTTCTTAAAAGGCTGAAAAACGCCAGTAAAAGACGTAAGTGACCCGACCACAGTTAACTATCGAGGTTCCTTCGGTAGTTAACTGTCGATGTTCTGTTATAAGAACATAACAGACATATGAATTTCCAAAACTCCATTGTTGCGGTTTTTGCATTCTTAGGTGCGATTTTGTCAAAGCTAAAGCCATTCAACGCCAATTCTAAGCACAAAATCAAGTAAGTGTTTTGAATCCTATTGCATTGATTTTTTTATTGAATTGTTAGATTTCTTGGAAATTTTTTGACATATTTAGGTTTTGTTAATTTTAGATTTGATGATGATTTTTGATTGATTTGTTATATGTTGTTTAGAATAGAATTGATTGAATTGTGTTAGAAAATGTTAGGAATTGTTAGAAATTTTTAAGTATTATTAGAAATTTTTAGGAATTGTTAGAAATTGTAAATTTTTTTAGGAATTTATGGTAGAATTTTTATCCGATGTTTTGATCCGATTTTTGCATCGTGTAGAAATGTCTTTGAAACAGGGCGATACTACTCAATTAAAAAAAGAGGGTGAGAAGATATCTAATCTCTTTTGACATCGTGTAGAAGAGATCTAACCCCAATGTTCATTTGGTTGACCGCTTGCCTATTTGTATGAATGGATAGACGGCGTATAGGAGTGATCTCCTTGTTGCTTGTGAGTCGCTTGAGGATTAGCTTTGGAGCTACCTCGTTTCTTTTCTTTGGAGTCTTAGTTAGAGTGCTAATTAGGATGTCAAACTTATGTTATTTATTATGTCCTTGAGACTTGTTGCTCATTTATATTTGAGTCCTTATATTTTATTTGGTGATGAATTATGAGACCTATGACATGGTTATGGAGAACTGTTTAAGTTGTTGAGATCATTTTGTATGTTTGTCTTCCGTTGCGAATTTTTTTATGAAAACCAATTATGCATGTTTTGAGAAACGAAGTCGTAACATCTAAACTCTTTTGAAAACAATTATTTATTTTGCATGTTTTATTGCTTAAGGGGTTTAGGGTGTTACAAGTTCCAGAGGAGTTATGAATTGAATCCTTTTGTATCTAGACTATAATGAGTTTTCTAAGATATGTTTTACATTTTAATATTGTTTGATTAGTGTTTTAATGAATTGTTTTTTTATTTTGTTTTATGATATATACCTAGATATTGTTGAACCTCCCATTGTTCCGAAGTCTATTATATTGATAATTTTTTTTGATCAAAGCAAGAGAAATTAAATTGCAAAGCAGGAGGAGGCCTGAACCTTATTACAACAAAAAAGGCCAACTATGACCATTCTCATCTAAAACAAATCTATGCTAAGAATATGAGTACAACTCAAAAGAAAGCTTCTAAAAACTTAAAACATTCATGTGGGTTAACCAAACTATATAGATCAAAAGAACTTTGCCTACAACTTTAGTGGGATATCCCTTTCTTTGATCGGGTTTGTATTCCTTCATTGCTTGTTCCTTTATTATGTTGCAGTTTATGCTTGTTTTTCTTCCTTTTAGAGACACATGGAGTATATAGGGTAGGGTATAGGATATCCTCCTCACTAGCAACATCTATGTTCTGATCATCTGACCCCTCCAAAGATTGTTCATCCGATGCTAAATCACCCCATAAAGTTTTTAGAATTTTAACACTTTTTAAAGCATTAATGGTAGCAGTTGAAGAGATTGCAGGATAAGAGCTAACTGGTCGATTGTCAGGACCGAGTGCTAATGTGGTTTTGATGGGCACAACCATAGACAAAGTGGGAGAAGAAGGCATGGGGAATGACTGGCTTCCAAGGGCCTTAGACTTCTCATGCAGGGCAGTGCTATTAAACATAGAATCAGAGGGCCTTGATTGCACAAAAGTATGTGTCTCAGTCCTAGTTATTAACACTGAACTAGCCTTTACTTGAGGATGAACAAAAAAAGTCTCATTGGTAGCTATCTCATTAGCAATAACAAATGAGAAATCATTGTCCTCACTAATCAAGTCAGAGGCATCATTCGTTAACCCCTCTAAATATGAGATGTTCTCAATATCACCAAATGAGTGATTTCCTTAAACATCAAAATTCATAGAACTACTTCCTTCCTTGTCAGAGTTATCATGAACTCCCTTATTCAAATCTGATTTTCTTGTCTGCTCCAACACAAAGGGAACTATGGGGGATTTACCAGACAAAGTACCTGAACTAACAACATTGGTATTATGATTTGGCACTATGGACTGTTTTCTATTCCTCTCCAAGATAGTATTCACACCAGAAGAAGGCTTCTCAATGGCTATTGTGCCACCATTAGTAGTATTCAAGTTTCCCCCAATGTCAGTATTCTCTTCTACTTCTGTCTCATCACAGACCAAAACAGAAAAAGGGTTAATGAGCGTAATATCAGCATCACAGTCAATGGTAATAACATCATTATGTTCATGAGATCTAGCAATCTCCCTTGATTGCTTAGTAGACAAGTTGGTGGTTAACCTTGTATTTCTGCTTTGGTATCACCTTAAGATTGCCATGACCAGCACCATCAGCTGCTACATTATTAGCAATTTTCTTACATTGCTGAAGAGAATGCCCTATAATTTTGCAATGATTACAAAATAACAAGTGCTTTTCATATGAAACTTTAACATGAAAAGCATGATTATCTCTTTCAACTAGCACAAAATTATATAATTTCGAGGATAGATCAACATCCACCAAAACACGGGCATATAATCCGAAAAGTCTTTTATTAGTAGCTTCATCAATAGAGAGGGGGGTGCCAATACCTGAAGCAATCTCGAAAAGAGTTTGTTTGTGCCAATACTCTTGTGGAAGGTGCATCAACCTAATCCAAATCTGCTCGTGCGTTTGAACCTGGTTTTGCGGCTTAAAATCCTTCGTCCAACAGAAGAAACGAAGCAACCCAGGGCTGAGATTAATCAACCTCAATGACCATATCTTCCTCATATCTTCAATTGAACTGAAACTGAATTCAAGGAAACCCTTACCCAGAGGCACAACATACTAGTTTTTGATGTCCTTCCACACAGCATTGAGTTTTTCCTTCAAAATCTTCGTGGTTACCGGCGAATCGCCTTTGCGAAGCATTAATCTACCATGAAGATTGTGCTTGCAATCTTCCAAACCAGCTTCATACTCCAATTGAGAGATTTTAACGCTAATAGTATCTCCTTTAATCACCCTAGGAGGAAGTTGATTGACCTGAATATCACAGGCACGAGAAACAACTTGTGCAAACGAATTCCCTGTAGTCTCTTCCGCCGCCGCCGACGGCGGTGCTAAGAACTTCTGGGGACAGAAGGTGGCCATATCGTCTATTCTATTGATAATGAAAATATTTTTTCTCTGAAAAGAAATATGATGATCGAGAAGAGATGATTAATTAGGTTAATTTTCAAACAAGAAAGACAGAATTTACTATTAATATAGTTATATTTGAAGGTGGCTTCCGACGTAGAAAACTAAAGTTTGTGTTCAGTTGTGAAGGAGGCGGTGGGTATAAAGAAGGAACGTGTTTATGGAAATGCAGATGTCCATTCTGGTTTCGTGGTTTTTTAGTGCATAAAAAATATGGAGCCTTGATGTTGTTTTAGGATTGCATAATCATAAGATGCAGTCAAAGTTAGAAGGTCATTTTTTGATTGGTCGTTTAAATATTTTGTCGACTTCAAAAAATAGATGGAAAGACAAGGGTTGCAAAGCAAGTTTACAATCCTCGTTAGAGATACAAAAACACCATCAGAGGTTGGAGAACAAAAATAAAGCAATTGTGGAAGTGTTTGAAGAAAGCAACTCTACTTTCACGTATAAACATTTGGTGAGTCAAAAACTGTTCAAAACATGTTTTTGGTACATCCTAAACACGTGAAATTGTTTAATACTTTTTCTACTCTTTAGTTAATTCATTTCACTTACTTCCTTTAATCACTAATATAATCAAAAAGGCACTTATAAAATTTATTTGAATTACTTATATATCCAGTATTGTATATTAAATACGTCAGTTATTCTGTTAATAAAAAAATGGTTTTTTTCTTATGATAGTGACGGTAATGAATATAATATATCAATTACTAAAATGTATTGTTTAAGATAGTTCGCATTAGTCATATAACTCAATACCCAAAACACAGTGACTCACATTTTGTAAGTAGTAGTACAATAAAATAAAAATTTGAATTCAATATGACTTTAAATTGGAGCAAATTTTGTTATAATATTGTACTTTCGTATTAAAATAATCAATTTTTTACCTTATGAGTTGATGTATGTAGTGGAAAAACAAGTGGTCTACATGAAATATAATTACTATGGTCTACTACCTTTTCAACCTTATCATCTTTTTTGGTCATGCCATATTGCATATTTGTATAAGCTTCCATGTTCATAATTATTTTCTTAAATTATGAAGTTTGCATTTCATATAGGTCAAATGCATCCAAAGGTCCTTTAGGATTTTTATTTTTCCTAAATTGGTCCTTTAAATTTCAAAAGTTCTAAATAAGTCCTTTTAATTTTTAAAACGTTTCAAAGTCATATAGTCAGCGTTTGAATTTCTATAAAATGTCAAATTAAACATTAGTTGCAAAGCAATAATATTAGGTACATAGAGTAGAACACACAATACAGTGCTTTTAAGGTTTTCCCTTATGAAATTTGTGGTATTTCATCACATAATTAATGACTCAAACCGTGTACCAGTCCCTTTTGCTGCAAATTAATATAAAGATGAAAGTAAAACTATGCCATAAAGATGTCAAATTAACGGCCACGTTATCTTGTTTTAAACGGTGGCTGACGGACAGTATGACTTTGAAATGTTTTAGAAACTAAAAGGACTTATTTAAGACTTTTGAAACTTAAAGGACCAACTTGAGAAAAACAAAAAACTTAAAGGACCTTTGGTTGCATTTCACCTTTCATATATCATATAATAAGTCCATCACAATAAAAGGTACTACCATAAGACCAAAAAAAAAAAAAAGGTACTACCATAGTAGTTTTTATAAATAAAAATGATAACAATCAAACAAACATGCATAAAAACATAACCATACAACGGGAGTTGAGGGAAATGAGTTCCATCTCATCTTTTATTCAAAGCAACAAACAACAAAACAGCCATGATATGTTCTAGATGGAGACACTGTTGGGAATGCCTCTGAAAGTCAATCCTGGTTCACTTGAAGGATAAAGCACAGTGTATGGCATCTTCACAGGCCCATTCCTGTTTTTCAATGCCTCATCATTGTTCCTTTGAATGAGCTTTTGCTCAATTTCAGCCAATTTCCTTCCAAACTTCTTGTAGGCCTCAACCGGCTCTGAATCATACGTCCAAAGATCACCTTCGATACGGTGTCCAATGTATTGCTCATTAGCAACATGCGTTGACAATTGCTCTATAATGGTCAAGTTAATAAATGTATCAGTCAATGATGTGATTGTCATCAAATATGCCTTCTCGTAGTCCTTAGCAAGCTCGTCATACTCAAGGGTTCCTTCCTCGGGCATGAATCTTCTGCTTTTAGTTGGTCGGTTAACGATGTATCCTCCGTACGGATATTGTCCAAAATTAACAGCTGCATGAAGTGCTGAAGCCATCCATATGAGGATGGTGCAAGTTTCAATCAACTCTGCACGAGTTTGCATCTGAAACCACCATGTTGCATTCTTCAAGTCACCATGGCCCACTTCTACAAGTTCTTTCCAAAATGCTTGGAGCTGGGAATCGTGAACAACATCTGCTTCTGACTTGTAATAGAAATTTACATATTCATCAACCCATGACTTAATAGCACCCCATATCTCTAGTCCATCAGAAGCATAAGGATAATCCTCTATCAAAAGGCGGACACCATATGGAGAAGATGGATCTTTAACGGCCATTCCTCTATATAACAAGCAAGGAAGATAACATAATTAGTGTACAAAATATACTATAAAAAAAAATGGGAAGAGTTTTATTAATTTAAGTGATATTAATGACTATTTTACAATTGTTCCCAAGAGTATTTGAACTCCATCTAGCCAAAATATAAAAGTTAGTTAGAAAAGTTAGCTCGAGTTGTTAGCAGGTTGATAGCTTATTAATTGGTAGTTACTTCATTCATTCTCTACTAGCTCAAAGATTGCAAAGTAAAACTATTTCTAAAATTGGACAGGATTAAGATGTAATATCTAGCAAGTTTACCTTCTGATTAGATCATTAGGCAATCCTTCTTCGGTGAAAACCCAATCCTTGTAAACATCAGAAGACAATTCCATTGAATAACTTCCAAACAAGTATGTTGACTCTATGATACCCCCTGCGCTGATCAAGATATCTCGCGCATTGGCATTAATGTTCATTGTGTTACGATAATGTGGAAGTAATAGTTTATGAATAGGGTGAACCACACTAAGATGCCTATTTGTTGCTATGATGAATGGCTCAACAGAAGCATGAGTGTTCAACCTGATACATATGGATATATATATATTCATGAAATTACTCATAGATCGTTCAAATATTGTATAAAAATGATTAATAAAATCCATACCAATGGCTGATAAGCTGATGATAGCAGGAATCATTTACAACAACGTAAGCCCTAGCAAGGAGCCAAATTGAAGCTTCAACACCTTCACTTGCAGGAGAGTAAACATTATTAACAGGACCAAAACTATCACCATCAGGATGTGGCGTACTTAGTTCAATGGCCAATGGCTTCAAAGTTCCATCATCTTGCAAAAAGAGAATGGTCCTTGTGGCATATGCCTTTGCGCCAGTTGCATTTACTTTCCTCAAATATGGAAAGATAGCTTCGTGGTGATCAAGTATGTATAGTCTATTACTTTGGATAGCCTGTTACATAAAATAAAATTTAGCTATTGAAAAATAATAAAAACATAAATTCTTTCATGTAACGTTGAATTGGAGAAGAAACACTTTAATTTTGATTTATAAGAATAAGTGGCATATATAAAATTGTGCAAATTATAGAGGAATTAAACTTATGAGTCATATCATGACACTTTGGAAACTAAGAAAAGTGACCCTCGTTATTGATAATCAATTTTATTTTATGTCTAGGAGGTTGACTATGGAAGCGAACTACTTACTTTGACATGTGTCTAGAGAGATTTTGTGGAAAGCTCTAAAGAAGAAAAGGGTAAGGATTACTTATATGGAGCCATCAAGGATATGTGTGAGGGAGCTTCAACAAGTGTGAGGAAGCAGAATAAGGCTACCGATGATTTTCCCATAACAATAGGATATCACCAAGGGTCCCGATGATTTTCCCATAACAATAGGATATCACCAAGGGTCAACTCTAATTACTTTGATTATGGATGTATTTACGAAACACATTCAAGAGTTATCTCCTAGATGTATGCATTATGCAGATGAAGTCGCCCTGGTTTAGAGTCAAGGGATGATTTGAATGAGAGGTTAGAGACCTGGCGACAAACCTTAGAAGAGTATGGCTTTTACCTAATAGAATCAAGATTAAAAATGACACCATTAGAGAGAGTTGGGTAGAACCTATAGTTAAAAAGATGGTGGAAAATATGATTAGGTAGTTTGGACATGTAGATTTTGTAGTAAGGATAGTAGATCAGATGGAGGATAGTCAAATCAAAAGAGGTATATAAAGACTTACAAAAATTATAAGAGAAACTATTATAAATGATTTAAAGATTAATGAGTTGGATCCGAATATAGTTTATGAAAAAACATTATGGTGTATTTGATCCACCATAATTTGATCCACCATAATGGCTCGTTTGTTTTTCTTGTAACAGTGAATTGAGGCATTGTTTACCTGTTCTACGTTGACCCCATCCATGTATGGCTCCAAGTGTTCTTTGGTTATTATGGTTGTATTATCACCATATAGTTGTCTATCTATCCTGCTCTTTGGTGGAAACTCCTACATTAGACATACCAAATTATGAATGTAGCAAGAAAAGTCGGTATCATAGTCTTTTTTTTATTTATTTCTTTTGTACTTAATTTCTAAAAAATATCTAACAATTAAATTTAGTTACCGAAAGTTTTCTGATGACGTTTGGATTCACACCAGCAATCATCTCCCTTGCAAATTCCTCATCAGTCATCCATGCAGTGCGATCCTCTATTCATAGTAAGAAATTTTCAAAAGATCCATGAGCTTTCTTTACATGATTGTGTATATAATTAACTATATTGTTAGGACTAGGAATTTCTGACTGATATATATACCTTGAATCACTAGTGGTGTTGGAAACTGTGGAGTTTCACCAGCGAAAAGCGATAACACTTCATCAAAGGAGTTAAACTCTGGTGGATCATTTTGAAGTCTAACAAGAGATCTTAATTGAGGTGTGTCATGGTGAGATGCTGATTTGAGTGTTTTAATAACAACGTCCTTATCTGCAGGGACAAGTAACTCATCTCTTGGAATGTAAACATATCCACTCCGGCTCTCAGTCTCTGGATCTGTTCATATATAGGGTAACAAAATATGTTTCTATCAAAGTAAAAACATATAAAATAACAAAAAATTGAAAACAGACACACATGTTTGAAGCCACACATTTCTCTAGGCGTTTTCTGCCGGTTCTAACCCTTCGAGGGTAAGGCAAGGCACTTGATCCCCCGAGAACTGGACAGAGACAAGCATGGGCTTATGTCTGGCAGACCCAAATCATTGTAGACATCATAATCATATATTCTTTCCCAATCTTTGCGCTCTCCGGTTCCATCTCCTCTTAAAGTGTTAAATTCTTCATTTATGTAGTACACTAATGGAGGTGGTATTTCACTTGGAAGGTATGCCTGCATAATTTTAGCCATTCGTGGTGTAAAGGTTTTTCAAAAAGATAAATATTACATCATCCGGTCACATTTATAAGCAAAAAACAAATTTGTAGGTTCATTGAATAACCAATGTATCTGGTTTATATATAGACCTAATACATTAGTTGTTTAATTAATCTAAAAAGTTGTTTTTTCCTTATAAATGTGACCGAATAAAGTATATATTTAAAAAGTTACATGTAAATGATAAATGGGTTGTGATTGGGGAGATAGCTCGGACATATGAGTTCGACTTCCTCTACAAACATTTTTAATAACTAATTGTTAACCTTTGTCGCTGGAAAAAATAGTTAACAACTACATGTTGGATAAAATTTATATGGTTACCTTGTTGGCAAAGAAAATGCGTTCCGTATTATTGTACTTTTCAGCATTATAAACCCATGAGTTGCAAACAAAGTTTATGGTTTCATGGCTTGCAACATCTTCAAGTGTTAAACTCACAAGGAAGAACTCATGTTGCATAAAATTCTCGATATAAAATGCTCCAGGAATTCCCATGTGATGTGGATCCCATTTAAAATGAATACTGAAAGCAGATTGTTTGTCTCCCAATGTTGGTATGGATGTAAGATGACTTTCCAAATACGTTTTCTTTCCCACTTTTCCTTTTCTAGTAACTATAAAAATGTCAAAAAAAATATAGATTCTCAATTTCACTATGATTCTCAAATAGGTACCCGTTAGTTTTCAAACAATTTAATCTTTTTGCAACTTAATTTTTTTTTTTTTTTATGATGATAATGACTCAATTTTATTTTTTTGCCTAAATAATTTGTCATCCATATGGCATATGAGTGATATAAAATTTAAATAATTTCTTAGTAATAATTGATAACTAAATATTTATATCGAACAATATTCAACATCAAAGAGATAGACGTGCACGTTAGTGTTCGACTTTCTGCTAGTTTATATAAAGAGAATACATGATACTGATATGATTTTTCACTTTCAACTTTATTCTTCGTTTCCTTTAAACAAAACATTATCATTCATTTAAGAAAAATGCTATTTAACACGACAGTAACCTTCTCGACGGTTTCCCGACACATGTGACATGTATGTCACTCATCCACTTTTTTAGGATTTCCATATTTTTCTCTCCCACCTCCCTTGATATCTGCTCAAAACTGGTTTTTGATTGGCTTGTTTTCATTCTTGATAAATTCTTGATAATTCTTGTCGTTGTGAATAGCATTGTTGTTCATTTAAACTACCAACTGAGCTATGCTCATAGAGACATATTTGCAATATTAAGATTTTTCAATCAATAGGAAGGGGTTTCAATCATAAGATTCTGGTTCTCGATTGTTGTTGTAGATAATTTTAATTAGTTTTTAATGTAGATCAGTTAGCCAAGCTAAGTTGTTCAGATGTTTTCTCAAAATATTTAGTAGGAATTAATCCTTCTAAAATACAGTTTTAATCAGCTCCATTGTCAAAAAGGGTTGTTGTTTCAAGAATAAATTCTTTTATGACAATCCTAATATTTATATAAAATAAATTGGATTTTTAATTGATTTATTAAACCTAAAAACTCTTCATCTCCTTGCTTATCAAGGAAGTTAATATTTTGGACAGGATTTTTTAACTTATGTTGTATTATCTTCATAACTGTCGTAGCTTTGTAATTGTCCTAGGGTGAATTCATGATTGTTTTGGAGAAGACTAACACATCATCAATATATAGATTTGTAATTTTTGAAAATGGATTAAAAATGTCATTCATAATTCTCTGAAATTTCGAAGGAGCATTTTTTAGCCCAAAAGGCATAACAGTCCATTCTTACTGTCCAAAAGATACAATAAAAGTTGTTTTGCATCGATCTTCTTCTTTGATTTGGATTTGCCAAAATCCAAATTTAATATGAAATTTAGAGAATTTTGTTGCATCTTTTAAAGATTGAGGAGATCTTTCTTGTTAGGGATAGGGTAACGATTCCAACCTAAAGCATGGTTAAGAGGTTAATAATTAATAACTAAACGAGGAACACCTTTTCAATTCCAGCTTGTTTGTTAACGTAAAAGATTGAACAGGACCAAATACTCTTGCTTTTCTTAATAAATCCTTATACTAAGAGATCTTTGATTTCTTTTTGACAAATTTGAAGAAGTTTTTCATTCATTTCAGTTTGTTTTAAATCTTTTATTTCAATATTTAGGTTGTTAATCTCATGTTGGAGATCTTGGATTGTTATAGGTTTAATTGTGGTTCTTTCAAGTATTTTAAAAGTATCTTTTAGATTGAATTGATTACTTGCTAAAGGATTTCTCGTTGGTTTAGCTTCAAGAGTTGATTTCAACTTTTCAAGATAAAATTTCTTGTTTTGGGGATCACTGATAGCATTAATGACTTCAAAAAGGAGATCTTGCTCTTTTATTAGAACATAAATTTGACTAGAGGAATCTGAATCTTCCTTAGATAAATCATCATTTTGAACTTGATTAAATCCTCAAAAGATTCTTGATACGATTCTTCTTCATTAGACCCAATTAACATATTATTAATACGATCTTATACATCTTCATCGAGGTTAAGGGCCTTTATTTTTCCTTTCAGCCTGCACTATTTGCTAAGATGGCCAGGTTTCCCACAATTATAGCAATCAGCTCCAGTTCTGGGTTTCCTAGCGACATTACTAAAAGGGAGGATAGAGTCAGGTTACTCACTTGACTCAGAATTAAAAGGTTTCTTACAAGGTTTATTATAACCCTTATTGTATGGTTTATTATGATTTTTGTTATAAAAAATTGGTTTGGGTAAATTCTTCTTAGGTTTAAGTTTAGATTTATTTAATCAAGGTGGTAAACCAAATTATTCACAAAATGTTCCAAAATCTCTACGATTTTGGACCTTTTCTTTAGCAAGTTGTTGTTGGATCTTATCATCTTGGCAGACCTTTAAAGCCACCTTTTGAATATATGCAATTAATTGGCCATAACTTAATTTCTCATAAGGAATATCACCACTAGGGTTTTGATATTCAATAACCCTTGTTAAAAAATAATTGCAGAAATCAAAACATTTATCTATCCAACCATAGGGTAGATCAGCCGCTACTCCTCCAATACGAAAATAATTATGCATCATTCTCATACCT
>Ga0315915_1003033_pt1 | contig 21373 bp, 13 predicted proteins | sample MpolbnodulesMG_FD_207738 | JGI IMG/M metagenome (GOLD analysis project Ga0315915, IMG submission 207738) | Medicago polymorpha root nodule microbial communities from Los Angeles, California, United States - branched nodules | ecosystem: Host-associated > Plants > Roots > Nodule | place: USA... | reverse complement strand
CGTCCAAAGAATTAGGAAAACCAAGGTTAAATATTTTCTAAGTTTAGTTTTACTTAATACATTTTTTTATTTTTATTCCTGTTAAAACTAAAATTGTTTAATTATCCATAAACTATTACATTTTTTACAAGTATTATATGATGTAAAGACTTCACTTAAAAATAAAATAAAAATCATTTTTTATTACCATTTATATAGGTCCTCATATCACGAACCTAAGTCTAGAACATTTAGAGAGTAACACACAAGGGAAGACAAATCACATAAACTGGTTTTTTCACTCTTCGTTTTTCTTTTAAATCAACTCTTTCCCTTAAAATGAGCCAACTTCATACCTAAAAGAGTGTTCATTAATTACAGTCAATCAAAAAACTAAATTAAGAAAGCATTAAATTAAAGGCATCATTAATATAAATTTTAATTCATGCACACAATAACTTAGTTTTAGTTTACATGCATATGCAACGTATTCTTACCTTAGCATGTTTACAATGATATTATCATACGACAACGACCATCTTCACGCTATTGAATTTTCTTTCCACAATTAATAGATCATATCGTCACTTACCAACAATGCAACGAATGCATGTATAGCTGAGTTTTGTCAATACTCAAAATAATACTCGTGTGACATCCGAACGTGCAAGTAGCAATGCAAATGAATCATTCTCCCGTGTATACCAAAAGTGAAAGTTTCCATCATTTGATTATGATAGCAATGACTATTTGCAATTATTGTGAATGAATATATATAAATAGTTTAGGGAACTTCTACGGTACACCTTATAAATTGGGTGTATCGGTACTCTTACTTCATAAATTGATAAATTAATTAACACGATCATTTTAGGAAGTAAAGAGTTATTTGTCAATGTTTATATTTTAAAAAACATCATATCATAAGAAAAAACATAATTCCATTGTTTGTATGAATCATATTAAATTTTTAACATTTTCTAATAAAAAATAATCAATATTCTTCGTTATGAGTAATAAAAATTAGGCTTAAATGCTCTTTTGGTCCCTTAAGTATTTAGTTGGTATCGCTTTGGTCCTTTAACTAAAAGAAAGATTGTTTGAGGATTTTAAGTTTTTTTTTAGTCTCGTTTTGGTCCCTTCTGTTAGGTTTCCGTTAGGGTTTAAAAAAAAGTTAACTCCTGGACACGTGTCACCTTGTCATTGGCTCTGAGATTTATTTTTTTTGATTTTTTTTTTTTATAATATATATTTTATTTTAAAAAAAAATTCCCAGAACCAATGACAAGGTGACACGTGTTAACTTTGGACACGTGTCACCTTGTCATTGGTTCTGGGAATTTTTTTTATAATATATGGTGGGATTTTTTTAATAAAAAAAAAGTATATATATTTTTTTTTAAAAATTGTAAAAAAAAAAAATCTCAGAGCCAATGACAAGGTGACACGTGTCCAGGAGTTAATTTTTTTTTTAAATCCTAACGGAAACCTAACAGAAGGGACCAAAATGAAACTAAAAAAAAACTTAAAATCCTCAAACAATCTTTTTTTTAGTTAAGGGACCAAAGCGATACCAACTAAATACTTAAGGGACCAAAAGAGCATTTAAGCCTAAAAATTAAAAAAAAAAAAAATTTATTTCGTCGATGCTTTTGGTAAATAAAATTTAATTTTTATAATTGTCAATGATAGAAAATAATTCATTTTCTTAAAAAAAAAAAAAAAAACTCATTTAATTATTAATTTAATGATTTGGTGTACCAGTACACTCAAATATTTGGATGTACCATATAATTTGCCAATAGTTTATAGTTTATGTTCAAATTATGTTGCGTCACATGGCATATATGAAACTTGCTTTTAAAAATGTTTTTTTTTATTAACCCTCAAGTTCTGAAGAGAAATGGATCGTCTAAAGCTCGGCCTAGGAGGTGGTAAGTAAAGTGCCAAAAATTGTTCACCCTGAAATTGAACACGGTTTTCCAGAACGATTCGTTCATTGGTGGAGCTCATTAAACACTTAATCTCATTACTTGTTTGAAAAATAACATTCATGTACATGCCATTAAATTGCCGCAAAAAATGCATGTTTCACTACAATAAAGTCCTAGTTACTTTGTAGTTAATCCATAGTAAAAATTGCATCTTTCCTTACAACAAAGTTAGGTTGACGTTGAAGAAATTTTGTAGCAAATATATAGGTATTCATTAAAATGCAAAGCTTGAGGAAACTTTCTATAGATTAACCTATTGCATGTAAAAATCATTTGATTTTTATGTAATCTATAGATTATTTTAATAATATTAGCTTTAGTAGCAATTATTACGTACTATTGCAAATAAAACACACTAAAATTAAATTTAAAAAATACAATATATTTCATTAAATTCAGTGGCTACTGCTAATACAAAAGCAAGTCAAGTTCCCACTTTCTATCCTCCTAAAAGCCTAAAACAGACTATATATTACAAGTGAACACTAGCCTAAAATCTGAAAAAATGTATTCCAAAGTTTACACTAACGTTGCAGAAATCAATATACCATCTAACCAGCTACCTGCCAAATATATGGACTATTGAATATGGAACTTTAACAACTTCAGTCACCTCCGCTTCTTTTTCCGCTTTGAAGTTACAAATTTTGTTCGCTATTGTTTCTTCCATTTTTTTCAATAACTACTCATGCATTGCAAACTTTCTGCAATTGTGATGTCCAAGCATAGTGTGGCCAAGTTAATGTAACCTCTTAATGAACATTGTTTTTTATTGACTGGAATTTCCAAAAATAGAGAAATTTAATTTTGCTTATATGATTTATTATTTGATTCTGTGTGTACATAATTTTGATTTATGTGTAGGTCCTAAACAGAACTGGTATAACCAAACTGATCAAGATGGCACTGACAGGATCAAGGTAGCTAAGAGACACTGACCCAATATTACACAGACTATGGTATCACTGTTTCAGGTAGCAAAGTTTTAGTTAGATGATTGTAGTTTCTTTGCTTCTTAGGAATAGACTTGGCTTGCTTTCTTTATGTAACCTCTTTCTTTACAGGGTTCAGGCCCTCTCCTGCCTTTATTGCTTTCTTTTACCTTTATAAAAAAAACAAAAAAAAACAACTCAAATGAGCTTATAACACATAAGCTATAAACTATAAGATAAGAAACAGACCTTAAGAAAACAGACCCTATGTTGTGTTTCATTTAAGGAACTTATCGGATTCTGTTTTTCTTAATAAAATAGTAATTTATGTAAAATAACAATAATAATATATTATTAATCTCTCAAAAACAAAATTTAATGATTTATATTATATATAAAGAGAATAGGAATAAAGAAGATTACTAAATAAAAAATTCAAGCAAAATACCAAAATGAGAAAATTGAAAAACTATACTCTAGCTTGTATAATCTGAACACTTTATTTACACAAATTTGGGTCTACCGAGAGAGACTGCTCTGGTCATTGATGTAGAGGCAGTATAGGTTGTGCTGCTGACTTAGATGATTTTGGCTAAAGATTTTCTGAACCATGATAAAGGCTTTACTAGTTTATGCTCAAAGAGGAACAAAAGATGCATGCGCCTGCTACCTTGCATTCCTTTTATTATTTGTATAAACGATTGATGAGTCTTCTATAAAAAAATTTGTCTTGTCCTAATTTGGTTTATTTTGTCTTGTTGGCAGACAATGGTTACATAACGTTAAATCATCTTGCTCCCTGTGCGGCTTCCCGATAACTAAAAGAGTTAAATGTTGCCCAGTTGACACTATTTCATACTTCATCAAATGTTGAGGACTATGATACAATTTTCAAAAAAAAAAAACATGTGCACTCGCCTAAAAACCACAAAGTTGAGGACTATTTTAAACAAACAAGAATGCTGGTTGGTGGAAGCAACCATTGTGATGAATCGTAAAATTGGTAAGCTTGTGATGAATCGTAAAATTGGCAAGTTTCCTTTTGTTTATTTGGACCTTTCCATTGGAGGAATCCTCGTCGCATATCTTTTTGGCAACTATTGATTGATTGTGTTCGAAAAAAGTTATCGGACTGGAAGAGTAAAAATCTTTTCATGGGTGGTCGACTTGTTCTCATTAAATCTGTCATGTGGTCCCTTCCGGTTTATTCGCTTTCCTTCTTCAAAGCTCTCCCACAAGTATAACTTCTTTCTTGAATCTCTCTTTACATCTTTTATATGGGGGAAGTGAGGAAGCTCGCAAAATACATTGGGAGGGTGATGAGACAATGTCGTTTAAGGAGAGGGTAGGACACATCATTAATTGGTAAGATGAGAGTACATCATTTTGGTGTGACCCTTGGCTTGAGGGCGATTGTTTGCGGTATGGGTTTCAACGACTTTTTGATTTATCTGTGGATAAAGGTATTATGGTAGCGAAGAAAGGGAGGCTAGGGTGGGGGGGTGCATGGGTTAGTGTGGCAGTGGAGAAGGCGTCTCTTTGTTTGGGAGGAGGGGCAGTTGGGTGGTTGTATTTCTTTGTTATCTAACATGTTTTTGCAGGACAATGTTGTAGATAGTTAGGTTTGGATACCCAACCCTCCTGATGGCTACACAATCAAAGATGCATATAATCTAATCTCTCGTAATGAACAAACTATAGTTAGTTTTCATTAATATTTGGAACAAATTGTACCTCTAAAGGTGTCACTCTTTGTATGGCGAGTTCTTAACAAAAGGATTCCAACTAAAGATGATTTATCTTGTCGTGGGGTGGCGATTCCAGGAACAAATTATTGTGTTGGAGGGTGTAGTAACGAAGAATCAATCAGTCATTTGTTCTTAAGTTGCAATATTTTGGATGTGTTTGGCATTCCATTCATCGGTGGTTGGGCATATATATCAACGGCCACCCCGGCTAATGTTATGGAGCAGGCACAACAATTTGGGGGTTCTTCTGTGTTTGGGAAAGGCATTCGTTTGTGTCTTCAAGTTATTTGGATGACAACTATTTGGGTGTTGTGGAAAGAACACAATGCAATGATTTTTGTCATGCAGAGCTTCCATTGGACTAGTTATTTGAGCGCGTTAAACTCCATTCTTGATGGTGGTTGAAATCGTACAAATCTCATAATTTTTGCGACTATCACGCATGGTGGTCCAACCTTTTGCTTTGTAATGTTTCATTTTTTTCTTCCTTTTGGATGTCTGTTTAACTATACTTTTTTTTAAAACTTTTTTATTCCTTTGGAGACACTCCTTCCGCGTCAAAGGGAAGTTTAATCTAATATGTCTTTTGGCCTTTTAACAAAAAAAAAAACAAGAAACTTCTCCAATTTTCTTTCTTTTATTCTTCTCTTCTCCAATTTGAGTGGGTAGAAAAAAAGGAAGGGCCGTCACCATTATTCCCAATGTTTCTTGGTCTTTTACTCTCTTCATTTTAAATCTTAGATGATTTTAGCATCTTATTTTTGTTTCAAAACAATGATTGTTGTAAATACAATTAACTATGGATTTTCGATTTTTCAATGCAACGGTAATGATTTTAAGACAGATAATTCATATAACCAAAGGTTCACCCATAGTGTGTAAGTGTAACGAATGCTCTAATCTATACAACAAGAAAATAGAAGGTACATATTATGCATCAATTAGCCTATCCCAAAATAAAACTAATTCCATCTGTAATGAAGCATGACAAGCATTTCATATCGCCATCCTTGATTCTCAGCTGCAGCAAATATAATTGAAGATTGTTTTTCTGACGTAGAAAAGTTCACAATGACACAAGAAAATTACCTAATAGCCCCTAGCAGCAGTTAACAGCCGCTCAAGTAATCGGCGGCAGTCAACAACTGCTGGCACCAGCGGCAATTAACTGCCGTTCACACCAGTAAACAGAACCAGTGCAGTCTGCAATGGTTTTTTCAGCCATTTTGGCATGTTTGTACCTGTAATTTCAAACGGCAATTCCACATGAAATCAAACCGAAACAACAACATCCAGCAATTAATCATAACATTATACAAAACTGATAATGCGGTAACGTTTCACAATTGTTTGAAATGCGTCAAATTTTGCACATTATGCAACACATTACACGTAAAGTACATGAATTTATAATAAATGCAAAACTCAAATATATTGATATATAAATTCGAAAAGTGAATAAATAAATTATTGTTCCATTCGATATCATAACTTATATAGCTGATTCTCAATAATACATGTTCCTAACTTATATAGACGACTCATTACATTACATTCAGGAATGTACCTTCCAACTACAACAATTACGTTACCTCTAAATGGAGTAAATTCAAACTTGCTAAGCAGCAGGACTCCAGTATCCGACCGACATTTCTATTGTTCCATTCAAAATATTAAATTCTTGTTAGGCTTTGTTTAAATGACGGTATTCAAGTGTTAAAAGAATAAGGTCCATTCCTTGACACTTCAATACCTTCATTTAAACCCGCCTAACAAGAATTAAATCTTTTGAAAAGAACAATAGAAATGTCGGTCGGATGCTGGAGCCCTGCTGTTTAACAAGTTTGAATTACCCCATTCAGAGGAAGACAATTATTGTAGTTGGAAGGTGCATTCGGAAATATACCTTCCAACTACAACAATTATCTTACCTTCAAATGGGGTAAATTCAAACTCACTAAGCAGCAGGACTCCAACATTCGTCTGACATTTCTACTGTTCCGTGCAAAACATTAAATTTCTGTTAGGCTTGGTTTAAATGACGGTATTCAAGTGTCAAAAGAATAAGGTCCATTCCTTGACACTTCAATACCTTCATTTAAACAAGCCTAACAAAAATTTAATCTTTTGAAAGGAACAATAGAAATGCTGGTCGAATGCTTGAATCCTATCGTTTAACAAGTTTAAATTACCCCATTTAAAGGAAGACAATTGTTGTAGTTGGAAGGTGCATTTCCCTACCTAATCACGATCTTTTGATGGAATCAAACTTTTGATGATATCTTCAATTGATCTCAGCAACGTTACCCGCACATCGATCCACTGGAACATGCTGTGCTCCCAAAACATGTTCTTCATGTTTTCGTCGTTCTTTAATTCCACCCAAGTGAATGATACTCTCCCCTCGTCGAACGTTAGACGTTTATACCGAACTAATTTCACCCTCCTTGTGTCTCTGGGGTTGACTCCTTAGTTAAATTCATTCAGTTGATCCTTGAGACCTCTTAACGATACACTAAGGCACCGAACCTTCAACCTCTGAGGTTCTGCGCCGTTGAATTCTGCATGAACGTCGATCCACCCCGCCATTGTTTCAAATCTACACAATTAAAAATTAAAAATAATCAATGAAAAACTCATTCAAACACTTGTAGTGAAAATTTTACATAAACCCTAAAAATCTTAAATAAACCCTAAAATTTTTATAAAATTCGAAAAAAATATAAATTTATGCAATATAACTTCATTATAACAAGTATTCATAATATTTGTTAATAGCATTTCAGATCTACAATATAACTATATTAAAACTAAATAATTCAAACCCTAAAAAATTTATATAATTCGAAAAAAAAAAATAAATTAAGCAATATAACTCCATTATAACAAGTACTCATAATATTTGTTAATAGCATTTCAGATCTACAACATAACTATATTAAAAAAAAAATCAAAATTTACAAATTAAACTACAACTAAAATTATAAACATGTATACTAACTAAAATTTATCACAATAGCATAAGTGATGATTTAGTGGAAAAAAATTGAATGATTTGGTAGAGTTTTTTTTAGAGAGTGAAAATTTTGAATTTTTAGAGAGAGATGGTGATGATAGAGTGGCTGGAAGCTGAGTTCTATGTGTTCTTATGTTACGAACACAATGGCAGTTAACTACAGCTGACACCAGCGGCAGTTAACTGCTCAGCGGCAGTTAACTGCCGGCGGTTTTTCTAGCGGTAATTAACTACCGCTGGGAGACCCTAACGTAATTTACTTGTGTCAATGTGAAGTTTTTTAATGTCAAAAAAGCAATTTTCAACCAAAAAAACGTTGGCCCATTTAAAGGCCCGTATTTGGTGAATGAAGTTTGTTAGCGTTGGTGTGCATCCTCTCCTTTTCTCAATCTATCTTCCCACGCGATCTGTGACTATCACGAAACGAGAGAGATGATGTACTCACGGTTCAGAACCGTCGCCAAAAACCTCAAATCCACCACAAAACCCTTCTCTTTCACCACCGCCACCACAACAACAACCACCGCCTCATCCTCCGAATTCCCACAGAATCTGACCGAACTCCGAGCTCGTCTTGCAAGGGAATCCCCATCCCTATCAGACTTCATTTCCTTGAAATCGAACAACGCGTACTCTGTTGAAGTCGGGACGAAGAAGAATCCGCTTCCGAAACCGAAATGGATGAAGGAATCGATTCCTGGTGGTTGGAAGTATGTGCAGATTAAGACGAAGTTGAGAGAATTGAAGCTTCATACGGTTTGTGAAGAGGCGAAGTGCCCTAATATGGGAGAGTGTTGGTCTGGTGGTGAAACGGGAACTGCTACTGCTACTATTATGATTCTTGGTGATACTTGTACTCGAGGTTGCAGGTTATACACCAATCAATTTTTCAATTTTCGCAATTTTAGTATTCAAAATTTGGTATTCAATTTTAGAAAATCAAAGCGATTGAGTTTAATGACATGTGTCGGTGTCAAACACCGTGACATGTTGCACATAGGATATGCTATCAATATGAAATGTTGGTGCTACATTAAATAGATTTGAAATGTAGTGTGGCGTGTAGGTGCGTGCATATACTAGGAAATACAGACATTGATATAAGCAAGTTGTATTACTTTGGTTGTTTGGCTTGTTCTGTTGAAATGATGTCAGTTCAATAGTTTGCAATGATAAGTTGAATTGAATGGCTCCTTAGTTTTCACCCAGACAAATGTGTCACGCTCCGGTCACTATTATAAGCAAAAAAAAAACCACTTTTTAGATTAATTGAATAACTGGAAAAAAAACCCATCAGTTTTGTCCTTGAACTATCAACCTCTCACCAATTTTGTCTCTAGACTATATGAAATCCATCAATTCAGTCCCTAGTATTGAGATTGTGGGGACCAAATTGATGGATTTTCATATACTTTATGGACTAATTTGACGTATTTTGCATTATTTAGGGACTATTTAGAATATTTTTATAGTTTAGGGACTAAATTGATGGTTTATTCACTAACTGATGTATCTGGTCTATATAGATTAATCAGTTATTCAATGAATCTAAAAAATTGTTTTTTTGCTTATAATAGTGACCGGAGGATGTATCTAACTACTGAATTTGTCATTGTTGAATAATGGATGAGAATGTTGATCAATTTCCTCCAAGTTTTATGTTTTTTTCATCTTTGAAATATAATCTCATCGAATGATATTGGAGCTCTAATACAATTCTGTTATGCAATTGTTATGCCGACGAGTCAAGGTTGCAGTACTCTGAACAATTCAGTTCTAAATCCCACGGATTTTTTTGCATAATTTAGTAAGTGCTAATTACATTCATCTAGGAGATGTGATTTACTTGACGGTACTTATGAATGCATAATCTAGTGCACGCATGGATTCTAAGCTGTGGTTTCTTTTATAGCTCAAAGCATAGTTTCATGGAACAACTGAACAAGTGGTTGAAGTTCGGATTTCAAACTGGTTTATCCTTGTAACACATGTGCATGCGCATACACACACATTAAGGATTTTCTTTTGTTCTTTGTGTGACTTCAATATAATTTATCTTACTTAAATTGTTATAAGCAAGTTGTAATACTTTGGTTGTCTACTGACTTGTTGTAATGAAATGATGCCAGTTAAAAAGTTTGCAGTGATCAGTTGAATTTAGTGGCTCCATTTATCATCTAGTTGCTAAGCATTTAGTAGATATGGTCATATTTTCATGTTCATTACAAGTTTAAACGAAATTATTCCTAGGTACTAAAAGATTTCCTGAAAAAAAAACCTTCCATATTCTAATTCTAATGAAAATATTTCCAAGGGATGGGTAGAGAAAATAAACCCCCGTGAGAGTATATAGTTTATTTTTAATTTGCATGTCTACATTATTCTTGGAAATGTTTTGAAGTTTGGCTACACTTTTTTTTTGTTGAGAAAAGTATCCGGGATTATGATTTCATACTCATAAGAATGTTATTTAGGGGGATGTAAGTGCTCCTAAAACCAGTGGAAGTTGTGTGTGGAATTTTTATGTTAGAACACTTTAAATAAAATGAATTTATGTTATTTTTCAGATTTTGCAATGTTAAGACATCAAGGACTCCTCCACCACCTGACCCTGATGAGCCCACCAATGTGGCTGAAGCAATTGCATCGTGGGGTTTGGATTATGTGGTCATAACAAGTGTTGACCGTGATGATTTACCTGATCAAGGGAGCGGTCATTTTACTGAAACAGTTCAGAAGCTGAAGATACTGAAACCTAGCATACTGATAGAAGCCTTAGGTATGCATTTTGAATATATGTAGTTCCCGAAAATAGATTAATGTGATAATTTGTGAGAACATCATGTTCTAACTTCTATCTAATAGTAAACAACGATCAAGCCTTAGTTTGCTAGGTGGGCATGGGTATAATAAAACGGCATCTATATGATTTTTAGTCAGAGCTAGTAGTGGGAGTGGGTCATGAATGTGAAATGAAGGACTATCTTTTGTGAGTTTCTTTTTCAACTAGAGCTATTTGATAGAGAGGTGAATTAGGTGGTACCTAAAATGAAAATTCTCTATAGAGTTTCTGTTGATGAAGTTCTCTTACGCTGCTGTTTATTATTGTGACTTGTACTGTTTAATAGTATGGCTTTTAATCAGAACTAAAAAAAAAAAAAATCATGTTTATTGGGATTTGAGCATACAGGAATTAATCTGAAAGTTTGGTTTGTGTTACACATGTTCATTATAGGGTTGAGTGGGGCCAAGTTATATTATTAAGGAGACTTCACTTAAAATAAATTTCTCCATGTGACGATTGTTGCTCTAATTTTGTTGCAACAGTCCCCGACTTTCGAGGAAATGCTGAGTGTGTAGAGAAGGTTTCCAAATCAGGATTAGATGTCTTGGCGCATAATATTGAGACAGTTGAAGAGCTACAGAGTGCTGTGCGGGATCACCGGGCTAATTTTAAGCAGTCTTTGGATGTTCTAATGATGGCCAAGGATTATGCCCCTGCGGGAACCCTCACCAAGACTTCAATAATGTTAGGTTGTGGGGAAACACCTGACCAGATTGTGAAGACAATGGAGAAGGTGAGAGCAGCTGGTGTTGATGTGATGACATTTGGCCAGTATATGAGACCCTCAAAACGCCATATGCCAGTATCAGAATATATTACACCTGAGGCCTTTGAGAAGTATCAGACTCTTGGCATGGAAATGGTATGTCTATAGCATTTATTCCCGTGGTTCTGATTTTTTTTATATTTTATTTATTTGTAGATGAAAGGAATGTATTTTGCTGGATGAGAAATAATTACTATTAGCATCCAAACTCCAAACCTGTCATAGTTTTGTTGGCGTTCTCGTAATCATGATTTTAGTCAGTATTTACAAAAATCTTTTGGTGGTGGTAATATTTTGTCCACAATACAGGGCATAAAACATTTAAGCCTCTGGTTGATATTTATAATTTTGTATGTGTTTCTCAAAAGTTGATGCAGATAAAGTCATTTTCAGCATCCTTCTTGCATATTCAGTCAGCGTAAAATAATATGTCTTGCTAATCCATAATAAATGTGGCCTTTTTTATCCCATAATTAGCAGTTAGCAGCATGCCCTGGTGGCCCATTCCTATAGAGATTTAATTGTAGCTCTGTAACTGGCATTCTGTACATCACCATGCATGCGCAATCATGGCACATTTTTTTACTTTTAATTGTTGCATGCTGCATTATGTTGATTTTGTGAAAAGCTCTAATTTATTAAGAACTTTTTGTAGCAGTAAATCATAACTAGATCATGTGGTATGAATGATGGACTAATTCTACTTCGTATGTGATAGGGATTTCGATATGTGGCATCTGGGCCCATGGTAAGGTCATCATACAAGGCAGGTGAATTCTATATTAAATCCATGATTGACTCAGATCGTGCTGTATCTTCTCAAAGTTGAGTATCTGTTCATTATTTTTTCTTTCATTTTTGTAATTTACACACTACTATTGTGCATTATGTATAAGAAGAGGCACATGCTTACTTCATTCTGTTGATGCCCATAGGCCATAGCACATGTAATTGATCATTAAGATGGTATTAATGAGTGGGCAAATTTATTTGAAAAATGGAAATCTTAAAAGGTTAATCTGTGTTCTCATCTCCCTGAACTTATTTTGCTCTCTTTAACGGTGCAATTTATTTATACTTGTTAATGTGCCTATGAAAAGTATTCAGTTTGAATCTATCATTTGAGAAATCTCGTAAAACTGTTGCTTTTGGTATGGTTGAATTGAAGTGTGGTTTTACTTTATAAGTGCCACTGAATTTGTGTTACTTTGGTAACCGACAATCTAACTTTACTAACTGACCTTCAATTTTAAAGTGAATTTGGGACTACTACTGTCAGTGTACCAGCAAGAGCAAATACTAGAATGAAATGAAATATAAGCAAAAAGGAATCCAAAAAGTTAAATGTGTTTGATTCAATTAATTTTGGACCAAATACATTCAACTTTTTGGATCATTTTTGCTTATATTATTCCAGACCGAGTATATAATTATGGTGACAACTTGTCCCAAAGCCATGTTTAGTGTCACCGTTACAATCATTAGATGGTAGCCTTGTAAAGCTGTGAGGTATTCTTTTTTGGGTTTGGAGTTATGACAGGCTGGTTAGTGTCTGTTTTCATCATCCTGTGGGGGCTGAAGATGGTGAAACACTTGAAAGCTTCAATACTCGAGCGATTATTTTTCTGCTATCACATATTCCTCAAAGCATATAATATTTGATAAAATGTGGAAAAGTTTGGTTTTGGTGGTCCATTAGTACTACGGGTCTGCTGTGTATGTTGGGCCATTTTATGGTATGGTAGAATCCTAGGTGGGGTAAATCTTGATGAAGCTTTAATCTTTGCATGTGAATCATAATTGAACCTATTTGTCCTGTGTTTGAAATATTCATTCGGTTTATGTTCAGTTCTGGTTGATAATCTGCTTCGCAGTGAAATTTTAGCTATCGATACATATATTGCATATTAAATTTGTAATTGATATATGTTTGTAAGATACTAGGGTCCTCTTCGGATACTAGGATCCTGTGCAGGTAGATTGGTTGGTGAACTAAGAAACAATGAAGGAGTTTGAAGCAGGCAATATCCGGAAACTAACATTCCTAACAACTAATATTACTAACATTTTCCAATAAAATAAATAAATAATTAAGTGCTTGTCATATATAATAATTTTAGTGTTTATAGTACAAGTGTTTACTGTTTGTGTAAAGTTATTTATATTACAAATAATATAAATAACCTAGCAGGGAGAAATTCTATCTCAACTCCTAAATCTATCTCAACTCGTAAACATACAAAACAGAAGAAGCAAAAGAATAAGCTTGCTGCCCCCTCTGAAGGCATAAATACCGTTCTAAGAAGGGCAAATCTACCACTCCTGCAACATGATTTTGCTTTTGGGAATTTAGATGATTAGGAAGGTTTGATACTCAAATAGTTTCACTTAATTTGATATTTTGTTTGTGCATATTTGCTGTTATGGCTGATTAGACTCTTTAGGGGTGTGTTTGCAGCTCTTTGCTTATCACGGCAGACTCCTCTCAGTTTTTGTTCTTTTGTTGCTAAAGGATAGTTTTAGGTTTCCTTTATTTCTTTTGTGTAAAAAGGTTGAGGCCTTAATCCTGGTTCGCAATTTATTTTCTTATCTTTGATAAAAAAAAAAGAATAAAATTAAGTTGTTTTCACACCAGCTATAAAATAGTTTGATAAATTATCTTAAAGAGCTTATGAAAATATGTCGAAAATAATTCAAGGATGTTTTTATTAACTCTCTTAAATAGTCTAAAAGGTATTTTATACCTTCTTTTGGTGATAGCAGAGAAACATATATTTCTATAAATTCAAATAAGTTAATTCAAACAAATTCACATAGTATCACACGAGTTCACCTAAAATAATATAATACTACATAATAAAGAATTAAAATATGAATATTTTTAAATAGATCAATATTTATTAGAGAATAATATCGATAAATATTTTACATTTTAAAACTAATACATATTAATCCTAAAAAAGACTAAAACATATTACAAACACATGAGTAACTAAATCATATATTAATTAATATTTATCAAAATTTAATCATAAACTTGTAAACTACTAGTAAAATCAAAGGTTTACCAATTTCAATAGAAGTTACTTAAACTGGTAAAAGTTTATAAAAATAGAGTTTACAAGAGACTTAACTCACTTTTACGAACTAGAATTGTAAGAGTTTAAGAGTTAATTTGATATTTAAATAATCTTGGCTGGAGGGATATTGATATGCAGATGTGTGAGTTCGAATATGAAATTGTTTACTTTTAAATCTTTAAATGTGTGTGTAGGTTTGAATATTTTGTCCTTGTGAGTTTAACTCATTTGGTATGGATAATGCATAATATATGTAAGATTCGGAGTTCAAACCCGACCACCGCAAAAAAGTTTGAATATTTGAACTTGTATGCGAATACCACCCTATTTTACTGCATTTGTAGTTTAATCGATCTATTCTTTTGGCTGGTTTAAAATTAGGTTAACCTTTCATAATTGACAATTCAAAAGGTATGCATTTTTTATTATTTCTTTTCCTCTACTTTAACACTGTTACTTTCTTTAGCATGACATTGACAACCTTGCCCAACATGTTTATAACTTTTGAATCTTCTTTTCCCATTTCTTGCATAAACTTTCAGAATTCACTTTCGAATTCTTTTCTGTTTCTTGCATAAAATTTAAAAATTCTCTTTTGAATTCATCTTTTCCATCTTTTGTGAAATATCAGAATCAGAATGATTGCAACGGGAAATAAAATTATGAGACGATCTCTTTTATAGCAACATATAGTAATCTAATTTACATAGAGTAACGTAATCACAAGTAATTTTGAATCTTAAATGATAAAATAATAATAATTAAAGGGAGAATAGGTATTACGTAACAAGAGATTTTGAGTAAAAAAATGTAACAAGAGATTTTGTGTGCAAGAACCAATGAAGAAAAAGATGATCTCGTACTCATTTGATTTTTTGAATTATTTTCTCATTAATTTTTTCCCTACAAAATCATTTTTAACATAGATCAATTCAAGAATATTTAATGAAAAATCACAATTTTTTTAAATAATTTCGATACAGAAAACTCTCTGAATAAATGTACTACTAATCACATTATTATATAAGCTTCAAATACATTCTCTCAAAATCAGCAACCTTTATCTCTCTTTTTCTCGACCAAGTCTTACTTACATGGGCACAAATACAAAAAAATAAGGTTTGCGCACACTCACGTAAATGAAGGTCACTTCATGCAATTATTTCCTCTTTTATTTTTTTTCCGTTTATGATTGTGTGCCTAACCTTTTTTCTTTGTGCTTGTCAAACATTTCTCCTTTTTCTCTCTCTTTTCTTCTTTTTAAACCATGTTTTTCTTCTTCTTGATCTACATAAGAGGAAAATTTAGGGTCAATTTTGACCCAAAATCACTTCTACAAATTGTTTTTCTTTATCTTTTAGTTAAATAAATAATTTCCACATACTTTCAGTCTTCTTTCGCTTGTTTTATCATTTCGTGGTCTTAGCACGACTTTGTTTATTTTGATTACGCGTCTCTGTGAGGTGTGGTTTTTATTTCTCGTCTTATTGCAGGGTTTATTTTATTCAGGTTGAATTATTAGCTTTGATTAAGTGCAAATCCAAACACAAGAATAATTCAGAGACTTGAATATAATCATATTTGTAGGTATATGTACTCTGTCATTTTATGACATTAACATAGATGTTGTGATTTTGTTTGCGGGTTCATCTTTTTTTATTTTTAACGACTTTGAATTTACATTGTATCAATATACTCTATCAATTTAAATGAATGAATATCGTTTATTTTTGTAATAAAAAAATCTCTCAAACAAAAAACTTCACATACAATAGTAGTAAAATAATTGAATATATTTAAAGAACTCAATATCATAAAATTTAATTTTGATTCAACTTTTTTAGAAAATTAAATAATGATTTTTAACTATTTAAATAAACTTTGACCATTAATATCATAATTTTTTTTTTATGTTTTATATAAATTAAGATAGTTCCTTTCAAAAAAAATAAATTAAAAAATGGAAATACTAACTAGTGTTCCGAGACATTAGTTAAGAATATGGATATAGAAATTTTGCATTAAAAAGTGATGAAATATGGAATATTCAACTTTATAAAAGTTAAAAAGTCGTTACTTCTAATAAAAAATTTCTATTTTTACTTTCTTAACTAATGTCATCGGAGCACTAGTTAGACATCATCATATTTTGTTCTTTCAAGTTATAAATAACTAACATAAAAAAAAAAGAGTTTCTAAAATATTTTCTAAATTTTCAAATGTTATATAATTAATTTCAACTATCGAAAACAATGTTTGATGTCAAATAAAAGAAATGAGTTCATAAGTACATTTAAAAATAAAATTTTAGCCAACATAAATTAGTCCAATTTATAATGATTTAGCTCATACTCCATGGTAACTCAAGTTCAAATCTCGCAAGCAATGTGATGAGGACAAAATTGGTGAGTAAAATGTGAGGAACTAATGTTATTTGAGTTCAAGTCTTAGTGAAATGAAATTGAAATATTTATCAATTGTATTAATCTTCATTGATTAAATTTCCATTTTTGAATCTTATCAACTTATTTCTTTTTTACAACAACCTTAAAACTTTCTTGTGATCCATGTGATCCAACTCATTTAATTTGTTTTAGAACATTAAATTTTATATTAAATACATTAACAAATGAATTAGGTTAATATCTTGAAGAGAGTTTTTCTATCTATTATGATTATGCTCGATTTGTAAAAAAAAAAAAAATTAGTTTAGTGTACACAAACGCATGATTTTATACCGATTGTATTGTATTTTTCATCAATATAGCAATATCAAATCTAAGCTATTTAAACATGTCCAACATAATCTTGATCCATACTCACTCCATCAATCTATATTCACCTCTCTATGTTGCTCCTTTTACTCTTCACTCTTCACTTCACTTCTATAGCCGTTTAACTCTTTCCATTTTCCATCAACAATAATTTCAAAACCAAGCTAATCAAATTAGCCATGCAAAACCCAACTCAACCTTGTTTCAATTACCACTAAACTACTTTCACTCTCTTCATAATTTCTTTCAAATGGGTTGTTGTATCAGCACCCCAAAAGATGACCAAAATGCCCTAAAAAACCAACAAAATTCCACCCAAGATGCAAAATGCAAAGTTCCACCACCACAATCAAAATCACCACCACATATTGTTGAAGAGGAATCTGTTAAAGAAGTTCTATTTGAAACAGAAACACCAATTTCCAAACCCCAACAAGTTCCAAATTTGACACAAGAAACAATGACCCAAATGCAAAATATGGAAATTACAAAAGACCCCATCATGAAAAAACCATTGGAGGAGGAACCTTCTGAAGAAATTTCTGTCATTTCAGAAACATGCAGTGTAGGTGAGAGTTACAGCTACAGCTACTCCACCACCACCACCACTGCCACCGTGCCGGAAACAAGAGAAGATGAAGTTACAAGTAAGCGAAGGATCAGAGAGGGAACTCAGAACCAGAACCGGAATCGGAATCGAAGTCACTCCAATGCATCAAGGAATCCTTCTTACAATGCTGACGGTAATAGAGTCGGAGGGAGAGAGAGACGACGGCCCAAATCTCCGGCGAGAGTACCGGAGATTCCACCGGAGAAGAAAACTGTGGTGGGTACAAGGTCTGTTCGTCGGAGGGAATTTTCCGATAAGCTCCGGCGTGACTCCGGCGAGAGTGGTGGCCGACGGTCAAGGTCGCCGTCGTGTCACAGGACGGCTGGAAGCAGCAATGGTCGGAGTGAGCTCAGGCAGACGGAAAGGGACGGCCGACGGTTTCCGCCGCCGGAGATTGTTGGGGAGACAAACGACGGCGTTTCAGTGGAGGAGTCATTTACGAATCCGCATGTTTCTTTGGAGTGTTTTATTTTTCTGTAGATTTTGGAAGCACGTTTGTTTTTCATGGTTTTGTTTTGTAGTAGTGATTTTCACGTGGGCATTTTTTTTATTTTGTATTATTAAGCATTTTTATGTTTGGATTTACAATGAGGTTTTGCCAAGTTTGTTGTGAAACCAAACATGGACAAAATCGAGTTTGTTTGAGTGTTCCATCTTGTGTTGAGTCTTTTTCTCACGAAATTGCTTGTGTAAATACTAATAAAAATGTACATTTTGATAAATGTTAATTTTTCCTCCCTTTTGTTTTTCGATTTTAAGTACTTGCTTGTCTTGTTTAAATCTATGTTAATTTGATTAGTTGAGATTGGACAACTTTCTTTCTTCACATTCTTCTTTAGAGGGACGAATGTTCTCTTTGGATGATGCACTCAAGAGACTTGGTCACTTAGACCATTTGCTCTTCCCAGATGGATCATTTCCTTGCTGTTGAAGTTGCTTTTTTGAGATTGTACTTTTCTTTTTTCTTGATACTTTTTTATTTTTTGTTGATTAAACTTTCTCTTGTATTAGAATCAAAAGGAGTAATAACACAATAGAGAGTGTCTATGATATCCGCACATAAGTGTTCTTTAATGCTATCCACATTTTTAAAGAAACTTATTAGGCAAAATACTTTTTTAGTCCTTTAAGTTGGATAAAAATACCAAATTAATCTCTTAAGTTTTTTTTTAATTTTCAAATAATTTTTTTAAGTTTTTAATAAGTCTTTTTAAGTTTTAAATTGGTCATTTAAGTTGTTAATTTATTGCACCTACTTAATATTTTTTTAAGTTTTAAATAGGTCCTTGTAACTTAAAGGACTAAAATAGGTATGCAGCCAAATCATTAAGTATATTAATTTTTATGATAATATAAATTTTATTTACCAATTTTTTTTATCAAGACTTATCTATAATTCAACCGGCAGAGGCAACATGCAGATGTCAGATTAGATTTCTCACTTGTTCACCTTATGAAATACTTATTGTTTTTTTGTTAAGTAGTCTATTGACTAGATTCACACACATTAAATGTGGAATCCCGACCCCTACACATAATATCTCTGTTAACTACCAACTAAACTACACTTATAGGACATAATACTCACTGTTATTGCAAAATAGACGTAAACAATTTATGATTGTCATATTTCATCCAGAAATCTATCAAATACAATTGAGTACTATTTTAGACCAATCCAATTTAGTTAAATACTTATTTGGATATCAAATACTCCATCTATTTTAAAATACGGTAGTATTTTCTCCGGTTCTATTTATAAGAGATATTTGAGTTGACAAAAGTTGATGTATTTGATAAGGTTATTAGATACATCAACTTTTGTGGACTCAAATATCTCTTATAAATAGAACCAGAAAAAGGTTTTGAATTTTGATGGGCTAGAGGAGTGTGAAAATTATTTTGGATGGTATAAGAAAATAGAAGAATTAATTTTGTAAAATTGATTCTATTTTAATTGAAGATAAAATAAAATAGCTTGTGTGTAGATTTATTTCTCTATATAAGTTATGACTTTTAATTAGTTAGAGAATGCCATATGATTGCATGTCAGCATTTTCGATTAATTATATACTCAACTTAATTATCCATAAGATGTGATTTAAGTGTAGGGAAAATTGGTGTCTATCAAATCGAACATTGGTTTCGTGAATTTATTGTATTTCCTCACTTACGCACAATAACAACGTGGGATTTGGATATACCAATTGAAGTGGATTACTGCTCTTCTCTGCACTTTTCGCTTGCGCCCTGCAGCATTGCTCAAATTACCCCTGCGCAAGTTAAGTCATGCCGCGCGAATTAACTCACGCAAGTGTTATATCCAGCGTGAGTTAACTCACGCTGCTTGAGTTAACTCACGCAGGGCTATTTTGACCCGTGTGAGTTAACTCACGCCAGTTGCAAACTTGAGAAAACTTGAAATATGAAGCATGAACAACAATCCACTTCACTTATGTTTTATTGCCTTTAATTAAATTTGTTATTATTAGCTAACAGCAAAATACTATTCATTCCACTCCACTTCACTTCATTTTATCCAAATCAATACAATTCATCAATATTGTCCATCTGAACCAACTCATTCATCATCAATTGTTTCACCTCTTCTTTTTCTTGTCCTCCTTCTTCTTCATTTTATCATTTTGATTAAGAATCGGAGGAAGAAAGAGAAAGTTGTGGATGAATTGTTGGAGATATTGAAGGTGAAAGCAGAGAGGAATGCAAAAAATGGTGGTGGTGTGTGGAGGGAAAATAATGGGGTGGGAGTCCTAAACAAGAGAGAGAAAAGAGCACTTGATAGTGATAGTCCTAAACAAGAATCTGAGATAAAAGATGATTGCAAGCAAGGATCAGAGGAAGAAGAGAAAATCAAGTGATTATCAAAATAGTTGTAATAATATTATTGAAGACTTGTTTCTAAGGATGAAACAACAATATGCAGCATGAAGTGTATGTGAATTTGATTCAACAAAAAATGAATATTGAAAGATGGTTTATGAAATACAGGGAAAAATAGGGGAAGAAGCTATAGCTGCATGACTGTGCAAAAATAAAACCTGCGTGACTTAACTCACGCGGCGTGAGTTAAGTAGCGCAGGGGTATTTTGAGCAAGGCTGCAGGATGCGAGTGTTTTGTGTTGGGGGGAGAGCAGTAATTATTTAAGTGGAAATGTCACTTACAATATATAAAAACAAGATACTACCAAAATTACTTAACTACCCATACCTAATTTTCTTCCAAACTTTTTCTTTTACAACTTTAGGGTTATTTTTGTCAAATCCGCTATCAAAACCCACTTTACTAAAACCCACTTTCTCACCTTTCTTTATTTAATAATAAATTTTTCTCTCTCATCTTTCTTTATTTATAATAATAAACTTTTTTCTCTCATCTTTATTTATTTAATAATAAACTTTTCTCTCACCTTTATTTTTTAATAATAAATTTTTCTCTCTCAATCTCACTCTCATCTCTTATCTTTTTCTTACCAACTTTCTTCATTTTTCATTTTCTCTCTTCATTTTCAATTCCATTTTCTCTACTAATTTTCAATTCGGTTTTACTAACAAGTTTTTTTTTTAGAGGAAACTAACAAGTGTTGTTGTCATAGCAGAATATGATTTTG
>Ga0315915_1003031_pt1 | contig 21375 bp, 15 predicted proteins | sample MpolbnodulesMG_FD_207738 | JGI IMG/M metagenome (GOLD analysis project Ga0315915, IMG submission 207738) | Medicago polymorpha root nodule microbial communities from Los Angeles, California, United States - branched nodules | ecosystem: Host-associated > Plants > Roots > Nodule | place: USA... | reverse complement strand
AAAGCTCAAAGTGGCCAGGTTAAGGAAAAAGAATGTCAGAAAAATGGAAGCGCTTATTGCTTTTAAGAATTGGGCTGGCTTAAATGCATGAACTGTATGCACAGCTGAGTGACATTTTATCCATGGATTAAACCACCACTTCAGGATAAAACATGAATTCTCTCTCTCTTGCCGATGCTATCGAATCCGCTACTGTTGGTCTTACCAGTCTTGGTGGTTAGGGAAATGACAGTTGACGAAGGATTCATTTCAAAATGGGAGTTCTTTCAAGAAGCGTGCTTTGATTTCACAGATTAAGAACACTTTTTACATACTCTGATAGCAACAGAAGTTTTGTCCCGACGGGTACTCCACAATGTCCCACTCTTTTTATTACTTTTGATGTTATATAAAGCAATTATTTGACAATCTTTTTAAAAGTTTAGATAGCTAATTATTGCATTTGGGCCAAGTGCAGTCTAATCATTTTTACCATTTTGTTCTCTGTTTTCTTCCGCATTTACTCATTGATTGTCGTCCTCAGCTGTTTTCTTGTACATAGAATTGGAACTGTATGCACACATTGAATCAATAAACTTCATATGATTTGAATATTCCTGAGAAAAATATGGTTTAGAGTTGACAGCTTTATCGTCAACCATATATTAAGGATGAAGTGACATGATACACTAAAGCATATTAAATACCAGTATACCACCATACATATTAGAGTTCAATATTATACACTTAAACCATTGTTAGAAAGAACTTCTTTGCTTTCAATTTTCTCTTTCCTTGTTTTTTGCTTCCAAGGAGTTGTTTATTTTTATATCTTTATTTGTCCCTGAAGGAATAGCCCAGTGGTTTGAGTTGCGACACCGAAGGAGTTATTTGTCCCCTGCTACTAGCATTTCCTCCCCCTCTCTCACAAACTAACTACAAACATTTGCTTATAATAAAACATAAAAACTAAGCACTATATTTGAACTTGGTTAGGAGCAGGGCATTGTCCTTCACCAAAACTCATATCTTCAGGTTTAATTTTTTATTCAGCCTTGTATATTTTCAATTTCAAAGCTCAAAAACTGTTTCAAGTTAGTTCACAGTTGAGGTTTATTATACTGGATCAGTTGCAAATAGTGAGGACAGTGATTTTTCATTAATCAGTATAACATAATTGCTTAATATGAAAATGACAAAATGTGACTTTTAACCCTAAGAAAAAGAAAATGTGACTGCATAAAAAGTTAGGAATCCAGACTGAAAATCTGAAGTAGTTGAAACTGCCGCCACTTAATTATTTTGAAGCAAACAGCCTTCAGTTTACGGTGGTTGTATCCAGTATCCACAACCTCATCACCAGACTTTTCATTGTGCAACATCAAACATTTAAATTGAGATTTTGTGGTTTTGTCATGAGTATCATGTGCATGCAGGTTTATGTACAATTGGAGAGTCTATACTATTGTTTGTTCACATGATGCCACTGCTGTCAAATTTTAGCCATGGCGATGCCGTGGTGTTATAGCATTGTGGACTTTGTCCCAGCCTCCATAAGCCGCAACACCTATATATATTCGCCATGTTTTTGGACCTCCATAAGCCGTAACATCATGCTTGTATGGCAGATTTTTTTGTTGGCCTCCCTAATACACAATTGACAAAACTGTAGATGGTGACATGAGTGTGTCAATGAAATTTAAGTGTGTTTTATCTTGGAAAAGAAATTGGGAAGGAAGCGTCAACTTAAATGGAGTGGATGGTTGGCTGAGATAGAAGAGATTTAACTTGGTAGATGGAGAAATTTGAAGTGCTTCATGATGCATTGGTAGTTAGAATAAGCTTAAAATAATTTCATTATGCCTTTGCTTTTTTAGCATAATTTATTTTCTAGGCAGCATATGGATAAATGACAAAAGGAAGAATGTGAGCGAGATTAGATTATCATCTATTTAATTTAGGAACGAGCTTCATCTTTGAACTTGTACTCTTGTTCTGTGACTGCTAGTCATAAGCAAATGACTTCATTTATTCTTGTATTTATTGAATATGATGCCCAGATACAAAATAACTATTTGGTACTCTTATTCTTCATATAGGAAATGGCTTAGGTTTGACAAAGTATCCACAATCTGATGGTAATAACACTTTGTTTAAAGGAGATAAAAAAATGGATCGAAGTGCTTTTGTATTTATCAATTGCAAGACTGGTCATTGGGTTAAGAATGACGCGAGTTAAGCTTTTCTTCACTACAAAAGTGAAACTTGGCTTCCCTAGGCATGTTGGCAGGAAGGACTATTTCCTTTGCATTAGTGTGCCTTAGGAAGGCAGAGTGAACTTTTGTCGTGAAAAAAATCTCTAGCAAACATATAATTAGCCATTGTATTTACTTGTTGAAAAATATATTCTAAAATGGGTATTGGAGCTGGCTATCGTGATTTTATTTGTAAAGCAGTTCTTCTCCTTTCTCACTTTTTGTCAAACTTTTTCTTTTTTCTTATTCTTTTTTGTGTTACTTTGACAAAGGGCTTGGGTGATGTACAGGAACAAGGCAACATTTCCGTTTCACCATTTTTCCATTCAGTGTCAGAGTGGGTTACTAGGTGGATTGGTCTTCAACGGGGTTACTTGGTTGTGTTTTTAGTTTGTGGAGTTTTAACTTTAAATTTTTGTATTGCTCATTTATGTTCTTTCAAATACCGAGTCCAATTATAGAGGTTTGTTTTTTTATTGTGGAGTTTTCATGTGTTGTCTCTTTCTAGACATCATATTATCAGTGTAAATAAATTACGTTGGTTGTATTCCATTTGACTCAAATTGTTAACATTTTTTGAGATAGAGGTCTATTTTGTAGGTCTAGTGATTTTATTGTGTTTCTCAGTAAAATTTTTGTTGTGCCGATTCTACTGTACATATGTTTTCCTTAGAGCTACGAAATTGTTATTCTTTGTATAACAATGTTTATGAAGTTTGTGTCAAGGATATAAGAAAGAAGGGTCAAAGTTTTTTTTTTTGTATTTATCAATTGCAAGACCTGTCATTATGTTTAGAATGAGGTGGGTTAAGGTTTTCTTCACCAGAACAAAAGTGAAACTTTGCTTCCCTTGGCGTGTTGGTACGAAGGAATGAGCATGAGCATCTTTCAATTTTGGTACGAAGGGAAATTTTGATCAAGTCAGTGTTGCAGGCTATCCCCTCTTATGTCATGAGCATCTTTCAATTACCTGCTACGCTTATTACTGCTATTGAAAGAATGATGAATTTCTTTTGTCCATACATAAAACTCAAGGTGGTTTGGGTTTTAAAGATCTCTCGGCGTTTAATTTGGCTATGTTAGGCAAGGATGGAAATTCATGTCAGAACCCGACTCTCTTGTGTCTCACATTTTTAAAGCGCGGTACTTCCCCAACAAGTCTTACCTTACAGCAACCATCAGGCACAATCCAAGTTATGTGTGGCGAAGCATTTTCCGGGCTCGCTTTATTGTTCGCGGCAGAGCGCGTTGGAGTATTGGTTCAGGTAACAATATTCCTATCCTTAATGAACCTTGGTTGTGCAATGGTGACAGTATCGATGGGAATATAGCAGCAGTGCATTTTGTCCACCATACTTCTATTAATAGCCTTTTGGATCCATATGCGAAGCAGTGGAATGAACCTGTGGTTCGGAAGGTTTTTAGTGACAACATTGCAGTACAGATTTTAAACACTCCATTGTTTGAACAAGTGCAGCAAGATCGTTTGATTTGGAAAGCCGAAAAACACAATAATTATTCTGTTTGTAGCGCCTACCGTTTATGTGTGAACGAACTCATTGACGTGTCACGTCTTCGCAGGCCGGGCTATTGGTCTGGAATTTGGAGACTCAAAGTCCCACCAAAGGTGAAGAACTTGGTTTGGCGAATGTGTCGAGGTTGTTTGCCCACCCGGATTAGACTACATGATAAAGGGGTTCATTGTCCAACTGACTGTAAATTGCGGTTCTGGCCAGGAAGATTTTGCTCATCTGTTCTTTGCATGTCCTTTTGCGATTCAAGTATGGACAAGGGCCGGTTTATGGACTGACATTGATTTTGCTGTTGCTACTGCTCATACGGCTGAGGAGGCTATATTTTCACTTCTGCAGGACCTCTCTACTATGCGGGAAAAACACATGGTTATGTTATTATGGAGTTTGTGGAAACGCCGTAATTTAAAGATTTGGGAGGACATAACGGAGTCTTGTGCAGCTGTAATTGAACGCGCTAAAGTTCTGCTGGATGATTGGGAGTTTGCCAACGGCTTGCAAACTGATGTGCAGCCTGCACCACACGGTCTGCAGCAACAATCTGCTGCTGATGACAGTTCAGGTGCTGTTCTTGCGGCATCTGCTACTGCTGAACCGCAACAGATCAAGTGGCAGCCCTCTGCGAGTGATCGATTCAAATGTAACGTTGACGCGGCTTTTTCTATCCCCCATAATCGTACCGGTGTTGGTATTTGTCTTCAGGATGACGAAGGGACTTTTGTTCTTGCCAAAACTGTGAACTTCGAAGGTGTGTACTCTGTTGAGGTGGGAGAAGCTTTAGGTTTGCAATTCAATGGTTGAGTGATATGGACAACATTGATTTTGAAGTAGACTCAAATCACGAAAGATGCATTTACTGCTAGACGAGATGATATATCTGAGTTTGGGCATATTGTTGAAGCGTCTCGTTCTATGTTTCACTCCAAATTTTCCAACTCTCGGGTGGAGTTTGTTAGGCGACAAACCAATGTGGTAGCTCATACTCTCGCTAGAGAGGCCACATTATTAGCTAGTCCTGCAGTTTATTATGATATACCCAATTGTATTGAATCTTCAATTATAAATGAAATGTTATAAGCGCCTTGTATCGTTTTTCTCCGCCTCTTTGCGTCCAATTATACCCAATTGTATTGAATCTTCATAATTTAACCAAAATTGGAAAGTGTGTTAACTCATTGCTTCCAATTCTAATGTAAAAACAACGTAGAAGTACCATATAATTCAATTTAAGCTTTGAAATTGTTTGAATTTACCTGAACTCAGTTTAACATGCACTACATAGAGAGTATTAGTTTATAGGACCCAATTTAAAAAATTGAAATGTATTAATTATTTTTACTCCTAATAAATCTATTTTATTTTTACAACATGTGGTAATAAATACAATAAAATACAATAGTGAAATTGATCTCTTAATTCAGTTGGTATAGACAATGCATAATATATGCAAGGATCGGGGTTCAAACCCCAGAAGAAGAAAAAAAAACTAAGTATTCTATAATGATTGAAGAATGAAAAGCATCTCACCCACACTCCTTGGTGGTTGGGTAATTATTTAATTCCTAAAACAGAGGATTGGGTTTCAGTTGTTGTTAATTCCTCTAGTGGGTGAGAGACGTTTTAGTGAAATTTAGAAAAATTAAGATTAAAAATTAAATGAATGAGATAAAATGAGCTGTTTACTTGGTAAATGCCTTTTTTTATTTTTAAGGATACGTGGTAAATCCTTAATTATCCCACTTGACCTAAAATCTATATCTATCTATATCTATATCTATATACTATACATTTGAGGGTTTTTCTCAAATATATTTATGGAAATGCAATCCTCACAAGAAATGATCAACACATATGACACCTTAAAATGAGCCAAATTTTCTCATGCATTTGACATTTAATGCTATTTCAAATTGGTTTGTAACCTTTTATATTTTCTACCTTTATATTCTCACAAGAAATTTTTGTTTTTTGACAAAATATTCTCACAACATTATATATGTTAGTTATACATTTAACGTCATTTATATATGTTAGTTATTTCATGAACATTGTATACCTTTTTGACTACACAAATTATTTCTTTTAACATTAAAAAATTCAAAATTATTCATAGATGGTAGTTATTTCATGAACGTAATATACGTTTCACTACACCTATTGTTTCTTTTAAGTATAAAAATTTGGAAAAATTAATTATGTGAAATATGATTAAAAGATGATGAAATTTTAATTGTTCTATGAAATAAAAATTCAAGAAAAATGCATGCTTTATTTTCATGAATTGTATAAAAAAGTCATGAAAATAAATTCCATATAACAAATGTTTTTGTGTTCATGTCCTCGTGAGTTTATCTCAATTGGTATGGACAATGCATAAAATATGCAAGGTCCGGAGTTCAAACCCCGGCCACCACAAAAAAAAATGTTTTTGTGTACCTATAATTTTCAACACTAGACACCGGTGAATAAGTAACATTCAAAATATAATTTAAAATATAATAAATATTTGATTGAGTTTATATATGTATTTATAAAACCTCTCAACAAAAATGTATCAGTAAAAAAATATTAAATTTCTCAATAACAATTATCAATTTTTTATACGTTAAAAGTATGTTTATAAATAATTTTTTATGAAAAAATCCTCTTTAAAAAATGAGAAAAACTAAAATAATTATTTTATTCAAATTTTATGTTTCACTAAATACAAACATTAAAAATTATTTACGAAAATTCTCTCAAAAATAAATGAATGAAAATAATTAAGACTTAATGAATTTGATAAATACTAAATTGAGACCCTTAATTAAAGGGATAAAAGTTAAGCGGTTTTCTAACTAATAAATGGAATAAACAAATACAAACGTTTTTGTAAGAAATAAATTAAAGGGATAAAAGCCCAATCATTCGTGTGAGTTTCAGTTCAAGATTCCAACTACTTATTTCTTAACTCAAATCAGACGAATTATCCAAACCCCCACCTTCCACACAGACACACGCACGCATGCACGCGCGCATACACACACTATTTTGTCAAAACAGTGTTGCGTACTCTTCACAAGTGAAACTCTCCTAGGATTAATGGTGCACTCAGTGTACCAACTAAAACATTGTGGCGGCCAAATGTAGGTGTCAGTGGTGGCACAAGAAGATAGTGCCACCAGGGCTAGCACGAGAAAGATAGTTCTGATTGCTTTTGCTTTTGCCGTTGTGATTTTCTTTCTTTCTTTGTTTGTTTCAACTTTCAATTGTGATTTTCTTCATTAAGCACTCTCTCTAGTACTTCATAAATAAAAAATCTCTCAACAATAATATATCGGTAAAAAAATATTTAAATTTCTCAATAAGAATTATCGATTTTTTTTAACGTTAAAAGTATATTTTTAAATAATTTTTATGAAAAAATCCTTTTTAAAAAATGAGACAGACTAAAATAATTATTTTTATTCAAATTTTATGTTTCACTAAATACAAACATTAAGCAATTATTTACGAAAATTCTTTATAAAGTAGATGAATGAAAATAATTAAGACTTAATGAATTTGATAAACACTAAATTGTGACCCTTAATTAAAGGGATAAAAGTTAAGTGGTTTTCTAACTAATAAATGGAATAAAAAAATACAAACGTTTTTGTAAGAAATAAATTAAAGGGATAAAAGTTCAGCCATTCGTGCGAGTTTCAGTTTAGGACCTTCAACTACTTATTTCTTAGTTCAAATCAGATGAGTTATCTAAACCTCCACCCTCCATACAGACGCACGCACGTTCACATGCACACACCATTTTGTCAAATAAAATTTTATATATTAATTTATTTTATATTTAAGCTGACTTATATGCCAAATAACTTAAATACTCACTAACTTTATGTAACATGTACTTCAAATTAATTAATTTTCAATTCAATTTAAAATAATATTTTTTTATTAAATTTTTATAAGTATATTAATTCCCTATGTTTGAGTATCATACTAGTTCTCCTTAATTTGTGAAATAAAAATTATCTACGACAAACCCAAAATTGATGTATTATACGGACGAGTATTAGTTTATAGGACCCGATTTAAAATATTGAAAAGTATTAATTAGTTTTAATCTTAATCATATACTATGTTAAATCTATTTTTTAATTTTACAACCGGTAATAAATACAATACAATAGAGTCTTGTACATATAACTTAGTTGGTAGCAACCAGCAACCATCTATAAATTGAGGTGGGAATGACATGCAAATATTGATACTTGGATAATAATAAGAGAAATGATATTTGTACAACCATTTTAAAAAATATGTTTTACTACCAAGAAGCGAGGCATGTGAATTATACTGCATATCCCACACCGCCGATGCCCCACTTCCACAAAAAACATAGCAAAAGTAATTGAAATATTAATCTAACAACTAATTACTAAAATTTGTCATTAAATAAAAAAATAAAAGTAATTGTTTTGATCCCTCCAACCAAATAATATTTGCACTAGAAATATATTATATTAACATTAAAAACATTACTCTTATTTTCTATGTCAAATTCACCGATCACACACTATACATAGAGTATTAGTTTATAAGACTCATTTATAAACATCAACAACAACCAATCTTTATCTCACTAAGTCTGATCGAGATCAAATTACGCTATAATGTTCTATCATAAACCATATTTGAATTCAACTAATTATTATTTTTTTTAAAAAAAGATTCAACTAATTATTCTCTAAATTATTTCTAATGGCTTCTCTTATAAGACCCATTTATAAAATTGAAATCTATTAATTAATTTTTACTCCAAATCATATATTTTATTTTTACAGCAAGTGGTAATAAATACTATACAAAAATGAAATTGATTATCTCTTTAAGCTAGTCAAACTAAGAATTCTATAATCGAAGAATGAATAGCAATTAGACTAAAAAATATTAGCAGAGCAATTAATAACAACTGAAAACTTATTCTCTGTTTGCATATGTTTGAAATCTAGCACATAAGCTTACTTTTTTTTTTTTTTTTTAGGTTGAGGAAGTTAGAAAAATCTCTTGAATTAATTAGGACACTATAGTTCTAAAAAAGAGAATGGTGGTTTGGGGGATCGGAGGTAAAAATAATTTAGTTTTGCTTTGCTCGGAAAATGGTGTTGGAGGATGAAAGTGGAGAATAGAAGTTTGTGGTATAGAGTTTTAGTGGCGAGGTATGGAGAGGTGGGAGGTAGTATAGCGGAAGGAGGGAGTTTAATTCAATTTGGTGCAATAATTTGATCACTATTAAGCGAGGGACTGGTGTTGGAGTGGGTATGTGGATTGATGACAACATTGATAGAGTTGTAGGCGATGATAATAATACTCTTTTTTTGCTGGGATCCTTGAATTGACGGTGTGGTGCTGAAAAATACTTTTAGACGCCTTTTTGATTTATCCATTAATAAAATGGCAACGGTGGCTGAAATGTATGCTCTTGGATGGGGGGAAGGAGGGGGATGCTTGGCGATGGAGGCGTATGTTATTAGCGTGGGAGGAGGAATAGGCATGTGAGGAGCAGGCGTAGGTTACAATGTTACAAGTGCCTATCATTACTTGATTTCAACGCTCAATGTTGGGGAGGCGGATCACCCTGAATCAATTTGAAACAAGGAGGTCCCTCTCAAGGCCAGCTTGTTTGCTTGGCATCTGTTTCAGAATCGGTTACCAATAATGGACAACTTATCAAGGAGACACATTCTTCAACATAGTGTTCAACCTTGTGTGGGTGGGTGCAGTTTGATGGAAGACCTTGATCACTTATTCTTGTCTTGTGACTATTTTGGCAAAATATGGGATGCCATTTTGCATTGGCTTGCCTTGGCTTCATAATGGTTCAACCAGCGCAAGTAGCAGATCATTTTCACTAATTTAAAACTCTAGACGGCTTTTTTAAAAGTGTCCATATTGTTTTTAATCTCATTTAGCTCTCTTGTGTGTTAAACCATTGCAATTCTTTCATATTTATGTAAGCTGTTGAAGTATGCACTTACAAAAGTATGGACAAGAAATCTAATACAATGGGAGTTATAAAACAAAGTTGAAGAATTTCTTAGAATTTAATATACTAATAGAAGGGCCAATATCACGTACAGAAAGTTGGAGTATGTACTGTTCTATGAATCACCAGACACACAATTAAAGAATTAATTGTAGTTGATGAAAATGGATGAGTTGGGAAGCATAGATCCATGGTAACTATTGCAAATTGCAATTGGTGTTAATCCCATGGCAACAATTAAATATATTGTATTGATATAGTGTGTTGTTATTTATGCAAGTGAAAACTTATGATACAATATTATTTTTTTTATATTGGTTAAAAATAATAGAGAAAAAGTGGAAGAGAGAAAATAAAAATATAAAAAAGAGTTGTCAAAATGTTATTCAAAATAGTTGTACAACTATTATTAAAAAAAAATATCATTTATCTTTACCATTAGCGTAGAATATATTCAAATATAGGAACTTATGTGTTTCACATAAAAGATGAAATTGGCTTTTTCGTTCCTACCAAATTTTATTTTTCATTTCCATAGAAAAAAGAAATTACACTTTCAGGTCATGAGAGTGAGAGTGACACCTTTGTTTTTAGAGTTGTGTTATTTGAATATCTATTTATTTGACATCAAATGTGACAACCATATTTTTACAAAGAAATATATATATATTGGTACGAAAACCAAAGCAATAGAGAGATAAAATGAAAATAGAATGTGAATACGAAAAATAAAGTTGCCACAAAAATCGTTATAAAATAGTTAAACAAATATAATTTCTCTTGTTTTTATATCATTTCTCTTGTTTTTATTCCCACCAAATATTCCTATAGAAGACTATACTAGTCTCTCTTCGCTCTCTCTCTTAACCTTTCAACAAACAAATTTTCTCTATTTTAGATTTTTTTTTTTGAATTTTTTTTCTTCTCTATTTAAGATATATGCATATACAGTGTGGTGTGTAATTAATCACGCTTAAACATACAGCATATATGGGGAAATCCAAATTTGTCTTGTTAGAATTTCTACTGATATGTACAATTCTACAAAGGGCATGCTCACATGGAGATCACCCACTGTCAAAAGTTGCTATTCACAACGCAACATTATCCCTTCTTCACCTTGCTCACATAAAAGCATCTCCATCACTTCTTGGACTACAAGTAAGTAAGTTTCAACATTTTTTGTAACTTCTTGCATTTTTTTCTTATTGATGATCCAAGTTTATTTCATTCTTTTGTAGGGTCAAACTTCAGAATGGGTAACTGTAGAATACACTTCTCCAATTCCTTCAATCGATGATTGGATTGGGGTGTTCTCTCCTGCTAACTTTAGGTCAAATTCAAAATCTATACATATCTATTGTTCGGCCAGAAAAACTGGCACCACAATTATAGTGCACCATAGCATAGAGGAATTTGAAAAAATCACTATTGTTCCACGATACAATACTTAGTACAAAATGTTGTCAAATAACTGCTTATGCGCCGCTAATGTAGCAGAATTTTTTAAAATATAGTTATTTTTCGTGAGCCGGCCCCAATTAGGGGATAAGGCTTGATTCTTGTTATAGACTTATAGTCATTTTTCACGGTCTGCCATCGACAACACTGCAATCAAACTTAGATTTACTTTTCAGCTCACCAACGAATGTTTTTCGTGTTGTGTATTTCAGTGCTTCTACATGTCCAAAAGAAAATGGTAGGGTTTATCCACCATTATTGTGTTCTGCACCCATTAAGGTATATGTCTGAATGTAACCACTAACCTGAACTAAATTCTTTTAATGAACTTACCAAAATCATTTCTATTAGTTTCTTTTCTGAAACCTTAATGAAGTGAAACTAGGAAAGTTAAGATAAAAAGAAATGAAGTGATGATCTAATTACGTGTCTTCCATTGTGCAGTTTCAAAATGCAAGTTACTTAAATCCTCAATACAAAACAACTGGAAAAGGGTTTCTGAAGCTCCAGCTTATTAATCAGAGATCAGATTTCTCATTTGCACTGTTTTCTGGGGGTCTATCAAATGTAAGACCATTATATGCTTGAGCTATCTTTACCAAGTTTAATGCTGTATGATTCTGTCACAAATTTTTTCCCTTTAATTTATTTGTATGATATTCCCCTTTGTGATGATATCCCCTTTAATTTATTGTTTTTAACATATTCAAGGTATGTTGTAGATTGTAGTAGGTGATTGTTGGATATTGTGGTGCCAACCTTGTTGGGATGATATTCCCCTTTGTGATACTTTCACATGTCTTTTGCTTAAAAAGAGAAGAAAAATATATGCATAACCATAGAACAAAAACCAACTGTTAATACCGCCTTATTTACTTTGGAATCCTGGTATTATGGCTTACATTCATTTCTTTTGGATTTTTTCGTAAATTTGAATGATAATCGGATCCTCTGATAAGTAATTTGGATCAGATTCTGCAATTCTACAAATTTAGTAATGCTTTAAATTCTTTCAGAAGCTTCTAATTTTCACTTCTATCATAATATAGATAAACACAATCTCTTATTTGTTTCTATTTACCTATTGATAGCCAAAGCTAGTGGCAGTGTCGAATAAAATAGCTTTTGCAAATCCAAATGCACCAGTTTACCCTCGTCTGGCACTAGGGAAGTCATGGAATGAGGTATGTTCAACTTCTTCTGTCCTAGACTGGATACAATTTGCATTTTATATATTCCATTTACTGCTTTTACTGTAAATGATTCTTTCATTTTATCATTTAAAATAGATGACTGTAACATGGACAAGTGGATATGGGATTAGTGATGCTGAACCTTTTGTTGAATGGGGTCCAAAAGGAGGGGATCATATACATTCACCTGCTGGGACACTGACTTTCACTCGTGATAGCTTATGTGGTAAGTAAGCCAAGTCTTACCTTTGAATTTATACAGTTGAGATATATCTTGTAATTGTAGTTTTTGTATTAAGGCCCTTTTGAATAAACAATTTTGTTAAGCACTTATCATAGAAGTGCTGATATAAAAGCTACTTGTATAACAAAGATGAAATAAATTTAAAGTGTAGGAGGAAAGATGTTTCATCTCTAACAACTCATAACTTCCTTGACAATAGAACAAATGGAATTGAAGCATATTACTATATGCAATATTTTTCTATCATAAATGGAATTTGAGTTATTTGTTGTCATACTATTTTGTCTCAAAGCTCCAGATGGTCAAACGGTGTTTATCATTATGTGTCAAACCTCTATCCTTTCAAGTGAAAGTTTATAAAAATGGACATCAACAATGACACGAATACAGGATATGACAAGGATATAAAAATGGTAACACAAAAGAGTTTGATGGTTACATAACATGTTGAATTTTTCTGATATTGGTATGACAAATTTGTCTATGTTTCACATATCCTTGAGAAAGTTCTTTGGCTACCAATAGGATCGATTTTTCACAACATGTTGTGTTTAGTGGAACTTCTTTCCAACAGAGCTGCTCATTCATTACTCACACTATAAATTTATGAATAGGTCCACCAGCCAGATCAGTAGGATGGCGTGACCCTGGATACATACATACTAGTTATCTGAAAGAACTGTGGCCCAACAGAATGTATGTTGTTCTAACTTGCAATATCCTAATTGTACGCATTTTTTTATTCTATTATATTATTTTCAATGAAGATGCCAACAACTATACATAAATCTTATATTCTAATTTTGTTTTATCATTGATTACCTTTCTCATTAAATTTGTGAGAACTTCATTCTGAAGTCATCCTTTTTTTTCTCTGATACTGTTCTATATATAGGGCAAATCCACTTAGTTGGATAAGGCTTTACTGTTACTCTTTTAGTTTTTGTTGTACTGTCATTGTCTACTATAGGTTTCATCTAGACCTTAAGAAAAGTTTGAAAAATAAATAGTATTGTTATTGATTACCCAAGTCAAATAAAATATATGGTATGGTCATCTTTTCAGTTTAAAATTAATGAGACTGTTGTGAATTATGATTATGTCATCATATATGTTTAATTAAACAGAATCGATGTTCATTGTGCTTTCTGTGAATTATGAAGATATGAATATAAGATAGGACACAAACTCAAGAATGGAACATTCATTTGGAGTGAACAGTATCAGTTTAGAGCAGCTCCTTTTCCTGGGCAGAAGTCTTTACAACGTGTAGTCATATTTGGCGATATGGGGAAGGTTTGAGCTTTGAACTGTTATGAATAATGCAAATGCATATATTAATTAGATGGATAATGGATTGCATCTGTTTTAGTGCCTTTGTTTAAACATGCTTATGAGATTTCTAATATCCTGGATGTAGGAGGAAGTTGATGGTTCCAATGAATATAACAATTTTCAGCATGGTTCAATTAACACTACCAAGCACATTATACAGGACTTAGAAAACATTGACATGGTTTTTCATATTGGAGATATAAGTTATGCAAATGGATATCTTTCTCAGTGGGATCAATTTACAGCACAGGTGGAGCCTATTGCGTCAATTGTGCCTTACATGATTGCAAGGTTTTCTCTATGGCATACCCTAAAAATTAGTCAAGGAAGTGCCTTTTCTTTTTAATTACAACCTGAAATTCTTATATTGCTGCTTTCTAGTGGGAACCATGAGCGCGACTGGCCTGGGTCAGGATCTTTTTATGGGAACATGGATTCTGGAGGAGAATGTGGTGTGTTGGCTGAGACTATGTTCTACGTCCCTGCTTCAAACAGGGCTAAATTCTGGTACGGTCAACACTATTTTATTTTATTTCCTTTCAGGGAAAAGGTTACCTTCTAATGGGTTTATAGATTTTCCATGATTTGAGCACAACCAACATGATTTACTACGAAAAGAAAATTCATATAACATAAAATGAAGGATATTGAAGAATGATGTTCATTGCACATAAGTTAGTTAGGAATAAGGACTTCATTTAAAAAGGAAGATAAAATAATAGCCAAATTAGTTTAAATATAGGGTCAGTAACGAGTTTTCTGGATTCAACGCTGTCATGAGTTATTGAACAAACATCACATTGGAGTTCAGGGATACCTATTAACAATGGTAAGAAGATATATGACTACTACCTTTCACTAGAATCATCACACAAAAGGAAAGCATTAATAATTAATATGATTGAATAGTGAAACTTCCACTGTGAATTGATGCTGCGTTGATTTTTCCTCTTGTCACTTATGCTTTAAGTATGTATCGTTTTGGTTTCATGTGGAATTGATTTTGTCTCTTTCCAAATATGGTTTTAGTAAAAAATACGTGTTTGGTTTGTTTCTATCACATAAAATTGTCTTTAAACTCTAGTTTGATTGGAATTGATAAAAATAACCAAATGTGAATCACTTCATTTTAAGCTCATCTATAAATAGATTTTACAAAACAATGTATATTTAAAATCATGTTCCTCAAACGCCAGACCAAACACACATGCAGTACTTTTATAAAAAAAAAACTTACTGATGCATTTGGTTTCAATGTTTTTGGTGAATGCACAACTAACTTGGTCACTTGTTTGTAACATGTGACATTTTTCTACTTCTGTCAGGTATTTAATTGACTATGGCATGTTCCGCTTCTGTGTCGCTGACACTGAACATGATTGGAGAGAAGGAACAGAACAATACAAGTTCATTGAGCATTGTTTGGCATCAGTTGATCGACAAAAGCAGCCATGGCTAGTCTTCCTTGCACATCGGGTACTTGGTTACTCTTCTTGTATCTGTTATGCAGAAGAGGGGTCATTTGCTGAACCAATGGGGAGAGAGAGCCTTCAAAAGCTATGGCAGAAATACAAGGTTGACATTGCCATCTATGGTCATGTGCATAATTATGAGAGGACATGTCCCATATACCAGGTATCTTCAACTTTATGCAATTTGACCACATAACATGAAACGTATAGTATTATTGCAAATGAGTGCGAATATGCATATTCTTTCTAATAAAAAGTGCCTGTGTTTGTTTTTTCTTTATCTTTTGCATGTTTATACAGAATATCTGCACAAGTGAAGAGAAACACAGCTATAAGGGAACCTTAAATGGGACCATACATATTGTTGCTGGCGGTGGTGGAGCAAGCCTTTCAACATTTACTTCTCTTAAAACTAAATGGAGCATCTTTAAAGACTATGATTACGGATTCGTAAAGCTAACTGCATTTGATCATTCAAATTTGTTGTTTGAATATAAGAAGAGCAGAGATGGGAAGGTTTACGACTCGTTCAAAATATCACGGGATTATAGAGACATCTTGGCTTGCGCCACAGATAGTTGTCCAAGTGCAACAATGACATCATGATTGTTGAAATGGCGACAGCTTCAATGCATCTAGCCACGTGAAAGAAACACTCGGATAATCTTCCACAAACAGATGAAAGTATAAATATGTAAATAATATACAGCAGCCCGTGTTGTCACCTTGATTAAGCTGGCTTTGATAGAATGAATAATTAATTTACTGCAGTTGAATTTTTATTCTGGAAGTACTTTTTTGTATCTAAAATAGAATAGTAAGGCAAAATACAATGCTACACAACCAATTCCAGTAATAACCAAGACCCACTTGAATCCAGATGAGTAGTGAAAAACTGAGGTTTCAAAATATTGCAGCCACCAATGTGAAGAATCTTAAACTTTATTAGGAGGTTTTGAATATTTCCCTGTAACAGATAGGGTGAAAAGTGATCATCCCTGGTTTACATAGTTTGTAATATATTAAATAAAATAAAGTGACAGAAGAATGTTGCTAATCATTAATCTTAGCTAACCAATTTTATGTTCAGAAAATCTTATGTGTCCATCTATTCTGTTGAGCTGCATTAGAGAGGGTTTAAATCTCGCGCATCGAAAAGGTTTTGCGGCTGTTGAATTATGTGTCAATTCGGACAAGTGTCTGGATGCTTTACCCAATCTTAGATGTATTACTGGTGGTGGATTGCAAGAATTTGATGTTTGTCCAACCGAGCTTTCTCGGTTGATTAGTGACGACATTAAAGGAGCATTCTGGTTTTGTTTCTTCATCATTGATTACCTTTCTCATTAATTTTGTGAGAACCTCATTCTGAAGCCATCATTTTTTTTTCTGATATTGTTGTATAAGGAACAAGTTCACTTGGTGGGATAAGGCTTATCTCTCACTCTTTTTGTTGTATTGCCATTTTCTGTAATAGATTTCATTTAAATCTCAGCAAAGTTGGAAACGTAAATGAAATCATAATTGTACTGTTATATTGAGTACCTAATTAAAATAAAATAGATCGTTTTGAGTCAACTTTCCTATTAATATCAGAGATTGTTACATATATGTCATGATATGAGTACTAGATAGGAAACAATCTCAAGAATGGAACATATATTTGGAGTGAACAGTATCAGTTAGAGCAGCTCATTTTCCTGGGCAGAAGTCTTAATTTACAACGTGTAGTCATATTTGCATGAGAGATATTGAGTGTCTTTGATGTGATATGCTTATGAGATTCTATTCTCCTGGATGTGAACTGTAATCATAGTATCATGCAGGAGGAAGATGATGGTTCCAATGAATACAACAATTTCTAGCATGATTCAATTAACACTACGCATAAGCTTATCCAGGAGTTAGAAAACATTGACATGGAGCATCTTTAAAGACAATGATGACAGATTCGAAAACTAACTGGATTTGACAATTCAAATTTGCTGTTTTGGTACAAGAAGAGCAGAGATGGGAAGGTTTACGACTCGTTCAAAATATCACGGAATTATGGAGACATCTTGGCTTGCGCCAACAATGGCATCGTGATTGAAACGGCAACAATTTTAATGCATCTAGCCGTGTGAAAACAGCACTTGGATAATCTTCCATAAACAGATAAATATGTAAATATTTAATATACAACTGTGAGTCCTGTCATCTTTGATAAAATGCACAATCAATTTAATACTGTTGAATTTTCATTCTGGAAGCACTTTTTTGTATCTAAAATAGAATAGTAAGGCGAAATACAATGCTACACAACCAATTCCAGTAATCAACAAAACCAAATTGAATCCAGAAGAGTAGTCAAAAACTGAGGTTTCAAAGTTCATTCCAAATACTCCTGCTACGGCGGCAAATATTGCAGCCACCAATGTGGCTGCTGTAAGAAGCATCTCAAACTTTATCAGAAGGTTTTGAATATTTCCCTGTAAAAGATAGATTGAAAAATTTATGGACCGTGGTCTACATAGTTTATAGTTATATATAATATAAAGTGACAAAAGGATGTTGCTAATCGTTAATCTTAGCTTACCAATTTTATGTTGAGAAAATCTTCCGTGTCGTCAATGTATTCTTTGAGCTGCATTACCAACAAGAGTATCAATGAAGATAAGCAATGTGGGTATACACTAAAACTACAGCTGTGAATAAAGTTAACATTTACATACCGACGATAATGTGTTGAGAGTATTATCAATGACGATAAAGTACGCTTCCAGCAACATTTCCAGCGGCTGAATCCTTTCTGTGTTATCAGATGAACCCGTTGAACTACCATATTTACTTGAATTTCCAATGCCGCTGAAAGTCCTTGGCAACATCTGAAGCCCACTAACTGACCGCTCTGGTGAAGTAGGGGCTGATTTTGAAATCACTCTACCTGATGGTGAACGAATTTGAAAACAATCATTTGAAGGGGAAGCATCTAATCTTCTCCTTTTCTCAGTCAGGCACATCTCAGCCATGTCACCATCGTCATCCATGAGATGTTCTATTTCATCACGGACCTGATAACTAAATATAAGTTACTAGTTGCAGGTCACAGAAAGCTAGAAAATAGAAAGAGAATTATAATTAAGGATGAGAACTCCACGTTAATCAACCTTTTGAACCCGCTGAGTCAAAGCAAGGAGATGACCTTTAAATCTTCGAACACGTTCCAGAAGGAGAGTACTGATAGATGAGGCCAGTTCATCTAGCACGGGATATATTTCCATCTCCAGTTCATTTACCTGTCGAATCAAGATCCTTCTTAATATAACATATTTGAGATGATTGATGTCTTGTGAAAATATGGCTAACAGCTTAACCAATGACTTATTATGTATTTAGCAAACTATATAATGTTGAACTCTGAAACATGAAAATATACAATTCCCAAAATTTAAACACTGATATTAAGTTTGGAGCTATTGAATTTTATTAAAAACACATCAGATTATGTTATGCTACAATGATATCTTGAATTTTATCTTACAGTTTCAGATTTTCCCTAAACATTATATTCTCTCCCTACATATCTTGAGTGCTACAAAACTAATCCTAGAGATTTTAGCAGCCTTCATTTTCTTCAAAGTGAAAAATGTACAAGATTGCAGGCAGTCCGTTAAGCGTAAACACTGTTTTGTGAGTTGTCTGAAATTGCAGGAAAAACCATAGGATGTTTAATGAAATTGAGCTAATAATGAACTACATAATTTAATCAAAATAAGCAAGCAGATAAACTCGGTGCTGCCAATTTTAATGTAAACATAATGTAGAAAATGAACTATCACAGATTCAATGCAAAAATGCGGAGGACTCCCCAAAAAGTAAGTTTCTGGTCAATTAATACCTGGGCATCTAAAGATGTGCATGTCAATTCCAGAGCTAACTCCAGTGCCCTAAATTCAAAGGGAAGATCATCTGTTCAAAAATTGAAATCAGTAAGCAATTCTATGGAGTAATTATGTCAATCGAAAAGCTTTAAAACACTCGCAATAGCTTGAAGCAAAATAAACAAATATCGCATTCAAGAAACAAATCGCAACAGCTACTTAAAGCTGAAGAAGTATCATATTCAATTAAGATTTTCAAATTGTTTCCAACAAAAGACATCCTATTTCACACCACTCAATGCCTTACGCTCATAATTCTTCCACTACTATTTCCTAATAGTGCTACAACTCCGATATAAATATTATATATGCTAAATTCTAGTTTACAGCAAAAACAGGAACAACCCTTACCAGATTTTTCTCTCTGGAGCCGATTGCATAATATTGTCCTGTACCGACCAACAGTACCATCGAGTGAATTCATGAGGATGACTTCATCGGCGGTGATTATACACCGGATTTGCTCAAGGTTGACAACAATAGCCATCTCCCTTCCTAATATGGAAGAAGGATAAATGAATTTCGGATCCAATAGTCGAAGATCTCTAGAAGGCAAAGAACAATGTCTCATAATCGTAGCCTTGTCAAGTGTCACAATCTCGGAATTCCCATCCTGATCAATTTTTATCCAAGACCGACTTCCATGACCTCTCTGCTTCAGGCCTTTTATACCAGCCCTGCGATTCGCTTGCCTGTTAAAATCAGACTCATGTAGACTGGAAACATAATACTGCCCTTGTGTTTCTTCCATTGCATTGTATATTGTTCTCACTCGCAATTCCGATACAGTACTTTTACAAATGAGGTAGCATCGATCCCCTTTACTAATCAAGTATTCATTTCCACCACAACCTTTAATCAACAAAAAGGGAAGCAATCAATAAACAAAGTAAAAAAATGTAAAATGAAAAAAAAATTACCAACCAATACTCAGTTAATTACCCGTATTTGAAACCCAACTCTTTAACTTCTACGAAGCACCGACATAGACACTCACACGTCGACAACGATAATAAGTCAAGAAAATGATATAATTCAATGTAATCACACGTGTGAATGTTATACACGTGTCAGACACCAGATACGCCTTCAATAAGTGTGAAAGATAACCAATAGCTGAATTTCATGTAATTTTTTTTTTCAATTTATGAACAACAGAAACATCACATAAGCTTCTATGCATAAGAAGAATAGAACCCATATTAAATTTTATGAGTATAACATAATTGCTAGTTTTGTGTGAAAGTAAAGAACCCAAATGAGAAACAATTACGAAATAATTGAATTCAACATAGTTGAAGTAAATCTCACACTCAAAAAATCTCAACTTTAATTAATATCTTCAATACCCATTTCCCCTAAGTTTCAAACAAGATATAATCTACCCTTACCCACCCCCAATAACTATTTCTATAAAAAAAAATGAAATAATAATAGTGAATCAACTGAGACCTAAAAAAAAAAAAAAAAAGTGTCAGTGGTTACCTGAAGAACATGTTGGAGTGTTAAGACAAGACTGCACGTGAAGGGGTTCCCTTGTCGTAAAGCAGAAACGTTGAAGATTATTGATTTCGTTGAATCACCATGAACTTGTGATTATAATTTATAAGTGTTTTTTTTTTATTTTTTTGAAAGAATTTATAAGTGTTTGTTTTTCATGTAAAATGTTTTTTTATTTATTTATCTATCAAGCGAGACTCATTTTCACATAGTTTTAAAACTCGCATCGGTCATCGACTCGACAGGGGTACTGGGTCATTGGGTCAATGGTCGAACCACTGAGTCATTGGTCGAACCGCATGACTGAACCGGAACCACTCGGATGACTCGGTTAGATGACTCGGTCTTAGATTAAATTTATACAGTTATTTAACCGGATTAAATCGGATTGAATCGGATTGACTCGATCACTTTAAAAACTAAAATAATGACACCTGTAAAATAAAAAATCTATCCAAC
>Ga0315915_1003030_pt1 | contig 21375 bp, 9 predicted proteins | sample MpolbnodulesMG_FD_207738 | JGI IMG/M metagenome (GOLD analysis project Ga0315915, IMG submission 207738) | Medicago polymorpha root nodule microbial communities from Los Angeles, California, United States - branched nodules | ecosystem: Host-associated > Plants > Roots > Nodule | place: USA... | reverse complement strand
GAGCAGTTATCTGATTATGGGAAGAATTTCTACACGAATTGTAACATAGGGTAAAACCATTGCAGGATATGATTGAATGTGAGCAGTTCTACATGTTCCCTCTTTTAATTTAAATAAATCTGAACCATCTATCTAATCTATTGGTGTTTTTCTCGTGGTTCACCGGTGAGGGACCTAATTGGACCCTCACCCTAGAATCCACCCTTTTAATGGACTTCATATGTACACCTCATTTATTTATAACTTTTATTAAAAAAAATTATTAAGGACCTAATGACTCCAATGAAAATTGTTTAAATAGGTCTCACTAACTTTACATCATTACATAAAAGTAATTTATTTATTAAATTATAAATTACCTCATAAAATATTACTTCTTTTGAAAGTGGAACCAACTTGTACATATTTCTTTTACTTCTTTTAAACGTGGAACCCGTTAGTTGCTCAGGAGAAAGATGATTCTTATATAATTGTTTGTTACTTAATAGGTACTATTTTTTTCTTCCTCCAATGGGGGTCCTTAACAAGGAGTTGTCTTTGTTAAGTAAGGAACCTCCATTAAAGATGCTTTAAGGGTATTTGTTAAGAAACCTATAAGTGGAAGTTTTGTATAGGAAAAAACATTTTCTTAACTTTTAAAGTATTGATTACACAAGTTCCAAGACATAATTATTATATTTGTTTCCTTAACAAGTGTCTTAAAACACTTGTTAGCATTTTCATAGTAGTCAATTGCGGATTGTTGCGCGTAGCGGCCGACCCCGTAGCGGCCGACCCCAAAAATACTATAGCAGGATAGTGCATGGCGCTATGACTGCTATTGGATAACATTTTTTGACAAATTACGTAAATAATACTATAAATTATAAACAAACATATATCTAATATAAAATTAAATATAACATTCAAATCTCATGAAACATTTATAAATCATACAAAACACCCAAATCTCATGAAAGCTTTTTACTCATGTATCATTCGTAAATCATACAAAACACTTAATCTTATGAAAGCTTTAAAGTCTCCAACATAGTATCGAAAGTTTTAATCAAAATTCAACATAGTAATCAATCTCGGATAGCGGTGTGTAGAGGCCGGCCTCAAAAGTGTGATAGCGGGTTAGCGTATAGTGGTATGACAAATAGTGGTCACCGATATTTGATTATTTTTTGAACAAATTACATGAATAATGTTATAAAGTATAAACAAACTTGCATATTTCTAAAAAGAAAAAAGTTATATTTAATATAAAATTAATTATAACACTCAAATCTCATGAGACATTCATAAACCAAAATGCCAAAAATCAAAAGATAGAGGAACAAATAAAAAAAATCATAAAACAAGAGAAGCCACAAAACAGAGGAAGAAAAAATGAACAGAGAAACCATACAACAGAGTCAATTCGTTTTAAAAATCTCCAAAATGCCCTAAAATAAATTTAGAAATTTGGAAACCATACAAAATGTTTTAAAAATAGTGTCAATTTGAAAATTTTCAACTAAAATCAAATAGCGGCTGAAGCGGCCGCTATAGCGCCGCTATCTCATTTTGCATCGCTACGACAATTAGCGTAGCAGTTCGTCGCCACTACGCTACGCGCGGCCGCTATAACGTCGCTATGGACTACTATTTTACCATTATAATTTTTCAAGCTTTTCGAAGATTTTTGCGGAGGCAATTTTGAGATATTGCTTGGAAGCTTTGTTTAATCAGCTAAATCCCTTAAGATCTTTTTTAAAGTTTGTAACAATTCATTCGTTGGTGGGTTGGGTGATGATGGTGATGAAGGTAAAACTATATACATAGTCGAATAAGACGGAGTAGTGTAGGATGAGTGATACAGGTATGTCATGGAGGTTCTCTCAATGAAAGCATCGGTTAATACGGTAAAATAATTTGCACTCTTTGGTCAATGCTAAACTCCAAATTTTACATATCAAATTCCTATTGAGTTTAGCAAAATTAGGGTCCGTGATTTTGGAAAATCTACATTTTAGAATTTCAAGTGTTATACAGTGATATACTTTGTCAAGTTGCATTGTGATTCCAAATATATACAATGTTGATAAAAAGATTTAACTTTAATTATAATTATCTACAAATAATGACAAATGATTCGTGATTGGTAGATTTTGGTGGTGCATCAAAATATTGACCATTGTAAAAAAAAAATCTTCACAAGCATATAAAAACTTAAAAACGCACCTGCAACATTGAATTCTTACGACTCTTCATAGAAGAAACCAATTCAGAATCATTAACCTCATCACGAGAATCAAATGAAGAAATAGAAGCAAAACTAATTTGATTCAACAATTCAACATTCTCCTGATTAGCCAATGATAACTCCACAAACTCCACACCCCAAAGAATCCAATTATATGTAGCAGAGCTAGGATCGTCATGTGTAATAGAATTTCTCCATGGTGGTGTTCCACCATTACCTCTCAAATATTTTCCACACCAACTCCTCAACTTCACGTTGGACCCTTCTTTTATTGGTTCCCATTCATATTTCCAGCTCAAGCCCACGTCGTAATCAGCTTGGACAACTTTGTTTCCGGTCATACCGAGGAGAAATGATGTGTCCGTCGCGGTTAGGTAACTGCCGTGGTTGCTCCTGAGGCGTATATGGTGGGTTTTTGTTTCGACCGGTTCGATTAACCATAGTGATTTTTTGCTTGTTCCATTTCTGCTTTGACGGATGTTGTTGTTGTCTTCATCTGCTACTAGGTACTTGCCTAGGTGGCTGCGTAGTTTCACAGCCTTTGATTTGTTGAAATATTCCATTTTACGAGTTGTGTTGTAGATGATACTAATATTTTTTTGATGACCTTTTTATTTTGTTGATGAGTATATAGATGATGTTAATATGTGCAAATATTTGATTTTTGTATATATTTGTATTGCTGAATGGTGCTTGGTGGTTGGTGATAATGGTGGTAATGATTGTATATACGATGTGGGAGATTAAATTAAGTTTGGTGTGGGGATATAAGAGGATGTTGGGGTTGAACCTGTCTGGAAATTAAGTGGGTTGTTTCGGGATGTGTTAACCAAATGAAAAGTAATAAGATAGCTAAGTTTAATTATAAAATCCCTCCCTCTAGAATGATTTATAAGAAAAAGTGACTAAATCATCTATTTCTAGAATGATAATTAATTACATAATTTCATTTTAAAAAATATTTTCATTATCTTGGTAATAAATTGATTTATTAAAAACAAAAATTAAATTAATTAAAACATTAGTAATAAATTGTGGATTGAGCTGTGGGAATAGGCCAGGCCGCGCCGTCAGGGGCCTATGATTCGGCCTACTTAAAGCCCGGCTCGGCCTAACTCGTTTAATAAATGAGTCAAGTTTGCTTTTTAAAAAGCCTATCAATTTAATTAGGTCGGACTTAGGCTTATAAAAAAAAGCCTATCAGGCCGGCCCGTACATGAGTATATTACATTTTTTCATATTTATTATTGATATGTATATATATCAAAAAAGAATTATTATCTTTCAAATTATCATACCACAATTATTATTATTTCAGTTTTTTTATTTTATTTTGTATTTTGGATACAACGCAACTCTTGGTATTTCCCTCATACATTAGAAGAACTTCATCTAACGAGGTAATAAGAGTTACTCACACAAATTACCAACCACCAAAAATTAAAAGATAACACACGGTACACACAAATTATTAGTTTAATTTGTATCTAAATAATGTTTATCTCTATATTAAGTACATTGCATAAATTGAAAGGAAAAAAATTGATGAACAAACTCTATTTAAAATTTGTAACACAAACTAGGCTTTTAGACAGACTAATAAGCCAGGTCAGGCTTTTAAAAAGGTCAGGACAAGCTTAAAATAAAGCCTTTGACAGGTAAAAGGCCAAGGCTTAGGTTTTAATTTTTTCAACTAGGCCTAGCCCCCAGCTCGGTCTGGCTCATTCCCACCCCTAGGCCTGAGGTTGATCTTGTTTGTGTTGTATGAGTCAAATGTCAATATGGTGATGTTATATGGCTGCTTGCGTCTTTACCCACATATACCATAGATTGCAGAAATATAGTGATTATATTACGTGTTGAAAAATGAAAATGGAAGTTTGAAACAGTTTGAAAAGGATAAAAGAAAATACGTGGAAGTTTAATTTAAAATATGTAAAATATATTAAGAAATGGGGAAGTTTGATTTGTTGGCCAAGGTACGGCGCCGAACGGAGTGGAGAACATGTCTCACTTGGACTTGTCAAAAAAGAAAGTCTCAATAGGATTGAGATTGAGAACCTCTCCATTTTCTCAACACACTGGGGGAAAAAAAGGGTAATGTATGGCTCCATTAATAGGTATGATCAAGCAACATCAATTGATCAAATGGATAATGTGGATATCGTAAGTTAGACAAGCTTCATAAATCCGTGAAAATCAATTTGACAAAAGAAGTTATACATCATAAAAATGCCAAGGGAACGGTGCTTTTGGAAAAGAAAACAACTACAAAATCACAGGGCCACTAGAATCCGGATAAAGTTATGATCGATACACAAAAGGAGAAAAAGTAACATTTAAAAAAATTGGAGGCATTATACAATAATAAAAATAGAAACAAACAATGTTTATCAGCTATATGACTCATTATTGCCCTCAATTTTAATGACCCTATAACAGATAATGAAGACTCTGGTCAAATACAGTAAAAATTTCTAGTCAGCGTAACTGCATCTGTATCATCTTCTATGATGTTTTTATCATGAAAAGATACACAATTAGAATCTTTATTTGATTCTGCAAATTAGTAGACAAACAATAACGAATGAATATTTATTTTTTTTTGAAACAGCATATAACATTAACAGCCTAGCACAAGAAGTGCAAAAGGCAAGCAAACCACGGCATGCCAAATCAACCAACAACCTTTCCTTATGTGCTTCGAAGATGCCTCCCCACTCCAACACTCAAAGTGCACAAACAAATTATGGGGAGTGATGAAATTCATTCCTAGCCAATCCAAGATTTTGCGCCAAATCAAGGATACAACCTCACAACATAAGAAAAGATGTGGTCGTCTCCTCCCCTTGAACGAATGAATCTATTGAAAAGAATATATGAAGTACCCTGCCGGATGATATTAACGTAGGAAGTAGCAGAGCAAAAGGTGTCATGAATCCAATTTTGAAAATTAGAGGGGAAGTTCTAATCCCACTGAAAAGTGTATTTGTTAGTCATTGATTGACCAATACAGTTCACGGGTTTGTGTTGTGTGTAATAAAGAAAGCGAGATGCGTTGTTGCAGGCTAACAAGTATTTTGTTTTTGCAACTATGAAGTGTTACTCTGTTGGTAACATTTCAGAAACAAGATTCTTAACTAAGAAATATTTTGAACAGTCAAGAGATTGTGCTTAGTGTTTCTGTGACTTCTGCTGACATGTTAAACGCCAACCAACAGCTGACAGAAGCCCAAATCATCCCGGTGACTTGGTAATCTGTGAAAATTTATACTAGATACACTGAATTACTCGGAACATAGAAACAGCTCTCTACGGTGTAAATACTTCTCATTTTTACCCTAACTTCATAGTAAATCAAACAAGGTTGCAGTAATCTTATGTGTCAGTAATAATAGCTTTGAAGGTTGACAGGTTTAACTATATAAAACTGTTTGCTTTCCTCTAGATTTTTCTAAGCTCTAATAGTCATCCTTAATTATATAATATATTGAGTACATAATCTAAAAAAAGAATTCCAGAGTACAGAAATTCTATCACCATGACATCTACACTTTTTTCAGCTGCACATAGATGCATCATAACATATAATCATGTCCTTTTTTTGTATAAATTATAACATGTCGAGCGTACTTTAACTTACTTGGTCAATTAAGCAAAGTGCTAGGATCTTGGTACGATCTCCAATGGTATCCATTCTACCACGTACACATGGAATGGAAATGGAAGAATGGTTGCAGATTGAAAGGGAAGATATACCCAAAAGTAATTCAGAGAAACTTCATAAACCATGAAAAAAGGGGAAAGTAACAAGAACGTTCCCCAAGCTATATTATTTCAAGATAAACAAAATTATTCCACTAAATAAAATTGAAATATATTGTCACTGAATAAGAAAATCATCCCCACAGTCAAACCAAAATGTGCACATTAGACAAAACCCAACGTAAGAAACAAAAATAACAGGACAGACACAAACATCCGGGAAAGCAACCAACAAGTTCAGAGAGTGGTTTTCAAAAACACAAATAACATTACCTACCTGATTAAGCTTCTTGGCTAAGAGTCAGAAGAAGCATGTTTCAGAGAAAATCATGGTGACGTGTAGATGTTATGCTGCATGGCCAGAATTGTGAGACATGAACATAGGTAGCATTAGCAAAACTAAGGATAACAAATAATTGCCCCTTTTAAAGTTTTAAGCCCTTCATGACTTACCTCATGTTAAACCTCAAGTCTAGATACGAGGTATATGCATTTTACTTGCTACTGAGGATTAAGTCAAAGAAAACTGTCAAATTAACCTTTATATACTTCCAGCAAACTTCTTCAACTACGGACATGTTTTAAACTTGTTATTTTCTGCTCTAACAAATTACTTCAGTTTTTTTGTTTTATTTTTTAGTGAATAAAAAGGTAGTTTCAAAGGAAGAGGGATAAAAATTATGAATATGTGCAACACATAATAGAAAAAATGTAACCATGATGTCGTTTTTTGTTCCACTTTGGCCAATAAGGAACCAAAGGTCATACTCATCTCCCAAAAGTAAACTATCCGCTAATGTACAGTAGTTGCATACCATAAAACAATACAACACCAGCATGCTTGATTTACAATAAAAATCTAATTTAAAGAATTCTACCTAAAAAGGAAAACAAACAATGAAGAATGGAATTGAAACCATTAAGGAAAACCATATCCCCCCGCCTTTCAATTAAAGATAACAGATACTTTGAAAGGAGAAGAACATGTGTTACAGATTAGAAAATTAATTTAAATATCAAGACGTAGAATGACTGAACATGAATTTTGAGAAAATAAAGTAGCTCCATATCTCATTTTGGGGGAAATGAAAGATTGCTCTCAAGCATAAATGAGAGATCATGCATCTGTGCCATCAACATCTCTACGTCATCTTTTGACCCTACTTCTGCAGTGGAAACATCTCTAGGGTTTTGTCTCATGGTATCATCATCAGCCACCCTAAACATGCAACAAGATAGCATAAATTTCTTTATGAAACTATAAAATGTCAATCAAGATCAAATTTAGCTAGTAGGAATGTTCAAAAACTACATCAAATAACCAGAGAATCAATGATAAAATGCAAAACCTAAGCATCGCCATTTAAAGGATGGAGAACTTCCAAGTAATAAATATCTTTTCGATTCATAACATGCAAAGCTACGAAATGTGAATTCTGTCATCAGTCAGATTCCTATTCAACTTGTACATCAAAATAGAACCCTTATTTAAAACAAATACCATTGGCAGTTGGGACCATCAGCAAATGAAATTGGCTTATACCTACTACCTAGATGTGTCAGTTTCCTCACATTACTATAAAATCTATAGACATCCCTTACATTGATTGAATTATACAAGACTGATATATTGAACTGAAAACTCCTAAAGATGTTGTAAATAGACTTAATGTCCATCTGATCTGATACTAAAAGACCTGGTTGAATTCAATTATGCATATCTTTCTACAATAAAATAATGCAACCGCGATAATATCAAGGCACCTGTTTAAAGTAGCAGCTGCAGGTTGACCATTGGTTGCTGCAGGAGTACTCAGTGCATTATCAAACTGTCCTAAAAAATCATTCTGTGAAAATCCACTAAAATCCATATCATGTGAGTTGTTTGACGATCCAAATAAATCCATTTCAAAGGTCTTTTCAGATGGAGTTTGAGTCACAGTTTGTACAGGAATGTTACTGAAAGGATCTTCTTGTTTAGTGATCAAGCTAGTAAAGCCACTCCACACATCAAATGGGTCGGCATTATTGCTAGTAGTCACACTATCGGTTGTTTTGTTATTGCTAACTTGCCATTGGTCACCTTGCTTCCAGTCAAAACTTTTAACTGAAGAAGCATTAGCACCCTCTGCTGTTTTGGTATCATGAAGATCAGCAGTAATTTCAGATATGCCAGTCTGGTCTTTTATCTCAGAGTGTGAAACGCTACTGGAAGGATTTTGTGAAAAGGCTGAACCAGTAAAATCATTCCATGAATCAGTGACTTCGTTAGTAGCCGTAATACCAGTTTCCTTGTTATTGCTCCCCTGCCATGGATCATTTTGCATCCAATCAAAATTACTAGATGAACCATCAGCACTTTCTGCAATTTTTGTATCATTAGGATCTTCAGTCATTTCAAATTTCCCAGTCTGGCCAGCTATCTCTGAATTGGAAACACTATGTGAAGGATATTGTGTAGTGGTTGAGCCAGTGAAATCATTCCATGAATCAAATGAATAAGAACTTTCATTAGTACCAACATTATCAATTGTCCTGTTATCATTATCTTGCCGTTGATCATTTTCCATCCAGTCAAAGTCCCTGTTAGAAGAACTATTAGCATCCTCTGCTGTTTTTGTATCACTCAGATCTGCAGAAAATTCAAAATTTCCCGTCTGGGCAGTCATGTTTTGGCTGGAAATAATACCAGAAGGGTCTTGGGTGCCGGCTGAGCCAGTAAAATCATTCCATGCATCAAATGAATCATCTCCTTCATCAGTAGCCCCAATATCAGGTATCTTGGTTTCACTTTCTTGCCACTGGTCATCCTGCATCCAGTCCAAATTCCTAGTAGACGAACCAGTAGCAATTTCTTCTTTTTCCGTATTATAAAGATCCGTGGTCGTTTCCGACTTCCCAGGCTGGCCATCTATCTTTGAGTTAGAAGTTTGGAATTCATCACCCTGAAACCAATCATCTTCACCGGACGCTGAAGGATTGAAATCATCGTTCTCCTTTACACCGTCAGAATCTTTCCCATATCCAGATACCGTATCCAATTCAACTTTAGAATGATCGACTGAATTGGACTCTTCGTGAACAGGACCAGAACTAGCAGACTTGAAGTTCGCCTCCCAACCTGAAAAGGAATCCCCACTCTGATCCTCTACAGACCCTCCAGATGCTTCTGAAGCTTGGAAATTCTGAAACAAACTAAGATTCTCATTTGCTTGGAAAGTGTTATCTGAAGCACCACCTACATTTCTTTCAAAAGCCGAATTCTGCTCAGACACACTGAAATCAGATTCTCTCCGATCAAAAAAACTATCCAGATCAACACCAGACAAACTCAACGAACTTTCACCCGGAAAAGCTTCCGAATCTGAATTACTTGACAGTGCTCTCTCTGCCTCAGAAGGCCATCGAATTTCCAAATCCAGTAGTTCAGATAAAGGAATCTCATCGTTTAATTCACTCCTTGTTCTGCTTGATGCATGTTCTTCCACTGTCAGTGCCACCATCTCCTGCAAAGCAATTCGCAGAGTTAACATAAACAGTACAAAATGGTATTAAATTGCAGTTGCGCCACAATCTAAAGGACTTTGATGTCTCGGCAACATCATCACAACCGTAATTTCAATCACATCACATTTTACCACAATATAAAGGTTCATAGCATAAATACAACCGAGACCGCAACTTAATACCATCCAAACTACACACAATCTGATAAACCACATTCTTTTTGCATCACAATAAAGGAGAAATGAAGAACATTATATCAAAACAAGACATAAAATTCCAAATTTCCAGCATCAAGGGAAGTACATTCAATTTAAAATAATGAAATCGAATCAAAAAAGTATAGTCAGATTAACAATACCGATCCATCAAGTTGAAGAGATTCAAGCAACCAACGATACCCAACAGTGTTCTTAAATTTAATAGCTTCAGGAGGAAGATCTTTGTGAGGATTTGCACCACAAAAGACACAGATAAACGATTGAACGCCGCGGAGGAGTCTGCCATTGCAATTCTTACAGCGAAGGTAAGGTGGCGAAGGATCGAGTTTGGCGACGGTTTCTGCGACGGAAGGTAGTTTTGGGAGAGGGAGATTTTGGTCATTTTGTGGATTGTACCATGAGAGATTAGCGTCTTTGCGAAGAAGGATCTGTAATTGCTTTATTTGATCTATTGGTATTTCGAACGCCATTCGAATCTGGTTTTCAGTGTTACGATTCTATTTTCTTCTCTTTTTCGTTGTTGATACAGAGAGGGGTTCAGTGAGTGGTGGCTAGTGAGAAATTCTCTTTGCTTTTGTTGTTCCCAGAAAAATGTCATATGCAATGCAATATCATATCAAAAGAAAATGGATTTTTGAAATGAAAAAGTTACTATAATATTTTTTTCTTAGGAAAAAAAAGTTATAATAAATGGTTATGATAAAAATGGGGGAATTAGTCACCACCGTAATCCTGAATGAGAAAGGAATAATTATTTAGTCCCTGAATATAGAGAAATTGCAAAGCAGTCTCTGGATGTAGACTCTGTTGGTCAATTTCAGAGACTAAAGTGACTGTTGGTCAATTTCACGAACTAAAGTGACTAACAGAGTCTATATTCAGAGACTAAACTGACTAACAGAGTCTGCACTCAGAGACTAAATTGACTAACAGAGTCTACATTCATGGACTATTTTGCAATTTATCTGTATTCAGAGACTAAAGTGACGACTATTTTCCTATTCAAGAACTAAAGTGACTAATCTTCCGATAAAAATGGGCTAAATATATTTTTGGTCTCAATAAAATTAAAAACTTTTAAGTTTAATCATTACTTAATTTTAATAGTTTTCTAGTATCTACAAAAAATATTTACATGTAGTTTTAGTCCTACTAAAATAAACTTTATTTAATTATCCTTTAACTTTTAAATTTTTGAATGACTTTTTTTAGATAAGTTTAGAACATTACGAAATGTTCATTTACTAAAATTCTGAATTTTTTAATATGAAATGAATTAAATATGAATTTTTTAAATGAAAAAAGTTTAAGATCAAAGTAACAAAAATTTGGATGTAGAAATCAAATTTTGAGATAACTTTTTGTGCATAAACTTTTAGTAACATTCTTAACACATCTTCAAAAAATTGTTCAAAAACTTAAGAGTTTAAGCATTATTAAACAAATTTGAATTTACTAGGGACTAAAACTGAGTGCAAAAGTTTTTTTATAGGGACTAAAAAACTATTAAAATTAAGTAAGGACTAAAATTAGAAACTCTTAATTTTATGGGGACCGAAAACATATTTAACCCTAAAACAAAATTAAAATGTTCTGAAAAATGAAATTTATCCAAAAACTAATAATAATATTTAGGGTAAAATATGTTAATGGTCCCTGCAAATATGGCGAGTTTGGGTTTTGGTCCCTGCAAAAATAAAACTTTTGAAATACGTCCTTGCAAAAAAAATTGATTTTTAAAAAAGTCACTGGACCCACATTCTTGCTTATTTGGCACTATTTTATCTATGTGTCACTTGTTGACTTTGTAAGACTATTTCACGTGGTATTTAATAGGAATTAAATAAATATAAAATAAATTAAAAAATGGTATAACTTATTTTTATTTTAAGTTCCTTATTTTAAAAATAATTAAAATACAATTTTTGCATCCAGCCATTAACCAAACCAAGATCTAAATTTTTGCATAATGTCTTTGTTTAGAATTTCTTGATTATGATTTAAAAGCAAAGGGTTGAAGAATTAATTTGGGGACTTTTTTTTTTTCTCTTGTAGGGTTCTTCAAAACCAAACTCATAGCTAAACACTTCTTAAGGTTGCTCAGAAGAAAGGTAGATTGCTTGACGAAGTAAAGAAAATCAATGAGGAAGATGCGGAAAGCATCAGAAATTGCAGCAATGAAGCTCTGGCAGAGATGACTGTGGAAGGGTGGAAGATATGATTTGTCGAACAGTGAAATCTCTGATTCAAGTTGCATTTTGGGTTATTCGTCTCCCCGAATTTATTCATATGTCACCCTCCTATATTTTCTCAAAACAACTGCCTTTTGCTCTATAGATCCAAAATTTGAAGCTTATGAACCCAAAATATGTGGCAACCGAAGTATAAACTACTCTTTCTATATCAACTAGTGTTGTACCTGTGCGGACGCATGGGTTGCACCGTTGGTGCATGTTTTTTTTAACATTGTTTATGATTTAATTAGTTAGTATTGATGGCATAAATCACATTTCTAAATTATTTTCTTTACCAAAGCTTATTTCATTACAAACAAATTAATATTAGGAAAATGTATATATCATAATTTTATTTGATAGCCACATAGTTCAATATATGCTTTGGAAATAAGCCAGACTTACCAATTAATACACATGTTGATAAGTCATCGACATAAAGGATCTATCTTGTAACTATATTAACCGATAAACATTGCAAAAGTAATTTTCTTCATCAAAGGTTTATGTTATTCTTCAAAAAAATCGAAACACCTGAATGATTACTTTTAAGCATATAATTGAATTATGTTGCCAATTGTAAGTATAATTGATGTGAAATGATTGTCATTTGCTATATTAATTTTATTACCAGAAAATGATGTGAGGAATACAATGATGATCGTTGTTCTGTTAATTATAATTCATTAAAATGATCTTCAATACACTTTAGCAATAATGATTAATATTAATTGAAATGTGATGGATCCTCTTCCAAAGTTTGAGAATTATATTTATTTGAGGCTTATATTATGAGATTGTCTGTAATTGTCTTTAATTATATTATGAAAGACAAATTTTATTCATAAATTTAGTAGATTGTGGAGTACATCACTTGATTCAAACATAACAAAAGTCGACTGAAAATTGAGATAAAGAACTGATATTAAAGGTTAGCAACGAATTAGCATCAACACATTAAATTATATAAAAGAAACATAAGGATTGGTTTTAAACACGTGAACAAAATTACTCATTTTTCCATCAAAGAACTTGAAACGAAGACTGTCTCCAACTTTAAACCCGTTGTTGGTACAAAATTCCTCCCAACCTCTTTTAAGCTTAGTATTTAGTGATTCAGAGCTTATGCATTCAATTTTAGTCCTCAACATGCTTCCATTCCCATTGGATAGATACAAATGATCAAAATCATCATTCCATAAGAAGTCATTGAAATCTGGAGGAAGACCTTGTATTAATATGAACTCATCAATTTAAGTAATGTTACAAATACTTAAATCAGACTGATATGACTTTTAAAATGTATTGGAAAAAAAATGAAAGTGATTAGAATGATACTTAACCAATTTTGATTTGATAGCCATCTAAAAATTAGTCAAAGTAATGTAAAAAAAAAATATATGTCTTCTTATTCAGACGATTGGTGCTACAACTATTGAACAAAGGTATGTCACCATTGTCCTCAATTTTCTTTCCAATAGTGAGGATGAATCGACTTTGACCAATATAGGTCATCAGAATCTGTTGCTTGCCTTCAAAATGGTAAAAATCTCTAAGTTTGGTCCAGTCTTTAGTCAAAAGTGGAAGAGTCAAAGATTTATTGAAGGTAACATGATGATTATTTCCATTAGCATCAATCAAATTCCACACATGACCCTAATCATCAAATTCTTTAATGAACTTAGGGTAAATTTCACCAAACTCCTATTATACATTGGACACACAACATGAATATATTGTCTTTCAAATTAAGTTAGTTAAAAAGCTTGAATGTTAAGTAAATGGTAAGAAACATTATTTCATTGTAACAAATTTTGATTAAGTCATCTATGATTCAACTTTGCATCATCATTTAGTGTAGTAGTTTGGTAAGTTATATGCTTGTTTTTGAAAAAACCTAAGCATATATTTCATAACCAAAGTTGTGACATATTGCATGCACAACATGAGTATAATAAGTTCCACATGAAGTTAACCATAAAGAGTGAATGTTAAGTAAGATCTACAAAACATTATCTCATTCTAAGATATTTCGATAAAACAATTTTTGATGTAAGATTTTGATACCCGGTCTGGTAGATGCACAGTTAAAAAACCGCCCAAGACCTTTCTCTTCAGCACTGCACGGTATCCAGTCATGATATTTTGAATATTTCAGTGTTTAGATAATAATTGGTTTCTCATTGAAGCATATGAATGAGTTTATATAGAAGTTTAGGTTATAACTTTGTATGGAATGTTTTAAGTTATGATATAATAAAATATTGATTGTGTGTTTGTAATGATTAATATGTTGATTAAGCTCCTGTGAAAATATTTTATAAAGATTTAGTGAGATATGGCAGAATAACTGAGCTTGCATGTGGTTTGGTATGTAGTAAAGCTAACATAAATGTCTTGGTAAGTGATTTAGATTGATAAGGGAATCAAAGTAGGAATATAGGTGTTAGATAATGTGGCATACCAGATAATGCATTGGCATGTCTATCACTTCTATTGTACAATCCATGGAATTGTTCAACCAAAATATGAATCAAAGTAGGAATAAGATTATCCACTGCATATGATTTTGTTGCAATCCAAATATGCAAACAACAACATATGTGTTTAACCTATAAAATAAAATTGAAATGAAATTTTTAGAATAGTTTTACTCTAAAAATATGAATCTTAGATGAATGAATTTTGTTATTGTTTGTTTGATGAAATTATATAGGTCAATATGGAGGAATCATTCATTGTTTTGAAGGCATTGTAACATAACTCTATGACTAAGGAAGATATTAATTTTCAAAGGAAAGCATTAACGATTGAAAATTGCATTCAAAAGATAAAATGATCATTACTGAGTACATAAAGATTACTTAAAAAAAAATTATTGTCTTAAAAACATGTACGATGCAATTATTTGGAAAGAATGAAATTTTGAATCTTATTTCATCATGAATTTCGAATTAATTATCTTCAAGAAATTCTTTCTTTCTACTTGTGATTTTGATCTTGTATGAAGGATTTGTTTTTCTTTCAATTAAGCATCTTCTTGTCTTAGCATTATGTCCCATCAAAATAAGTTCCTTAAAATATATCATTCCTATGTAACCTCCTTGCATGTTTTCAAGTCCCTGTTTTAAAATTAAAAGGCAAAGGTTAAATTATTTGAGAATAATGAATATAAGTAATAAGAGTAGTGAACTATAAAACTTAACCTGATCATTCATTGTGATTTGAAATCCTGAGAGTTTGATATCAAAATATGGTGCACTTTGATCATCGATGCTTCTACTATGGAACATCAGAATGTCTTTTGGAGATCTAAATGCGAGATAAATATGAAATTGAAAAATGTTACGACCGAAGTATTATATGAACAAATATTGATGTTCTGTGAATTTGTAGACATCTCTCAATTTACTCCATCTTTTGGTTAGTAGAGTGAGAGTGTTGTATTGACTGAAAGATATTATATGAACTCTTCCACTTTCATGGAAGAACCTTAACTTCTTTGCCAATTTGAATTGACATCTCATTAAAAAATGAGGACATAGTTCTCCATAGTCCTATATGAGAAAGAAAATGAGAATGTAAGTTGAATGATTTAGTACATAAGGTAATAAAATTAATAAGAAGATATTAGTGAATGTGTAATTATATGTTTGTTGGGATATAACACAAAAAGCCCATGCAACGTTGAATAAAAAAATTCAAATGAGATTGTGCAATAAAACTATCTCATTTGGAACATGGCATAATCGAAAAACATCTAATATGACAGATTTTAGGCTATATTTTTGTCTTCTAACCATGGGGTGATTCATTGTGTTGTGTTTGTTAAGAAAGGTTTAAAGAGTTGGAATAAATGTATATGTTGAATTGGTAATGGCTAATGTTCTATGTCTTTTTAGTGTGTTGGCTTATATAGATAAGAGTTTCAATGATTTTAGAATGAATTATATTTAAAATAGATGGATGAAAAAAACTTGAAGATTGGAAAGTTGTAAGTGCAATCGAAGTGATGTATGAATGTGCATCTAGAAATTAGATATTAAGTACCTTTTAGTAAGTATTATCTATAAGTCAGGATGTGTTAGGTTGAAACATTAGAATTCTACAAACAAATAGATATGCATCATCCCTTACATACGTTGGTTTTTTTCCTCTTTTATTAAGTTTAGTTATATTAATTAGCATTACAAATGCTATTGATCCATAAAAATATAGTTAATTTTGTAATTTACATGTAATAAATTGTTTGGATCAAAGATCATGTAATAAACAGTTATGAAGGAAAAAAAATTATAGATTGAGAATATCTTTTATACATCCTTGAAAGAAAAGAAAAAAGTAAAAGCATGTATAAAAAAAGTGATCGAATATTTAATTATAACAGTGGGTAAATTTTTCTGCATATTTCTAATATTTTTAGAATTTTATACATTTAGAGTAAATTGTGCCTACTAATTATACATTAAGACCAAATTGACTATTATCTACTTTCAAATTACATGATTATTACCATAAAAGATTAATAATATGCATTGGAAGACAAAACATATTATAATTATTAGGTGTTCTTCTCTACGTAGTATCAATCAACATATCTATGACATAATAATATCTAGTTGAAGCACACCTATCTTGTCTGTGTCTTTTGACATGACTATAGCAAGTGTATGTTAGATTACGTTTGGACTTAAAACATTGAAGAGATTCCCATGAGTAGCCATTTGAAATCAAACTAAATAATTATAGTTTACTTAGTAGAATGAACTTGAAGCTTTTGTAAAAATACTCCATATATTTCAAGTGGCGTGTGATTGCTTTTCACAACATAAAAAATTCTACAAATTTATGATCATAAGTGTATGGGTTGTTTCAATTGATTTTGATAGAAGTAATTATCAAAATTTAAATTTTGTTAATATTGTTTTTGAAAAAATATGTTTTTATGAAATAGTAAACTAATAAATTTGTTTTCTAAAATGATTGAAAAAAGTAATGGGAGATGTAATTTTAGTGGGAAAAAAAAATTGGGAAGCATACTGACCTTTTAGTTTTGTGTAATATTCGGTTAAATACTTTTTGTTATAAATTAACGTTGTATGATTAAAAACGAGATTATACAAAATTTATGGGAAGAACACATAATTTTGATAGGCACTTATATTCAATTGTAGACTAATTTTTTTGCTATAAAAGACTATTTTAACTAAGAGTGTGTACAATCAGATATATGTATATAAATTTGTTATACATTTAACTGTATAATGACTACTTATTACACATTCAAAGATAAAATATAATCGGTGTTTTGACCTGATGCAAGATTCACCAACCTATCAATACAAATGGAGAATCTTGTAGAAGACATTGTCTTGTTGATATGATTTGGTATGCAAACAAAAAATTTAATTAATAAATAAGGTCATTCCTTAATTATGGTAATTGATTAATAATGGTTACTTTAAAAATAATTTCAGAATATCTAACTGCAAGAAATAATTCCTTAATTATGCAAACAAAAAATTTGCATAGTTATATTATCGCCCATTTTGAAAAAATTAATATTTGATTCAAGGTATTAAAATTAAAGTGTTCAATAAACTGCAAGAATATCATATGCATATGTTAACATAATATATGAGTAATAGACAATAGCTTCATAATAGCAGACACAATAGATAAAGTTGTTTTGACATAAGCTTCATTACATAATTTGGAATAGAGAAGATCTAACTTCTAACATTTCCTTCTTAATATTCTAATTTCATAGAGGAATTAAAAAAAAACATAACTTAGGTAGCACACAATAACATAAGATCTTGACCGAAATTCATCAACAAATTATATTTTGGTAACTTTCATCAGATTTAAATGATTTTGATTGACAAATCGAAACTTCAAAACATCACTTTCCTTAAAGTTATTCATCGCACAAACCAAATTTCAGTCCCTTCCAAATTCAATCCATGATCTTATCCCTTTGTTCCTCTTCAAGATTTTTCAATCAATTTCAAATCCTTCTGGTCCATACATTAGCAGAGTCCATATAGTCATATCGAAAATTTCTGATGTAGTTTGCAAAATTTATCATCAATATCTAAAAATAGGAGTAAACAAGAAAACAAATTAGTGATTGTCTAAGTTGAATTAGAAATAAAAAATGTTAAAACTAAATGATATATAAAAACAGACTTAGTAATTTATACTTCTTAGCATAAAACTTTGTCAGTGTGACTTCAAATAGTTCAGGCTCTAGTCCAACATAGCGACAGGTGTGATATTATGGTAACATCAATGGGTGGAATTCTTGTGGCTGAACATCAATGACAAAACAGTTGTCTCCAAGATATGTCATTAAAATAAATTTGTTGCCAGTGATTACAAAGAAATCTCTTAACCCAGTTCATCCTTCTATGATAAGTGAATGATAGTAACTTAGATTGAACTTGATAATCATTTTGTGGCGTTTTCTATCCATAATAGTAAACTATAGACCAAAGTTTTTGGTAATGTTCTTGCACAAAGTTTGGTTCGACCTCACCATATGGTTGCCATTGTTTGTATTAAACACGAAAATATAAATAATGCAGACGTAGACATCAATTTAGGAAGAACTATAAAGAGAGATATAGAAGAATGTTGAAGATAGAAATTGTAACACCCATAATAAAACTTCGACGGTTTAAGGGAAAATTGCTAAAAGCGGAACAAATTATTTTGGTTGACTAGAAATTTGTTTACAACTTAAAAAATAACTCCTTAAAAAAATTACAGCCAAGTGAAATTCGGTTTTACAAACATATAAAAATAACATCCTGTGTTCTAGACTCTGACGTGATCCGGCTCCAACTTATAACATTGACGAGCTACTAAATACTCCTCAATCCTCCAATGTTCACTTCTAAACCTGGAAACATCACCCCAAAAACATAGTGAGCATAACTCAGTAACATAGAATAAAATACAATAGTTCAACAATGCTTTCTAGCCATACCAGTGTGCTAAGTATGGAAAATCCTCTCAATAAATACTCATAATTAAGGTTACTTGTTCGTATTAAACATATAACCAATTTGACTTATAACTCATTCACATAAAGATTCATATTGCTAAATCTAACAATATACTTAATCATAGTTGAACACTCAGAATTTGCCTTTTTACTGGAGGTCCAAAGTTATCCAGGTTTGCCCTACATTGATTTATCATGTCGATCATAAATTAAATGATCACACATATCTAACATACATATTCAAGTCACTGAGTGTGAGGGGACCCAATGACTTAAATATACTCATCTTGTTGGCACTTCTTTTCTTTTTTTTCTTTTCGTATCCAACTTGTTGAGGCATACTTCACTTATGGTAAGACTGGGCAATTATAGTGTCTTGTAAGTGGTGCCCCACTTACACTCGTTTACCAACTACCTATCGTATATAGACGGAGAATCCACCTTGCAAGGATGAACCCTAACCTCACCCTATATCATACATCTAATATAAGGTTTGTGTGTGTGTATATATATATATATATGTATATAGTAGTATAATCAGCTGATACGACTCAATGACAATAGATTAAACTATTTCATCCATAAAATAAATACATACACTTATTCATTCACATACCTAAATTCCTATCACTTTACTTTAAACACGTAACTCATATGTGAACACTATCTAATTGGTTTCATATCAAAACTAAAAATCAATAGTTCAGGATCTTCATCACTTACACATTCACACATCAAAATTTCTTTTGGCAGAACAGTCAATAACAATGATGAATACATAGTCGTATGACTCCAGAGAATTATGAAACTATTATTATGGATACATAACTCATATACAAACATAGTACATTTGATTCATGTCAAAATTCAAAGTCATTAATTCAGAATTAATCATGCACTGCAACTAGTTTGCACAACACTTTTTCAGAACTACAATTAGTAAAGGCTATAAACAGGTACTCATATGTCATTTGATAAATACATAAATTTAACTGAGTGTAGCCAACTTAAATACAAACATAAAGCAACTGGTCCCATCTAAAAATTCAAAGCCAATTAATTATGAAAAATCACGCACTGAAGAGGTTTATGCAGTAATTTTATGGAATTTGGGTTCAACTTTGAATAACTTTATATTTCAACCTAAACATGTAGAAATCTAGTATTTTCAACAATAATTCAAGCTTAAATCTTTAATGGGAAATAAAATTAGAAAAAAAATCATGCCCATCAAAATCAAATCTAAAATCAATTGCAACTTGACATTCCATTTTATAACAACAAAACTAATCTCACAACAAGCAAAAGTCAAACCACTACAAGAAAACTGTCATTTAGAGACCGATTTAGACACCAAAAGAAATTAGTCACAACAGTGACCGATAAAACAACCAATTATTATAAACAAATAACCAAAACAATGATTGTCTCTAAATCGGTCACTGAATTTATTTATGACTGATATAAAAACCGATTGTTCAACAACCAAAACATCACCATATATCCTCTCTCTTATTTTTTTAATTTTTAAAATAAAAATTAATTATAATAATCAGCCACCGAATTATTGGTCTCAGAAAAGTATAATTTTTATTTTATTAATATACTTTAATTAATTTATTGATAAACTTATTGAAGATTGAAGTGTTTAAGCGGGATTGTGGGAAAAAAAATTTCCCCCCTTTGATATTTTCATCAAAAATGATGTCTATAACTTTCCCTCTTGAATGAATTATCCTTCTTTATCTTTTCATAAAAAATTGAAACCTTAATATTACCCTCTTTCATCTTTTTCCCTCTTTTCACTTGAACCAAAAGAACATAACCCTAAACACAACAAGAAATTACCATTCTGAATATGGGTCATATATGTTTGTTCATGTATTATGTGAATCTTAATCACCATGTCTTTTTGTTGTTACTGATATGCTTTTATATTCTAGTTAAAAGAAAGAAATTTTTCTTTTACAAAATGGTTAGTTTGTATCTATAATCAACACTACAATTAGTAAATTTTTATTACTATCATGTTAATCATACGTGATACAATATTATATAAATTTGAATTTTATATAGTTGAGTCAAAAATCCCCCAAAAAAAAGTTGAGCCATAAAAGCTTTTAAATAATTTGACCTTAAACTTGCCTCATCCTACTAGAAATTTTGGGATGTACATGTAAATTACCTTACTATAGAATTGGTAGATCCAAAAGTTAGGAATAAAAGTGAGGAGACACACTTCTAAAAAACTTAATATGATTCTCATAAAAAATGAAGAATCTTTTTCTTTTCCTTCCTTAATTCACAGTTCGTTTATAACTTTTCTATGATATTAGTTTTATTAGGCGGTTAATAAGTGGTGTTGTTCACTTTTTAATAAGTGTGACAACATTTACAACTAATCTCAAT
>Ga0315915_1003026_pt1 | contig 21390 bp, 14 predicted proteins | sample MpolbnodulesMG_FD_207738 | JGI IMG/M metagenome (GOLD analysis project Ga0315915, IMG submission 207738) | Medicago polymorpha root nodule microbial communities from Los Angeles, California, United States - branched nodules | ecosystem: Host-associated > Plants > Roots > Nodule | place: USA... | reverse complement strand
TAACAATGACCCAATCGAGCGTTCAGATCATAAGAGTCCTAATGTAATACAGAAGGCACAATTCCTTTTTTTGCCGAACCCCAAATTTGCGAGCTTTTGGACTCTTAACATGTTACTGTTTGTCAAGGAGGCTTCAATATGCTTGAATCATTTTGTTTTCCACAAGGTTGAACCTTGAATCTTCTTGACTCAACCAAAATGCCTCCAAGTCTCGTAAATTTTCAACCTCCATTGAAACTTCATCCCTATTTGAGGTCATCACTCAATCAACACAAGAGGCAAGATATGTAGCTGCTCTGCTGCTGCTGTGAACCAAGCTATTTGGATCAGAAAGCTCATGACAGACTTGCACATGAATCAAACATAGAGTACAACGTGTGTCGGGCACTAAGTGTGTGTACATCTCCCAGCAATGATTCGAACCTTGAAAAGCATATTCTTTATCTTAATATATGCAAGTTTTTCGTTTGACCAAGGCATAAACATAAGGCATTCACACATACATGCTTCAAACATAAATCACACCGTGTCTAAGCATAATTCCGCAAAACTGTGTAAGCTATGACATAGAATTAAGCTTCACTTACAATGATTAGAATTAATATTACTGTCGTTAATGCAACTATGTTTTGTGCTGCACCTGTGGTATATCTTATGCTACTGATGTAGCTGCTTTCCATTTTAGGCATTGGAGCATTCCTGGAATATTTATGCTACTGATGTAGCTGCTTCCCATTTAAAGGTACACACTATATGAGCTTGCTGAAATTTATTATCTTAGATTTGTGTTTCTTTGCTTTAATTATCACATAGTTAAATGTTGAAATTCTGCTTTTGTTTTAGTTCAGATTGGGTTAACTTAGTTTCTAAAGGTAACTTTGGTTTCAACTCAGACTGGTTTATGATATTAGTTCTACTGTTCTAATTATTTTTGTCTGTGTATTTGTGATTATGCAAAATATGATAGTATTTAGTATTACATATACTGCATTAAGTGACCGAGTCTAGGATAAGGCAAATGTTTGTGTGTATGCTACTAAATGGGGATTAATTTGATCATACTACTTATTTGCTTTGAAGATTATTTTGATATAGTTTGGTAAACTATTGTGCTTTGCATACAAATTTGCTTACATGGATTAGCTATACTTATGCATACTGCGTTGTTGAAGTTGTACTTGAGTTTCGGTGTCTTCATGTTTTAACATTTGGTTCTATGGTTATGCAGTCCAGAATGTATTTTCACTGTGTTGTGAGCAGCACTTTGTATTACTTATGTTCTACTCTTCTAGATAGTTCTGACTGATAAGTTTGCACTGTGAAGCATGTGATCACTTTGTGCTTATTTCTCTTGGATTTATAGCAAACTTCTCATATTTTGCGTTTGTGCTTGTGTTTCTTAATTCTTGTGTTTTAGCCAAAAATGTCTTATATATAGGGACGGAGGTTGAACCAATTATACCTGTATTTATGATATAAAAAAACCACATTTAATTTCTATTCCTTACGTTACATTGTTATGGAGACACATCATCATGTGGTACTAAACAAAACTAACATACACGTCACAACAAAAGACAAAAGATAGATTCTGTTCTGTTCCATGATATTTAAGCCCGAGAGATGAGTGCCCCAACAACACCAGCAATGAGAGCCGTAGGATCACCCAAAACCGCCGAAATCACAATCTGCACAGCAAATCCAGCAATCTCACAGCACTTTTTCACCTTCCCTCTTCTTCCTCTACAGTTATGTGCAGCATACAATGTATTCTGCAAACATGGAATATTTCTCTCAACTTTCCTACCATGTCCCATATATAAATTGTGCCAATTCTCCACCAACATTTCCCTCACACAAGCCACATGCAAATTGTAACTCTTACAGTTCGATCTATAACTCCAGCTACGTCCTTTTCTTCCACAACGGTGACACGGGGAACTCACTTTCCTGTAAAGGTAAAGTTTCATTTCCCCGTCGTTAAGAACCATCGGCAGCTTCGCGCAACACGGGTGGAGGTCAAACCCACAAGATTTGCAGTGGTAAACAAACCCGTTCACATCCTTTTCGCATGCGTTGCAGTAACGCGGCGTGTTTCCAGGTGGGATTTGCATGAACTGGAAGGTGCATTTTGTGTAGAATGGATGGAAGAGTGTGGTGGAAGGTATTGCGCAGTGTGTGTGAAGGTCGTAGTCGCAGATGCTGCATTTGTAACGTGAACCTATGCCTACTTCTTTGCAGCCGTCGCATTTGAATGGAAATTCGTTGTGCTCGAATCTTAGTTTGTGTTTTGGGTGGCTGAAATGGGATATCTCGGTGTATTTCATTGTTCTGTTTCTTCTCTGTTTGTTTGTGTGATATTGCATATGTAATGGTAACTGTTGTTATGTATTTATAATATAATTGGAAGGGGCGTGATTTGGACTTGTGTTGGTTTGAGGGTAATTAGGTAATTTGAATGTGTAGAAAGTTGTATTATGAGGAGGTTTTGTTTTTGTCTTGGCTTGTTGAGTATGACTCATGTATGTTTAGTGTAACATAGCTTGTGGAGCCAAAAGTGCAACCAATATCGCTTAAGGGTAAAATGGTAAGAGATCAACCATTATCAATGTAGACTAGTTTTATACGACAATATGATGAATTCTTGTTAGATTAGGTTATAAAACTAGTTTACATCATTTGTGTATTTCATTAAATTCAAATTGTAAACTGAATCGTAGTATTTAAACAAGGTGAGACTTGAGTTACTTTTAAAAAATTGTGGGTGAGTTGCATGCAACCAATTAAAATCAATCATGTGTACTCCACTAACTATATCAAACATTGGATTCTAAAAAAAGTTAGCGGAGTGCACATGTTTGATTTTAATCGATTGTTGAGTAACTTATCCACAAATTTTCAAAAGTAACTTAAAATTTACCTTGAAACAAACTACGCAGTATACAACGACACAATTGACCAAACTTCGTGCTTAATTATTGTGGTATTGTGCAACCAGATTTGCTATTCTAAATGGCTTATGGTTTAAGAGATTGGAAAGGAATTATGCCTCATTAGGAGGTAGTGGTGATGGTTGTAAATCATAAGTTCATGAGAATCCCCACGTCAAGAGAAGGTAAAGAGCAAGACACAAGGAATATTGGGACCATACCCCTCTAAGAGAATATGAACTTTCTTTTACGTGTGTCCCAACATGTTGACCGCTACATCTTTTGTACGATTTTTCATTTTGTACCTGAATTGGAGAATTGGTTTATGCATGTCATTTAGAATAAGCAACTACGGAAATGGAATTAATTAATTTAGACACTTGACTTGAGTATATAAGAGAATATTGCTAGAACTTCTTGAAGAGATGAATGAAGATGATATCGAAATCTTGGAATTTCAAGATAATACTGCAATTTTAGGTATTTGATTGACGAATAAATTTTTAGCATCTACCAAGTTGACATGCATTTGAAGTATTTGGCAATATTTTGATGTTTGAATGATGTGGTACAGATAAATTCGGTATTTTATTTGAAAAGATGTTTTCAATACGCAAAGAATAATTGGATATACATGTCTAATTACATTCGTTAAGTTTAAAGCTAAGGAAGATAAATAATCACAAGCATTCATCCTCCCTCTTGATGAAGTCTTTTAAGTTTTGAAACAGACACAATTCAGGGGGATGAATTCCATTTCATAATTAGTAGTTGGAGAATTATTTGTTAACTATTTGTTGGATTACCGTATTTATCTAGACAAAATTAATTAGATATTTTTTATTTTGCTTTTAGACTAGTAGTATTGACCAACATGGAGAAGTGTGATGATTCAGGATCGAATTTGAAATTTCACATGAAATGTCCGCACACTCAAACTAATAGGTTGTATCAACAAAGAGATAAATTAATTTAAAATTTAAATTCACCTCAGAATAATTAAATAAAAAAATGACTTGACATTGAATGATTGGATGTTGAGTACCATATCCAACAAAACTCTAGAATGTCAAAGTGGTCATCTTAACTTAATAGGTTTGGTTCAGTGGTAAATTTAAATTTGAGTTCTACTAATCGTCTTTAGAGAAAGATAATTGTAAATATATTTGTAGATGTTCTTGAGCTAATGTTTTCCCTAAACGGAAACATCATCCTTTTACTCTAAATTTATGTAACCAAAATTACGTGTTCACATTATAATATTTTTAATGCACTACTTCATCCCAAATATAACCTTATTGACTAAATAACAAAAATTATGAATGTCGTAGTAGTGTTAAATTTATTGACAATTAATGGTAGCTTCTAATCTTGAAGTCCATTTGATTCTATGAAGAAATTCTACCTCGATTTAAGGTCCAAATCCATTTGTATCTTCACCAGGAATGACAATGACGCATGATGAAGTCTGAAGAACTGATTCTTCATTTTTGGATAGATATTAGATACTTTACTCTTAAATATTTATAGTAGTACATGACAAGTTGGACCTTTTGAGGTCATGACATTTTTCTTAGCAAAGCATTTACCATCACAAATTCATGAAGGTATCAAATGTGTCATCAGGTGAGATGGATGTTTCACAGTGGCTGAAATAATTGATTGTGGAGAATCTATGCTAATATACTTTTTTTTTTTAATTAGATAACTTGAAGAACAAATGTCAGAAGATTTAAGCAACCAGTTGAACAATTATGAATATAAATTACTTTTAATCCTTTTTTCTCTTTTCTCTAATAATTTGACCAATTTTCACTTTGTTTCTTTTAGTTTAAAACTAAAACAGACATTAGGAATCTTCCATCAACGTTCCAAGTCATTTGTTTGGTTCCTTTGATACTTTCTGCATTCAATTCTTCTGCTCCAACAATTTTACTTGCATGACATGATTAAAGTTTAATGTTATTATTATCTTGACTAGCTCTTGTTTTTTTCTTTTGTTGATAAAGTACTATGTTGATCCTTTCCTCTTAGCTCGCTTGTTGGGCTAGGGGATTGTCCTGGAATTTTTTGTTGGCTCATCTTTTAATGTTCTACTGGTATATCTTGTACAGTTTTTCTTATATATATTTTGCCATTAAAAAAAGTACTATGTTGATTTCTGTTTTGTATAGTACTACTTGTCATGAATGAATTCTTTTCCCTCTTAAGCTTTTTTCAAAACTAACCATATATCTTTGGTATGCTTGAATTATCTGACTAAACCCCTACTTTATTACTTAATGATCACTTTCTCATACTTAGCTATTAAAGTATATGAAAACAATATCTAGTTTTTAAATTATATGAAGTTCATCTTGTTAGTCTCTAAAAATATAGGAAAATTTGTGTCATTTGTTCCCTGTATTTTACCTGTAGTGATTAATGGAATGAATCTTCATATATTTTGGGAGTCCGGAGGCGGCAATGGGTTAAACATATAGGACTCTTAAGAGATATTGACACTACATCTTTATCCAAAATCTTAAAACACTAGGTATACGAATCACCATTCTTATATATCCAACATTCCTCCATTTCATCAAAGTGAAACTTAATCAGTCACACTTGAATTTCAACAATCTCCCCTTTAAGTATGAGTTATCCACATCACTACTCCCGCTCCCCCACCATGCTGAATTATGGCTCTGATACCACTCGTCAGGGAGTTTGGGGAGTGACAATGGGCTAAACATCGAAGATCTTAAGAGATTATGACATTGCATCTCTATCCAAAATCTTAAGGTATTAAGTATATGAGTCATCTCTTTTATATATCTAATATTTCCTCAACTCAACTTAAATTCCAACTATATATTTTAGCTTCCTTACAAAAAAAAAACTATATATTTTAGCTAGGCTGGTATTTTAAAAAAAAAAAAAAAGATGTTTATGTCAATTATTTCAATTTATTCTTCGCTGAAAATTTAGCTTTTTCAAAAAAATCCAAAAAGGAAGATGAAAAAAATTAACCAACTAAATATTTTAATTGGTCCTCCTCATGCAGCTTAGCAAATGGTATCAAAGTCATAATTTGTCTTAGTAGAGGAGCTGGAGTGGATCGTGGTGTATTGGATTTTTTTTTGAATAAGCTAAATTAGCCCACCTAAATTGGCACTAGGGAGAATCGAACCTAAGACCTCGAGGAGGAGCACGCTCCCAGGTCCCAAGCCAATACCACTTGGCCAACCCAAGTGGGTTCTGGTGTATTGGATCTTACATCGAAAAAAATTCCAGATAATGCAACCGAAAACAAGTGAAGCTAATATTGTGATGTGGAAGAGTTCATGATATAAATATAGCTATAGTTTATTGATGGCTGTGTTTAGTGAAGATTATGAGAAGATGTGGGAGGAAATGAGGAAGAAGGAAATTGAGCCTGATGTGGTTAGTTATAATACTATAATTGGTGGTGTTGAAAAGGGTGAAGAGTTTTTTAGAGAAATGGGATTGGTTGGTATTGACTATTGATGCAACTGTTTCAACTTATGAACATCCGCTGTTCTTGTTTATAAGGATATGTTTAGGAATGATTTTAGGCCTGATGCGTCGATGCTTGATATGGTAGTTAGGTTACTTTGTGATAAGGGTAGGGTTAAGGAAGGTTTAGAGTAGGCTTCTATCATATTCTGTTCTTGGTGTATCTGATGCAGTTAACGTGAGTTACTTGCTTGTCCAATATAACATTACAGCATTGCTGAAAATGCTGTTTTAAGTTGTTACCACTGCAACTATCTCATGGTGGCAGTGGACAGATTCCAAGAATTTTTATGCGGAGTTCTGGTTGAATTATCATTGGACTAGCTGAGATTGTTTGCAACTATCTCATGGAGCATTTGGAAGATGAGAAATAGGAAGTTGTGGGAAGATTTGCAAGAAACTACAGAACAGAAGCACAGCGAGCGAGAACCATTCTACAGTCTTGGCTGCATGTAAATTCTGTGCAGACAACTAATGCAGTAGCACCAGAGCCGGTTCAGCAGCAAACTGCTGCTAATGTCATGGTTCCGTCAGAACCTCCAAGCTATGGTTATGTCAAATGCAGCATGGATGCGTGCACTGTTTAAGGAATATAACTGTTTAGGGGCTGGTTTCTGCGTCTGAGATGAGACTATGCAGGCACATTTGTAGTGGCACAATCGGACTGGTGTCAAGCGGAAATGTCACCCTTGAGGCCGAGGCTTGGGGATTGTTAACAACTTTGCATTGGCTGAACTGCCTTGGTTTTCAATATGCAATCTTCAAGTTGGACTGTAAGCAGGTGGTTGAAGAACGAAGATATCCACGAAGATAGGTATAACTGTCGAGAATATGGCTCCCTCATTGAAATGTGCAGAAATTTCCTTCAATTGTTCAACTACTATAGAGTTGTTTGCTCTATCTCCTACACTTCTCACAGTATTTTTACAAGTATTCCAAATTGTATTCACTCTATTATTATGAATGAAATGCCTTAGCTTGCTTGAGAAAATAAAAAAACAAATTTGACATCACTGCACTCTTGAGTACACACTACTAAAGCACACAGTATAACATTGAATTTTCTCTATACATAAAACTATCCCAAATACATATTGTGAGCTTTTGTAATTATTCATCACTAACAAACTATAAATTTCTCATGCTAAATTAGAAAAAATATTACAAAATGTACAATGGTCGATTTAATGTTTTTACAAGAGAATTAAATGAGAATCACAAAGAGGGTAGCAGGTAAAGGTTAAAAAGAGAGGATGCCAAGGACAGAAACCATGACACAAAAGCCATAACTGCAGATATTCTGTACCTGCAGCAAAGCTTTATAGGGCAAAAAGATCCTTGAGAATTTAGCAGGAGATCTACAACACTGGCTGTTGAGGCAGCTGCTGCTAGTGTCAGGGTTGATAGTACCTGTAGCAAATAAACTAGAGTTACCAACAGATGGTTGCTAGTATCTTATTAAATGCATGTTTGGATTGACGGGAATTTGATGAAATTACGGTGGCAAAATTATAGATCACAACAAAAATGTACATACCCAATCTCCCACAACAATAATCAATAGTATTCCTGGTTGACGAACGGGACATTTGACCAGTACAGAGTATCCATCTACCAATGCTAATGTGAAACTCCAAGGTATAACCAAACCCATGATTGTCACCAAATAGCTAGCACATGAATAATGAACACACACAATTAGCTACATAATTATCGAAATTCAACAATATATTAAGATGTAGTTTTGAACTCTTATATGTTATATCAACTATATAAGATATTAAATAAATAAAAAAAATAAAAGAAGTGTAATTTATACTTCTAAGACAAGTCTCATATATCCTAAAATTAAATATTCCTTTTACTACTGTATATATATTGAATGAGATTCATGCATAAACAAACATGATGCATTAGAAAGCTTAAAAACTTTACAGGATCTCAGGGAAAAAAGAAAAAAGATACCAGAAAGCTGTGTAGCTGTAGAATTCAACTCCCAAAGACATAAAGAGAAGGGAAGCAGATGAAAACAAGGTCTGGCCTAATCTAAGAATGAAGCTGGCACTTGTGCCCACAGAGCCAGGTATTTCATTCATGTAACTTATTCTATAAGGTTCTGAACTATATAATTTAACCATACAAGCTTATTTCTTTCAGCTGAAGCTTCTTTTGGTAGCACAAAAACATTATCTATAATATTTAATAACATCTCACAATCACAACACCTATGATTCAAACAGAATTTCCTTAACATAGGTTGATCTTCATGAATGAAAAATTCTTGCAAATTTTTTGTTAGGTAGAAGCTTGGAATTAGATAGCAATAAGATAGTTTCTTTAATTATGTATGATAATGGGAATGACACATAGGTTACTTTGTGTATCGGTGGCATGTCCTTAGCGCCGCTAAATATAAGAGAGTTCCTAACTTTTTGCAATGATTTAGGTGCATATACTAGAAAGAGTTTAAAATATTTTGATATTTTTTTCTTGGAAAAATTAGTTATGTTTTAAAGTGTGATCAAAAGATGCTTACTTTGCTAGATTTGATCCTATGTATTATTTTTATTTCCTTATTATTATACTTTTTATGTGGTTTTGAATGGTCGTTGCTCTTGTTATAGGGACAAGACAACGTAAGCATATGTCCAAAATGAATTCAAACCATTGCTTTAAGAAGGAACTTAGATTCTACATTTGTCACAACACTATTTGACCCAATTTTCTTTGGGGAAATGATTTGGTCCTACGAAGCAAGTGGATGTTGTAGTGGAGAAACAAGAGTGGTGACAGAATTTTTTTAACTACCCAGCTCAACCGAGGAATTTTTTTGGCGCACGTCAAAGACCTTTCAACATCTTAATGTTCTTATTTAGGTCACAAGCTTCAGTTACCAAACTACATTTATATGCAAGGTGTTGTAAGATATGTACGGTGTATTACCAATTCTAGTATTACACTGGACTTTTCTATTTGGGCCCTATATAAAGTGAAATTTTTTCTCCTATCCCCCCACGCACGCACGCCCCAAACACCTCTATCGCGTCCTGTGCTTTTCCGAAAATGCCTCTCAATTTTCGGATTTTAGAATCTGTTAAGGTAAAAAAGTAGAATCATTGCTGACTGCTTTTTCAGAATGTTTACACGTTTGAAATCTGGAATCCGAACACCCCCTCCTGTACATGTTTCGAACCCTCTTGTAACAAAATTCATACTTAGGCTCTGTTTGGTAAGACCAAAAAGTTAGCTTATAGCTTATAGCGGATAGCTTATAAGCTCCTCTGACAAAAAAAGCTATGTTTGGTAATGGTCTTTCACCACGAGCTTATAGCTTATTTCACAAGCTTATAAGCTATTTTTCAGAAGCTATTTCAAGTAGCGTTTGAGCTTATAGCTTTTAGCTTATCATGTTTTTGTTCCATTTTTACCCTTATCATTTTAATTAAAACCCACATTTACCCTTTATATATTAAAACACACTTATTATTATGTTTTCAATGCCTTGCCTCCATTTCTTTTGTTCCTACGTTTTCCAGCCTATGTATACGACGTTTTCCAAGTTTTGTTCCATATAGATAATGGTTTGTCTTTAACCTTTTTTTTGTTCGCGTACAATTTTCATTTCAAATTAAAATTTTATACTTTATTTTTTTAAAAGAAATTTTATACTTGAATTTTTTTTAAAGTATAAAACTGAAATGGAATAAATTTAAAATGAAACTTCAACAAAAAAATAATATTTTTTTAAAGAGAAAAAAATTAATAATATATAAAATATATATTAAGAACATAATTTAATAATTTTATTAGAATTAAAAATGTCATTTTATGTCATTTTATATTTATCAGCTAGTTGAACCGCTAATTTTACCAAACACTTTAATTAGCTTATCAGCTATGAGTCATCAGTCGTCAGCTATCCGTTATAAGCTATCACTCATCAGCTATAAGCTATCCGCTATTTTTACGTTGATGCGACTAATTTTGAGAAAACCGCTTCAACTAAGACATCAAAACTAGTGTGGGATATTCGAGAAACAAGTCATGCAGGTGATGGAAAATCGAAGAAGGTTCGGCTTCAAACCTTGAGGAGGCCAATGGAGTTGTTGAGTACTTTACAAGAAAGTGAAGCCTCACAAATCAAACTGTGGTAGCCTTGGTTTCCCTCTTCCTTTACAATAATAAGCAATGTTGAACTTTTTCCACATGTATCACTATCACTTGAAAGCTTGCATGAATTTAGGTACAAATTTCACTTACAAAGTGTTGCTACTAAATACCGATGGTGAAACCAAATATCCTATTAGAAATTGATATTTTTCATTTCTTATAAATGTTGTATAATGAACAGAAGAAATTTTCAGCAATAATATTCTGGACCATATGAGTGTTTACTTACATATATGAATTGAGAATATTACAATGCTAGTATATTCTAATCTTGCTTATGTAGATTATGAAGGATATACAAAGATGCAGATGATAAGAAAATACAAACTGAATAACTTAGTAAATCCAATCCTGTGGCAATGACAACCATTTTGCTCCTCTCAAACATTTTTACAAGAAGAATCATTACAATAACATGCCCCACTTTTGTTTTCAGTTCATCAAGTGAGCTGATTTTCATCCACTTAGGCCTCTCCTGAAAAGGAGACGATATATACATGTTCGTTAAGATAATTGAACAGTTGGATTGTTAAAATTAAATATCTATGAATAGTTAGATAAATGAAATCAACATCGTGAGGATCCTTCAAAGGGAACGATTATGATTACCTTCAAAGCGAACATTCCAAAGAGAGAGGATCCTTTAAGGGCACGGTCGACAGCAGGTTGCACGTCATGAGGTGTGTTGCTGATGAATAACCCATATAAGCCCATGCCAAAAATCAACATAACAGTACCAGCAAGGTAAACATCTGCAGCAGCAAGATTCATGCATTTTATTGAATTCAAGAAAGACTAAATGGAAGTAGTAAACTATTATTAGAAAATGGAACGAAAATTTAAGTAAAATTAAATCTTCGACATGAAAACACAAAAAGCAAACTTCTGTTTTCATGTTCTCTATTTGGAACATGCAGGTTAGAACATAGAGATGGTTTAGAATGTCTTTCTCAAAGGATGGAGAATAGTCTTCTTAGCATGATTTTCGGACGTTTCAAGAAACTTTTTAATATTTTTTTGTTCCAAGTGGTAAGAGTATGTATGAAAAATGATAAATTTACCAATTGCTTCAACTAGAAGCAGAACCATCTTTCCAGTGTGAACTCCTTTGACACAACATGTCCAATAGACTTTGTATGCTTCAACAATATAAACACAACCCTAAAATGATCAACAATATATATCCAATCAAATATTTGAAGTTCATGACATGAATAAGTTTATTAATATGACAATTGCTATATTGTTTCGCTACTACTTACCAGAAAACACCCTAAAGAAAAAGTATAATCATCATTAAGGAGACTCAATGACAGAAAATAAGAAAAATCAATTCACAGTTCATATCAATATTAATAAGGCACTAGTGCTGCTACAAATAACTATGCAAAAGAATGAATGAATTATATGAATAATCTCATGTTAAAATTTGATCTAACCTTATCACATGAAAATTTTGTATGTGTAAAATTGTCGATCTCATGTAACTATAGCATGAACGCTTATAAATTATGTATATGCTATTTTCTAACAAAAAATGAAATGAAACTATTTTCATAGAAGTTATAAGTTGTTTTTATAAGTTATCATGGATAACCTATGAACATAAGTTGAAAATAGCTTATGGACGTGTCATAAGCTGTTTCCGTAACCTCTTTCAAGCAATCTAACAAATTCTTATGCCCGTAGATAATAATCAGACCTAAACTAGCCCTTAATCTTTCTATGGACACAAACAAATTTATACCACATTGCTTCTCATTTACTAAAGGTGTTTAGAAACTATACATTTAGAAAGCAGAGGAGTGAGCCAGCCAAGGAACCTCCAACAGCAAGGAGTGCCAAGAAACGAAAGTCGAAAATTACCTGATCACATAACCAAAAAGCTTACAATTAGAAAATGAATGTATACACTTTTTGTTTTTGTTAAGCAAGTGTCAGTAGCTAGTTTGTTAGAGGGAGAGAAATTGTTAGCGGCAGAGATCAAACACAAACTTTCATTTTTAATACTCCTTCAACGTCCCAACCCAAAACGCGTACTATTATTAGTATGTCAATTTGTGAAAATATTAGTTTATATCATAAAAAGCATTAGGGTTTCTCATGTTGCAAATTACTTTGATTTGATCACTGTCAACTCAATTGGCATCAGCATAAGTCTTTATTTTAAATTTGGTTCAGAAGTTTAAGTCAAATATAAAGTTCTTTTTTTACTAATCCTAGTTATTATTACTTTTGGCATACTTAATCTATTTGTTTATTCTTGTTAAATTGCTAAGGTTTCTGCTCTAGTAATTAACTTCAATCAAATACAATCTAAATATCAAGACATAAAGGAACTAATTGTCAATATATAGGTTCCTTCATCTAAATCTTTTCAGCAGAATAAGTTTGTTGCTTCTGTACTCCACTACATTCACAATATCAAGCATCCTTCATTTGTGCAAATACACTAGTCTTTTCCTTTAGTCCCTGCAAAAAGTTTCATTTTGGTTTTAGTCCCTAAGACATTGGAATGTTTACTATTGGTCCTCATTGTTATAAATTAGTCCCTATAATATTTGTTTATGTTGATTCTAGTTCCTATAATATGTAGAGCATATGAATACAGTCCATGATATTACGAATAATTTCAGAAAAATATTAATGGAACTAGATAAAAATAACAAGGATATTTATTGATCGGGATAATACGAGTTTGAATTTGTTGAAACTATATTTTATCAAACTTTACTTAACTCTCGACCGTACTTCAAATCACTAGTATCATTATCCTCTGAGAATCGAAGGGTTAAACTTTACTTAAGTCAATATATTAATATCATTGTATAAAATAACAATAACAAATGAAATAACCAAAATACCCTTTCAATGGAAGACTCGGTATTTTGAACCATCCTAACAAGTGGGTTGCCATTAGTGTTGTTGAATGCATAGTTAAAGGCAGGCTCAGTTGGCCTAGATGGCACACTTTGTTGTGATGATGGTGCTTTGGAATCAGATGAAGAAGAGCTTAAGGAAGCTTTTGTAAACGATATTCGATGGGGAAGATGTGATGAACGGTTGATGTGAAGAGAATAAGGTATAGAGGGAGTGATGAAAGTGTAACAAGAGAGAGCCATTGAAGGTGTGTTACTAAGCTTTTTCTTTATTATATACACAATAAGATCATAGCAATATGGTAAGTATCTAATATGATAGTATCCACACAAATGTGGCTAATGGGGACAAATCATTTTTGTGTCGTGGGGTGGTGGCATTGAAATATCTATGTTATTTCTTTGCTTTTGGTTTCTTAGATGTTTTTATTTTTCAAACATGTGCAAAATACATGACTTTTTCTACATATTCGATGTATCTTTGAATTCATTTTTGTATTGGGAAAGATATAATTTTCTAGTTTAGTGCACTTCAAACTATTATTTTAAACAAAAAATTGGGAAATATCAAGTTTGATATTTTGTTTTTCTGAAATTATATCTTTCCCAATACAATATATTGAAGGAGTTGGTTTTGTAACCAAAAAAATGACTAATGTAACCCATAAAATATATTGGAGGAGTTGGTTGATTAGAAATTTATTTCTCATTGTAAAATAAAAAATATATTTTCTATCTATAAAAATAAATTATTATATTTTGATTTCATGACATAGTGTGGAAATTAATTAAGGTTGTAGTTGTCAATGGAATCAATGAAATGAGAGATGGAAGAGTTGCAATGATAGTATCATTTTCAAGTACGGATGAAAGAGCAAGGATGAAGCTTAGAAGAATTAAGAGAAGAGGAATCAATGAAATAAAACTCAAGCATCATTCTTTTTTTTAATGCCAAAAGTAACTTATATTATTTCATTCATTAAAAAATAGTAGTAATACAAGATGAAATAAAATCAAAATTTTGGTGACTAGCATACAATTTTAATGTCCAAAATAGACTATAACCGACGTAATTTACTTGATTACATAGGAAACTTATCTTAAAATTTGAATAGTGTTATAACAAAACTCTACAAGTAGCTATAATGTTGCCAAATTCATATTGGTTATTGGTTCTATCAAAAATGATTTCTATCACTAGCTTACACCCTAGCTCAATATATGCACTTTTGACAAAACTGATTGACCAAGCCAAGAAATAGCTTCTTTTAATCTCAATGCTTCTCCTTCGGATGGAGGAGGAGTACCTTCATACCACTTTGTTAATACTTTAATAAAATGGCCTAAAACATTCCTGAGACACATACCAATTTCAAAGCATCTTTGGTCATCAAATAGTGCTACATCAAATATTACATTTGACACAATTCTAATTACTAAATAAAAATAATAATTTCAGTGTCCTTAAAAAATGGTGCTATGGGCGGTGGCCCCTCTGGCTCATGCTCAAAGCCACCCCTAAGTGTACTTTTGTACAAAGGGTAAATTTGTTTGGGGAGTTTCTTTTTTCACCCTCGAAGCTTCTCGCAAACCCTACAACATTTTAGATTATATAATTTGATAGATGTAAAAATGTTCAAAAAACCCTCCATAAACCCTCAATTTTTTGGATATTAAAATCCAAAATAGGGTGCGCGAGAAGTTTAGAAGGTGGGAAAAGAACTTTCATTTGTTAAATACAACTAGCTAGGGCCAGCTTAATGATAAATGAGGCCTACAACAAATTGTGTGAAGAGTTTCTTTTCCCACTCTCCTCACATCTCATGTGCCCTCCAAAATTCTCCAAGTATCCTCGTTCGGATTATATAATCAAAATGAAGACCACGACCCAAGGAACAATACATAAGCCCTTCAACAAGTTCATCCTTGTCTTCACTCATCTTCAATTTCGTGTGACTCAAATGCCTTATTCTTCTCATCATTAATTTTCTTTCTTTTTATGATGCAGCTAATCTATACAAACTAAATGGAAAATGACTTGGTACTGCCACAACACCATCTTCTTTCCTTCTCCTACCCTTACTCTACTACACACTAAAATTATTATAGTAAGCATTTAAAACACACAATCTATAAAATAGATAATGACATGTATGTCTTACATCTATCATGTCACTAGCTCTAACTAAAACAAGAAAAAAAAGTTTCCTGATAGCCTTTAATTTTCTAACCAATAGGTCATTTTCCCGATCACCAATATAGTATCAAATATTTCCTTATGTGGTATACATGTGCAGCTGGCACCTACCATATACATCAGAAGCAAGTATTCGGCAAATGGAAAATTCGCAAATGAGTAAAAAATAAAGCTACTTAAAATTGTTGTTAAGAGATGCTTTTTCTTCATTCTGCTTGATGCATGATGAATGATGATGTATTAAGTAATGCATTTTAGGTGGGAGCCTCATGATTTTAGTATCACATTGTACATTTTTATCTACTTAATGTTGGACTCCTAACAAAATTTCTTTCTCAAAACACAGCTTTAAAATGTTTTTGAACTGCATTTTAGGCTTTTGGGGGTCTCATCATGATTTAAAGATGTACCAGAACCCTAGCTTTTTTTAGCTGATCGATTAAGATATCAACCATACATTTAATTAGTTCAGTAAGGATGTTATTTCATGATACAGTGAACTTCTGAGTGGTGAAATATATCTGATGTAAGTGTAATAAGTTCCTTCCTTCAAAACCATAATCCAGATATAAATTCAGGTTTAAATTCATTGTAGGTTTCATAATTTACATACCTGAGTTTTCATAATATGCTTGTTTAACAGTTAACAGTAATGCATGACTCTAGTACCAGTTACTAGATTGAGATTTATTGTTACATCAGACACTAGCAAAGAATTGGGAAAATCAAGCCATGACCTATATATTATGTCTTTTAGGTTGCAGCTAATTGAAAGCTATGTGGAATCTTAACAAAAAAAAGGACAAATTAAAGAGAGGGAAATTGGAACAGATATCTACAACTACAACAACCAGATATGATGATCATATATTGATTTATGAAGATATGGTGGTTCTGGTTCATGTGCTAGTACAGTATTTATTGTCAGAAACCTGCATATCATGAGTCATGACAATGATGACATCAATTCATTATCCATATATATGAGATTCTTCCAAGGAAAATCAATTTCAATGCAAAAAATTATTCACATGATTGTCTCATGATGCATAGCATATATATAAAGGAATGGTCCAAATTCCAAATCCAAAGGAAAAAGGTTGCAGTACTCATATATATACTGGCAAGATATATGAGGAAAGTAAGTACATTGAGATATTGGGAATCTACCATGACTTCAGCAATGGAATTGTTATTTTGTCCCATTTTCAGATTCATTCTTCCTCAGATCAATCTATAAGTAGATGCAACTCACCTTGTAATATGAGACAATAATCCTTAATTATTCATTTGCAGTAATTGACACTGATATCATACAAGAATTACCATGTTAGTTAATCACAAAATGTCATGGGAAAACTTGATGAAGTTCAAGATATGACTCTATTCTCTCTCAATATCTAGATAATTCCTTATTAATTTTAGATCCTTGAAAAAAAGACAAAAGAGAAAAGAAAGGACCTTACAAGTTAAAAGAGTTCAGTGAATCTTGAAAAATCAAGACATCATGAACAACCCTATAGTTTCTTAACTATTATCATCTCACCACAAAGAAATAGAAAAGGCTTGAAAGAAGAAAAGAAAAAAAAAGCCCCATTTGACATATATAGATTTAATGCAAACATCATAAAAAAAGAAGCACTGCAAGAATCAGATCTTAGTTGTTCAGGAATTAATGCATTGCACCCTTCAACAAACATTCAATTTCTTCATCTACTAGAAGCTGCTACTCCAATTTCTTCATCTACTTTACAAACTATTCAATTTCACTCACATAGCAGCAGCATGAATAGCAGAATAAATAAATAATCATAAATATCTTAATTATATCCTTGTTAAATTTTCCCAAGAAATTAAGAGCAATAAAGGCTGAAGAAAAATAATGAATCAATATTACTCATCTTCAGGTATATATTTTCCACACAGGAAAAGAATTATCAAGAAAAATCTATAAAAATATAGGGCATAGAATTAAATAGAACCAGAAAACAAAAACAAAAAAAGAAAGGTATATACATGCAGCCAACAACTAGGTGAAACTGCCACCATGATCTGATCTTTAACCTACAAAGGAGGCCAGTTAAGATCATGCTGGCAGCTTCAACTTGGTATGGTGCATGATGGAAAACAATAACTAAAAAGAAATTAAGCTTCTGAAGATGAAATTTGAATATTAAGTGATGCTAGCTGCTTCTGCTAGTTGGCTAGGGTTTGGAATTTGGATGAAGAAGAGATTAACAAGAGCAGCTATTATATATAGCAGAGTTGAGGGAAAGAAAACACTATGAGGAAGAAAAAAAATGAGTAAATAATTTTTTTATTTTTTTTCAAATTTCTCCTCCTCACTTTGTTTTTTTAACTTTTAATATTTTTATTAACTTTTAATATTTGTTTTCTATAAGTGACGGAATATTAAGCCAGTGTATAAAGCCATGAGATAAATTATTAAAAAGAAAACAAATCAAAAGTAGTAAAGTGGTCCCTATATTGAGATGCAAATTGAATATTGTCACGCCAACACCATAACCATGCAGTTTAGAGACAAGGATAGCAACGATTTTTCTATATATATTACAAAGACCATTAATAGCTTTTGAGATAGATACAAAGGAAGTGGGGAACCCTTTTTTTTCATTATGTCTCTTTATGTGTATTTTTCAAAAATATTATAATTTTTATTTAAGACGGGTTAACCTATAAAAATTATGGTAACTCTATCACTACTACAATTTTGACTGTATTAGAAATGATTTTAATGTGCTCTAAAATATATATGATATGATATGATATATGAGCCAAATTTAAAGGAAAAGAGTGCATGTGTATACGAGGGGACCATTTGCATGGCTACAGAAGAAATGCATTACTTCATACATCATCAAGCATCAAGAGAAGAAAGAAGAAAAAGCATCTCTTAACTCAACAACAATTTTAAGTAGCTTTATTTTTTACTCTTGCGAATTTTCCATTTGTCGAATACTTGCTTCTGATGTATAAGGTAGGTGCCAGCTGCACATGTATACCACATAATAGAAACATTTGATACTATTGGTGATTAGGAAAATGACTTATTAGTTAGAAAATTAAATGCTATATGAAACCCTTTTTACTTGTTTTAGTTAGAGCTAGTGACATGATAGATGTAAAGCATGTATGTCACTATCTATTTTATAGATTGTGTTTTAAATGCTTAGTATAATTTATTTTAGTTGGTAGTAGTAATGGTTGGAGAAAGAAGATGTTATTGTAATTTGTACTAAGTCATTTTTCATTTGGCTTGTATAAACTAACTGCATCATAAAATATATCTCATTGATTCTCACAAATTTGCAAAATAATTGAATATATTGGGCGACTAGATAGATGAAAGTGGATTAGGATTCAGTAATTTTAATACGGAAAAGTTACTATGATTTTGTGTCTAGTTCTGGTCTTATTCATTATTTTTCTTTCCTTTTTCTCTTTTATAAAACACACAAAATTATATTAAATTCATAGTGACTTTTCCACCTTAATTAAGTCATTGAATCCCAATGCAAGAAAGTGATGGAATAAAACCATACATTTGATCTCTCCAATGTTCCCTTTCATTTCAATTAAGTTAAATTTTGTTATTGTTAAATAAATCAATTTTTATATTGTTTTTCTTTTTGAAACTTGATATTCGGTTTAAGGATCAATTAATTTGGGAGACCAATATCATCATATCTTATCCAATTGAAACTTGATATTTGGTATAAAGATCAATTAATTTGGGAGATCAATTTCATCATATATGAACTTATCCAACAAAAGAATTGTTATCACATGGAATATTTGAACCTGAAACCTAAATATACATTCCTAAATCTCAAGCTTTGCTCCACCAAGCTAACCCCTAAAACCTAATTGTAAGAATAATTTTAATTAATTTAAAATTATGATATCTCATGTGAAAGAATGAGTGTACATTTACAATGATACATAATTCATATTTATAGAACATAAGTTTTGAAACTTGCGAGCATATTAAGGATCTTAGTAATGCATCATCAACATAAAAATTAAGGTCATGTCTCCAATTATGGACTCATGAAATATATGAAAAGACTTGGGAAGTAAACATCCACCAAAACATTCATTACACCTCCATCGGACATCCATAAACGATATGATTCGTTAAAAACTCACTATAAAAAATTTCAGTGGTGGGAAAAATATTAGTGAAGGAAAAATAACCCAATATTTTGTGTGTTTGAATTGCCTCGTTTAAAAGAAAATCTTTGAATTTAGTTTGAAAAAGCTTTTCAAAAACTATATAGTAAGACCATTTTTGAAAACTCAAGATCTACAAGAATACTTTGAACAAAAACGACGGAAAAAGAGAAATTTCTTTTGACGTTAGGAAAAAAAAATTGAAAATAGAGAGTATTGGTAAAACTCTAACGTCATGAAAGTTGTATTACCCAGTATTATACATTTGTCACACTAAATTCAAAAATGATATTTGTTGAGCATGAATTTTGCTCCAAAATACCTAATACAAAAATTATTGGGTTAATGCATTGTCATGTACTGATTCTTCATGTGAAATTAAATTTTTAGCCACATCAAACTTTGTAAAGATCATACGATTCACGTCTTATAACCAGAAGCACGAAATCAAAAGATATGTTACTCTAAAATAGATGGACCTTTCTTTCTTTTTATTGAAGAAAAATGGATGGACCTTGTTATTATATAACAAAAGCAAGTAACAAGAGTGCATGGGTTCCAGAAGAAGAGATCAGATGATCATTTAGCAACTTGGAAAATATTGTATCCACCACACTTAAACACACTTCAGATCATTAAAAAAGTTAAAGGTTGTTGTTCTTAAGTCAACTTGGTTCCAACAAAATATATTTATTTTCACGAGGAGACAATTATATCTGAGACGACAAATATCTTGTTTTTCGTAGTAGACTGGTAGTTGCTCAAAAGTTTTGATTAGTGTGAAAACTTTGTAAAAAGATTTTTTATATCTCATATATTTCTCTTAATTTGCACTAAATCTTTTCTTAAAGAAAAATCACGATCTCATATGTGTGTTTAATTAGACGTCAACCAAAACACACTCTCGACTTCCATTATGTAGTACTGAAATTCTATTATGAATATCACACAAATAACATGCATATTTAATGTAATGTATCAAACTACAGTAGAAACTCTGTAAATTAATACTCGGTAAATTAATAAACTCTCTAAAATAATAAATTTGTCAGGTCCCGACTTGGGCCAATGTAAAAAATTGAAAAACTCGATAAAATAATAAGATAATAATTTTTCGGGAGATCCCTTTATAATCTTCGGTCCCAAGAAAATCATAAATTAATAATTAATAGAAACTGAAAAAAATATATTACACTCTATTGAAATATGATTCAATAGTTGTCTGTTTTCCTTTAAAGTTCAAGTCTGTTTAGAGCTCATCTCTAACTTTTCTTATTGCATCCAATAGCTCAGGTGTTGTATTTTTGTATTGTATTTTTCCAATGCATATGAACACAGTAGTTACTAATTTACGTTGAGTCTCAAGATTCGCTGCAACGTAATTTTAAGAGGTATAAACTAATATTTGCCTTTTTGTTTGGTATGTACTATATAATTACTTAAAAACTCTTTAAATTAATAATTATTAATTTATCGATAAATTAATAACTCTCTAAATTAA
>Ga0315915_1003024_pt1 | contig 21391 bp, 7 predicted proteins | sample MpolbnodulesMG_FD_207738 | JGI IMG/M metagenome (GOLD analysis project Ga0315915, IMG submission 207738) | Medicago polymorpha root nodule microbial communities from Los Angeles, California, United States - branched nodules | ecosystem: Host-associated > Plants > Roots > Nodule | place: USA... | reverse complement strand
TCTATCATGATAACAAGTCTATAGTTTTAATCAAGGACGTTATCAAATAAACTATTTCACTAAACAGTAAACAAGATAATGAATATTTATTAATTCTAAAATTGGTTACATAATTGATTGGATCTCGAGCATCTCCAACAAAAACATATCCTTGGATAAAAACAATATTAATTTTTTGAACAACATTAATATCACACAAGTCATTGTGGTAAGAACTACAACATCAATGACTACGAACAAAGGAAAATTAGCTATAATAATGAGGTCCATTAAGGGTTGAAAATAAATGCAAAACTCGAGTGCTTTTGTATTGAGGATAATCACAAAAATGAAGGTGAAGATATCTCATATAAATGTCATATAAAGGATAACATCTTCCTCTTGGATGGATTGCAAAAGCTAAAATTTATTTTAAGGTAATTTTCTAATGTCACTATGTGTGTAGATATCTTCTTGTTTGTATTTAACTTTGAATTGAACAAAGTGTGATTAATGTTAATGAACGAATTCAGGGAAGAACTTCTTTTTGGTAATCGATAATTTGAGGAGGATAATGGAGAAGCTGATGGGAATATTAATAGAGAAGAAGCTGAGATTGATGATGATGAAGATGAACAATATTGTGTATTTAAGCCAGAGATGAACAATAGTGAATATTTGTTTATCTACATAAGTTGGCTTTATTGAATTGTATTGGCCTCTTTGATGATTTCTTTTTTTAAGTGTTAAACACATCCTAGATAAAATCTGATGTTGCAGATTCTGACACAAAATTTGAATGCAACAGAATACATAACACAAAATAAAAGATTGAGAGAGAGAGAGAGAAGACAGGCACAAATCAATTTAATTGGTTCCTCTTACAACACAGAAGTAGTCTAGTACCCTTACATTTCCAAGGGATTTCACTATAATCACTCTTGATTACATCTTGCTCAAGGACACGCCAAGAAATTTCTCAATGCTCAAGCACAATTGCAAGAGACTTCTATGCTCTATGACTCTACCTAAAGACTTTTTTGCTCAAACACACCTGCAAGAGACTTCCCTTACTTAAGCCCAACTGATTAAGACTTTACCCTGCTCAATAACAACTGACCGAGACTCCTAAGTGCTCAAGGTTTCACCAAGAGACTTACATGTTGAAGCATGCAGGAGAGAGAGACTTTCTAAAATATTTTCCCCAACTGCAAACAAGTAACTTATTCTTACACTAGTTCTAACAAAGTTAGTGTAAACTGAACAAAATGAATAAACTCACTCTTTAGGATTTCTATGATATAAACATGAAAATAAATTCTAAGTGTTTTGCGTTATTCGATTTGACAAAGTTTTGGCACAAAAAAAAAATTGTTGAGAAGCTTTGATCAAGAACGTTGGCCCTTTGCCTGATATGGATAGTTCCGTTGAAAAGTCCTTTGAATTTACTTTGCTGAAAGAAGAATTATTAATTGCTATCTTCGTTCCTGATGCCCTTTGTCTGGTTGCACACGTAGATAGAATAAGACAAAAGAACTTCTCGATCAGATACTGTGATAAAGACAACTCACAGAATAAGACAAAAGCTTACGTGGATTTTGGGTCCCTCAGATCCAAGTAGCCAGTCTGATTTTGTGTCTAATGTGCTTCATAGAATCTGTGGAGAACACTCCCTAGTCTTCACCATAGTCTTCTAAGGACGTTGACTTAAGGTTGACCTTCTAATAGATCTTCCACCATAGTCTTTTAAGCTTTCCAATCCCTTTTTGATGCCCTTATATGTTCCTTCTTCATGATAAGTAGATCATACACACTTGAAGATATGTTAGTTTTTCAATTGTTCTTCAATACTTTGTTATCATCAAAACCCAAGAGAACTTGTACGAACCATTCCTGTTCTAACATGTTAAAATACAGTTACAGCACTAGAGTCATTTTGCAAGTGTTGAAAGGAAATTTCTAATTCTATTTAAAATAGAGACCTGCCGAATTTCCTTCCAAACTTGGCAATTTGAGAACTTGAGGTTTAAAGATGTCTTAGTTCATATGGCCTTTAGGTAGATGTAGGCCCTCCTCACATAGAAAAAAGGCTGGCTTGAACGAAAGGCCATTCCAACTCATCACAGACTTTTCCATCTCTAACTTGAAGGTCATCGTACCATTATCTTCATTTTTGGTCTTCCTTAGTCGGTCAAAATATTGTATGAAAAATAAGTCATTATTAGTGATTAACATTACTTTCTCAATGATATATTGTTCTTCTTCAATTATATCCTAATTGAAATATGTTTAATTACCGGTGAGAAAATCTCATTGTAGTACACTCCTTCCTTTTGTGTAAAACCCTTTGCCATTAAATTATCTTTGAGGCTTAACTCCTAGAATTTCCTCATTCATTTTGAAAATTCACTTGTTTCCCATCCTTTTAATAAAGTTCACATCTTTATAGTTGATGCATTTCATGCTTTCAGAACACTTAATTGTATAGCCTTTATCGCTACTTCGATTTCCAACAAAATATCTTTTCTTTTAGCTAGAAACGGTTTGTGTCTACATTTCATAGTAATTATAAATACTTTGAGGGAATGTAATGTTTTGAGAAAATTCAAATACTTTGAGGAGAAATCCATTGTTTGGATAATAATTTGAAGAATTTTCAAAATGATGGAAATTTATGAAGTATTTTGTTCAAGTTAAATTTAGAGAATTTCAAATGACATCTAAAAGTTACGAATTTTAAAATTCTTCAAATTTTACATTTTGGTCCTCAAATTTTCCAAAATTTTCAATTTGATCCCAATAAATTTTCAAATAATTGCAAAGCGACCCCTCAAATTTCTCAAAAATTATAAATTGACCCCCCAACTTTTCAAAAATTATATTTTGACCCCTCACAATTTTGAAATTTACAAATTGACCCCTAATTTCAATTTTCACATTTGGCCAAAAAAATAAAATTTATAAAATTTGCCCAAAAATGATGTCTATCAAATTTTTTATTACTCTCCAAACAAAAGTATTGAGAAATGAAAGCATTTTAATTGAATCATTTAAATTGCCTATAATTCTAAATTCTTTAAAATTTCTCAATTACTTCATCCAAACACACTCTAAGGGTATTTAAAATCAATTGCAGTTGTCAGACTCAAATTGATCAAACAACAAGTTGTATGAACAACTTCTTACCAAAATTGTCTAGACATTACACATTACTGATTTTGGAGTATGAACTTCATCAACTCAAGTAAGATTCCATATTCTCTCATCAAATCCAATGTATTGTGTTTTAAACTATGAAGCCCGGATACGTACTACGGATACGGGTACGATACGGGTACGCGGATACATGAAATTTTTAAAATTAGGATATGATACGACTAAGATACGTTAACAAAATATTTATACTAAAATTTATATGCATATAAAATACTTAAAAAAATATTAATTACTCTTTAATACTATAATCATAAAAGTCACAATTTACAAAAAATAATACATGTGATCCAAATAAAAAATGTATAGTTTTCGTATAAATCATATTCTATTTTCATTCATATGTTAGGTTATTTCCTCTCTCTCGTTACTTTCATCCACCAAAAACATAATTTTAATTGGTTATCAAAAAATAATTATAGTGATTCATATCTTAAATTGTTGAATCATATACATCTCCATTGAATTTTCACAACACAGTCTCATTTTTTTTACACTTCATTTTTTTTAGGATACGTCTCTGTGAAGTATCTTATAAGTATATGTCGAGTATCTTATAAGTATCCGATAAAATATATATTTTAAATTAAAATAATTAATTCTGATACTCCGTGGATACGTATCCGAGAGTATCTGCAGAGTATCGGTATCCGATACGGGTACGTCTCCATTTTGGAGTATCCGGGCTTCATAGGTTTTAAATATGTTTTTGGTCCCTATAAATATGTCAACTTTTCGTTTTAGTCCCTCTAAAATTTTCCTTCAACTTTTAATCCTCCAAAAATTTGTCATCTTCATTTTTGGTCCCTCCTATAAAGTAAACTCATATGTAGAATTCATATTTTTGAATAAAATTTTGCAGAAAAATTTATAATATTATAAGGACCTCTCCCAAAAAAAAATTAGATTTTTTTTACCAAAACATGAATTTAATATGAATTTTTATATGTTTGGTGGTAAAAAATTCATATTTAATTTATGTTTTGTTAAAAAATCTAATTTTTTTTTTGGAAGTGATTTTTACAATATTCTATATATTTCTGCACAATTTCATTAAAAAAATACAAAAATTTACTTAAAAATAGGGACCAAAAGTGTTGGTTGAAAATTTTATAGGGACTAAAAGTTGAATGAAAATTTTAAAGGCACTAAAACGAAAAGTTGATAAATTTATAGGGACTAAAAACATATTTAACCCATTTTTTTATCATAGTTTATAGGGATACTCACACCATGAACCTTAGAGTAGTTTTTGATTCCTTAAAAAAAAAAATATTCAAGGCCATTTTAAGTTCTCAATTTTTTGAATTTTTTTTATGAATTCTAATTTCAACCATAATTTTCCATTCTTTAATTATTATAAAAGTTGCATACTTACTTTGCAACAAATAAATCCACACTTTTCTTCTGCAATCATCTATGTGTACAACCGATAAATCATGGAAATTAATCTCTTTATAAAATCAAGGTTCATTTAAGATTTGATCTCTATCAATAGATATTTTTAGAATATAAAATGTGTAATATTGATCAATGAATGACAAATCAATTTATATTATATAATGAATGAATAACAAATCAATTTATATTATATCTACATGTATAACAACCCATTGATGTCAAATCCATTGAAATATTTGTAAAAAATAATAATATTACTATATAGAAAAGTCTTATAAAAATTTAGAGAAACCTAATTTAATATCTACCACCTCCATGAATAAGGGATTCTCATGAGGTTTTTTCTTGTCTCTTTTTATAAGATCTCTTTACATTCCTGTAATTTAATTAAAGAGATCATATATTTAAGGAGAAATGCAGTATTAAAAAGTTTAGAAATAAAAGAAGAATGAATAAAAAGAAAAGTAATTTTTAAACATCAAAATTTTAATGTCAACTAAGGTGTCTATCATTTAGTTTTCATACGTATTTTTTTATATATGGATATAAATTACAAAAGATTATTTTGTTTATTTAAAGATTAATAAGTGAGGTGTTCGACGTACGAACTCAATCCCTAATATATATTGAATATCTCTTACCATGTAAGCTAAGCTCAATGGAAAACAAGATTTTTTTAGACAGACATGTAAATACATACGATACCACATATGTGTATGTATGTTTTGATGTTCAAATAACACAATCGAGATGAGAAGAGGGGTAATATAGTCCAATGCAACCCATTTATCAAGGCTTCCCTATCCCAAAATCAGGCCAAGGCTCCCCATATAACCACATCAAAGTTCCCCACCACAGAAGAAAGAATCTCTCTCTTTACTTCTCTCTCTTTCACAAAACAACATACTTCCAACTCTCAACCCTCCCCAACCCCCTCTCTACCCTCTTCTCTCTGACCTTCTGCCCTTCTTTGAAAACTCACAAGTAAACACTCAACCTTCTGTGCCCACCAATTTATTACTTCTGACACCTCCCTTTAATATTTCTCCCAGTAATGGGTATGATCTCTCCTCACTCCCACAATTCCCACATTATAGTAATCCTCAACACCTGCTTCTTTCGTCATAAATTCTAGATCAAATTCAACCCTTTGAAAATCAACACATTTTTTTTTACTTCTTATGGGGTATGTATGATTGTGACCCTTTAATCTAAAACTCTCTTGTAAGGCTCCACACATACCAACCTACCCAAAAGTTCTTTCCCTATAAGGCTGTTCTTATGGCAGGTGGCAAGCTTTTTGGTGGTTCTAATATGTCACTTTTGCTTCAAAATGAAAGACTCCCTTGTACTTCTGAAGTCCTTGAATCTCTTTGGGTTCATACCCCTGCTTCTTTTCAAGGTGATCTTTACCTCCTCAATTCTTCTCACTTCTTTTTGCACTTAATTGCCATCAGTTTTCGTAGCTGTTTCTTCACCATCATGTGTATATTTGAATTGACGGTGAGTTAGAGATAATCACTGATATACAGAAAATCACTGATTCTGTCTAACTGACCGTCAATACAAACTTTCAATTAGTCTTAAAATTTGACAATTTCAAGTTTTATGAATATCATAGAGGATAACTCACACATGTTTCTTAAGATCATGAAAGTGGGTTTCTTTTTTCATTGTGAAGAAACCATATAAAAATAGTCTTTTTATTTTTATTTTTGAAGAAACCATATAAAAATAGTCTTTTTCATTATTTTTTGTGCATATAGTTGAATTATAACATGGTTTGTGTTTGATGACATGGATTCAGGTTCAAATTCAGTGGTTAATTTTGAGAATGGTGGTGGCAGCAACAGAGTGGTAACAGATAGACCCTTCTTTCAACAACTTGAAAAAGAAGAGAATTGTGGTGATGAAGATTATGAAGCATGCTACCATCAACAAGGAAAGAAAAGAAGGCTTTCAAGTGAACAAGTTCAATTTCTTGAAAAGAGTTTTGAGGTAGAAAACAAGCTTGAACCTGATAGGAAAGTTCAACTTGCAAAAGAGCTTGGTTTGCAACCAAGACAAGTTGCTATATGGTTCCAAAACAGAAGGGCAAGGTTCAAGACTAAACAACTTGAAAAAGATTATGGCACATTGAAAGCTAGCTTTGATAGTCTCAAAGATGATTATGATAATCTTCTTCAAGAGAATGACAAGTTAAAAGAAGAGGTAAAAAAAAGTAAAAAGTTGACACACACAAACGGAATTGGACTGTCATCGATTGCACGCATTCACACATTTAGCACATCAATAAATATTGGATCGAGATCACAATTCAAATTTTAATATAGATTTTCATTTTAAATCTAAAGTATCAAACTAAAAATTTAAATTGTCTGATTTCAATCCAACGATCATCAATTTACTAACTGCGTGTATTCTGAGAGTCAGCACACCGGTCACCTATCAAAACACACATACACATAAAAACATACTAATTCAGCTTTTCTACTTTATGCTGCTATGACATCTTTACTTTAATAAAGTTTGATATTTCTCCCACTAATGAGTTAATGATTGAATATGGGGTTAATTTTTTGTTTTTTATTTTGTTACAATAGGTGAATTCTCTCAAGAACAAATTGATCCCAAGAGATAAAGAGAAAGAGAATTCAGATGACAAATCATCACCAGAAGCAATCAATTCACCTCACAACAACAAAAATCCAATGGACATAATCTCAATTACAAATTCAGAAAATGGGTCCAAAGTGTCACTCCCTAATATGGTACTAAAATGTAAGCAAGAAGATGCCAACTCAGCTAAAAGTGATGTGCTTGATTCTGATAGCCCACATTGCAATGATGGGAACAATCTTTCTTCTTTCATAGAGCCTACAGATTCTTCACATGCTTTTGAACCTGATCATTCAGATTTCTCACAAGATGAAGAGGATAATGATAACTTGAGTCATAATCTTTTGACTCTTCCTTGCTTACCAAAAGTTGAAGATGTTTGCTATGATGACCAACATGAAAATTCTTGTAATTTTGGGTTCCCTGTTGAAGACCAAACCTTTTGTTTCTGGCCTTATTGAATTTAAAGTTCCATTGCAGTTGTAACTCTGTACTAGAAGAAATAAAAATGGTCATCACTAGTTCTATTGTAAACCTTCTACTAAAGAATAAAATCAAAAGGGTTACATTGTTATTAACAAGGAAAAATATTAATACTTCTCTTTGCCTTAGCCAAAGTTTGAAACTTTAATTTTTTTTTTTAAATGTACCACAATTATTATTATTTATGAACATATATATGTATTTTTGGTATTATATGAACAAATATTTTAGTGTGGCAAAAATTTACTATAAATGAAATGATTTTGTATAATTAATTTTGATTAAAATGGAATGTGTAAGAATTTGTGTTTGATTAAAAGTTCATTAAGCGTAAACTTGAATAATAAAATGATTTGAATAAAATAGTTGATGAACTTTAATTAAAGAATAATAGTCTGATAGAAATCAAGTTTAAATCCTGATTGCGACAAAATTTGGTCAAACTTTATATACTCATCTTGAAATTCAAAATTAGGTTAAAATAAAAACATATGTAAATTTGAACAATATTTGACACTACAAATCAGGTATGGAGATAAATCAAGTTTGAAGTGATTAATGATTATTGAATAAGTGTTTAGTATGGTTGAATCACAATGGACCAATGCAATTTAGGCCAACTACACTTCATAATAATTTAAACAAGCTCAGGTGTCAGTGTCCCCAAATTTTTACAAAATCAATTAATGAACTTTGTAAAAAGTTTATTCTGACAGTAAAATCAATTGAACACAAGATGTTAAAATTAACTTTTACTGCTCACAGAATAAAGAGAAATGATATTTGTACAACAACTTTTTGACAACTTTCTCTCTCATATTGATATTATACTCTTATTCTTTCTCTTCCTTTTTCTCTCTCCATTGTTTTTGACCAATGAAAAAAGAGAAAAAAAGAAGTTGTCACATAAGTTGTCTCATTTGGTTGTTCAAATAACACTACGCCAAAATAAATATCCAACCGTGCACTTACCGTCAGGGTGTCTGGATGTGGAAACTCTGTTTCAATCTGTGGATTCGTATAAATCACACCATTGTTTTTACTCTTTTATTTGGAAGAAACTTTATTTATCATTATTCATTTGTCCTTCTTCCTCTATAGATAGTAACAGCTCTTTATGCTTCATAGCCAATGACTTTGAATATGTGTGTCCATTGGGTAAACGTTAGTTAGAGAATATAATATTTTGAACACATTTGATTTGGTAAGAACTGAATTTGAAATGAAGTAACTCGTGTAGGTTTAGTGTAAAAAAATAGTGTACATTTTTTAACCTAACTTGAATTACTTTCTATCATAGTCAAATAGAAGTTTAGAAACCAAATTCACTTTTTTTCTTCTTGAAGTAGTATTCGGCTTACACATTTTAAATGTGAAGGAGAAGTGAGATGTTTGGAGTTCAAATCTGACCCTTGCATATACATGTTAAATCAATTAATATACAGTTTATGTGAGAACACTAGAAACATTTGGCTACAGTACTCATCCTATACACATTGGTAACATGTTCAAAAGTCTTCCTAACATCAAGGTAAATTTCTTGAGTTTCGAGTGTGCAAGCTATATTTTATTATTAATATTACTATTTTGCTTAGATCTTTAATTAACAAGGGCTATATTAGATAGAAGAAGTTAAGTAACTTTCAAGTCACATCCAATTGGTGCCAATTCACATTTAAAATGTAGCTTTAATGGATAAACAGAAGTGACATCCATTGAAGGCCGTGATAGTTGCTTTATACTTGTCCCTTAAGAAAATTGAATATAATAAATACCCTTATAAGTAACCCTACAAATTACTAAATTGAACATCTATAAGTAACTGTGCTCTTGTGAACAAACCTAATGTTGAAACCAAAGATGGTGAATATTGAACCCTACTACAGAAGTCAAGGTTTCTTGGTGTGGTTCACTAGAACAAGTTGGTTTTCTGAGGACTTTTTAGCCCTTGTTAGCTCACTAAGGATGTTGACACCTTCGTCTACATTAAACATTAAAATATTTAAAATTTTCACTCGTGCAATTAAACAAATAAATAGTTGTGTAAATGTAGCCTTAAAAAAAACTATGTAATTGTTTGTAGGTCGGTCCAATTTGTAATGATCTTCACTTTTAAATCTCACAAGGATTCAAGATACGTAAAAATCTCATCTTAAATATGCAAATATATTTGTCAATGCTCTCTGTATTTTTAAACTTTCTTAAATCGAGGTGAACTGAATATCCAATTGACTAAACTTTTTTGTAAAAAAAAAAAAGAAACATTAAATCTAATTTAGTTCTCACAATTTGCTCATAACCCAGTTCGATTTTTGAGAAGTAATGTTCAAATTCATCTTTGCATCTTTGTATCAGGTACAAATTAATTCATATGTAAATTTTGACTCATTATAACAGGAAAACTCATTTCTCCCCAAATGAAATGCTAGAGATTGATTTGAGTATTATTTTTTTTGAGAGGTTAATTTGAGCTGCGAGAAATTAAATTATGAGAGAATAAATTGAGTGTTTAGTAAAAATAATAACCACATGGTTATAAATTGAATATAAAATTAGCCAAAAATGCTCAACAAGTAGAGGAACAACATCTTGGCTTCTTGCTCATATAATTCTATCGGATTTGAAAAATTAGAATTTGCATTTCACCAGAATATCCTATTTATTATTTTTATATAAACACAAAAGCATACCCATGCTTTTGGTTTCTTCATGAAAAATTGTCCGTTGTAGAATATCTATTGCTGTCGAATTCTGATTGGCTAATAGAAAAGTCCATGTAAATTGTAAAGTGTCCCACCCTTTAAAATATTATCTATATTAATATTTTACTCAATGTGTTGCATCACACATTGACAAGTTATAAATGGAGGCACCTTTCAGGGATGGCCCTTTGTCTTTCTTGACGTTATTCACGTGAAAATAAAGTTTAGACCAGAAGGAAGACACACACACACTCAAGTAACTGTAATTAATTAATTAATTAACATTTCTATGGTTGGAACCTTGGCATGAAAAATAAGTATAAAATTGGAATGAAATAAACATTGTTAATATTTCTGTGTTTGGAATCTGATGGTATGAGAGAAAAAAAGTTTAAAATTGGAATAGATCGAATTTTTCTTTTGAGAAAAAAAAACGATATTCATTCATTCAAATAGATAGAATACATCAGATACAATAACATGATCAACATTATTAAAGACATAAATGATGAATCAACTAACATACTCACAAGATGCAAGTTAATAGCATACAACAAAATGCATACAAAAAATAATATGATAAAATCTAAATCATCAGAATATTCATGTTTCTGAATCTGCAACGTTGACGTTCAAATCATTGATTGAATTTGTGATTGACTTATGCTAATCTTTCAATATGAATCAAGCGAACACCGCAACAAGACACGAAATCAAACAACGCCACACAAAACAACAAACAATACAACACCGCACTCAGGTGACGAAATCACGAGGAAAAAACGCAATAAAAATTTGATATACGTGAAAATCACATATTTAAATTGAAAGAATTGAGAAAAAGATGCAGAAAGGTGATTCTAGGTAAAAAAAAAAAAACCTAAAACCATTCATCATCGATGAGTGAAATAGAATGTAGAGAGAAGTTAGAGTTTCTCTCACTAAAAAATTAAGTTGGCTAACATTAAGATTAGATGAAATGATTTTTAATTTTTTCAATAAAGCCGAAACTACTGTGTTGTCTACCGTAAGAAAATTACTTTCTTTATAAAAAATTATTTATCAAAAACGATCTATAGGAAAAGCTACTAAAACAACTTCTAAGTAGTTTTTAGTAGACTTTGTTTTTTCAAATTCTCGTTTCTATTTAAACCCTAAAAAATAGATGAACATTTTCAAAAGTGGTTATTCTTTAAAAGAAATTGTGTTTTTTTTTCTTTAAATCAGACCCTAAAAAATAATATTTTTAAATCATACAAACCATATATGACTATTGATATTTTCCTTGAATTATAGAGTATCGTAGAAGTTAACTGAGAAGTCAAAAATGTCATGCTCTTGTGTCTGTTTTTTCAAATGTCATATTTCTTTGTAGGCTAATACAGCTAAGGTCAAAAGTTTTATGTGGTCCTCAAAAGAGGAACACTGCTCTATTTGCCATTTGATTTTTTGTGAAAGTGATGTTAAGTGAATCTCTTTGGGGTCTTTTTCCTTTTTCCTTTCTTGCTTGTAGCTTAGGATCAAAATTGAAGCACAAGGTTCATTAATTATCCTTGTCATGATTATATTGAGTACCATAAACGGAGTAAGGGCATTGTCTCATTCCAGGTGTACTAAATAAGAATCATTCTGGGTTGTGGCTTAGAAAGAAAATTGATTGATATCAATTTATTACGAATTTAGAAGCTTGCTAAGGAAATGTAATGATGGGGTAAATGTGCAATGGCAACGTTTGAAAGTTTGTACGTGGACTACTAGAAAGTGATAGTCTTGTCACAAAGCTCACTCTTTTATTTTGGGGAAAATTAAAAGATTGTCGATTGTCATTGATACACAAAAAAACCTATTATTTTTATCTTAAATATTTAGGTGATAAATGGTTTGGATGACAGATTTAATGGGGTATATCGGTCTAACTAGGGATGTTAATGGATACCTATGGACACAGATAGTATGATATCAGTGTCCGTTCCATTGGATAAATATGATACTCGTTCTTGTCCCGTATTCTCGTGGGTATCCATTATGCGGGTACCCGCGGGTATTGAGGTATCTATGGGTTTTTGAGTTTATTTAGTTTTTTTTTACAAAGAATAACTTTTTTTTAATTACCAAAAAAGTTTAACTTTTAAACATCCATACATAATTCATTCAAAATTTCATAAATCATACATAATCCATAGAAAATTCATGATTCTTACATAATTCATACAAATTTTTGAAGTAGAATAAAACAATAAAAACATCCAAATAAACATCTAAATTTCGTATGCACTCCAAACATCAATAACTTCATTTGACTTTTCAATTCGTGAAATAAATTTTAGCAGTCAATATCAGCAATTTCTTGACCCATTAAATATAATTTAATAGTCAATTTGCTAGGCTAAATTACTCTTTTGGTCTACTTTCGTTAATTAAATTGGTCTTTTCCGTTCATTTTTTACATCAAATACCTCATTAATTTTTAAATTATATCTATTTGATATTTTCTTTAAAACAAATTATTGTTATTGTTGTTTTTGTTCATGACATTTGATTAATATGTTGAAAATGATACCTTTTTTTTTTGTTTATAAGTTGAAAAAGATGAATATGAAGTTTTTTTTTTTAACAAGAAGATGAATATGATGTTGAAGAACTGAATATGGTGTTTAATCACAAATGTATTTTCTACATTTAATGATTATTTATGTTTTTTCGTCCATATGATTTAAGCAAATTTTACATGCCAAGTCAAAGCCCCATGAAAGCCCAATCAACAAAATCTGGCCACAAAAACGAAGGACTAAAAGGAATGAAATATGATATTTCAGGGGCCAATTGAAATATTATTTAGGAACCAAAACTCAAATTCATCCATATTACAGGACCTAAAGCACAAATAACCCTAAAAGATTTTTTATGGCATCATATATGATTCAAATAATATTTTTATATTTATAAAAAGTTTACAAGTTTATAACATTTAAGGAGAGAGTCCCATATTGCACCAAAAACTCAAGAAACAAAACTACAAAAATCTCGACCTATAAATCTAATTTTAATTTTTTTTCTTTCAAATTCCTCTAAATAAATACATATGGAGGATCTAAAAAGTCTCGTAGTATGGAGACCTTGCCACACTATTTTTTCTACTTTTCAAAGCAAAACATGCAAATTTACAATTTTGTTCCAAGTAAGCATATACTCATAAGTTAAATTTTGTTCCCTAATTTTGTAGGCATGTTTATAACAACATAAGAAACCTTCATCACAAAACTTTGGAGCTTTTAAACGAATGACGAATTAATTATGAATTGTTTAAGAATTTCATAATTACGAGGAATGAAAATTCATATCTAATATGTCTTTCGTTTAAAAACATCAATAATACGTTGTTTGCTTTTGTTTTCTGTGGCAGCAGTGATCTGACTTGTACAAACTTTGAGTAGTTCTCTTTTGCACGCCATGTGCGAGATGAACCACTCCTTTTGTTCTAATTAATTCCATTTTGGCTTGTTAAAAAAAAACATCAATAATACGAGGAATGAAAGTTCGTAACTAATATTATTTTTTTGAATTTATGTCTACAGAGAAATATAAGAGGTCAAGAAGATGAAGATTCTCAAATTACAAGTGTAGAATTTCATTTTTCAGAATTCGCATATATCAGAGGGTTAATTTGAACAATTAACACTAATTAAAATAATAAATTATTATATCGACTATTAAATTTTAATTATAGTATTGCACTATATGTTAAATAAAATGAAATTTATTAATGGGTTGTAATTGAAAACAGACTGTGGTGGGTTCAATCGTTTATCACAGTAAGTTAGTTGAGACTTTAGCTACCAATGTTTATATATACGGATTATTCCATCAAATCCAACAATCAACACATAATATACAAAAACATCGAGAAGAACTATCAACCCTAACCTCTCTACTTTCTAACCATATAGCTCAATTTACATCAATGTATCATTAAATTCATTAACGTGCATACTCTACTGTTTTCACATTATATGTGAATATATCATAATTTTGTATCAATGATTTTGGTCCTCTTTGTTAAATTTCCAACAAATATTTGACAGGTAAAACATGACTAACAAAAACTAATCCAATATTAACGACTAATGACGTTTGCGTCCTCAAAATCATGCAAAATGATTATGTTATGTTTTTTATGATGACAGTCGGTATTTAAATCAAGGGTTAAATATGTTTCTAGTCCTTTTAAAATTGAGACCTTTTAAGTTTTGTTCTTACTTAATTTTAATAGTTCTTTTAGTCTCTATTTTTTTTTCTGCACTGAGTATTAGTCCCTACTCAATTAAAATTTGTTTAATTTATGCTTAAACTCTTTAGCTTTTGGAAAAAGAAATTGCAGAGATGATTAGAACATTACTAAAAGTTACTCCGCAAAAAATTATCGCAAAATTTGATTTCTACGTTCAGATTTTGTTAGTTTTTATCTTTAACTTTTGTCGTTTTAAAAAATTCATATTTAATTTGTTTCATTAGAAAATTCTAAATTTTAGTAAATGATCCTTTCATAGTGTTTTAAACTTGTTTAAAAAAACGTTAAAAAATTTAAAAGTTTAAGGATAATTAAACAAACTTTGTTTTAGCAAGGGACTAAAACTATAAGTAATTTTTTTTGTAGGGACTAAAAAAGGTATTAAAATTAAATAAGGATTAAACTTAGAAGTTCCTAATTTTATATGGATCAAAAACATATTTAACCCTTAAATCAATGTCACAACTTTTAATAAGTCACTGTTATTTCAAACAAAAAAACTTTTAACAAGTCACTGTGAAAATAACCTAAGAGCAAATTGAACTGTTAAAAAAAAAACTGCATGCAGAGAAGGAATGATAGAACATATAGACAGCGACTACAAGCTACATGGATTCGACGTTGAAGTTCAATATTGTTGGTTAAGAGCTGAAAACATTAACATATGGTTGGGAACGTTTGATTCCTCTCTTGTGCTTTTCAATCTTCTTCTTCTCATCTTCCTCTAAGGAACAACTCATAAACCTAGCTAAAAGAAGGACCCTTTGATTCAAACTTGTAGAGAAGAGAAAATGTTTTGGAACCATTCAAAGATATTTCTTTACCGACAACTATACCCATATGCCACGTGTTTACCCTCCAACTTTCGTGGCGTCCCACGTGCGATATTGAATCTCAACAAAGCAATAAGAAAAAGAAAAGATGGGGTCACTAATATTTGAACACTACACATAAATAAATATCATGAATTTGGACTTAAATGTAGTTTTGGTCTCTCATTTCATAAACTTCATTGAATCATTGATTTTGACTATTCAATTGGATGATATGGTAATAAATTGTTTATTCTTCACATTTTTATTAAGTTTCTTTTTTAACCGTATATGTTTAGTCATGACTATGTTAACTCTCTATTTTAGAAGACTTTTAAAAACATTTTAGACTCTTTATTTACATGTTAGATTACCTAATTTATTGTCACGTCATCAAATTAGGTGATCAAAATTATGAGTATGATTACTTAGTTTATCTAATTTAATTATAAAGTGTTGGACTCATTACATTCACCCAATAAAAGAGTGAAGGTAAGAACTCATTTGGTGTTGGTCTAGTGGTTGGCTTGAGATTTTGGAGTGTGCTCTTTTCAAGGTCTCAGGTTCGATTCCTCTAGTGCCAATTTCGGTGGGCAAGTCCATACAGAGCTTTTCACTGACTTAGAACGAGGCCCTCGCAAATGGGCGGTGGGATTGGTCCTCTCTGATTAATCAGTCCTTCAGATACCGAGTTTAAAAAAAAAAGAGTAAAGGTAAGAGAAAGTGTTCAGACAATGTTCATAACATTGTCATATGCTTAAATAAAATAATGTGTTTGTTTCCAAGTGGTTTGATCGTCTTGCATTTGAATCATTTGAAAAGAGAGAAACTCTCGTATTTTCAACAACAAAAACTTTGTTTCTTGATCAACAATTTACTAAGATCAAACTTCATTTATGGTGGTAGTTGAAAACTTTTAAACCTAATACGTTTTACAACTTTCATATGCATGTATGTGTTATCATTATGGTGTCTCCATTTTAAACATGCCTTGTGAAGAGCCAAGATTTGATAAACAACAAGCAAAACAACGGGTATTGCGGGACCCACAATGTTAGAGATTTAAGTTGTTACGTGGCGGAATCATATAGTGGAAGGTTAAAGTTAGAAGCAAAAGGTGGGGGGCCCTAAGAGACAAGAGTAGCTTTCAACCAGATAAGGAATGGGCCATGGAAAGGGATGGGCTTTTTGGAAATCAGCAAAGTGTTATGTCTTTTTCGTGGGCCATAAGCCCACGTGCTAGCCCATGTCTTGGTACTCTCAGACGCGGTGGTAGGTTGTGAGCGCACTCATCGGATGTTATTTCTGATGGATAGTGCTGACAACAACAACAACTACTGATGCTTCTCCTCAATTCTGATTGACATTGTATTTGTCTCTTTTCTTCACTTCTCTAATTGTTCTTTGTCTTTTTATAAAACAGGTGGAGGGTTGGTTGTTCACCAGTTTTTGGTTTTATTTAAGATTTTGAGCTAGAAAAAATAAACTACTAAATTTATTTTCTATGATAAACCAGCGTTAAGACGAACATTAACATGTTTGTATTTCGATTTTTCTTTTATAATTAATTATATGTTTATTTTATCTTATTTGATTATAATTGTTTTTTGAGTATACCATAGTAAAATAAAGAGTTAATTTATATTATCTATTGTAGTGAAGTCGTTTCTATTAACATGTGATTTAATTAATTTTTAATTAAAAGTTTAACTACAAAATTACTTTTTTTAATTATTTTGAGAAAATTAAATGACACTAACTATTTTTCTTATGGGATGTGAAATTATTGTTTTTGCTTATATGTGAAACTAGATGAAGTAAGAGAAATAGGTAGATTGTCGACTAACAATGTTGAGGACAAACAAGGTAGCAACTCATGGCCAAAAATCAAAGATTCTAAGCAATTAGTTCCCAACTTCGCAAAGATATTCACACAAGCATTTTATTTTCTAAGAGTATGGTGAAAAGAAAAAGTCATTCATTTTTTATATAATCTCTAATAAACTCCAACATGTTAGTATAACGGTGAAATTTCTCTTAGAGTGTTTTTGGATGAAGTAATTGAATTTTTTTTAAAGAATTAAGAATTCTAAGTAATTCAAATGATTCAATTATATTACTTTTATTTCTTAATATTTTTGTTTGTATGAAGTTTACAAAATTTCATTTTCATCATTTTTGGGGAACTTTTATAAATTTTAATTTTTTTGGCTAAACTTGAAAATTGAAATTAGAGGTCAATTTACAAATTTCAAAAATTTCGAGGGATCAAATTATAATTTTTGAAAAAATAATTAAGGGTTCAATTTGCAATTTTAGAAAATTTATTGGGGTCAATTTAAAAATTATGGGAAATTTTAGGACCAAAACGCAAAATTTGAAAAATTATAACAATGAAGAAATTTGAAATTCTTAGGCTTTTAGGTGTCATTTGAAATTCTCTAAATTTAACTAGAACAAAATACTTCATAAATTTTCATCATTTTAAAAAAAATTCAAATTATCATCCAAACAATGCAATTCACCTCAAAGTATTGAATTCCCTCAAAACATTACATTCTCTGAAAACATTCTCCCATCCAAACACACTCTTTGTGTTTAGAGAAAACAATCCTTCAAAGTCTGGCTTGCGAGTGACAACTCTCATTCTTCGAAGATATTTCGTGTTTTTATAGAGTTTTTTCATTGGATTTTTAGTTTATCCAGAGTGTTTTGCTAAGTTTTGCATAGAGTTGTGAATTTCACCAATGTTTTGAAAATTTAATGTTTATGCTTAAATTTTTCCAACCATACAACTTTGTAGTTCGTTCTGTCTTTTAGTATTATTCAAATAGGTTGATCGATCGAGATTAGTGCTATTGTAAAAGTTAGGAAGATGTAAAATTAAATCACAGTTAAATAAAAAGATGAGAAATGAAAATATCATTTTCTATGTCGGACACCTTGCACGACACTTGAAGTCTCTTTCTCAAACACCTTACAGTCACATCTTTTCTATTTTCTAACATGATGAAAATGTAAGCCTTCTATTTTTCCAATGTTAGCTGAGCTCTATTGTGCTGGACTCAAGTCATGGCTGACTCGCAACCATAGACGAAGAACATGTCATAACTTGGGTGAATCCTTTTATGGATGTTGCTCCTATCAGTTTGCCACTTATTGATGTTTATCATTCTTTTAAGAATTATTACGAATTGGTTTGGATTATATAATCTGAACTTATCCCAGAAATGCTTGGATTATATAATCCGAAGTGGTTCAAGACCGTGTTAAAATTTGTATTTTTTAGGGTAAGGGAGAGTTCAGATTCTATAATTTGAACCAATTCATTACATGATTTTTTTCTCCGGTCCACATTGTACCGAAGGTTTATGTGGTTCATGAGACATAGAAAATTTTATAAATTAGTATGTTTGTTTTTATATGTTGTAAACCAAATCAAATAATCATGGACACTTTAGTCATTGATCTGATACTAAACTTGTTGTAGTTTACTACAATGGGGGAAAACCCCATTTGTTCAGGTTTTAGAATAATGTCACACTCTCCTCGTTGAAGGATCAGCTGGATCAAATCAATGGTCAACTCAACCACATATACTTAAGAAGGGTGGACATTGTTGAGTATCAACGTCCATCAACTGACTTAGGCGGAAGAGTGTAGTCCTTCCAGATGAAGCTCATGAACGACGATGACGTGAAAACCATGTTCTCGATACTCAATCAATACAGTAATAAATGGTCAATTGAGTTGGATGCTTCTTTGGTCAGATCTTTCCAAGATATTAAGAAAAGTTTGATTCAACCCATAACATGCGAAGATATCAGGGTTCTGATAGAGGAACCAAATAAAGAAGTTAATTTGGTTGATCCGTGATATGTCATGTTTTGTTTTATTACATTTTTTTATGTTGTTGAATTATGTTGTTTGATATATTTGAGATTGTTATATTTAATGTATTTCGATGAAATAAAATTTTATGTGTTAAAACTTGTACTTTGTAGGATGAATGACAATTCATCTTATATAATCCGAATCTGTCAAGTACAAGTTTTTTCTGTGGTCAACATTGTACCGACAGTTTTTGTGGTCCACATCGCACATAAACTTGTATAAATAGACGTGTTTAGTTCATTTGTTGTAAATCACAACAAAGAATTATGAAAAAATATCCAGCAAGTACGAACATCAAGAAGTTGTTATGAGTTAGATCTTGTTGTCTTTACGATAAAAATATGTCAGTCGGCAAGGTAGTAAGATCTAACTATAAAAAAAACTTCTTGAAACACTTTCCCTTTCATCAGTATTCTGTGGTTCTAAATACAAAGAGGTTTTTATGAACTTGATCTAGTTGTCGTACCGATAGAAATATGTCGGTTGGCAGGTCATCTTGATTAAGTTAAAAAACTCCTCTTGAAACACCTTCTCTTTCTTCATCAATTATTTTTCTATGTAGTTTTTACGCTGTTGAATTATGTTGTTTACTTTTTTTTTATGTCTTATTCACCAAAGATTAAGCTTAAACACAGTTTGGGACAATTCATATTATATAAACAAAAAGGTTTCTAAAATATTCGACATATATAATCCGAACCTGTTGGAACAAAATGCGTTTAACATACATTACCCTTAGAGTTTTGATGATAACAAGGTATTAAAAATTGTCAATTGGATATGCTAATATTTGTTCAAGTGTACAGGACCATAGACAAAAATTTGATATCTTTATAAGGTTCTGGAAGAACAAAAGAGAGTAAAGGAATCAACAAAAAGGAAGCTTGAAGCATATGAAGAAAAGTGCATCTGAAGTATAAGTGCTCCTGAAGTGATGACGTCATCAGAAGCAAGTTCGTCAAAAGCATCTCATCAGAAGCAAGATCACCAGAAGCTGAAGTTCATCAGGAGATGAGAGACTTAAAGCTTCAAAGGCTGGGTGATGGATTTAATCTCGTCCAGCATTGCATTAGACTGAAAGAGTGTTACAACGGTCTTTTTGTGAAAGAATTTGAAAGCATTGTGTGCTTGTTCTATCAAGAGCGTTGACAAAGGACAATTGTACGAATTGTACAACCACTTCCTCCACTACTCTGTTCGTGTCTCTGCAACAAGATAAGAATAACAGCTCCGCCTGCAGAAATGTTCCTTCAAACTAGAAATGCATTTGAAATTGATCCTTAATAGGACAATAACCATATCAGGCAAAAGATCATTGGTGATTTTAATCAAAGCTTTAAACGACTCTTTATTGTGTTGACAATTTTCCAACGTATCTTTCGCACCTTTATATAAAGGAGTGAAGACCTGCTAGTTGGATATACAGACACACACAAAAGCAAGACTCATACAACAATTCAAAGTCCCAAACTCTGTTATTGTTCTGCATCTAAAGTCACTTAGAATTTGTTATCAAAGTTCATTTTTTAGAAATTCTAAAGTCTTAAGAGTCTGTATTTGATTTGTATTGTGAACACCACTGATTGTATATCAAGTTTTCAAACTCAACCAAACTTTTTTGTAATTCTGTTTGATTAGAAGTCTCTTGCTTGTGTGCTTGAGGAATAAAAGTCTCTTGCAGTTGTGCTTGAGCATTGAAAGTCTCTTGACTGTGTTCAGGAGCATAGGAAATCTCTTGCAGTTGTGCTTGAGTAATTTGAAGTCTCTTACTAGTTGTAGCATTGAACAATTGTAATTTGATATTACATTTTTAGTGAACTCTCCTTGGAAGTGCAAGGGGGACAAGACTACTTCCGGTTTGTGGAAGGAACCTGTATAATTGCTTTGTGTCTTTCCTCTCTCTCTCTCTCTCTCTCTCTCCCTCTCTCTCTGTTTTTATCCGCTGCATTTAGATTCTGATTATCACTTCAGAAGCTGAACTCTATCTGCTTCTGATCAGT
>Ga0315915_1003020_pt1 | contig 21402 bp, 19 predicted proteins | sample MpolbnodulesMG_FD_207738 | JGI IMG/M metagenome (GOLD analysis project Ga0315915, IMG submission 207738) | Medicago polymorpha root nodule microbial communities from Los Angeles, California, United States - branched nodules | ecosystem: Host-associated > Plants > Roots > Nodule | place: USA... | reverse complement strand
TTTGCTCAAGGACACCTCCAAGAGACTTCTATGCTCAATCACACAAGAAAGAGACTTTTATGCTCAAGGACAACTCCAAGAGACTTCCTTTGCTCAATCACAACTGAAAGAGACTTAACTTAACAATTACAAAGAATTGAATAAGGTTTTGAATACTTGATATACAATCAGAGGTATTCACAATACAATACGAAACAGAACAGACTCTGTTTTTCTAGACACTTAGGAATTCTAAGATAAAAACAATTGGAAGAATTCTCTAAGTTGTTGATGTTTGTTTTCGACGTTTTGCGCAGAGTATTGGCCTTGTATGCGTGTGTGTTGTCTAGTTCTTTTGTTCTCTAAGTCTTCATCCCTATTTATAGAGGAGTTGAGAGACGTTGAGAATTTAGCCGTTACATCAACTTGTCTTGCTTTGAAATTCTTCACCCTTGATCTTTTGCCTGATTTGATAGTTGTCCTATGAAGAGCTTATTTCAAATCCATTCCAAAACAAAAGGAACAACGTCTGCAGTAATGTTACTGTTATCTTTATCTTGTTGTAGAGACAAAGATTGCAGATATGGTGGCTGCAGAGTTCGTGGCCGTACACTTCGTACATTGTCCTTTGTCAACTCTGGTGAAGTAACTTCTGGCGAGATATGCTTATGATGACCAGTGCTTCTGATGACCTTGCTTTTGATGACGTGTCTTCAGGAGCTCTTCTTCAGACTCGTTTCTTCTGACGCAGTTCTTCAGACTCATTCTTCAGACGCATTCTTCCAGACGCTCTTAGCTTCAAATAAAATTCCTTAGCGCTTGAACTTGTTCAATCAGAATCTTTATGAATATAAATTTGATTATGGATCCTGTACACTTTGAACAAATTGTTTAGCATATCCAATTGATTATTTTTAATACCTTGTTATTGTCAAAACTCAATAGGTGACTTGTGAAACACCCTTTGTTCCAACAACTTGGAATTGTAGTGGAGTCCCCCTTGTATATGCATAATGGAGTATTGTAATGGTCTTGGATATTTATTGGGTCTTACCATATAATTGAGCTTTTACTAAGTGGATAAAGCCTTTTAGCCGAACCGAAACAATACTTAGTCACAACTAGTATCATCCATAAATAAATTATTCATGTATTTTTCATTTTCCCACGGTCTTTAAACTCTTATTTTATCTTGGTTCTAGTAAGGGTGTACACCATTATGTAGAGTCGATCCAACACATTTGAAAGCCTAAGACAAATTTTGACCTAGGGATCTAACTATTATTAACCAGTGAAAGAGATGGAAATCAAGCTTGACATAGTTACTATAATCAAATGTCTTGAAAACCATTTAGAGGATTGTAGAAGAAAAAAAAACCTTTGAAAACCATTTAAATATATGTAGAAAAAAAAACAGACTTAGTTACAACCAAGCAGCGAAAGAGAGGGAATCAATGATGATATCATTTATTAACGTGACTCATAAGTCATAACTCTCTTAGCCAACATTACTTTTGTTTAAAATATAGAACACCAAAATCGCCGATATGCGTGAAAATGAATGAAATTCTAATTAAAAATTTCAAACTTTTTTTAAATTTAAATAAATTTTGAAAAATATAACCTCTACAAAAATTTAAGAGAAAATTGAGAAGAGACTACCAAATTATGCGAACATCTGGAACTATGTTTGATGGATTGAATCTCGGGTCGAAGTAGAAGTTACAACTATGTTCAAGTTTCTAGTTTCATTCACTAGAAACTTGAACATAGTTGTAACTTCTACTTCGACCCGAAATTCAATCCACCAAACACTGTTTCTAGTTAAATGTGCATTCAACAAATTTAACCGCATATGCAAACATATAATATGGAGGAGAAATCTAAGGGGCTAAAATTAAAACCACACTAGTCATGGTTCTTCAAAAAAATCACACGATCACATTAGTTTTTTTTTTTGACAAAAATAAATGATACTCATTCATTCAAATCGATAGAGTACATTGTTACAATGCAAATTCGCTAAAAACAAAAAGGATGAATCTGTGAACAAACTCACAACGTCCATGTTAATAGCATAAAACGGCAAAGTACAAAAGCCTACACATATAACTATATTCAAGTCTCCGGAATACCCATGACTCCGGATCTGCAACGTTGACGACGCCAAAGTCATTGATTGGATCTAAGCTGATCTGTCAATCTGAACTGAACAAATACCTGAACAAAACAAGAAAGACAAACAACGCCGCACAAAGACGACAAACAACACAACGTCGTACTAAGACGACGAAATCGCGAAAGAAAAAACGAAATAGATATGAAAATCACTTATTTCAATAAAAGAGAAAGAGAAAAACGAGTTAGATAGGTGATTTTTGGTCAAAAATTGACCCTAAATCACCCATCTTTGATGGATGAAGAAAAAGAAACTAGTGTTTTTGTGACGGCTCACAAGAGAGAAGGAGAAAAGAGAGAGAGAGAGTTCATGTACAACTATCGAATAGTTTTTTTATCAAGTTTTTATTTACACGATCACATTAGTTGAAAGGTGCTTCTATCAAATTATTCATACTTTAAAATAAATTTTGTAAAGCGACAAGTAAATTTTGTTGCTCATACTTTAACCAGAGTGAAAATTATATCCTAGTCATTATATCTTTGATTTGATATAAACTTGTATTTTCTGATGAATAAATTTACATAATGTTACGAAAAATATTACTAATAAATATTTTAAAAATAGTTGTTTTTTTAAGAAGCTAAAATGGAATATATTACTAAAACAATGAGTCTTTCCTAGCACAAGGTGTACTAAGAAAGAAACAGCCAGGTCCAAATGGTATTTACAACAAATCTGTACAAATAAACAAAACTAAAACAGAAAAAACAATTAGCCTATGCCAAACATTGTGAACGAACTAGGCCACCAACCATGAAAGTTGAAGGGAAGAGTAGTAAATTTCGCCTTCAACCACATAAATGTGAGGGACTTAATCTTATCCACCACCTGAATAACCGAGCAAGTTTTATCTGTAAACAACATGTTATTTCTTTCTTTCCAGATTTCCCACACAGTAGCATACTAAATAACCTGTAAAATTGACTGACGAACCTTTGATGCGCCACCAAAGTAACTAAATTGAGTAAAATGATCTATCAAAGACTGAGGGGCAGCCACATAAATGCCCAGCCACCCATAGATTAAATAATAGACAAACCCAAACAAATTACAATAAAGTAACAAATGATCGGACAATTCAACTGTACCACACCCTGCAAACACTCCAAGGAATTCTGATCAAGAACACCGCGACGAAATAGATTATCCTTGGTAGGTAATCTATCCCGGAACAAACGCCAAGCAAACAACACCACTTTTAAAGGAACATCCTTATGCCAGAGAGATGAGACGGGCACCAAAGTAGCAGTAGGAAGCTGTGCCGTTAAGAATTTATAGACACTATGAACAGAAAATGTTTTAGAAGTTTCCAAAGTCCATAACCATTTATCATCCTTATTAACCTGCAAGGTAACATTATGAAGCAGTAAAATGAGTTCCCCAATCAACTCCTCCTCCCACGCAAACAACCCACGCCTCCATCTCCACACCCCACCCTCCTCACCCCAACCTAACTAACTCATATCAAAGACAGAACCCCCCCTTAAACATCGTCAGGTCATATAACCTGCTGAACCTGACCCTAAACGACACCCCACCAAACCAAACATCCGTCCAGAAAAGAGTGTGATTCCCTTTCCAAACTGAGCGACTAACATGATAACTAAACCACTCCTCATTACCCAAAGCATGAACATCACACCACCACCCACCAGCCGCCCCCCATCAACCCCATAACGCGCCGTCAACACCCTAAATCATAAAGTATCCTTCTCCTCCAACATCCGCCAACACCACTTCCCTAACAATGCAATATTAAACTACCTAATACTTCTTACCCCCAAACCACCAACCTCCTTACACCTGCAAACAGTCTTCCAGTCCACCCAAGAGATTCAATAAAGGACAATACATGACGGAGCCTTGAAAATGGAAAGAGCATAAACAGGAAGAGACAACATGACTGACTTCAGCAAAACCAGACGACTCCCCATAAAAAGATGTTTTGAATTCCAACCCATCAATTTAGATTTTATACGTTAATGACCGATTCCCAAAAGGACAAGCAACGAGAGTTACCACCAATAGGCATCCCCAGATAAACAAAAGGAATAGACCCAACCTTACAATTCAACACTATTGTCGCTTCAGATAACCAAGAAGAGGCGACATTCACACCAACCAAAAGACTTTTTGAAAAATTCACTTTTAAACCTAACAAAGCTTGAAATAAAAGAAGGATGGCACGCATCGCTTGAATATTAGCCCAAGATTTTCCTCCAAGATTTAGAGTATCATCTGCAAATTGCAAATGAGAAACAATTGTTGCATCACCACTTCCCACCCTATAGCCAGTGAAAAGATTATTTGATGACAAAGATTCCATCAACACATGAAAACCCTCCACGGCTAACAAAAACAAGAAAGGCGAAAGAGGGTCACCCCGCCTCAAACTCCGCCTCAAAAAGAACTCATATGTTGGAGACCCATTTACCAAAACTAAAGTTGTGGCCGTTCCAATGCACTCTTTCATTCATTTTCGTCAAAGAGTCGGAAAACTCATTTTCAACATCACATCATCTAAGTAACTCCAATCAATAGAATCACAGGCTTTCTCAAAGTCAACCTTAAAAAGAATCAATTCCTTCTTGCACCTATGTGCCTCATCAATAATTTCATTAGCCACCAATATGCCATCAAGAATCTGTCGGCCTCTAATGAAGGCAGACTGAGAATCCGAAATAATAGAACCAATAACTGAACGTAGTTTGTTTGCAAGAACCTTTGCCAAAATCTGATACAAACTACTCACCAACGAGATCGGACGGAAGTCATTCAACCGTTGAGGGGTATCTACCTTAGGAATAAGAGCAATGCAAGTTCTATTTATTCCTTTGGTCAACCTTCCATTCATATGAAACTCCAGCTAGAAGCGCATTACATCCTCCTTTAAAATGTCCCAGAAGTCTTTAATGAAACCAAACGTAATCCCATCTGGACCTGGGCATTTAAAATTTTCACAATCCCACACCGCCGCCTTCACCTCCTCAACTGAAAAAGGCCTAATCAAACTCGCCCCTTGTGTGTGAGCTAAGGTGCGAAAGTGCAGCCCCTCCATACTGGGTCACTGAGCAAGACTCTGCTAGAAATGTGACTAAAAATGATAGTAGACAACATGCCACGCGTTATCAACCCCTTTAACCAAGACACCATTCACAAGAATAAAAAGAATTGCATTCCTGCGATGTCTGCTCAATAACATTCCATGTTTTTTTTTGAATTTGCATCTCCTTCACGTAACCATTGAGTTCTAGATTGTTGTCAAGAAATACTTGAATTTGCACGAGATAAAGAGAACAATTCTTCAGAAAACCCATGAAGCTCATCTACCTCCCCATCAAGTAACACCTAAGTGCCCCCTTTTAAATCTAAGGTTGCAATTTTTTCTTTGAGACTCAACATTCTTGCAGGTAAATTCTGACAATGGCGCTGATGTCATTCCTTTAATGCCAATTTTAATAACTTCAATTTTTCTTTCAAAACATAACCCCCCCAACCATCAACCTGAAAAGACATCCAAGTATCCCAAAAAAAACGTACTATAACCAGGAAAATTCTCCCAACACTTCAACATACGGACTGGTCTCGGTCCCCAATTTTCTTCATCAACAGATAACTCTAAAGGACAATGATCCGACAATCCACGCGCCAAAGCTAATTGAAAACAATTAGGCCATGTCAAACACCAACTCTCTGACAACAGGAAACGATCAAGACGACTCATAGATTTTCCATCCCCCCTAAACCACGTAAAATTGCGGCCCTGGAGAGGAAAATGCACCAAAAAAAATTCTTCAATAAAACTGTTAAAATGTGCGCTCCCTGCATGGTTGAAAAGACTTCCAACACTTCTGCATTTCTCGACACACCAAACCGCATTAAAATCCCCACAAACAAAAATATTTTGATCATTCAAAGAACCCAACCTGTCAGATAAATTGGTCCAAAGAGTTTGTTGACGTATAACATCACATGGGGCATAAACATTAAACAAAACAAATTCCTCTCTAGTCTTCAAAAATCACCAACACATGCTCAAATGACATAGACGACCAAACCTCAACCTCCTTAGTATCCCAAATAGTAACCAGTAACTTAGTCACATCAAAGACCGGTAACTTAGTCTCTTGAATACAAAGAATAAATTGTTGTTTTTCCCTCACCAGTTGACACACCTTTCTCCTCTTTTCAAAACCCCCTAGGCCCCTTATATTCCAAGAAATTAGCTTCATCACAATAACACAACACAAGCCCAACCCCCCCTCCTCCTACCCTTCCATCATGTCGGCCTAAACAACCTTCCCTCCTCCACCATTGTTTTTTCTCCCCGCCCCTGACGATGTATCAAACTTATTATTTTTGTCACCACTAAACTTAAGACCAACAACTTGTCCTATGCCACATACATCCTCATTCACGGCTTTATCATCACCATGAAGCACCAACCAGTTCTACCACTCATTATTAATAGAAGACTGAGAATCACTATTAGTAGGACCTTCGTTAGACGTTACCTTAGCCTTAGATACCCCAGAGACCGCTTTACGACGTTTAATATTCCTTCTCAAAGCATGAAGAACCTCTCTACGGTCTTTATTAGGAAGTCGAGCAATCTGTTTCAGACTCTGAGCACAATGTCGAAGATAACCGCTACCCTTCTTTTTAGTAACTTTAGATGCCCCTTGAGAAAACAAATTATGATTATTCTTTGTTAGTCAGAGTCATGTTTTTGATGTCGTCAACCCACTCTAAACTCCACGGACCATATTGAGTCGAGCGAACCCGGCCTGGAGGACATGATGATGTTCGCTTAACAACTCTCTTCTCACCAGCTGAACCGCCACCATCACCTGACAAAATAACATCAAATTTACTAGGCGTTTCCTTCGATGTATTCTTCTCAATCAAACTTGTGCCTGTTGCTTTTAAAAATAGTTGTTAAGAAATCAAATATAACAATAATACGTTGAAACTTGAAAATAGTGCATGCAATGCTTTAAAAGTTTAAACAATACCTTCTTCAAACTATTTATATTTTTGAATTCTTTAACAAATGTTTTAAAAATTAAAACACTGTTAGCATGACTATAAATTATTATTATTATAGAAAAAAATAGTTATTTACAATGCACTTGCTAAGTAAAATAAGTAGATAATGCTGTCCTCATTAAGGCCCTATACTTTCCATCCATTGGATAAATGAAGAAAGCATAAAATGAATGAGGCTCACACACACCATTGCGTTGCGTCACCTGCAACATAATTTTGTAGCAGAAAGTAATAATAACAACAATGAATTTGCTCGATTGTTTCAACTTTCTGCATTTTGCAGAGATGATGCTTCATACGTGTACCAATTGTTTAACACACCACGCAATGCAATGCATCGCAATTAGCAAGAGATGTTTGTGTACGGTGTTTGTGATAAACATTTATTATTCTGCTCATAATTCACAGCTTTATTGATTCAAGTAATCAATTCTCAACATGTCTCCCAAGTCAGAACCCTGTTGTTGATTCAAGTAAACAATTCTTCATTTTTATTTTGAGAGAATACTACGACGCGTTTGTTTCAGGTTATATTAGTAGATTCATGTGAATAAAATGATAGAAATATATATGTTTAAATTTGTTACAAGTTTACTAAATTTAATTCTTGGATTAGAATAGAAAAATTTTCTAAAAGAAAAAGGTGAGAACAAAGTTTTCACGAAGATGAGAATAAATGTATATGTAATTATTTATTAATCTCCGAATTTTTAAGGTTCCTGAAAGTATTATATTGTTAAGCAAACATCTTTTTTTCTAAATATCTTGAATAAAATTCACATATTATATTTTGAGGAATGTTATTGTTCAGAAAATAGCATTCACTGAAATATAAACATGTGAATTTTATTTAAGATATAATTTAGTAAACTTGAAAACAAACACACTCTTAAAATTTGTTTCTGAGTTTGTAGGGGAATGGAGATGAAGACTCTGAAAAAAAGAAAAAAGTAAATAGAAGAAATAAAAGAGATTAGAAGGGAAGAGTTTTGGAGTTATTTTTCTCCATGATACAAAACCCTTCTTATTTGGAGACTACAAAATTGTATTAGAAGAAATTTCTAGAAGATTTATATGAATTCTTTAAATTTAATCTATGTAGTTTTTTTGAGAAATAATCTATGTAGTTATAATATTTTTAAAATTAAAAATATATTAATCATAATAATTAATTTATCATTCTCTAATTTAAAAAACTTATCCATTCCCCCTATTCCCATTCCCAAAACCCTTGTTCTCCTCCCTCCAAACCTAAGTGCAAACATTGGAAAAAGAATTAAATATTTTTAAACCCTTGTTCTTCCCTACCGCTTTATAAACACATTATCCTTACAAATTTTGATATTTTGAACTAACTATTAGATTAATCTTCCTTCAATTGTTTAAGTAGTTACTTAAATACTTCATCCCTATACAAGTGCGTTACATGGGTATCGATCTAGCTATAAAAGTTGAGTAATGTTTAATGTGTGTTTAGTTTCATTTTGGAGGAGCTAAAAATGATTTTAAAGACATAAAATTAATTTTGTCATGCATGATTCATTTAAAGTTGAATTGAGTTTGCCTCAAGAACTAATTCTACTTAAACTTGGAAATTGTAGCTTCTAACTCTAAGAGTTTGATCTAGTAGTAAAAAGATAAGTTTTAAACCCGAGAGATTTTGAGTTTGAGTTTCGTTAACGCATTTGAAGAAAGATAAATGTAAATACTTTTGTAAATGTTCTTTGAAGAAGGTCTTCGATTATAAGATTTTCTATACCGCGACATCATCCCTTACCCTAAATTTTTATTAGGAAAAAAAATTGTAGCTTATAATTCCAAGGGTTTGATCTAGCAGTAAAAAGACTATTTTGAATATGAGAGTTTCTGAGTTTGAGTTCCGTTAAAGTTTTTAAAAGGAGATAAATTTAAATATCTTTGTAAATGCTCTTCGAAAAAGGTCTCAATCCAAATATTTTTCATACTACATCATCATACCTTATCCTAAATTTTTATTAGGAAAAAAATTTGTAGCCTCAAATTATAAAATTGATTTTAATACTAATTTATTTTTTAAAGAATTTTATACTAAAATTTATTTTTCATCTCACTTTATATAAATGCATTCTCATATATATCACTTTATCTTAAACTTTATGATCCATGTTCAATGTTTATGTTTAAATTGGTAGAAATAATTAGCTCCAATTTAATCGAAATCAATTTTTTCTCAATCATAGACTTAATCAACCGAGTCGCATCATACAACAAAATATAGATAAACATTGACACATTGCCCTCGTCTATATGTTTTCTTTCCCAAATCATAATATTCTTATCCTCAACTAATTTGAAGTTAATTATTTCTACTTTAGACATAAACATGGAACATACAAAGTTGGTTTCTATTTCACGTTTTTATTTTATTTTATCCTAAATAAATAAACATAACATTGTGGAGTGACCTATAATCCCACCTAACGATTAACCCCAAGCTCTTGGAAGTGGCAAGATATTTTTTGGGAAAATGACAATTTACATGCACGTGAAGGTTTTCACCCTCTTTACCTCATTCATTTGTCTTCTCTTCTAATTGCCCTCTAATTTTTGGAAGTCCCATATGGACTTATCTTTCTAGTGTTTGAGATTTGTGTCACTCGTCTCAATTCATCCAACCTTTTTCCGGAAATAATTTTATATAAATTGATTTCATTAATTTAATCATAACTTTGATCAATACGGATATTGAACCCAAATTAAAATTGATTTTTCTAGACAGATGTTGGCTGTTATAACTCTTTAGTTGCGGTTTGAGCCGTGGCAAAGTAGACCAATAACAGATAAAATGTTTTCCTCTCCCATGCATGTTTATTTGAATCTATTTTGGCCACTAGATCGATCTCAAATAAAATAAACATAAATTATGCTCTATTTCAAACATTATCATTATTCATGGTTTTCTACCATGGAATTGATCTTATACCAAACCCTCTGTTTGTAGAGATAATCGTTCATTGTTTTTGTTATAAAATTTGATGCGAAATCAGACAAAACTCACACTAATATTTTAATGCGTGGAGCAAAATTAGCGGCATGAAAAAAAGTGATTAAAAAGCAGAAACAATAAAATAAGATAAATGAGATGAGGAACACAACGATATTTGTTCATCCAGTTCGACCTATATTGATCTACTATGGAGGAGATCTCTCTCTCCAATTCACTATCAAAGGGTTTCTTACAAAGAGATACAAGAGTTGCAAGAAATTGGCCTTCAACAAGTTCTCTAAGAACAAACCTTAATTTCTACTCTTTTTTCGAATCCCTTCCGGCGGCCAACATATTGTTTCCTAACCCTAGTTTCTATCCCAAAAGGAACCAATCTTTAGCATTTTCATAAGGGTTCACTTTTTTATTAAACCCTAGTTTGCCTCACCTTTCACCTCTTGTTAGAACCGAAAACCAACACCCTAAACATATATAGCCACAACTCAGATTGTCTTCCACGCCAAGCAACAACCTTATGGACTACAAGACTTGTCAAGCAAGTTGGTAAACAAGTGAAGCAACATTCTTGCTTGTCTTGCACTTCAAGAAATAGCCTTGCAGCCCATATGCTTTGCCAAGCAAGAAAACTGCCTTATATTTATTCTTTCTTGAAAAACAAGTAGAGTCTTTAATTTTCTTGAGAAACAAGAAAATAAATCCCAACAAGACTTTGAGTCACACACAACAATTCTCCACATTGACTCTAAATCAATGGTAATGACAATTTAACGATGAACCACCTTGCCTCTTACCCTTACATCCAACTACATTATGTAGTCCCATAAACTTTCACATTTACCTTTTCAAAGTTCAAAATGCCCCCCGAAGATCCCCTTGCATCCAATTACCCTTGGCCTTTTAGATAATCGCACAAGTCATATCATACCTTCTTCAACCTCTGGAGTGATCATATAACATTTTTAAATTAAATTAGTAAGGTATTGAGAATAATTTCAAATGATACACATATTAAAAAAAAATAGCTATAGTAAGATAAACAAAAATAAAACAATTATAAATTTATCCCCTAATTTCTTCATGTTTAGTTGTTGTTTTTTTGGTTTTCTATACATATCAAGACAATTAATAAATTATGATACTTTTGATCCCTTTGACATTGGACGATGCAACGATAAAAAGAACTTTTGGACACTTTGCAAGAGTGTTGGTTAATGTGAATCTCAACTATGACTTGTGTGAAAGAGGGCTAGTTGGGGCTAATGAGTTTGCTTTATATGTATGTAGAATATGAAACAATTCCCTCATTTTGTTATTCATGTATGGTTAATGGGCATTCATTAGAGGAATTCAAGTATAACAAACATTATCAGAAAGATAAAGAATCGAATAAAGTAAAGAAATTAGTCGGTAAATTCATTGCAAATGTTCCTCCGGCTACTATTTTATGATTAATTCATGGACAAAGTTAAAATTCTTTCTAATGTTTTTGGACAATGAAGAGGAAGATACTGAAGCTGATAAGCAAGATTCATATACACACACATAAGGGGTTAAGATTATATATCCTAATCTAATGTTTGGGTTTGTAGGAAAAAGGGTGATGTGAGCGATTATTAGAATTCCCCAATGTATCATAACGATACAATCTTGCAAGAAGACGAGATTACAGAAAAACAAGAAGGGATTTCTGCAGGTAAGGTTACCACTATGTTGTAGTCGCAAGTTGGTCACTCATGAACAAAAACAATTCAAACGGTTAACTCGAATGTTGAATATTTACAAGCAAAAGTTACTCATGACTTGGAGATAGTCCGATACTTTTTGGAGGAGGGTGAGGTGGCAGCAACTAGAGTGCAGAATAGTTGTACCACAAAGGAAAACCCTATTAGAGAGGTGGTTTCTATATCAAGGAAGAAAACTTTACAGAAACAAGCTCTTAGAATTCAATTATATAATACTCAATCAAGGGTTGGTTCTAAAAAAAACCTCCTTAGCTTGTTGCATCTTTTGTTTTATTTTATTTTATTTTAATTTCTAATTTTTTATTTGTTTTATTTTTTCTCTGGGTTGTTTTTGGTTTGGTCCCCAGAACTTTGTATTTTTCTTCTTCTTATTTTATTAACGATACTTAGAAGTGTGTTACAAATAATTATTAAGGATATGGGTTGCCAACATAGCCGGGACGTCCGTTCGTCTTAATGACTTATCTCAACACTTCATGTTTTATCAAAAATAAATTTTTTTATGTATTTTCCTTTGCAATAAATAACTAAGATTAATATTGACGGAATAATAATTAATATTTTATTGAGATTTAAAAATGACAAATAAATAGAAATATTTTCCCCCGTAAATATGACAATAAAAAAGGAACAGAAAAAGTGACTTATTAAATCATATGATATATTATAATTTTTTTGAAAATTTACCTAAGCTGAATGGATCCTAAAGAGTCTGTTAAAAAAAACCTATATATCAATCACCACATTCTTGAGAAATAAGATCAAGTATTATATTCACGATTGTTGAAATATGTTTTGAATTAATGTTGGGAAAAAGTCCCATATCGGAGAATAGAAAGAAATATGTAAAGACTTGACCATATAAATAAAGACCTTGTGTGTTAGTATTTCTTGCATCAATAATTAATGGGTTTTGCTATAGTTGGTATTACCTCTACTATTCAAGATATGTAATCATCGATTATCCTGCTCGTGGATTAGTCAGCACATTGCTGGATACCGCGTTAAATCTTGTGTCGTTTTCATCCTGTCTTTTACTGTTATTGTCATTATTCTCGCATCCCGTTATAACAAACTGACATCAGAGCCCTGGTTAGGCTCGACGGGGGAGTGGAAGCAGGATCCTAGTGTGGATCAGACTAGTGATGTGGGTGAGTCACACTTGAGGGGGAGATTGTTGGAAATCAAGTGCGAGTGATTATGTCTCACATTGATTAGAAATAGAGGAAACATTGGATATATAAGAGAGGGGACACATACACTTGATACCTTAAGGTTTTTTGTGAAGATATGGTGTCTAAGTCTCTTAGTGGTCCTGGACGTTTAACCCATTGCCGTTCCTAATGCTCGCCGAACTCTCCAACAAAGTGGTCCCGTTTAACTTAACTCATTACCGTTTCCAACGCTCCCCGAACTCCCCAACAAAGATCTACATATAAAATAATATATGGCTATATATACATATTTATAGTAACGTTATTTTGAAAATTCACACTCCTAGTTGATTTTTTTTTTAAATATTTTTTATTACAAAAAAATCAATCCAAAAATTGCAAGTTTTTGAGTGAGGCTTCGATGAGTTTCTCACTCTAATTGCCGATGACCATTGCTGCTTCACTCCATTCTACCACAACCAACAACAACAAAAAAAATACTATACAATTTACGTATGGAAATTGGGTATTCTCTAGGCAAAGCGGTAAATGCTAATCCTTAAATCGGATAGGATCACAATGTGGAACATTGCACACTAAATTATTAACAATTCATTCATTAAGTGATTTTTTCTAAAGGCTAAAATAAATATTTTCCCCAACTTTTCAAGATGCAATTCTCAATCGAGCTTAGCAACTACTGAAAGATGTATTATTATGTCATATGATGTGAATTAGTGTTCTCTCAATTTGCATAATCAATTTAATTAATGTTTATTTGATTTTCTTTTTCATAAAGTAACCATAGATCCAGAGAAAAAGAAGATCACCTCTTTACAAAACTAAAAAGCATTCTCTAAAACAAGTACTTAAGGAGACATCCCCACCTCAACCCAAAATACTTTTTCAATGCTTTTTGCGACAAATATAGGTCCCATAGAAGGTGTATAGAAAGAGATAGCCACAAACACACATCAAATACCCTCTCAACTAGTCCCATTCCTTTCCCAAACCCATAATCCAAACACACTTCAAAACAAAAAGCAAACCAACAAAACTTCAAAAAATAAAAAATAATAGAGAAAAGACCTATTTTAGTCTCTAGGAAAAACTTTTAGTGTCTAAGGAAAATTATGAGATTAAATTAGGAATTTGAGAAAAATATAAATAACTTTTAATCTTTGAAAAAAATAAAATTCGGACTACGTAGTTCTGGGATTCAATATTTTGATGTCTTCTTCCTTAGTTTGAATAAATTAATCTTAAAAAATTGATTTCTGTTAAAAGTGAAATGATCGTAAAATATTATATATTTAAATACATTCCATAAAATATGGATTGAACAAGCATTTGAGTTTAAAAGTCGATTTTAGAATAAAAACTCCAAATTTTAGTTTCAAATCATAATAAATTCTGAAAACAAAATCAATTATACTTGAAATCAATTCTATACAGTTAAAATCAATTTTAAATCATCCAAAAGTAAAATCGAACATACACTAAGCTGTTTCATTTTCCTTAAAAAAACGTTGTTCCATTTTTGTTTCCCATAAACTAAAATTGACTTTTATTTTTTATGGACCAAATTAGGTCTCACAATATTTCTCATACTAAAATTAATCTTCACTCAAAATAATTTAAAAAAAGAAGAAGAAAAAAATTAGCATATGTCCGCAAATGTTAAGAAACTCAATCTTATATAATATCTTAAAAATCGTACATTTAGTATGTCAAAAATAAAAAAGTGTTTATATCAATATAAAATTGTTTTTTTTAATCCTTAACATGTGTCGTCATGATACAGGTTAACAAGATCCTAAAATACTTAAAATATAAAAGCAAAAAAGTTTGCCATCCTCTCTATGCCTTGCAGACTGCAAGTGCAAATTTGCTAGCTTCTCTCAAAACTCAAAATATTTGCTATATTCTTCTGCTGCATACACACACCACCCCACTACCTCAAAAATCCAAATAAACCACATGCTCTCTTTCTCATTTCCCTATATCTATACATCTTTTCATCATCACAACCACCAACCCTACTATCTCTCATAACACAAACTTCAAACTCTTTTTTTCTTCTCTCCTACCCTTTATTCTTCTTCCCCTAAAACTCAAACTTTCTTCAAACCTCAACACAAAAACATGATCACTTTAACAGATTTCTACCATGTCATGACAGCAATGGTTCCACTTTATGTAGCTATGATCTTAGCTTATGGATCAGTAAAATGGTGGAAAATATTTTCACCTGATCAATGTTCAGGAATCAACCGTTTTGTTGCACTCTTTGCAGTTCCACTTCTTTCATTCCATTTCATAGCATCAAACAATCCTTACAAAATGAACCTTAGGTTTTTAGCAGCTGATACACTTCAAAAACTCATAATCTTATTTCTTCTTGCTATTTGGAGCAATTTCTCCAAAAGGGGTTGTTTAGAATGGACTATAACACTCTTTTCACTCTCAACACTTCCAAACACTTTGGTTATGGGAATTCCTTTACTTAAAGGAATGTATGGTGATTTTTCAGGTAGTTTAATGGTACAAATTGTTGTTCTTCAATGTATCATTTGGTATACTTTGATGCTTTTCATGTTTGAGTTTAGAGGAGCAAGGTTGTTGATTTCTGAACAGTTTCCTGACACTGCTGGTTCCATTGTTTCAATCCATGTTGATTCTGATGTCATGTCATTGGATGGTAGAACACCATTGGAAACTGATGCTGAAATCAAAGAAGATGGTAAACTTCATATTACTGTTAGAAAATCAAATGCTTCAAGATCAGATATTTACTCAAGAAGATCACAAGGTCTTTCTTCAAATACTCCAAGACCTTCTAATCTTACTAATGCTGAAATTTACTCTTTGCAATCTTCTAGAAACCCTACACCAAGAGGTTCTAGTTTTAATCATACTGATTTTTATTCTATGATGGGTGGTGGAAGAAACTCAAACTTTGGTGCTAATGATGTTGTTAATAACTATGGTTTATCTGCTAATTCAAGAGGTGTTACTCCAAGACCTTCTAATTATGAAGAAGAAGCTAATAATGCTAAGAAATTCAAAAACTATCCTGCACCTAATCCAGGAATGTTTTCTCCTACAAATAATGGTAGTAAAAATCTTGGTTCTAATGTTAATGTTAAGAAGAGTAATGGTCAAAGTCAACAGAAACAAGAAGATCTTCATATGTTTGTTTGGAGTTCTAGTGCTTCACCTGTCTCTGATGTGTTTGGTGGACATGACTTTGGTGCTCATGATCAGAAAGAAGTTAAATTGAATGTGTCTCCTGGAAAAGGTTGGTTCTTTTTTTTGCTTTACCTTCTTAGACCTTGTTTGAATAAACTACTTATTTAAGTGTTTTAGTATAAGTACTTATGTATAAGTTGTTATTATAATAAGCTGTTTTTATCTCTATAATAAAAGATATCATGAAACAGAATGTTTTCATAAGCTATCATGAAAATATCATGAAAATAGTTTACGAACCTTTCATAGAATATTTCCAGTCTATGAAAATAAGCTTTCGTAGACTGAAAATAGTTTACGGACCTTGCATATGAAAATAGTTTTTATCTTCATATGCTTTTTTGAAACCGTATCACAAAGAGGCCCTAAAGTTTGATTTTTTACATGTTAGTTTGATTTTTATGTTGGTTTTCATTTTCTTTTCTATTTTCTTATGTGTATGTTTTCTTTGTGGTGTTTGATGAATTAGTGGAGGGTCATAGAGACACTCAAGAGGACTATTTGGAGAAAGATGAATTCAGCTTTGGAAATAGAGGGATGGAAAGGGAAATGAATCAACATGAAGGTGGTGAGAAAGGTGGGGATGGAAAATCAAAAGTTATGCCACCAGCTAGTGTGATGACTAGGCTTATATTGATTATGGTTTGGAGAAAACTTATCAGAAATCCAAACACTTACTCTAGCTTGATTGGTCTCACTTGGTCTCTAGTTTCATTCAGGTATGTTTTTTTTCATGAAAATCTATAAATGTCTTCCACATTACACATGTAAAATATGTTTTTTTACCTTAATCACCTGACGTAAACGATTTTGATCGTTAATTTGAAATCGAACAACTCAGATTATATAATAACAAAATTAGCTTTAAAAGATCTTGGCCGTTCATTTCTAATAAGATGGTTACACCTGCATCAGTTGTGACCATTCATGTAGTCAGCCAATTGGGGTCATTTGATCGAGATCAAATAATCCATATTTTTTAAAAATTAAAAATACTAAATTTGATATTTGAACCATCTGATACGCTTACTACATGAATGCGTGCAATTGTTGATGACAGGGAACCAAATTCTTCATATTGATTCCATTTTGATTGATTATAGTTTGGTTGTGTTGTATATTGCAGGTATAATATTGAAATGCCTGCCATTATAGCAAAGTCTATTTCCATACTGTCAGATGCAGGACTTGGCATGGCTATGTTCAGTCTTGGTCAGTTTATTATCTTTTCTTTATGTTACTATTATCTTTCAAAAATAATTTGACTGAAAAACAATTCAAAAAAGATATTTAAAACAGAATATTTTTACTTGTTCTGACATTTTCTTTTCCTGAAAAAGTAAAAGAGAGAGCATAAAAGATCTTTTATGATATTCCATTCTAATTTTGATAATTATTGTTATCATTATTAATAAATGCTTTGTTTGACAAAGCAAGCAAGCAAGCAAAGGTGGTGTGGAGTGTGTGTGATAACTAGAGAAAAAGTAAACAGTATAATGTTATGATAATGTGCTTGTTACTTTTTCAATCTTTTTTCACTCTTTTAAGGAGTATATGATATTTTAATTTTTTTACTTTGTTAGACGCTTTAATTATACTCTCTAAATATGTTGAAATTAGAAAACTAGCTCTAAGTGTGCTTTTTGCTAATAAATTTCTGATACAATTGAAGTCTTGTTTGCTACATTTTCTTTTTGGAAAAAAATCCATTTTTTGGAAAAATAATTATTTATATAAATGTTCACATGTTTGTTACAAGTTTCATAAAAATAAGAATCTGAACAAAAAAAATAAAAATTAAAGCTTGTTTCAAATAATATTCTGTTTTGACTACTTTTTATTTCAAAAATCATATTTGATAATTTATTTTTTAAAATTAATTTTTATTATGGTAAAAAAAAAGCTTCTTTTTAAAAAAAATCTTAAAAAAATTAACCTATAAATTATAGAATATCAAAATCATTTTATTTTAATAACATGTTACAACCGGACCTGACTAACAAATGACAAATTAGATGATTAAACTAACCAACAAAAACACGTTTAAAGATCAAACTGATTAACAAAAGACGTATTAGATATATTTTTATAATTTTGATAAATTTGTTTACTCCAATTTTAAATTTTATTATAACTTTTTGCCAAGCTTGTGATGTGATGAGGTGTGGTTAGTGGTGGTAGTGATGATGAAAGATGATTCACAAAGAGAAATGTGATTGACTGAAGATATATAGTGGTGATACTAATTGATTGGCATGCTTTGCCTCCTCTTTGGCATGCTTGTTTTGACAGGTTTGTTCATGGCTTTGCAACCAAAAATCATAGCATGTGGAAATTCCATTGCAGCTTTTTCTATGGGTGTGAGATTCCTTGTTGGTCCAGCTGTCATGGCAGCTGCTTCATTTGCTGTTGGACTCAAAGGTGTTCTCTTTCATGTTGCCATTGTTCAGGTCTTGTTTCTTTTCTCTGTCTTCTTTTTATGTTCCCTTTTAACATAACCATTACAATATTCATTGCATACCCTCCAAAAAATTCCTCTCCTTTTTTTTATTCACTTTTAACATTTAAATAGTTATATATTTGTGTAGTGTGTGTTTCTAGCTCTGCCAAGATAAGTTAGTTTATTGCTGTTTAAATAAAATAAATAAATAATTTCAGTGGTTGGAATTTATTGGTACAAAAATATATGCACTATGGTATCTTTGCAAATAACATTCTTTGGCTATGAAAAAACAAACCAACAATTCATATTTAAAAAAGAAAATATGAATTAGTTATTTAAAAAGTGGCATAAATAGCCAATGAATTTGAACTTCAACCCTCAAGTTTATAGAGTCAAATTCTTAGCACTCAACTGACACATTATAAAAAAAAGAGTATAATAATTGATTGTGTAAACATATTTTATACATATCTCTAATCATATATGGTATACATTTGTGTATTACATTCTCAAATATTTGCCCAAATATATATTTATATGAAGAGATGCTATTTGAATAAATTATTTGGTTAAATATGTTTTTAGTCCATACAAAATTACAAGTTTTCAAGTTTAGTCCTTACAAAAAAATTTATTCATTTTTAGTCCTTATTTACATTTTTATAGGGACTATTTTAGAGGACTAAACATACCCATTTTTTGTAAAAAGTTTTCAAAATAAGGACTATTCTTACAAACTACAATATTATGGAGAACTAAAATTACCATTAAAATTTTATAAGGACTAAACTTGAAAACTCATGAATTTGTAGGGACTAAAAACATATTTAACCCTTAATTATTTTCTTTATCGGTTCATAATAAATAGTTAAATTTAAATTCATATAAGAAATATATCTTAATATTAATATTGAGGATTTATATATCTTTAGTGTTTGTAAATCATATTTGTACAACAAACAGTTGGAACCACATTTAACATGTTTGTTTGTCTGTCCAATTTGGCATCTAATTGCCAAAATACAACAGGCAGCTCTTCCACAAGGAATTGTCCCATTTGTCTTTGCTAAAGAATATAATGTACATCCTGATATTCTAAGCACAGGGTGAGTATTCAACAATTAAGAATTTTCTTTTCCTACCCTTCATTATTTTACTTCAATTTCCTCTCTTTTAATGCTAACCAATGATTATAATTTTGGTGAGAATGCAGTGTCATTTTTGGAATGTTGATTGCATTACCCATTACTCTTGTGTACTACATCTTAATGGGGCTATGAATGAATGAAATGAAATGATGGATATGATTTCATAAGATTCACGTGTGGGGATGACATATTCCATGCAAAGACTTGGTTGGTTGAGGATTGTTGAGCATGCCACACACAAAAGAGAGAAAGAAAAAAAGGTGTTAAAGGAGTAGAAAAGCATCACGAGAATTGAATAGGAGGAAGCCAAGAATTTATTTTACTTTTTCTATCTGTATTTGTTTTTCCTTTTTTTTTTTTTTAATGAACTATCATTTCTTAGTAAAATTGTAAAATCTTGATTGTAGCTAGCTAATTTACAAAATTATTATCTTGTTAAATGCGCCTCATCAAGGAACAAAGATATATAAAAATGGTCCTCCCAATTAAATTAGAGTTTATGCTCTAATATTAAAAATTGACCCTTAATAAAAAAAATACAAATTTTCAAAAAAAGAATTATCTTCTATTTAAGTTGTAAATAACGTCGGTAACATAAAACAATAGTTATGCTTTATTTCAAAACAACAAAATAGAAATAATAGTCATCCTTGTAACTAATATAAAAAGATTCATATTCTAATCATTTGAAGGCATTGTTGAGAGGTTTTGAAATGACTTCGGGGCTAAAAGTGAACTTCCACAAAAGTTCATTGATAGGCGTTAATGTTCCAAGAGACTTTATGGAAGCGGCTTGCGGTTTCTTGCATTGTAGAGAGGGAAGTATTCCGTTCAAGTACTTGGGGTTGTTGGTGGGAGCCATTTCAAAAAAGGTTTAGACTTGGGAGCCAATGTTGGATCAATTTAGAAATAGGCTTAACTTGCGAGGAAGCAAATATGTGAGTCTAGGAGGTAGAATTGTACTTCTTAATTCCGTATTGAATGCAATTCCTATCTTCTTTTTGTCATTCTTGAAAATTCCAGCAAAAGTGGTGAGAATGATGATCTATATTCAAAGAGATTTTTTTTGGGGAGTTGTTGGAGGTGGTCAAAAGATTTGTTGAGTTAATTGGAGGAAGGTTTGTCGACCAAGAAGCAACGTAGGTTTAAGCGTTAGAGATGTGAAGGTGGTGAACATGAGTCTCTTGGCTAAGTGGAAATGACATTTACTTCAAAATGAGCTATAACTTTGGAAAATTGTGTTGGTTGAAAAGTATGGGACAATATTAGTGCTTATACACCTCTAGAGGGGGCTAGATGGCCAAGGTTCACCTCGGGCTAGTGGAAGGATTTGATGACTTTGGAGGGAAGTGTAGGGGAGAATTGGTTCACAAATAGGGTGGTGCAAAGGGTGGCTAATGGGAGGAAGACTAGTTTTTGGAATGAGAGATCGATCGGAGACCTACCCCTGTCTTATTCCTTTCCTCG